>WBZL01000312.1_pt1 | contig 25020 bp, 21 predicted proteins | sample 5204291 | NCBI WGS metagenome assembly WBZL01 (sample SAMN12344345, study PRJNA552823) | activated sludge metagenome | biome: Activated sludge suspended growth; feature: Nitrification reactor; material: Wastewater; isolation source: activated sludge from nitrification reactor of wastewater...
GTCTTCGTCCTCATCAACTTCGCGGTCGACGCGCTCTACACCGTGCTCGATCCGCGCATCAGGGAGCGTTCGGCATGAGTACGCCGCCACCGTCAGACGATCCCGTGGAGCCGTCCAAGCGGCTCCCCGTCGGCGCCTACCTCGCCATCGCCTGGCTCGTCCTCATCGTGGGTGCGGCGATCTTCGCCGACTTCCTCCCGCTCGAGGACCCCACCGCCGAGGTGGCCTCGCTCCCCCGCATGGCGCCCGGCCAGGAGGGGCTGCTCCTGGGCGCCGACAACAACTCCCGCGACATGCTCTCGCGCACCATCTACGGAGCCCGGGCGTCGCTCACCATCGCGGTGGGCGCCGTGGCCCTGGGCTTCGTGGTCGGTGGGCTGCTCGGGCTCCTCAGCGGGTACTTCCGCAACTGGATCGGCAAGGTGCTCTCGAGCCTCTTCGACATCCTCCTGGCCATCCCCGCCCTGGTGCTGGCGCTGTCCCTGGTCGCCGTCCTCAAGGGCGGCGGTGTCCAGGACGACGACGCCTTCCGCCTCCCCACCATCTGGATCCTGATCATCTCCCTCGGGGTGGTGTCGATCCCGCTGCTGGCCCGGATCACCCGCGGCAACACCATGGCCTGGGCCCAGCGTGACTTCGTGACCGCCGCCCGGTCCCAGGGGGCCGCCCACGGCCGCATCCTGTTCCGGGAGATCCTCCCCAACGTGCTGCCCGCCATGGGCTACATCGCCATCCTGGGCATCGCCATCGCCATCGTGGCCGAAGGTGGTCTGGCCATCCTGGGGGCCAGCGTCGACCCACCCAACCCCAGTTGGGGCGTGATGATCAACGACGGCAAGTCCGCCATGCGAGACGCGCCGTTCATCATGTTCATCCCCATCGTGGCCACCTTCTTCACGGTCATGTCGCTCAACTACCTGGGCGACCTCATCCGTGACCGGTTCGACGTGCGGGAGAGCGCACTGTGAGCAACGACCCCGACGCAACCGTCCTGGAGGTCACCGACCTCGTCACCCGCTTCTCCAGCGAGCGCGGCACCGTCAACGCCGTACGCGGCGTGTCACTCTCGCTCGAGCGAGGCCGCACGCTCGGCGTGGTCGGCGAGTCGGGCTCGGGCAAGTCCGTGCTGTCCCGCTCGATCATGGGCCTCATGCCCGGCAACGCCAGCCGCACCGGCAGCGTGCGGTTCCAGGGCGAGGAGATCTTGAACCTCCCGTCCTCGGAGCTCCGCCGCTACTGGGGCCAGAAGATGGCCATGGTCTTCCAGGATCCGATGACCGCCCTCAACCCGGTGCTGCGGATCGAGCGCCAGATCACCGAATCGCTGCACGAGCACATCGACATGTCCAAGACGCAGGCCCGCGAGACCGCGCTCGCCCTGCTCACCTCGGTGGGCATCCCCGAGCCGGCCCGACGCCTGCGCCAGTACCCCCACGAGATGTCGGGCGGCATGCGTCAGCGCATCATGATCGCCATCGCCCTGGCCTGTGGTCCCCGGATGCTCTTCGCCGACGAGCCCACCACCGCCCTCGACGTGACGGTCCAGGCCCAGATCCTCGACCTCCTCCAAGACCTCCAGCGCGACCGCCAGATGGCGATGATCCTCGTCACCCACGACCTGGGCGTGGTGGCCGGTCGGGCCCACGACATCGCCGTGATGTACGCCGGCCGCATCGTGGAGAAGGCCCCCTCGGCCCGTCTGTTCGCCGCGGTGCGCCACCCCTACACCGAAGCCCTCCTCCGCTCGATCCCCAAGCTCGAGATGGACAAGCACACCCGCCTCGACGCCATCAGCGGCCGGCCCCCGGACCTGGTGAACGTGCCCGAGGGGTGCTCGTTCGCCCCCCGCTGCGGCTACGCCCAGGACATCTGCCACACCGACGACCCGCCACTGCAGGCCGATGCCGACGATCCGAGCCACGTCTTCGCCTGCCACTTCCCCGTCGGCGAGACCCCCGTGCCCACACCCGGGATCAAGGTCGACGGCCGGCCGCCCCGCGTGGCGGCCGACGACACCACCACCCCGACGACCACGGGCGCCGGCACGACCGGCGCCACCCCCACCGGAGGCGTTTACTGATGGCCGGCACCGGCAAGGCACACCTCCGGGACCCCGAGCGGGCGCTCCTGCGGGTGGAGGACCTCGTCGTGGAGTTCCCGGCCGGGCGCGGGCAGAAGGTCAACGCGGTCACCGAGGTGAACCTCGACGTGCTGCCGGGTGAGACACTCGGTCTGGTGGGCGAATCCGGTTGCGGCAAGTCCACCACCGGCAAGGCCATCATGCAGCTCCCGGCCCCCACCAGCGGATCGGTGGTGTTCGAAGGCACCGACCTCACCGCACTCGAGGGTGCGGCCCTGCGCCAGACCCGCACCCGCCTGCAGATGATCTTCCAGGATCCGATCTCGTCGCTCAACCCGCGTCGGCGGATCGAGGACATCGTGGCCGAGGGCCTCGACATCTGGAAGACCGCCACGGGCGACGAGCGCCAGACCAAGGTCGACGAGATGCTCCTCACCGTGGGCATGGATCCCGCGGTGGTGCGCGGTCGTCGCCCGCACCAGTTCTCGGGTGGACAGTGCCAGCGCATCTCCATCGCCCGGGCGGTCATCACCGAACCCCAGCTCATCGTGTGCGACGAGCCGGTGTCTGCCCTCGACGTCTCGGTCCAGGCCCAGATCCTCAACCTGCTCGAGGACATGAAGGCCCAGTACGGGCTCACCTTGATCTTCATCGCCCACGACCTGGCCGTGGTGAAGAACATCAGCGACCGCGTCGCGGTGATGTACCTGGGCCGACTCTGCGAGGTGGGCGATCCCGATGTGCTCTACCAGCACCCGGCCCACCCCTACACCGCGGCGCTGCTGAGCGCGATCCCGGTGCCCGATCCCACCATCCGGCCCGACGCCCGTCAGACCCTCGCCGGTGAGATCCCGTCGCCGCTCTCCCCACCGTCGGGCTGCCGCTTCCGGACCCGCTGCCCGCGGGCCGACGACCGCTGCCGTGACGAGGTCCCGGTGATGACCCAGGTGGCCGACGACCAGTTCGTGGCGTGCCACCACCCGCTCGCCCCTGGCGAGGTGGAGACCCACGTGGCGGTCACCGGGGCGGCCTCCTGAGCCGGGCGGCTCGCCTCCCCCCCGACGTCCGTCGGGCCCTCATCCTCGACGCGGCCGAGCTGCTCCTCGCCGAGCAGGACCCCGTCACCACCTCGCTCGAAGACGTGGCCCGTGCCGCCGGCACGTCCAGGCCGCTGGTCCATGCCTACTTCGGAGACCGTCGCGGTCTCATCGACGCCATCCAGATCCGGGTCATCCGGCGCCTCGACGACTGGGTGGCGCACGGCCTGCAGCGCGCCACCACCCCGCGCGGCAGGGTGGCAGCCCTGGTGGACGGGGTGTTCTCGTTCGTGGAGCAGGAGGGTGAGGCCTGGCGCCTCCTCACCAGCAGCGGAGGCCTCGACCACCCGCTCCTGCACCGACTCCGCCACCGCTGGGCCGAAGCCGTGGCCGGGGGCGACCCGGCCCTGCTGCTGGCCGCCGAGGCGGTCGTCGCCGCCCTCGTGCTGGCCACCGGTGGCTGGACGAGCGCCGGCGTCGAGCCCTCGGACGTGACCCGCGTCCTCGCCGAGGTGGTGGAGCCGCGGCGGACCTGACCGACCGGTCCACCGGGTGCGGTGACCGTCGCCGCCACCTGGCAGGATGGCGCCATGGCCAAGCCCCCTGCGATGGAAATCGACACCAACACCATCTACACCGTCACCCTGGGCACCCCCAAGGGCGCGATCGTGATGGACCTCGACCCGCGGCTCGCACCGAACTCGGTGAACCACTTCGTGGTGCTGGCTCGCCAGGGCTTCTACACCGGGCTCACCTTCCACCGCGTGGTCCCGGGCTTCGTGATCCAGGGCGGCGACCCCGAGGGCAGTGGTCGCGGCGGTCCCGGCTACCGCTGGAACGACGAGCCGGTGAAGGCCGAGTACACGGTCGGGGCCGTGGCCATGGCCAATGCCGGCCCCAACACCAACGGCAGCCAGTTCTTCATCTGCATCGACGACTGCACCCGCAAGCTCGACAAGCTCTACAACCTCTTCGGCTACGTCACCCAGGGCGTCGACGTGGCCCAGGCGATCGGCGTGGGCGACACCATCGACACCGTCGAGGTGACCGAGCGACCCGCCGCCTGAGCCGGTGCGCGCCCCGTGGAGCTGAACCTCGCCGCCATCCACGAGGCCCTGGCCGCCAACCTCGCCGATGAGCCCTGCCTGGTCTGGCGCGATCGGTCGTGGACGTGGGCGCAGGTCTCCGACCGCACCCGGCGCTTCGCCAACCTGCTCGGGGCCCACGGCCTCGGACGGCACGGCGTCCTCGCCGACCATGCCGGCTGGGAGTCCCCGCACGACCACGTGGCGCTCTACGCCACCAACGGCAACGCGTACCTCGAAGCCATGGTGGGCGCGGCCAAGGCCGGGGCCGCCGCCGTCAACGTCAACTACCGGTACGGACCAGAGGAACTGGCCTACGTCCTCGCCGACGCCAGCGCCGCTGCGGTGGTCTACCAGCGGTGCTTCAGCGACACCCTGGCGGCTGCACTCGACCTGCTCCCCCACCGTCCGCTGCTGATCTGCGTCGACGACGACACCGACCACCCGCTGCTGGAGGGGGCGCTCGACTACGAGGCGGCGCTGGCCGGCGCCTCAGCCGAACGACCCGACGTCGAGTGGCTGCCCGACGACCTGTACATCCTGTACACGGGTGGCACCACCGGCAATCCCAAGGGCGTCCTGTGGCGCCAGGCCGACTTCTTGGTGGCCGCGCTCGGCGTCCGCGCTCCCGACGGCAGCGAGATCGCCCACCTCGACCAGCTGGTGGAAGCGGCCCGGGGCCGTCACCTCGCCGCGCTGCCGGCTCCCCCCTTCATGCACGGCGCCGCCCACTGGAACGCGCTGAGCTGCTGGATCGGTGGCGGCACGGTGGTCATCCAGGACCACACCGACCACTTCGATCCCGGCGACGTGTTGGACACCTGCGAGCGCCACCGGGTCACCTCCCTCCTGATCGTGGGCGACGCGTTCGCCCGGCCGTTGGCCGACGAGCTCGCCCACCGTCCACGAGATCTGTCGTCGCTCCGCCACCTCCTCACTGGAGGGGCGATCTTGTCGCCCTCGGTCCAGGCCGACCTCTTGCGCCTCCTGCCCGAACTTCGCATCATCGACGTCCTGGGGTCGTCGGAGACCGGTCGCCAGGCGGTGGCCACCACGTCTGCCGACCGCCCCGGGGGCGCCGGCCGGTTCGTACCTGCGGCGACCGCCGCAGTCCTCAGCGAGGACCGCAGCCGGGTGCTGGCCGACGATGACGACACCGTGGGGTGGCTCGGCCAGGGCGGCCGTGTCCCCCGCGGCTACCTGGGCGATCCGGACAAGACGATCGCCACCTTTCCCCGCATCGACGGGACCACCTGGGCCGTGGCCGGCGACCGCGCCCGCCGCCGGCCCGACGGGAGCATCGAACTGCTGGGTCGGGAATCGGTCACCATCAACACCGGCGGCGAGAAGGTCTTCGCCGAGGAGGTCGAGCAGGCACTGAAGGACCATCCGGCCGTCTTCGACGTGTTGGTGGTGGGGCGACCGAGCGAGCAGTGGGGCCAGGAGGTCACGGCCGTGGTGGCGGTCCGTCCCGGTCGGTCCGTCACCCTCGAAGAGCTGCGGGAGGTCGGCGGCCGCCACCTGGCCCGCTACAAGCTTCCTCGGGCGCTGGTCACCGTCGATGCGGTGCAGCGCAGCCCCAGCGGAAAGCCCGACTACGCCTGGGCGCGCGACGCGGTGGCCTCGCCGCAGTGAGCGTCGAGGCCGACGAAGGGACCCGGCGCACCATCGCCCTGGCCGCGCCGCTCGACGTGGTGCGCACGACCGAGCCGCTCCGTCACGGACCCCACGACCCCTCGTGCCGGGTGGTCGACGGCGTGGTGTGGCGGGCGTGGCGCTCGCCTGCCGGACCGGCCACGATCCGCCTGGTCACCCACCCCGACCGGGTCGAGGCCACCGCCTGGGGCGAGGGCGCCGACGCCGCGCTCGACGCCGCACCGAACCTGATCGGCTCCACCGACGACGACTCGGGCTTCCGACCCGCCCACGGACCGGTGGCCGACCTCTGGAACCGGTTCCCGGGGTTGCGCATCACCCGTACCGGTTCTGTCACCGAGGCCCTCATCGCCCACGTGCTGGAACAGCGGGTCACCCCGTTCGAGGCCCACCGCGCCCACCAGCAGGTGGCCGAGCGCTGGGGGGACCCCGCCCCGGGCCCGATGGGGCTCCTGCTCCCGCCCGACCCCCAACGCCTCGCCGGCGCGTCGCACTACGAGCTCCACCTGGCCGGCGTGGAACAGGATCGGGGCGATCTGGTCCGGCGGTTGGCCGCCAGCGCCCGCCGGCTCGATGCCCTGGCCCTGCTGCCCCCGGCCGCCGCCCACCAGCGCCTGCGGGAGGTCGCCGGCGTGGGCGCCTGGGCCGCGGCCCGGGTGGCCATGACCGCCCTGGGCGACGCCGACGCCGTGCCCGTGGGCGACCCGCGGCTGGCCGCCGACGTGACCTTCGCCCTCACCGGCACGGCGACCGACGACGACGAGGCCCTCTTGGCCGCGCTCGAGCCGTGGGCCGGCCACCGGGCCCGCGTGGTCCGGCTGGTGGCAGTGGGCGGACTCCACGCCCCCGCCCACGGCCCCCGGTACGCCCCGACCACCTGACCGGCCGTCGCGCCACCGCGCCGCCCGCGTGCCTGTGGACAACCGGCGCAATCCACAGGGTTGGACCTCTCGTTTCCCACATGGGCCCCGTCGTAGGTTTGACGGTGACCGACGAGGAGGTCCCACCGTGGCCAGCTACCAGCTCACCCTGAAGGACCGCACCACCGAGGTGATCGACGGTGCCGACGCCTACCAGCAGGAGGGCCAGATGACCACGTTCTTCCGCACCGGCTCGGGACGGAGCGTGGTGGACACCTGGAGCACCCGCGTGGCGAGCTTCCGTACCAGTGAGCTGGTGGCGATCCGACGCGTCGAGGTCGGCATGGACCTCGAACCCACGGTCGCCGCCGGCGACCCGGCCCGACACGCCCTCCCGGCATGACCATGGCGGACCGGCCACCGCGCGAGGCTGGCCCGGTGCCCCTGACCGACCCGGTGCCCGCCGACCTCGACTTCACCTGCCCCCGCTGCCAGGCGACGGTCACCGACGCGTACTACGGCCCCTGCGGATCGTGTCGGGCCTCGCTCCGGGCCGAGCTCGGTGGCGAGGCCCGGGAGGTGGCCACCGCCGACTACGAGCCGAAGATGAACGTGACGCCCAACGCGGTGGCCACCAAGGACTGACGAGCCGGCCGCTGGCCGGGCCCACGGTTCCCTCTCGTCAGGGCCCGGCCGCGAAGCGGACCACCCCGGCCGGTTCGGGGGACTCGGTGGCGGTGGTGAGCACCTCCGAACGCCGCACCCGACCGAGCTCGTCGAACACCGCGGGGCAGATGTCGCGGTGGCTGTGCACGGCCACCGAGTACACCAGGAACACCGAGCGACCCTCGGCCCGCTCCAGCACCTCGCTCGCGAACGTCTCGGGCGACACGGCGGCGTTGCGCTCCGCATAGTCGACCCAGTCGACCAGATCGGGCGGGGCGAAGACGGGAAAGGTCACCTGCTCGAACCCGTCGCCCAGCTCCCGGGCCGTGGCCGGCCCGCTCTGGTCCGGGCAGTAGACGACCAGGTCGCCGGGCTCGGCCGCCGCGGTGATCGCCTCGGCGTTGCGGCGGGCGTCGGACCGATCGTCGGTGACGTTTCGGGCCAGGCCGAGGCTCGAGAGCAGCCCGATCAGACCGAGGACGGAGACACCGAGCGCACGGGGCCGCAACTCGGCCACCGCCGTGGCGGCGAGGACCACCACGAAGGGCAGGACCACCGACGCGTAGCGGCTGGCGAAGCCCGCCCCGGTGAGGTAGCCGCCGAGCCCGCCGACGACCAGGGTGCCGCCGGCCAGGACCGCCATGCTCAGCGCCGCCGGCCCCCGAGGACGGCGCAGGTCGGCCGTGAGCTCCCAGGGGGTCGACACCCGGAGCCACAACCCGCCCGCAGCGAGGACCAGGACGAGCCAGCCCAGGACCGCGGCCTCGCCGGTGCCGCCGCCGCCGAGATCGGAGGCCAGGGTGCTCAGCACCTCGGCCGGCCGCGACGGCCTGGTCCACGGCGTGCCCGTGTGCGCTCGTTGGTACCAGAGCGTGGGCAACCAGGGCGCGAAGGTGAGCCCGCCGACGCCAACGGCCGCGAGGATGCGAAGCGCCGCCGAACGGGCCGCCCGATCACCGCCGGCGTTCGCCCGCCAGGCCAGCACGGCCAGGAGCGACGCACCGACCGCGAGGAACCAGATCGACCAGTAGTGCGTCCACAAGAGGAGAGCCGAGCAGACCGCCACCCCGGCGAGGGGCACGAGACCCGGCCGGCGCCAGGCCGAGTCGGCGGCCAACCATCCCACCAGGGCCAACACCGAGACCATGGCGTACATGCGGGCCTCGGTGGCGTAGCGGACCGCGAACGGCGACAACGCGAGGATCACCACCGTGCAGGCTGCGGTGCGGCGCCCCCCCACCCGTCGCCCGGCGATCCAGACCAGGGGCAGCAGGGCCACGGCCCAGAGCCCCGACAGGGCTCGCACCGCGAGGTCGGAGTCACCCACGGCGGCGATCCAGCCGTGCAGCAACAGGTAGAACAGCGGCGGGTGGCCGTCACGGCGCAGTGCGCCGGAGACCTCGTCGAGCGGCAGGCTGGCGATGTTCACGCTCAGCGCCTCGTCGAGCCACAGCGGCGAGGAGGTCACGAACCGGAGGCAGGCACCCACCGCCGCCACGACCCCGAGGGCCACGAGGACCACGGCCGCCCCCGTCCGTCGAGCGCCCGATGGGACCGGCGCATCGCCCCGGCCTCGCCCGGTTTCCGCGTGCTCAGCCACGGGCGCCGACGCTATCGAGTGCGCTCTTCCAGCGTTGGAGCGGTCGCTCGAGGAGGTACCAGCTCAGCGCGGCGATACCGAGCGCCAGTGCGAAGGTGGCCAGCAGGAGCACCGCGAACGACGGCGGGTCGATGCGGTCGGGCAGCCATCCGTCCCACCCCGGTTCTCCCGCGCCGGCCAGGCCGGGCGGGCGATCGACCAGACGCTCCAGCACGCCCACGTGCCACAGGTAGAGCCCGTAGGACACCGTGCCCACCCACACCACCGGACGCCAGGCCCACAGCCGGCGCAGGAGGCCGTGGTCCTGAGGTCCGAACACCGCCGGAACCAGGAGCAGGAGGGCGCACAGGGTGAAGGTGACCTGGCGCCGCTGCCAGGACCATCCCTGGTAGCCGACGGCGAAGTCCACCCCGCCCACCAGGTAGGCGTAGGCCACGAAGACGACGGTGGCCAGGACCCACCACGGCCACGCCCGACGGGCCACCGCGTCGGCACGCGCCCGGGCGCCGACGTCGATGGCCGTCCACGCCGAGGCGACGGCCAGGAGCATCCCGGCGCCGAAGAGGTCGAGGTTGGTGGGCAACCACTGGAAGGACAGCGCGCGCTCGTCGCCCGCCCAGGACGGGGCGGTGGCCCGGGCCAGGGGTCCCAGGGCGGCGAGGGCCACCACCACCGTGGCGACGACCATCGCCCGCTCCCGGGCGTGACCGGGACCCGGGAACCGCGCCGCCAGGACCCGGCCCACCACGGCGGCCAGCGGGGGCACCAGCAGGTAGAAGCACAGTTCGGTGCTGAGGCTCCACGCCGGCACGAGACCGACCAGGGCCGTGTACCGGGAGAACGGCTGGAGGAAGAGGTAGTGCTTCCACCACTGGTCTCCGAGGTGGAGGTTGCCGGCCGCCCACAACACGGTGAGGGCCACCCAGTAGGCCGGCACGATCCGGAGGATCCGGCGCCACCAGAACGCCACCGCCGGCTGGCCGCCCCGGGCCGTGATGAGGCCCGTGGCGTACGGACGGAAGATCAAGAAGCCCGACAGCACGAAGAACACCGCGACCCCCGCGTCCATCACCTCGGCGGGGGTGGCGACCAACCCGGCCCGGGGCCCGGCGAGCGACGCCACGTGATGGACGACCACCATGGAGGCGGCCAACGCCCGGATCGCCTCGAGGCCCGGGAAATGCACCTGCGGCCGTGCGGCTTCGCTAGCGTCGTGCGGGCTGCGCCGGGCCTCCCGACGTGTCACCGCCCCTCCCCGACCGTACCGGGGGCCACTGGTCGGAGGACACCGGAAACGGTCACGGCGCCGAGTCTGCCACGACCGCGAGAGGACCAGCTCCCACCATGACGCCGCCCGAGACCGACGCCTCGTCCGACGCCTCGATCGATGCCGATCCCGCGGGAGCGGACCCTTCGGCCCACCAGGTGGTGATCATCGGCGCCGGACCAGCCGGCCTCACCGCGGCCTTCCAGTTCCACAAGGCGGGTGTGGCGAGCACCATCCTCGAGGCCGACGAACAGGTCGGCGGCATCTCCCGAACGGCTCAGCGCGACGGTTGGCGCTTCGACATCGGCGGCCACCGGTTCTTCACCAAGGTGCAGCCGGTGGAAGACCTCTGGCACGAGATCCTGCCCGACGAGGACTTCTTGATGCGGCCGCGCAAGAGCCGCATCTTCTACGAGGGCAAGTACTACGACTACCCGATCAAGGCCACCAACGCCCTCAAGAACCTCGGACCGGTGGAGGCGGTGCGGTGCGTGGCGTCCTACGCCGCGGCCCAGGTGCGCCCCCCCAAGGACCAGACCAACTACGAGGGCTGGCTGGTGGCCCGCTTCGGGTGGCGCCTCTACCGCACGTTCTTCAAGACCTACACCGAGAAGCTCTGGGGCGTCCCCGTGAGCGAGATGCCGGCCGACTGGGCCGCCCAGCGGGTGAAGGGCCTCTCCCTCGGCAACGCCATCATGCACGCGCTCACCCCCAAGCGGAACCAGAAGGAGATCACCTCCCTCATCGAGGAGTTCCAGTACCCGAAGTACGGCCCGGGGATGATGTGGGAGGTCTGCCGAGACAAGGTCGAGGCCGACGGCAGCCGGGTGATCACCGAGACCCTCGTCACCAAGGTCCGCCACCACGGCGGGCGCGCCACGTCGGTGGTGGCCCGGGCCGCGGACGGCACCGAGACCGAGCACCCGTGCACCGACGTGATCTCGTCCATGCCGATCTCGCACCTGCTCGAGGCCATGGACCCGCCGGTTCCCGACGCGGTGAAGAACGCAGCCGGCGATCTCCGCTACCGCGACTACCTGATCGTGGCCCTGGTGCTGCCTGAAGCGCTGGTCGACTTCGACGACAACTGGATCTACATCCACGATCCCAACGTGCGGACCATGCGCATCCAGAACTTCGGCTCGTGGTCGCCGTACATGGTGAAGCCGGGCTTCAACACCCTCGGCCTCGAGTACACGGTGTGGGAGGGAGACGACGAGTGGTCGTCACCCGACGAGGTCCTCATCGAGCGGGCCAAGAAGGAGCTCGAGCACCTGGGCCTGGCCAAGGCCGGTCAGATCCAGGACGGCTTCGTGGTCCGCCAGGCCAAGGCCTACCCGATCTACGACGACCGCTACCGCGCCAACGTCGACGTGCTCCGGGGCTGGCTGGCCGAGCACACGGCCAACGTGCACCCGGTGGGCCGCAACGGGATGTTCCGGTACAACAACCAGGACCACTCCATGTTCACGGCCATGCTCACCGTGGAGAACATCCTCACCGGATCCACCCACGACGTGTGGGAGGTGAACGTGGAGGAGGAGTACCACGAGGAGAAGGGCACCTCGCCACGACCGACCGACCGCCCCGCCGGTAGCCACGGCACCGGGCGCGACGCGCCGGTGATCAGCCGGGAGACGCTGGAGAAGCACCGCCCGCCGGCAGGCTGACCTCCTCGGGCTCAGACGCCTCCGGTCCGCCGCCGGCGGGCGCCGCCACGCCACCCACCGTCTCCTGGCGCTCCCGCAGCAGGGTGGCCGCCGCGATGATCAGCAGCGGGATGACCGGGACCTTGAAGCGGGTGTCGCCGAAGAACGCCAGCGGGACCAGTGCGGTCATGAGCGCCGAACCCACCAGGAAGAGGTCCTCGGGACGGCGCCGCACCACCAGGCCCGCAGTGCCCGCCAGCCCGGTGGCGAGCACCAGCCAGTAGGCCACGTCGGCGGTGTAGGCCAGCCGCGCCTCCGTGGACCGGTCCAGGAACGGGTCGAGCCGGTACGACTGCACCGCGATGACACCGTCGTGGTCGCCATCGCGCACCCACATGAACCAGAACCGCCGCCACAGCAGCCACGGCTCCCGACCCGGGTCGTCCAAGATGGCCTCGATCGCCCGACTGGTCTTCTCCTGGTCGGCTCCCACCTCGGCCGGAGGACCGTCGAGGAACCGGTGGTCGGTGGCGCACCACTCGTTGGCCGAGAACGCACCGGTGGCGTCGGGCGCATGGCCGATGCAGAGGTTGTCGCCGGTGTTGGTGGACAACAGCACGAAGGCGTCCATGCGGATCACGTTGCGGATCGTCCAGGGCACGATGCACAGCGCCACCCCCGCCACCAGGAGGCCGCCCGCCCGCAGGACACGGCGCCGGTCACGGATCGCGCACCACCAGACACCGACCACCACGGGGAGCACGGCGAGCGAGATCGGCCGGACCATCACGGCCAGTCCGAGCACCACCCCCGCCGCCAGCACGCGCCGGTTGGTGAGGTCGTCCGGCCACGATCGACCGAGGGCGACGAGCATGAACAGGAGGAAGAGGGTGATGTAGAGGGTCTCGCCGAGGACGGCACCGGAGTGGAAGATCAGGTTCGGGTAGAGCGCGAGGCCCACGGCGGCGGCGATGCCGGAGCGGGGCCCGGCGATCCTCCGGGCCACCAGGGCGCCCACCACCACGGTGACGGCACCCAGCGCCGCCTGGACCATCGCCACGAGGAGGGGGAGGTCGTCGGTGAACGGCGTGCCGACCCAGGTGACGATCCCGAGGAACCACGGGTAGCCCGGCGGGTAGTACGCGGTGGGGAAGCCCGACCAGGGCTCGATGAACCCGTGTCCGTCCGCGATGGCCCGCCCGTATCCCAGGTAGCGGACGGGATCGACCAGTCCCTGGGGAGGCCGGGCCACCCACTGTCCCCAGGCCACCCGCAGCGCCAGGCCCACCAGCGCGGCGATCGCCACCGCCGGCCGGAACGCCCGCTCGGCCCCGCCCGCCGGTTCGGTGCGGGTCATGGACGGCCACGACGACGTAGCCGCCGCAGCCGCTCCTTCACGCCCCACGCGGTGACCAGGGTGAGCGACTCGGCCATGATCGCCACCGACATCTTCGAGGTGCCGTAGGCCCGGTCGACGAAGGTGATGGGCACCTCGGCCATGGGATGACCCTCGTGGGCCAGGCGCCGGGCCAACTCGCTCATGAACGCGTAGCCACTGGAGCGGGTGGTCTCGGGGTGGATCGCCCGGAGGGCCTCGACCCGGTAGGCCCGGAAGCCGGACGTGACGTCGTGCACGCCGAGGCCGAGCACCGCGGCCGTGTAGCGGTTGCCGTAGCGGCTCAGGAGGCGACGGTGGAGCGGCCAGTTCGGGGTGGACCCGCCGGGCACGTAGCGGCTGCCGATGACGCACTCCACCGGATCGGTCGGATGGTCCAGTCGCTCGACCAGGGCGGGGATGGCCCCGGGGTCGTGGGAGAGGTCGCAGTCCATCTGCACCACCACGTCGATGTCGTGGGCGAGGGCCCAGGCGAACCCCTCCCGGTACGCGGCTCCCAGCCCCTCCTTGGCCGTGCGGTGGAGCACGGTCACGTTGCCCACCTCGGCCCCGACCTCTTCGGCCAACGCACCGGTGCCGTCGGGGCTGTCGTCGTCGAGCACCAGCACGGAGGCCTCCGGCATGGTGGCGCGCACGGCCCGCAGGAGGACGGCGATGTTGTCGGCCTCCTGGTACGTGGGGACGACGACGAGGACGCGCACCCCGCAACGTTACCGGTCGACCCCCGGGCTCCCGGAGCCGGGCCCAGCCGCGGCCGGTCGGCCGGCGATCCCTACACTCGGCCCGTGCCAGCGGCCCGCAAGCTCCTGACCTGGTGCGCCCTGCTGGCGCTCACGGTCCTGCCGGTGGCCACGGGGCTGGTGCACCACCTGCGGTCGGGCTGGTACCCCGAGAGCGACGACGCCACCATCGTGCTCCTCAGCGGCGACACCTTCAGCACCGACCCACCCCTGGTGGGCATGATCTCCACGGGGGGTGCCCACCTCGACGACCCCGAGCTGCACCACCCCGGGCCCCTGGAGCTCTACCTGCTGGCCCCGCTCACCACGTTCGGGCCGGGACCGGCCACCGGGGCGCTGGTCACCGCCGCGCTGGTGGCGGTGGGCTCGGTGGCCGCGCTGGCCTGGGCCCTGCACGCCCTCGGGGGCCGGGCCCTGGCCGCAGCCGGCCTGGGGGCGGCGGCCCTCGTCCTGTGGGGCATGGGCGGTGACGCCCCGGTCTCGGTGTGGAACCCCTATGTGGTGGTCCTGCCCTTCGCCGCCTTCCTGGCCTGCGCGACCGCGGCCGCCGCCGGGCGTTCCTGGTCGCTGGTCGGGGTGGTGGTCACGGGCAGCCTCGTGGCCCAGACCCACCTGAGCTACGTGGGGCTGGTGGGCGCGGTCACGGCCTGGGTCCTCGCCGCCGCGATCTGGCGGGCGACCCGTGCCCGCCCCGCCGACCTGCGTCCCCACTGGTGGGCCCTCGGCGTGGGCGTGGTCCTCTGGGTGCCGCCCGTGGTGGACCAGCTGCGTGGTGATCCCGGGAACCTGGGGCAGATCTGGCGGGCGCTCACGGGGGGCGGCGACGGCGAGGTGGTGGGGACCGACGGCCTGGCCGAGCTGGCCCGGGTGGTGGGGGTCCCCCTGGCCGGCCTCCGGCCGAACGGCGACCTGGTGCGGGTGCTGCCCGACGCAGGCCCGCTGGACCTGGTCCTCCTGGCGGTGCCGTGGCTCGTCCTGGGCGGGCTGGCGGTGCTCGCCAAACGCCGAGCCCCGGACCTGTTGGCCGTGGTGGCCACCCTGGCCGTGGCCCTGGCCGCCGCCGTCGTCACCGCCCGGCGGGTGCCGCTGAGCGACGGTGTGCTCTACCAGTACTACGGGCTGTGGATGTGGCCGCTGGCCGGCGTGTTCTGGCTCTTGACGGCGTGGGCCGCCTGGCGGCTGCTGCCCCCCCGGGCCCGGTCACGCGCCAGGGATGCGCTGGCCCCGGTCGCCACCCGACCACGGGGGCCGGTGCTGGTGGCCGGGGCGCTCCTGGGCCTCGCGGTCCTCCCCCGTCCCGGGGCCTGGGAGCCCTGGGCCGTGCAGCGCCGCATCGCCGGCGACCTGGCCGCGGCGGTCGAGGCCCGGCCCACCGCCAGCCCGGTGGTGGTGCGCTTCCGTGGCGCCACCCCGTACCTGTCCACCGGATCGGCCGTGGTGCTCGCCCGCTCCCAGCGCTCCGCCGACGTCTTGGTGGACCCCGGGGCACCGACCCCCGTCTTCCCGTGGCGGGAGTCCCGCCGGTACCGGGGCCAGACCGGCCTCGACGAGCTCTGGGTGCTCAGCGGCCCCGACCAGCCGGCTCCCGACGGTGCCGTCGTGGTGGCGCAGACCGCCACGCTCACCCCCGCCGAGCGCGCCGACCTGCACCGACGTCGGGCCGACGCCGAAGCGACCGTCGCCGCCGACGGCGCCGAGCCGGGCCCCCGACGGGCCAGCACCGACGCCGAGCGGCGCCTCGTGGGGGACGCCACCGCCGACCCGCTCACCGCCCTGGCCGACGGCACCCTGGCCGACCTGGCCGTGCGGGGCCTGGTCACCGTGCCCGGCCTGTCCGCCGACGACCTCTACACCCTGCAACGCCTCTCGGTCCTGGAGGCCGAGGTGCAGGTGGTCGTGTACCTCGTACGCGGCTGAGGAGGCGAGCCCACGGGCGAGCCGACCAGACAAGCATGATGGGTAAACCGAGGCGCCAGCCGAGGTCCAACCAACATCGACGCGACGACGGGCGACCTGTCCAGCCGCTTGCGTCCCTAGCGAGGGGGTCGACCGTCAGGACCCATCGGCGGCATCGACCTGGTCGCAGGGGCGGTACAGCTCGAACCAGGGCTCACCGTCGCGGTCGCCGTACTCGCCCACCAGGCAGAACCGGTCGCGGACCACCTGGTTGGGTTCGTCGGACCCCGGCTCGCGCGAGGTGTTGGGCTCGTCCCAGTTGGACCAGACGTTCGACAGGATCAACCAGTCGGCCGCCGCCACCTCGGCCGCCAGGCCGGAATCGGGGGCGTTGGCGATCCCCGGGTCCATCTCGATGTAGCGCGTGGCGGGGACCAGATCGGGGAACAGGTAGTAGAAGAAGGCGTCGGAGTACGGCGTGAACCGAAAGTCGACCGGCCCCACCAGCAGGCGTTCGCCCGGCTGGGACCAGGCACCGAGGTCGGCCACCAACTCGTTGGCGGCGGCCGCCGCATCGGCGGAGCCGTAGTAGAAGTTCCGGCCCCGGTGGTTGACGGGGTAGCCGAACACGTTGCGTCCGAAGCTCTGCCCGGTCAGGTCGACGTAGGTGCGCACCGTGTAGTGCGGGATCAGCCCCACCACCACGAACACCACCGGGGCGGTGGCCACCACGAACCGCCGCCACGAACCGGCACCCCAGGCGCGGGGCAGCAACTGGTGCACGGCGACCGGCACCAGGGCCAGCGGGATGCAGCTCACCCAGGCGAAGTGGGCGGTGTCGGGTCGCTGCATGGCCTGGGTGAGCATGCCCAGACCGAGGAAGCCCACCGCCCGGAGGAGGCGGCTGCGGGGATCATCGGGACGGTGCCGACACGACCACACCCCCACGGCGGCCACGAACACCGCGCTCAACGGCACCAGGTAGAACCAGACCGCCACCTGCTGGGCCGAGGTGGGCGCCGGCAGCGACCAGCCCAGGGTGCGCAGCCCCGCCGCCTTCTGCAGGAAGCCGTCGAGCTCGTCCCACGACGGGGGCACCGGGAGCGACCGGCCGGGGCGGAGGCGGAACACCGGCTCCACGAACATGCCCTCGAAGGCCGCGGCGGGGCCGGCCATGGCGAGGTGGACCAGGATCGGCGAGACGCCGGCCACCAGGCCGGTGAGCAGGGGGCGCAGGCGGGCCACGGTGGGTCGCCACAGGGCCGCGCCCAACCCCAGGCCGAGCGCCAGCACCAGGTCGGGCCGGTACAGGAGTGCGAACCCGGCGAGCACGCCCGCCACCACCAGCCGCCGGTTCGACACCACGCCCGGCCGGGCCGCCGTGAACACCGCCCAGAGGGCCAGGGCCACCCCACCGTTCCACGCCAAGGCCGTGAGCCCGATGGGAGGCACCACGATCACCAGGGACACCAACGCGCAGACGGTGGCCGTGCGACGACCCCAGTACCGGGCCACGGCCCACACGCCGAACACGATGCCCGCGTGTTGGAGCAGGCCGAACCAGCGCTCGGTGGCCAGCGACGTGCCGAACGCCTTGAACGCGCCGGCCAGCACCCACAGGCTCCCGGGCCCGTAGAGGTGGAGGAAGTCCTCGTTGGGGACCGAGCCGCGGAGCACCTCCTGGGGGAAGGCGAGCATGAAGCCCTCCTCCATCGGCGGGCCCTGGTAGCGCAACAGCCCTCGGAGGGGCAGGGCGAACGCCACCACCACGATGCCCACGGCCACCACATCCAGCAGGTGCGGTCGCCAGCGACGGTGACGCGCCGGTGCACCCTGGTCCGACATCGCCACGCCGTCGACCGGGGTCACCATGTCCAGCTCGACGTTCATGCCACCACCGACCGGACCGGCCACCACCGACGGAGCGCCGCCTCGAGGGCCACCGCCGCCAGCACGAGCACGGCCACGTCGAGCGGGGTGCGGAACCGGTTGCCGCCATAGGCGTAGAGCGAGCTGATGGTGACGGTGGCGGCGAGCCCCACGAACGGCAGCACCGTGGCCCCCCGGCGGCGCAGCAGCACCAGGCCGGGCACCGACAGGGCGAGCGCCGTCCACCAGGCCCACACCCCGGCCACGCTGACCCGCTCCGACTTGCCGTCGATCTTGTCGAACGCCGCGTTCTGGAAGGGTGCGTAGAGGTTCCACGCCCGGCCCAGCCGGGCGGCGAGGACGACGGGTAGCCGGTCGGCGTGGTCGCGGGCGTAGGTGCGCCCCTGGTCGCCCCAGAACTTGGCCCGCTGGGACGCGTCGCCCGGCGGTTCGCCGCCGAACTGCTCGCGCAGCTGGTCCTGCCACGGGTAGAACCAGAACCCCAGGAACCGCCCGCCGTCCTCGGTGCCGTAGGCGTAGGGGTTGTTGGCGTACACCAGGACCTCGTCGCTGTTGGTGGACAGGGGCACGAACTCCTCGAAGCGCATCGTGTTGCGCACCGTCCACGGCGCCAGCACCACGGCGCAGGCGAGGCCGGCCACGGCCAGGTGGGCCACGTTGCGCCGGTGCTGACGGTCGCGCAGCAAGAGCATGGGTGCCACGAGCACCGCCGCCATGATGATGGCCTCGCCCCGGGTGAGCGCCGCCAGCGCGAGCGCCACGCCGGTGGCCGCCGCCCACGCCGGGGTGGGGGTGCGCCAGGCGCGCAGGGCACACCACACCGTGACCGCGACCGTCAGCGTGAAGAGCCCCTCGGGCCAGAGCTGGCCGTCGATCGACCAGAGGGGTGGGTAGACCGTGGCCAGTCCGGCCGCCACCAGCCCGACCCGGGCCCCGACCGCTCCCCGTCCGCCCACCTCGCGCCCCAGGACCCCGATGGCGGTCACGGCCAGGGCCCCGGCGATGCACGACATGATCTTGTGGGCGAGGAAGCCCTTGAAGCCGAGGGCGGAGGCCACCGCCAGCCACACGGTGAAGAGCGGGGGGTGGATGGCCACCGGCTCGTACCGCCCCGTCTCCAGCCAGAGGAACGGGTCGGAGAACCCGTGGCCCTCGACCAGGAAGTTGGCCTGCAGGTGGTAGAAGAGCGGGTCGCCACCGTCGGGGTTCCGGGCGGCGATGGAGCCCAGGAGGCTCAGGCGGAACGCCAACGCGACGGCCGTGACCAGGGCCAGCCCGGCCAGGAACCGCCGGGTGGGGGCGTCGAGCGCGGCGAGCCGCCGCCGGAACCGCTCGGTCACAGCCCCACCAGCTCCTGGTCGGAGACGAACACGGCCGTGGCCTGACCGATGGTGAGCATCCTCGACAGCTTGTCGAACGGTGACCCCACCACCCGCGGATCGTTGAGACCGATCCAGATGCTGGTGGGGATGCCGTCGGCCACGTCGGTCAGGCCCTGGGTGCGCAGCTCGGCCATCACCTCGGCCTGCAGGGTGAGGTACTCGGCGCGCTCGGCCTCGGTTCGGTGGTCGTCGTAGGCCAGCTCGCGGGCACCGGGCAGGGTCCGGGCCTGCGCGATCTTGGCGTCGCCACTCACCACCGTGACGACCGCGTCGGCCTCGCCGGGTGCCAGGACCCGGTGCGGTTCCACCGGGGCCGAGCGGGCCGGCCCCGCGCCCACCCGAAAGCCCCGTCGCTCGAGCTCCAGGAGCAGTCCGAACCCGTTGCCGCCCAGGGCATCGGGGTCGACCCACGTCATGAGGTACGTGGCCGACGGGTCGAGCGCCTCCGCCACCGGTGGAGCCAGCGCGCCGACCGTCCGGGAGTAGCGCATGTCGGGTGGTTCCACCCCCACCGCCGTCCAGGTGAACGACGCCGTGCTCACGGCCAGCACGGCCAGGAACGAGACCGTGGCCACCTGGGTCGAGGCCAGGGCGGGGCGCCGGGCCGCCAGCTCCAGGCGGGCGGCCCACAGCACCGCCACCACGAGCAGGCCGGTGAGCACCCAGAACCACTCCACCAGGTAGAGGAACCGGGTGGAGTCGAGGCGTATGGCCCAGAACCAGGCGCACCCGAGCAGCCCCGCCAGCACCAGATCGAGCCGCAGCAGGGCGCCCACCCGCCGGCGCCACGCCACCACGGCGGAGCCGGCCCACCCGGCCAACAACACCAGCCCGGGCACCACCGACGCCGAGATCCGGCGGGTGCCGAACAGCCAGTTGCCCAGGGGGTCGAGCTGGGTGAGCCAGATCCGGGTGCCCGCCCGCAGCCCGATCACCTCGCCCGTCTGGTCGCGGTAGGTCTGCAGCAGGATCGACAGGTTGCCCGGCTCGTGGCGGATCTGGTCGAGCACCGGCGGGATCCACGACACCACGCCGAGGACCACCGACGCGCCGACCCAGCCGGCCACCTGGCGCGCCGGGACCTGGACCCGCCCGGTCTCCCGGAGCCACCGGCCCGGCACCAGAGCCAGGACCACCGCTCCCACCAGGCCGACCGCCGCGGCCGGGCCGTAGCCCACGTGGCACTGCACGCAGAACGACCCCGACGCCACGGCGAGCGGCAGGTACGGCCACCGGCGGCACGCCACCGCCCAGCACGCCACCACGAACACGAGGAACGGCAGGAGCGGCACGTAGGGGTTCCAGGGCTGGGTGAGCGCCACCGCCCCGTAGGACCGCATGAGCACGGCTCCCACCACCGCCAGCGCCAGGCCCACCAGCCAGCCGTGGACCCGGCGGCCCACCACCACCGCGGTGGCGTAGGCCCCCACCACGAGAGCGGCCACGCTGGCCTGGTAGGCCCAGGAGCTGCGGCCCAGCAGCCACCACACCGGCCAGGTGAGCCAGAACATCGCCGGGCCCGGATGGTTGCCCTGGCGGGCGAAGGTGCCGATCCGGCCCGCCGGGCCCACCAGGGGCGGGTCGGACCAGAAGCTGAGCTGGCGCAGCATGGCCTGGGCGAGGTCACCGATCGGGTACCAGGCGACGCGGCCGAGGGCCACCACCGCCAGGACCAGGGGCGCCGCCCCCACCAGCACCGCCCCCACCAGCACCCCGCGCCGGTGCCGGCCCACCCACACCCCGACCCGATCGGTGAGCGTGGGCCGCTCCGACTGGGCTCCACCCCGGCGGAACCGCGACTCCACGAGGCGATACGACCCTTCGGTGAGCACCGCGGTCACCACCAGGCCCGACGCCACCCGAAGGGCGACGGGCTGATCGCCGATGTGGCGGGCCACCGTGAGGAAGACGGGCACGTGCCACAGGTAGAGGCTGTAGCTGCGATCGCCGAGGAGGGCGAGGGGACGCCAGCCGGCCAGCCGCCCCACGGGCCCCTCGGGGTCCAGCAGCGCCGAGGCCACCACGACGAAGGCCGCCACGGCCACCGCGCTGAGACCGAGGTTCCGGTACATCCGCACGTCGCCCGTCTCCGAGAGCAGGCTGGCGGCGAGCAGCACCGCCACGCCCGCCAGCGCCGGCAGCCGGAGCCAGACGGCCGACCGCCACCAGCCCCAGTGCACCAGCATCCCGAGCACGCACCCGGCCAGGACCACGTCGATGCGGGTGTCGGTGCGCAGGTAGAGGGGCAGGTAGTGCGCCTGGTCGGTCCACAGCGCGGCCCGGTGCAACGCCACCCCGACCATGGTCACCACCAGCACGCCGACCTGGGCGACGCGGGGCACCCGGAGCGCCCGGAACGCCAGCAGCACCAGGGGCCACAGCAGGTAGAACTGGGCTTCGATCGCCAACGACCAGGTGTGCGACAACTCGGCGGGGAACGGCCAGCCCCAGGCCTGCACCAGGTTCGAGAGGTAGAGCAGGGTGGCGCCTGCGGCCTGGGCCAGCTCCGGTCCGGTGAGCTGGTCGGCCGCGGGGCCCACCCCGTCTGTGCCGATCAGCAGGACCACCACGGCCGCCACCGTCGCCGTGAGCGCCGGGTACAGGCGCCGGAGCCGGCGGTCCATGAACCGGGCGAAGCTGATCCGGTCGGTGCCGTCGAGCTCCGCCAGCAGCAGCCGGGTGATCAACAGGCCGCTCAGCACGAAGAACAGGTCGACGCCCACGAACCCGCCCGGGAGCAGCCGTGGGCCCCAACCGGCCGTGAGGTAGCTGGCGTGGTACACCACCACCAGCAGCACCGCTGCGCCACGGATGCCGTCGAGGCGACGGATCCGAGACCGGAGGTCCACCCTCCTCAGCGTCCCCGCAGGCGGATGCGGGCGAGGATCCAGAGCGCGGCCACGCCGTCGGTCCACTGGATCTTCTTGCCCTCCTCGCGTCCCCGGGCCCGATAGGAGATCGGGACCTCGAAGATCCGCTCCCGCCGGGCGAGCAGCTTGCCGGTGAGCTCCGCCTCGATGCCGAAGCCGTTGGACTGCAGGTCGAGCGCCCGCCAGGTGGTGGTGGGCGCCACCTTGAGGCAGGTCTCGATGTCGGTGAGCCAGGCGTCGAACAGGAACGACGCCCAGAGGGCGAGCATCTTGTTGCCGAGCACGAACCAGAACGAGTAGGCGGCATGGCCGCCGTAGGAACGGGCGCCGTAGACCACGCGGGCGTCACCGTCGAGGATGGGCCGGAGCAGCGCCGGGAAGTCGGCGGGGTCGTACTCCAGATCGGCGTCGAGCACCGTGAGGAGGCTGTTCGACGCCTCGGCGATCCCGCGGCGGAGGGCCTTGCCCTTGCCCTGGTTCGGGTTCTGCACGAGCAGCCGCACCCGGCCGTCGTCCACCAGATCGGCGATGGTGTCGGTGCAGCCGTCGGAGGAGCCGTCGTCGACCACCAGGATCTCGGTGGGCACCGGCATGGTGACGGCGAGGAGCCGGTCCAGGGCGGTCCGGAGCGTCTCGCGCTCGTTGTAGACCGGCATCACGATGGTGAGGCCCAGGTCGCGGTCGGGTTCCACGGGTTCCATGCGGGGCCTCCTCAGTACGGCCAGGTCCGGGGATCGTGGCCCAGCACGCGGGTCAACCGACCCAGCTTGGCCACGATGAGCGCCTTGATGAGCACGTTACGGGCGAACCAGGGGAGCTGGGCGAGCTGGGCGAGCGTGTTGCGGGCCCGTGCCCCGCCCCGCACGGGCTCCCGGCGGTAGTGCGTCATGGACTCCGAGCGGCCGAGGTAGCGGAAGTCGGCCGACCACAGCAGCGAGGCCGCCAGGGCCGCGGTGACCCCGACCGACGAGAAGGAGTCGTGGATCAGCAGGTCTCCCCCGGCCTTCACCTTGGCGCCCCAGGAGCGGATGTCTTCGAGCGCCGGCTTCATGCGGTGGGCGCCGTCGATGTAGAGCAGGTCGATGTCGCCCGGCACGTCTACCAGGGCGTCGTTGGAGAACTTGCGCACGTGGCGCACCCGCTCGGCCACGCCGGCGTGCTCCAGGTTGGCCTTGAAGACCTCGTGGTCGTCTGCCGCCTCGGCCTCGAACCCGCTGATCTCCTGGGGGCCGCGGTCGTTGCCGGCGTGGGGGTCGATGGCCACCAGCTCCACCCCGGGAGCCGCCGCCGACGCCAGCACCACCATCGAACGCCCCCGGAACGACCCGATCTCGACCACGGTCCCGCCCGCCGGCACCGACCGAGCGCAGTCCCAGAGGCGCCGGGCCTGGCCGGAGGTCATCCAGCCCTCGACGTCGGCCACCACGCGCTCGACCTCGTCGAAGGTGGTGGCGGGGGTGGGCGACATGGTGGGCGAGCCTCGCTGGTCGGTCGGGGCGGACGGTCGGGGGGCGGCACGCCGGTCCGATGACCGCGAACGCGCCGGCACTAGGGTGCTCATGGGCCGGGATCCAGGCCCGAGGCCGGTCGCGCAGCGTACTGCACGCCTCCGACCCCGCCGCGAACCCTCAGCGCCCCACCCCGCGCGCCGACCAAACGGACCTCCCGCATCGCCGTGACCCAGACCTCAGACCCCGTCCAGAAGATCGGCGACCTCGCCGCCAGCGCCGGTCTGCGCCGGATCCACCTGCTCGCGTGGCGAGACCTCGACGACGTCGAGGCCGGTGGGTCGGAGGTGCACGCCGCCGAGGTGGCGCGGCACTGGGCCGAGGCCGGGCTCGAGGTGACGATGCGCACCTCCTACGCGCAGGGCCACCCGCCCCGGGTGCGCCGCGACGGCTACGAGGTGGTGCGCAAGGCGGGCCGCTACCTCGTGTTCCCCCGGGCCGCCCTGGCCGAGGCCACCGGCCGCAACGGCCGCCGCGACGCCCTGGTCGAGATCTGGAACGGCATGCCCTTCCTCTCGCCGCTGTGGGCACGGGGCCCCCGCCTGGTGTTCCTGCACCACGTCCACGCCGAGATGTGGAAGATGGTCCTGCCGCCGAACCTGGCCCGGCTCGGCAACCTGCTGGAGAGCCGGATCGCCCCGCCGCTGTACCACCGGTCACGCATGGTCACCTTGTCGCCATCCTCCAAGGCCGAGATGCTCGAACTGGGCTTCCGCGACGACCTGGTCGAGGTGGTGCCCCCCGGGCTCGACCCCCGCTACGCCCCGGGTGGTACCCGCTCGCCCCACCCCCTGGTGCTCGGTGTGGGTCGGTTGATGCCGGTGAAGCGCTTCGACCGTCTGATCCGGGCGGTCGCCCAGGCCCGCACCTCCGTGCCCGACCTCACCCTCACGCTGGTGGGCACCGGCGCCGAGCGGGAGGCGCTCGACGCCCTCGTCCGGGAGCTCGACGCCCACGAGTTCGTCACCTTCGCCGGACGGGTCGACGACGACGAGCTGGTCGACCTGTACCGCTCGGCCTGGGTGGTGGCGTCCACCTCGGTCCGGGAGGGCTGGGGCATGACGCTCACCGAGGCGGCCGCCTGCGGGACGCCGGTGGTGGCCACCCGCATCGCCGGCCACGTCGACGCCGTGGCCGACGGCGTGAGCGGCCTGTTGGCCGACGACGACGCCGAGGTCGCCCGACTGCTGGCCCGGGTGTGCACCGACGCCGATCTGCGGGCCCGCCTCGAGGCGGGTGCCCTGGACCACGCAGCCCGCTTCAGCTGGGCGAACACGGCGGCACGGATCATGGCGGTGCTGGTCGACGAGGCCACCGGCCGGCGCGCCGTCCCGGGCTGATCCCACCCTCAGGACTCGAGCGGATAGGTCGCCCGTCGTCGCGTCGATGTTGGTTGGACCTCGGCTGGCGCCTCGGTTCACCCATCGTGCTTGTCTGG
>WBZL01001446.1_pt1 | contig 25007 bp, 18 predicted proteins | sample 5204291 | NCBI WGS metagenome assembly WBZL01 (sample SAMN12344345, study PRJNA552823) | activated sludge metagenome | biome: Activated sludge suspended growth; feature: Nitrification reactor; material: Wastewater; isolation source: activated sludge from nitrification reactor of wastewater...
GCTCATTCCGTTCCTCGGTGCGTCGTACCTCTCGTCCCTGCTGTTCGAGTTCACGCGCAAGCTGCACGCGCCCGAGGACGAACGCGCCGACGTCGCGACCTATTCGTCGGAGCTCGGTCCGGCGCGCGCCGCGCGTGTCGTGGCGGTGATGGTGGTGTTGCACGCGCTCGCCATGGCGGCGGCGCTGGTGATGGTGCGCGGGGTCGACGGCGCCGACTCGGCGTTCGTGTGGGGCCACGCGCTCGGATGGGCGGCGGTCGTCGCAGCGTCGGGTCTGGTGGCGTTCGCTCGCCGCCCGGATCGGGCGGGACATGGCCCGATCGAGGGTCTCGTGGCGCTCAACCTGGCGGTGCCTGCCGTGTCGGTGATCGCGGTGGTGCTGGTCGGCTCGTCGGTGAAGGCGGTGTGGGGATGGTGAACACGGCGGCTTCGACCCGGCTCGGCGCAGGGTGGTGTCTCGACACCGACCTCGAATCGTCGGGCGACCCGGGTATCGGCGGGTTGGGCGTCGGCGGGTTGGGCCTCGGTGATTTGGGCGTCGGTGATTCGGAACTGGGCGGCAAGGCGACCGGCCTGGTCGAGCTGGTGCGTCACGGCGCGCCGGTGCCGCGCTTCGCCGTGGTGTTGGGCTCGACGTTCCGCACCCGTGCCCGCCCCGCGCTCGCAGGCGTGCTCGGTGGGTTCGTCTACGACCTGGCCGACGCCGACGCCGACGCCGACGCCGGTGCTGTCGCCGAGGTGATCGAGCGCTGGTCGCCGACGCTGGTCGCCGCCGTGGAGTCGATCCCCGATGACGACCTGGCGGCGATCGTCGGGCCCGGCGGCATGCTCGCCGCGCTCGGCTCGGGCGACGCACCGCTTGCGGTTCGCTCGTCGATGGTCGGGGAGGACTCGGCGACGGCGAGCTTCGCGGGCCAGCTCCGATCGTTCATCGGCGTGGCCGCCGAACCCCGGGCGATCGCGGCGGCCATCCGCGGCTGTTGGGCTTCGGCCTTCAGCGTCCACGCGCTCGCCTATGCCCACCGAAGCGGGCTCGACCCGGCCGCCCTCCGCGTCGCCGTGGTCGTGCAGGTGTGCGTCGAAGCCGACCGGTCCGGGGTTGCCTTCAGCGCCGATCCGCGCTCGGGCCGCCGCGATCTCACGGTGATCTCGGCGACCCACGGCGTCGGCGAGGGCGTGGTCGGCGGGCTGGTCGACGGCGACGAGTACCGGGTCGCAGCCGATGGCGGCGTCGACGCCACGACCGGCACCGCGTGCGAGGCCGCCCGATCCGCAGCAGACGGGCTGGTGGCCGTGGTGCCCCTCGCCGAGGCCGCCCGCGGCCGCACGGTGCTGACCGGCCCCGAGGTCGCCACGATCGACGGATGGATGCGTCGCCTCTCGGAGGCGGCGGGCCGGCCGCTCGATGTCGAGTTCTCCTTCGATGCGGCCGGCGTGCTGCATCTGCTGCAAGCGCGGCCGATCACGGCGATGGCCGCGCCACCGCAGGATGGCACGCCGTGGTTGTGGGACGACGCCAACATCCAGGAGAGCTTCTGCGGCGTGACACTGCCGCTCACGTTCTCGTTCGCGTCGAGGGCGTACACGACGGTCTACCGCAACCTCGGCCGGCTGCTCGGCGTTGGCGATCGGGTGGAGCGCGACCACGCCGACATGCTCCGCACGATGATCGGGCTGATCGATGGGCGGGTCTACTACAACCTCAACGCCTGGTTCGAGGGCCTCGCGCTGTTGCCGTCGAGCGGCACGAACAAGGCCGACATGGAGGCGATGATGGGCGTCGAGGAGCCCGTGCCCTTCGTGGTCGATCAGCGCTCCACGCCGGTGGGCACCGCCACGATGGTTGCCTCGCTGCTGCCGGCCGCGGCGCGTCTCGCACCGCAGTACCTGCGCATCGATGAGGGCATCGCCGCCTTCGATGCTCGCCTGGCGGCCCTCGAGGCCTCGGTCGATTTCGCCACGCTGCGCGACGCGTCGATCGGTGAGTGCCTCGCCGTCGAGGTGCGGGTCTGGCGCGAGCTGCTCGAACGGTGGCAGGTGCCGATCATCAACGACATCCGGGTGATGCGAGCCACCGGAGGTCTCCGGCGCCTGATCGAGTCGGCCACGCCCGACGAAGCTCGCCGCTCCCGCCTCGAGGTGGAGTTGCTCGCCGCGATCGACGGACTCGCGTCGGTGGAGCCCACGCTCGAGCTCATGCGGATCGCGGCGCTGATCCGGGCGGACGCCGACGCGGCCCGGGCGCTCGCGACGCCCGGTGACCCGCAGGTGACCCTCGGCGCCGTGACCGCTCTGCTGCCCGAGGTAGGCCGGCGAATCGACGCCTACATCGCCGCCTTTGGGGGGCGGGTGATGGGCGAGCTGAAGCTCGAAACGGTCACGTTGCGGCGTGACCCGACGTTCCTGGTCGACGTGGTGCGAGCGTATGCCGCTCGTGACGACCTCGACCCCGACGGGCTTGCCCGGCGCGACCGGATCCGCCACGAGGCAGCGGTCGAGGAGCTGATCGAGCTGGTGGGTCCGCGTCGCCGGGCCCGGGCGGAGCGCGCCGTGCGCAGCGCACGCGCTGCGATCGCGGCCCGCGAGCATCTGCGCCTCGGCCGAACCCGAGTCTTCGACGTGGTGCGCGAGCTGTACACGACGATCGGTGAGCGCCTGGCCGAGGCGTCGGTGCTGCAGAGCCCGAGGGACGTCTTCCTGCTCACCGCGGACGAGGTGCGCGGCTTCCACGAGGGGACCGCGGTCACCACCGACCTTGCCGCCCTCGTCGAGGTTCGCCGCGCCGAGTTCGCTCGCTTCGTCGACCGTTCGCCCGCCCACCGGCTGGAAACCCGGGGGAGCGTGCACCTCTGCGGTCCCTTCGACGCCCCGGCCGAAGCCGTCGACCCGGAGGCCGTCACGTGGAGCGGGCTCGGCTGTTGCCCCGGCGTGGTGGAGGCCGAGGTGGTGGTCGTGCACGACCCGACCTCGGCGCCGGAGGTGGCGGGGCGCATCGCCGTGGCCGTACGGACCGACCCCGGCTGGGCGCCGCTCTTTCCGGCCGCGGCGGGGCTGATCGTGGAGCGCGGCTCGGCGTTGTCGCACTCGGCGGTCATCGCCCGCGAGGTCGGGTTGCCGACCGTGGTCGGCGTGCCCGGTGTGGTGGCCGCGTTGCGCAGCGGTGACCGGGTGCGGCTCGACGGCGCTGCCGGCACGGTCGCGCGGCTCGACGTCACCCCCGGCGACACCGAATCGAACGGTGCCCCCTGATGGGTTCGTGGCTCATCCAGCTCCGGCGGATTCATCTGCGCGGCTGGCGCGCCGCGCCGCTGGCGCTCGCGTCGGCGGTCGCCGGGATCACGATCGGGACGGCGCTGGTGGTCGCGACGCAGCTGCTCACGGCATCGCTCAGCGCCCCGTTCGACTCGCTGCCGGCTCGGGCCGGCGCGCTCGGCGAACTGATCGAGGTACGGCCGGTCGTCGCGGATCGCCTCGGCGACCGCCTGGTCGACTCGCTGAGTCGGGTGTCCGGGGTCGACGGCGTGGCCCGGCTCGCGGTCCAGCCGTCGGTTCACGGCGGGCCCACCCTGCGGCTGGCGCTGCGGGCCGACCCGAGCGTCTTGCCGGCGCTGACCGAAGCGTCGCTCGGCGAGGCGCGCGTCGATCCGGTGGCCGACCCGGCGACGCTGAACGGGTCGAACGCGGCGGGCGAGCCCTACTGGTCGGTCGCCTATGTGCGCCCTGACAGCGGCGGCGATCGCGATCGGGTGGTCGCAGCGCTCGCGTCGGCGCTCGGGGATCGGGCCGAGGTCGGCGACCCGGCGCCGGTCATACCGCCGTCGATCGTGACGGTCCGCGACGCGCTCAGCTCGCTCGCCGCAGGCGGCGTGTTCATCGGCGCGCTCATCGCCATCAACACGCTCGTGCTGGTCATCGGCGCCCGGGTGCCCACCTACGCCACGGCCGCAGTGCTCGGCGTGACCCGCCGCCGCGTGCTCGGTGGCGTTGCGCTCGAAGGCGCGGCGATCGGCCTGATCGGCGGGATGCTCGCCATCCCCGTCGGGCTCGGCCTCGGAGCGGTGCTCGTCGACCGGTTCGGCGAGTCGATCCTGGCGGGATCCGGCGTCGACCTCCACCTCGTCGTGGCGCCGATCGCTCTGCTCGGCGCTCCCAGCACCGGGGCACTGCTCGGCGCGGCGGCCACGGTGCTGGCCGCACGGCGCCCGCTGCGGCGGCCGCTCGATCAGCTCGGTGGCGTGGTCGACCGGACCCGGCCGGCGGCGCTGCCCGGCTGGATCGCCCCGGTCGGAGCGGCGCTCATCGCCGTGGCGACCGGGCTGATGGCGGCGGTCGGTTCGGGCCGAGTGACGGTGAAGGCATCGCAGGTGGCCTTGGTGTGGGGTGCGCTCGGGCTCGCCGCTGTGGGCGTGTGGGCCGTCCCGCGTGCGGCGCTGGCGGTCACCGCCGCGCTCGACGGGCGCAGCCCTGCGCCGGCGCGCCTGGTGGCGGCCGAGGTGCGTCGCGTCCCGATGCGGCTCGCGGTGGTCGTGTCGACCCTGGGCCTGGCGGCGGGGATGGCCGCTGCGTTCGCCGGTCTCGCCGAGCTCGCACCGTCGACGCTCGCGGACTCGTTCGAGCATCGCCTCGGCGCGGGCGGCCGCCTCGTCGCTGCGGCGCGGCCGTGGGATCCGCGGTTCGCCTCCCTCGCCCCGCCCGGCGCCGAGGGCGCCGCGCCTGAGGGGCAGCCCCGATGGCGGGCGTTGCTGCCGAGCGCGACCGAGCCGCGGCTGATCATCGCCATCGACGCCGAGCCGACCTCGGTCGCGGTGCACGTGCGGGCCGACGACCCGACGAGCGTCGCCGCAGCGCTCGCCGATGGGCAGGTCGCCCTCACCTCGATCGCGGCGCACCGTCTGGGCGTCGGCGTCGGTGACGTCGTGGAGGTGCCGGCGATCGACGGGCCGGCCTCGGTGCGCGTGGCGGCGGTGGTCGAGGTGGGCCTCGCTGACGACTCGACCATCGGCGACTGGGTCGTCGTGGCTCACGATGCGGCGACGCAGCGCCGTTGGGCGCCGTCGCTCGAACTCGTTGCGACCGACGCCATGACCGCGCCCGCTCCCGCGCCTGCGGCCGCGGCCGGTGCGCATCGGTACGACCGTGCGGGGTACCGGCGGGCCACCGCCGACGGCATCGGGCGCTACTTCCATCCCTTCGCGCTCACCGGCTGGATCTACCTGGCGGCAGCCATCGTCGCGGCCGGCAACTTCTTGCTGCTCGGGGTGCTGGCGCGTGCCCGCGAGCGGGCCACGCTCGTGGTGCTCGGCGCCGATGTCGCGACCGATCGCCGGGCGGTGGTGTGGCAGGCGCTCATCACCGCCGCGCTGGCGCTGGCGATGTACCTCGTGTCGGTGGTCGCGTTCACCGGCTGGCTCGCGTTGTCGTCACGGGCGTTCTACGGGTTCCAACTGCAGCCAGCGCTGTCGCTTCGCGCCACCATCGTCGGGGCGGTCGTGCTGCTCGACGGCGTGCTGCTCGCGTCGATCCGCCCCTGGTTGGCGACCACCATCCCCGACGCCGGCCCGGCGCTGCGGGCGGAGTGACGCCGGGATGGGAGCGAGGCCGGGATGGGAGTGAGGCCGGGATGGGAGTGACGCCGGGATGGGAGCGAGGCCGGGACGGGAGTGACGCCGGGATGGGAGCGAGGCCGGGATGGGAGTGACGCAGCGGTGAGTGCACCAATGGACCTGATCGAGATCGACCTGCCCGGCCCCCTGCCCGAGGCCTTCCTCGCGCTGAGCGCTGCGGCGATTCCCGACAACCCGGCCGACCTGGTCGCGCGCTCGGCGCCGTCGCACTGGTGGTTCGCGAGCGGCGGACGGGCCCGCGCCTGGGTGGTCCCCGGTCGTGGGCGCATCGCCGCGTTCGACCATCCGGACGCCCGCACGGATGGCCGCAACGTCGGCTTCTTCGGCTGGTGGGAATCCACCGGCGACGCCACCGCCGACGAGGCGCTGTTCGCCGCGGCCGAGGGGTTCCTCGGCGGCCTCGGCCGGAGCGAGATCGCCGGTCCGGTCGAGCAGACCTCGCTCTACGGCTACCGGCTGCTCGACCAGCGCAGCGACCCGTTGGGTCCGATGGTGGGCGAGCCCGACAACCCGCTGCGGATGGTCGAGTGGCTCACGGCGCGGGGCTTCGAGCCGCTGCACTCGTACAACACGCGACTCGTTCCGGCCGAGGTACTGCCGGCGCTCGATGCCGCGATCGAACCGGCGGCGAGCGACGCTCGGTCCCGCGGGTTCTCGGCTCGTCCGCTCGACGCCGATTCGATCGGTGCGCATCTCGACGAGGTGGTCGATGTCCTGCTGGTCTCGTTCGGGGAGAACTTCGGGTTCGTCCCGCCGCCACGGGAGCTGCTGGAGCGCCATGTGCTCGACCGGCTCGTGCCGATGATGTGTCCCGACCTGACCACGGGCGTGTTCGATGCCGACGATCGCCTCCTCGGCTGGATGCTCGTGTACCCGCACTACGGCCCGCTCTGCTTGGCCGCCCGCGGCGTCGACGCGGTGGCGGCGTCGGCGTTGCGCTACGAGGCGCACATGGGGGCGTTGCGCGAGCTGCTCGCTCCAGACCTGCCCTGGGCGGCATGCCGCACCGTCGCGTTCGCTCCCGAGGCGCGCGGGCTCGGCCTCACCCCCCTCATGGTGCACACCGCCGATCGTGCCGTGCATGGGCGCTACGGCGGCTGGCTGCTGGCGATGTCGAGGCTCGACAACCGCACCCAGGACTTCTACCGCCCCGACCCGGAGGGCCGGCGGCTCTACTCCGTGTACTCCCGATCGATGGAGGCGGCGCCGTGACGGCGGACTCGACCGAGCCGGTGGTCCGGGTCGTCGGGGCAACCCGCACGCTGGGCGCGGGCGCTGCGAGCGTGCGTGCGCTCGACGACGTGTCGCTGCGGCTCGATCGCGGTGAGGTCGCCGTCGTCACGGGCGCTTCCGGATCGGGAAAGTCCACCCTGCTGCATGCGATCGCCGGGCTGGAGCCGCTCGACTCCGGGGTGGTTCGTGTGCTGGGCCGCGACCTCGCAGGCCTGACCGCGGCCGAGGCGGCCCAGCTGCGCCGCCGCCACATTGGCGTGGTGTTCCAGTTCTTCCAGCTCATCCCCACCCTGACGGCGGTGCAGAACGTGGCGATGCCCCTCATCCTCGACGGCATGGCCGCGCCGACCGCCGATGCCCGCGCCGCTGCCCGGCTCGACGAGATCGGCGTGGGCGAGTGCGCCGGGCGGTTCGTGGGGGAGCTGTCGGGCGGTCAGATGCAGCGGGTCGCGATCGCTCGCGCCACCGTTGCGCCGGTCGATCTGGTGCTGGCCGACGAGCCCTCGGGCAATCTGGATCGGTCGAGCGGCGAACTGGTGCTGGCGGCGCTGCGCTCGGCGGCGGCCGCCAGCGGCGCGGCGCTCATCGTGGTCACCCACGACGAATCGCTCGGGCTTCCGAGCGACCGGCGCTTCGACATGTGCGACGGACGGCTCACCGAGCGCTGACCTCGGGCGCCCCGGGTCAGGAGACGACGACCCCGCCGTCGCAGGTGAGGATCTCGCCCACGGTGAAGGCGCCGGCGCGCGACGCCAGGAACAGTGCGGACCCGGCGATGTCCTCGGGCGTGCCGACCCGACCCCGCGGCATCGCCGCTCCGAGTGCGTCCCAGTCGGTGCCGTCGACGTCTCCGCCCGTGCCGATCCCGGTGGACAGCATCCACGTGGGGAACGGGCCGGGGGCGATCGCGTTCACCAATATGTTGCGCTTCAGCAGCCGGGCAGCGAGTTCGCGGGTCATCGCGTGGAGGGCGGCCTTCGACGGGCCGTAGGAGTAGGTCTCGAAGCTCGGTGTGCGGATGCCGTCGACCGAACCGATGTTGATGATCCGCGCCGGGTCGTCGTGGGTGGCCGCGGCTTCGAGCAGGCCCAGCAGGCGCTGGGTCAGAAAGAACACCGCCTTGACGTTGGTGTCCATCACCTTGTCCCAGCCGGCCTCGGGGTACTCCTCGATGGGAGCGCCCCACGACGCACCAGCGTTGTTGACGAGAACGTGGAGGTGGTCGGTGTGCTCGCGTACCCCGGCGCTCAGCGAGTCGACGCCCTCGATGGTCGACAGGTCGGCGGGGATGGAGATGCAGCGTTGGCCGGTCTGTTCGCTCAGGCGGGCGGCGGTGGCGTCGCACACGTCGGCCTTGCGCGAGCTGATGATCGCCGTCGCACCGTTGTGGAGGAACCCGCTGGCGATCATCTCGCCGATGCCGCGCGATCCTCCGGTGACGAGCACGGTCTTGCCGCGAACGCTGAAGAGTTCCGAGATGTCGAACGTGGGCATGGGTGGTCCTTGGGCCGATCGGCGGCGATGGGGTCGAGGCCGCGACACCCACGGGCGGTCACGCTATTGCACCCGCCGATACGATCCGGCCCCATGTCGCGTTCCGCTGATCGCCCGTTTCGTTTCGCCGTCGATGCCCCCGATCCGCTGCCGGGCCGGTCGTGGCTCGACACGGCACGCGAGGTCGAGGCCCTCGGCTACTCGACGCTGTTCTGCCCGGACCATCTCGACGACGGGGTCGCGCCGATCGCCGCGATGTCGGCGGCCGCCGCGGTCACGACCACGCTGAACGTCGGATCGCTGGTGCTCGCGTGCGATTACCGGCATCCGGCGGTCGTCGGTCGCGAGCTGACGATGATCGACCAGATCTCGGGCGGCCGGGTCGAGGTCGGGCTGGGGGCGGGCTGGAAGTCGGCCGACTACCGCCAGTCGGGCATGCCTATGGAACGTCCGGGCGTTCGGGTGTCGCGCATGATCGAGCACGCCACGATCCTGCGCCGGCTCTTCACCGAACCCTCCGTCACGTTCCATGGCGAGCACTACCAGGTGGACGAGTTGGTGTGCTCACCCGGACCGGTGTCGGCGGCCGGGCCGAAGTTCCTGATCGGCGGCGGCGCTCCCCGCGTGCTCCGCTTCGCCGGCGGCTTCGCCGATATCGTCGGTGTGAACCCCTCGATTCACTCGGGCACGATCGACGCCGCGGCCGCTCAGGACGCTCATCCCGATCGGGTCGATGAGAAGTTCGGTTGGGTGGGTGAGGGCGCGGGGGAGCGGCTCGGCGACCTCGAGTTCAACGTCTGGCTCGCCGCAGCCGACATCACCGACGATCGCGCCGGTGCGGCTGAGTTCATGTCGGCGGCGTTCGGCGTCGAGCCGGCCGCTGCGCTCGAGTCGCCCATGCTGCTGGTCGGCACCGTCGAGCAGGTGATCGACGACCTGCTGCGACGGCGCGAGCGTTGGGGGTACAGCTACATCACCATCCCGGTCGGCGTGGCGCGGGCCTTCGCCCCGGTTGTCGAGGCGCTGGCCTGATCCGGCGATGTCGCCTGTGGCGTTGGGTCAGTCGGTCACCGTCGCGTCGAGTACCGCGCCGTCGGACCCTCCGAGGGCGAACTCGATGCGGAACGCCTCGGCCCCCTCGTCGATGCCGTCCTGTTCGAACGGGATCGTCAGGGTCGCCTCGGTCTGCCCCGCCGGGATGACCATACCGACGAGGGCTGCCGCGTCGGACGGGTGGGTTCCGGCCAGGCGCTGTCCGCCGTTCCACTCTGCCCAGGTTGCGTCGCTCACGTCGAGCGCGTCGATCTCGATGTCAGCTTCGTCCGGGGCGGTGAACAACCCCCAGACCTTGTAGTCGACCTTTGGAGCCACGTCCGACACCAGGCGGATGGTCACGCCCGATTCCTCGGTCCCGGCGACCAGCGGGGTGGCGATCGTGATCGTCGGCGCGGGGTCGTCCTCGATCACCCGCACACCGCCTTGGTAGGTACCGGACAGTCCGCCGCGGCGGGCGTACGCGGACGCGGCGATCAGGCGGTCGCCTCGCGGATCGAGGTCGTCCGACCAGCGGATCGGCACCTCGACGCTCGTAACTCCGGGAGCGATCGTGATGTCGGTCCATTCGGTGGTGCCGCCGTCGCCGGGAGTGGCGATCGAGTAGCGCAACGGAGTGGTCACGGTGCCGCGCACGTGCGCCTCGACCATGGTGGTGCGCTGCTGTTCGAGGTCGTCGCCCTCGTTCGCCTCGACGGTGGTCAGGTCGAGGACGGGCAGGAAGACGGGTTCGACGGTGGGGACATGGTCGGAGACGGCTGTGACATCGAAGGCGTAGCCGCTCCCGCCGCCGACGGTCAGCATCTCCACCGCGACAATGCGATGCAGATCGATGCCCGAGACTCCGCGGAGGCTGCCTCGCACGGCGCGAGCCCATGACTTGAGCGCTTCTGGCTGCCCGGGGCCCGTCGTGAGCCACTGGGGGACGCCCGGGAGTACCACGCGTCGACCGCGATCGTCCACGATCATCACGACCGCCTGGACGGGCGCCGATTCGACCGCCGCTGCGACACGCACCTCGATCCGTCGAGCCGAGGAGACATCGGTCGGCCCGAGCAGCGGGAAGCGGGTCACGGCGACGAGATCCCAGGTGAGTTGATGCGCGGAGATCGCAGGCGGAGCCGAATCGGAGTCGGCCGACGGCCAATGCGGCACGCCGGGGTTGCAGCGCGGCAGCGTGCGGGGCTCCTCGCCGCTGCAGAACCGCGCGACGACCCCCTGCCCTCGCGGTGTGCGGTCGGCGGCGGCCGACCACAGCGGTGTGCGGGCACCACCGATCGCGGTTGTGCGGACCATGGCGTTCCCGGTGCTCGCCGGGCCCGATGCCGGGCTGTCCAGCAACTCGAGCATTCGAGCATCGCCGTCGAGCGCAAGCTTCACGAGGGCAGCGGAGTAGGTGGCACCGACCTGCTGTTGTGCCTCGGGCTTCAGCCGGTACGGGCTCGATGGCGAACAGCGGCCGCGGCTGCCGTCGGCGAACCAATCGTCGCTTGCCGGCGCGGCCGCGAGGCCCGGCGTCCACTCGGCGTTGAAGTAGTTGTGATTCGCCCCGTAGACCATGACGGCGCTGCGCAGCGAACGGTCCGGGCCCACCTGGAGGTCGCGTGCGCCGTCCACGTACACCTGGCCCTGCAGGTCGGAGACGTCGCCGTCGCAGTAGGGCAGGAGCACGGCGAGGTGCACCGATGCCGGAACCTGAGCGCCGAACGCGGTCGGGCCGATCGCGACGATTCCGCGGATCCGCCACGGATCCTCCGACCGGCTGTCGATCGTGGCGCGGGTGACGCCCTCGCCGCCCCGGCTATGGCCGATGAGCGCGACGTGGGCAAGGTCGAGGCGCCCGCGCAGATCGCCGCCCCACGGATCACCGCCGACCTCCGACCAGGACGCGAACAGCCCCAGATGGTGTCGCACCAGCGCCGATCGTGCCGCGGCGCCGCCGTCGGGCGAATCCCAATCCTGGCCGTTGACGGCGTTCGCGGAGATGCTGGCGACAACGTTGCCCTGCGAGGCGAGCAAATCGGCGATCCGGCGGTAGCCGAGGTGCGACGCGATCGGCTGCCATCCCTCGGGGCACGGCCATTCGTTGACGACGTCGCCGTCGGGTCCGCCGTGGAAGCACGCGGCGTGCCGTCCGTGCAGGATTACCACCACGGGGCGGGCGCCGGGCGCGCCGGTGGGCACGGTGAGTTCGCCTGCGACCTCGATCGGCGCGGGGAACTCGGCCCACGGAAGCTCGTCGAGCGAGTACTCGCGTCGGGAGGTGGCGTACGGGCCGGCGACGCCGGGGTCGGCCTTGGCCGGGGTGGCGGTGTCCGGAGCTGGCTGCTGGGACCGTGGCGTCGGCTCGCTCGGCGCGCCGCTGTCCACTCTCGAGTCGCCGCGCCAAAGCTCGAGTTGGTCGACCGGAGGCGGGGGCGTGTTCAGTTGCGCCTCAGCAGAGGTGCCGTTCTCGCGTGCCGGGGCGAGGATCTCGCCGTCGTGCCGCACGGTGTACGCGGCGCCGCCGATCGTGAGCGGATCGTCGTCTCGGTAGGTGACCTGCCAGCCATCGGGTGTCGTCTCGACGGACCAGGGCGTCGGGGCGTTCGTCGGGGTCGACGGCACCTCCTGCGCCGCGACGGACGCCGCGGGTGGTACCACCGACGCGATCATCGCAAGGCAGGCAGCAACGAAACCGAGCCGTGAAGTGGGACGCAGACGCATATACACGGTCTAGCGCGCCGCGGCGCAGGGGTCGCGGCAACCGCCCCGCCGCCGGAGAGTACGGTCTTCCGCGGATGTCTGGCGCAGGCAGCTGGCACGACATGACGGTGTTGTGTGGCGGTGACCGGGTGACGATGCGAGGAGAGCGCAACGTGATGAGCGGGCGGACTGCGCCCGCGCGGGTGACGGTGGCGGTCGCGCTCGTGATGCTCGCGTCTTCGCTCGGATTGGGCTGCGGCGTCGAGCGAGCCGAACCGTCCGCCGTCGGTGACCTGCCCGCAGCCTCGCCTGCGAGCGCGGCGGAACTGGAGCTACCGAAGGCTGTCGGTGATTTGAGTTTCCAGGACGGCTCGACGACACAGTTCCCGCCGACGGAGGCAGACCGTTCGAGCAACCGAGCCGACTTCGAGCGCCTCCGCGCTGCGTCTGAAGTCAGCGAGAACGCGGGCTTCCCGGCCGTAGCGGCCGACCTGGCGCGACTCCTCCCGAAGGTGGAGCAGGTGGAGGGCGACTTCACCATCAGCCAAGACGACTTCGGTGCCGGGGCGTTGTGCCTTGAGCGAGGTGGCGAGGAGCCGGCCTACTTCATCTGTGGACGCCCCTTCATCACGTTTGACGGCGACATGGTTCGACGCGACCCCGGAACGAGTGCGGTGCGAACCGCACGGCTCTCCGTCGAATACGTCCGTGACGAGGACGTGTTCGGTGTCGTGAGCTACCGCGCGGTTTCGGTTCGGTATCTGGGCGAGGCGAGCGCAGCGCCGGCATGGTGTGAGTCGCGGCTGGTGCCTTCGAAGGGGACGAGTGCCGCCATCTCGGATCCGGCCGGTGCGGCGACGGCCACGTCGAATGCCATTCCGACCTACGAGCTGCTGGGACAGGCGCGCAGGTTTGGTGCGGTGCCGCCCGAGTGGACAATCAGCGATGCCGGAACGGGCAGTGGCCCGACCAACATCGTCACTGGCTTCGTCGTGGCGCCTGAAGTGGCCCAGAGCATTGCGGACGCAACCGGGCTCCCGGTTGTGGTGCGCAGCATGGGCCCTTGCTGATCTGGTTGACCTGAATTCGCTGGTCTCGTGCAGCATCTCGATCCCCGGCGCCATCTCCAGCGGGGATCTCTTCGCGTTTGTGCGCAGTCAACGGTTCTGCTGGCATGTTGGGTTCGGTCCCCACTGTGTGAGGGTTGTGAGTACTGCGGGCAGTCAGCCCGTTCACGGTCGGACCAGTGGAGACCGAAACCTCATCCTCGGCGGTGACAGCCCCAGCACGCGACAATGCACCTCAAATCGGTACGTACTAGATCCTCAGGGGAGGGCGAGAGATGCGTACCCTATGAAGAGAACCATCGCCACCGAGATGACGGCAATGGCTGCGCCTACCAACCGCGTTCGACGGTCTTCGATTGATCCCACGACGGTGATTCCCACCAGCGCCACCAGGGCGATCACTACTTGAAGTCCGACCAAGTCGCACGGCCCGTATAGAGATCCGTATGATTCGACCGAGCCGATGGCCGACGAGCAGGATTCCTTCCTTGCGACTCCAAAAGCCACCGCCGCGACCGACATCATTGATGCGAGTCCCACCAGGGCCTGCTGCAATCCCCTCCCCGGGTCCTTCGATTCCTGCTTGTCGGCCATTGAGGGAGCCTATCCCGTTAAGGCTGCGACACTCACGACATAGAAGTGCACATCTGCAGCCTCAAGCACGCTGCGATGCTCTCACCATGCGCTACCGCTAGAACTGAGCGACGCAGGGCTCCGCTCTTGGCGTGGCATCTGTGTCGCTGATGGCAAAGCACTTGCGAGCTACCTTCAACATTCGAGAGCTAATACCAGAGGTTCCCGAGTTCTCATTCCGCGATCTCGCGGCTGGTGGCGGCTGGTTCGGCGGCTTCGATGTTGAGGGCAGGGCGTTTGCACCCGATTGTCTCCGAGCACTGAATCACCCCGAGTTGGCGGACCGTCCGGCGATGATCGTTTCGACGAGGCGACCCGTATCGTCGAGCAGCACGATGTCGGCGCGTGCGCCGGGGCCGATGCGCCCGCGGTCGGCCTCGCCGAGCAGCCGTGCGGGCGCGACCGTCGCCGCGGCGACGGCGGCGCGCAGGGAGCACACACCGGCCGCCACGGCTCGGTGGATCGCGACGCCGAGCGGCATGGTCGATCCGGCGAGCACGCCGTCGGCGGTGCGTGCGACGCCGTCGCGCACGACGACACGGCGGTCGCCGAGGTGGTGATCGCCATCGCCGAGACCGGTCGCGGCGATGCAGTCCGACACGACGACGGCGCGATCGCCGAGCGCTGCGAGGAACGTTCGGGCGGTCACGTCGTGCAGATGGAGGCCATCGAGGATGAGCGACGCGAATCCGGTCCAGCGCGGATCGAGCGCCGCCCCGACGATGCCGGGGTCGCGGGCGGCGAGCCCGCCCGTCGCGTTGCCCAGATGGGTGACGAGGGTGACGCCGTGGCGCCCGGCGGTCGCGAGTTCTTCGGCCGTGGCGTCGCTGTGCCCGGCCGCCACGACAACCCCGCTCGACACGAGCGCGTCGATCACCTCGGCGGCGCCGGCGAGTTCGGGTGCGATCGTGACCAGGCGCGGCGCGGCGCGCCCGTCGAGCCAGGTCTCGGCCTCGGCGGCGTCGGGCGGCCGGATGTGGCGCAGCGAGTGTGCGCCGACGCGAGCGGGCGACAGGAACGGGCCCTCGAGGTGCCAGCCGAGGTGCGTCGCACCGCCCGACGTGTCGGCATCGTGGGGTGCGGCGGCGGCGAGCGCCCGTCGCGTGGCGTCGGGGGAGCAGGTGATCGCCGTGGGGGCGAAGGCCGTGACCCCGAAGCGGGGGAGGGCTCGCGCAACCTCGTCCAGCCGCTCGGGTTCGGTGGCCAGGTCCACGCCGACCGCGCCGTTGACCTGCAGGTCGATGTACCCCGGTGCGGCGAGCAGCCCTCGGTCGACGGTGCTGGGCAGAACCTCTGCAATGCGGTCGCCGTCGAGCACGATCCGGCATGGCCCTGCGCCGGGGTCGAGCGCCAGGCGAACGCCGTCGAGCGCCACCTCGACGGACCCGGTCATCGCCCGGTCGCCCGGATCGCTGCCTCCACGGTCTCCTCGTCGCACACCACAGCGGCGCCGCCGGGGATGCGATGCGGCGATCCGACCGGGCCGCCGGCCCGCCACGGCCGACCCTCCACGTAGTGGTCGTGGAAGCTGCGCATCACGTGCGCCACGCCGAGCGGCAGGACCTCGCGCCGATCGGGCGCGTAGTAGTCGGCGTGCGGCGACATGGTGATGATCTCGAAGGAGGGGAAGTAGTCGACCCAGTCGAAGCGGTCAAGCATCGCCTCCGCGGCGATGCGCAGCACCGCCTTGGACCATGCGGTGGACACCGCGACGTGGCGGTGCTCGGCGGTGGCGATGAGCGGCACGGGCGACACCGTCAGTAACAGCCGGGCGCCGGGGTTCAGCGCGTGCAGCCGCTCGCAGAAGGCGGCGAGCGAGGCCCGGGCCGCGTCGACGTCGGTGTTGAAGAACTCGTGGCGTTCGGGGTCGAACGACCCGCCGTTCACGCCCGGCGCGGTGGGGTAGACCGCGCCGTCGATCCGACTGCGCCAGCCCTCGGTGAGGCCCAGCGTGAACACGATCACATCGGCCTCGGCGAACACGCGGCGGGTCGCTGCCAGGTGCAGCGCCCGGTCGGCGGCGACCGCCGCGCTCGACTCGAACGCGTCGGGTTCGACCAGCGGGCGGAACGGGTCGACGAATCTGCCGTTTCGCTCCCACGCCTCGTCGTCGGGCACGAAACGCCCCTCGGCGCGGTCGAACAGTTGCACCGCCTGGTCGATCGTGTAGACGTTGCCGTAGCGCGCCGAGAACGTGCCGTACTGGTGCCGAGCGGCCTCGTCGTCGGGCATCGTCGCCGGTGCGGATTCGGGCACGAAGTAGTTGAAGCCCTGGCCTGCGAGGTGGCGCGAGAGGTGCTGGGCGAAGCAGCTTCCGAGCGTCGCAAGCTTGTCGTCGGGGCCGATCGAGAACCGCGGCGCGACGACCGGGTCGAACGATCCCGGTGGCACCCAGGTGACGGCGCGGGACCAGCGCTGGAAGTCGTCGATCGCCTCGTACGGGTGGCGTCGGGTCATGCGAGCTCCCGTTCGAACCGCTCGTCGCCGTCGATGTGGTCGAGCCGCACATCCCGCGGGTCGAGCGCTCGGTATCCCGCCAGGCTCGCGTCGACGAATTGGGGGAGGTCGATCAACGACCCGTCCGCCAAGCGCCACGTCCACGACCCGCGCACCCCGAGGCGGGTCGCGATCGGCGGGTAGACCGGCCAGATTTCGGCGGTCGCCCCCAAGCCGTCGGTGAGCACGCGCTCCCACGGTTCGTCGATCGGCGCCACGCTCCGCCGACGGGACGGGCCGGCCGCGCCGGACGCCTCGGCGGGCACGCGTTCGGCGAGCACACGGGCGACGCCGCGGGCGAGCTGCACGATCGCGTCGATCCGGGGGTGGTTGTCGGTGTGCATGAACACGCCTCGGCCGAGCAGCGCAAGCAGCCAGTCGCCGAGGTCGAGGTCGCTCTCGGCGGTCGCCTGGCGCATCAGCTCCACGGCGTCGTTCCACGCCTCGCCGTAGCCGACCGCGCCGAGTGCGTCGGGCTCGAACCAGCCGAGGATGCGGTCGCGCGTGGCGCCGCGCCGCCAGCCCCACAGCACGAGGCGCGAGTGATACGCCCGGGCGATGCCGAGCAGCTCGCCGTCGCCCGTTGCAAGTGGCACGTGGGTGATGTCGGGATGAAAGCCGCGGAAGTTGATCTGCGGCACCCGGATGAGGGTGGCCGGGCTGGCGGTGCGCTCGATCGCCGCACGCGCGTCGGATTCGGGCATCGAGGTGACGAGCGCATCGGCGGTTGCGAGCATCGCATCGAGTCGCGGGGTTGGCCCGCCGGTCCAGATGTCGCGCCGCACGTCGAGGTCGGGCCGCATCGCCGCGAGCGCGGCGGTGAGTCCGGCGGTCTGGCAGTTGCTCACCACGAGCAGCCGTCGGCGTCCCGACGGGGACGCCCAGTGCGTGGGCGCCGAAGGCGAGGCGGCCGCCGTGGCCGCACCGCTCGCCACTCGCCACGCGTCGCGCGCTCGAAGGCGGGCGCCGCGGAGGTGTTCGGTTAGGGCTCGACCACCGGTCGCCATCGGCGGCGACGGTAGCAGGGGCGTATCCTGACCCGGTCGCTTGGCGAGGCGGCGGACATGGCGAACGAGCGACGCGACGAGACGGCCTGGCGGTGTGGAGGCGGGAGCGGCGATGAACCGGCGGGGTGCGGAGTTGACGGATCGACGGCGATGGCGACCGGGGCCGACGCGCTCGCCCCGCCGCGCGACCGGCTCGGTCGCCGCCGCATGCGCGCTGGTGGTGTGCCTGTTCTCGACCGCGTGTTCATCCCAGCAGCTGCTCGATCCGGTGCTGCGCCTCGACCTTCCGCTCGTGGTAGTCGACAGCGCGTCGGCGCAGCGATGGGTCGAGGTGCTCCGTGCGAGCGGGGTCGCGGCGCGGGTCGGCACGATCAGCGAGATGTTCGAGCGGTCGGCCGGCGTGGTACCGGCCGACGCCGACCTGTACGACGACCATTTGGGTTCGATCCGGACCTGGGTGCGTCGCGGAGGCCGCCTGACGACGCCTCACCGTCGGCTGTTGGAACGCCTCGGCGTGACGGCCACCGGGGCAACCGGTGGGAACGGCCAGCGGGCCACGGGCCTCGACGACATGGTCACGTGGCCGTCGGCCATGCACGCCGCCACCGTGCGGTTTCGCGCTGACTCGGGGGTGACCGACGTGTCGGTGCGTCAGCGCGTGGTCGGCGGAGGGCCGATCCTCGGCCGGGCGGTGCTGGCATCCGCGCGATTCGGTGCGGGCAGGGTTCTGGCCGTCGGCGCCGATCCCGTGGCGGGCGACCTGTTGGGCTACGAGCTCTTCCCTCTTCTGGGACGGGAGGTCGCAACCCTTGGCGGGGTGCCACCGGCGCCGTACCGGCGGGGGGTCGAGGTCTATGTCGACCCTGGCCTGCTCGTCCACGCAGACGGCTCGGCGTGGTCGCCGACCGAGATCGCCGATTCACTCGTCGGCGTCTCCACCGTCTACCTGGCCGGCTGGAACTTCGACTTCGTCGATCCCGCGGACGACTTCGAGTACGAGGAGCTCATCACGGCGCTGCACGCTCGCGGCATCGCGGCCTCCGCGTGGTTGGCGCCGCCGTTCGTCAACCTCCGCACGTGGGACGAGCGCCCGGAGTGTCGCCAGCGAACGAGCACCGGCCGCGAAGCGACGGTCGGGTGGCGTTCGCTGCTCGCGCTCGAGATCCCCACGTGTTTCGACGCCGCATGGCACGCGTTCCAGCGTCTGCTCACGGCGCACTCGTGGGACGGCGTGAACTTCGCGGAGCTGTACTTCGAGGCGCCGAACGTGCCTGACGACTTCACACCGTTCTCGGCCGCCGCCCTCGAGCGCTTCGGCAGGGACCCCGCCGCCGACCCGGAGGGCTTCCTGGACTTTCGCTCCGAGCTGGCTGCGGAGCAGAACGATGCGCTGCTGGCGCAGGCGAACGGGCTGCCCGGTGCCACCGATCTCGACCTGGTGCTCACGGTGATCGATGATTCGCTCGATCCCGACGTCGCCCGCAGCGTGGGGAGCGACCTCGATCTGCTGGCCCGCGTCGCGGCGGTGCGCGGCGCCGCGCTGCAGATCGAGGATCCGTACACGCAGTGGGGCATGCCGCCGTCGCGCTACGACGCGATGGACGCGAGGGTCGCGGCAACGGGGGCGCGGTCGTTCGCCGACGTGAACGTGGTCGATCGCATGCGCACCGCGCCCGACATCCGCAGCCGACGCCGCCCGCCGACCACCCGCATGGTCGGCGGCGAGCTCGGGCTGGCGTTGGCGAAGGCATCCGGGAACCGGCAACGGGTCGCGGTCTACTCCGCGGCCACGCTGTGGGACGGCGACCGCGACCGCCTCGCAGCGATGGCCGCGGGAGCGGCGATCGTGTCCGACTCGGGCGTGAGCGCTCCCTGGACGGTCACCGTCCCGCGCCCGTCGTCGCGGATGCGCTCGGCGACCGTTGACGGCGTGGCGTGGCCGTCGAGCCCGCGCGGCGTGGTGCTGCCGCCGGGCGAGCACGAGGTGGCGTGGTCGACCAAGGAGTCGGCCGTCCCCTCGCTCGTGTCCTCCACGATCGAACTGTCGGAGGTGCGTGCGTCGCCCGGGAGGATCGAGGTCGGGTATTCGGTTCGCTCGCGGGGCTGGATCGTCGTCGGCGAAGCGCCGACATCGGTCGAGGTCGACGGCGAGAAGGCCTCGTTGCCGCGCGTGCGCGGGCCCGAGGGATGGGCCATCCGCGTGCCGGGCGGGGCCCACTCCGTCGCGGTCCACTCGGCGAGCCGCTGAGCGACGCGGCCCGGCACCCGTCGGCCGTCGGCACTCGGCCGAACTGCCAAGATTGGGGCGACGAAAGGTGGTGCTCGTGCACGTCGAGTTCTGGTTCGATCCGATCTGTCCCTTCTGCTGGATGACCTCGCGTTGGATCCGGCTCGTGGCGCCCGAGCGCGACCTGGAGATCACCTGGCGGCCGATCAGCCTGCTCTTCAAGAACGAGATGACCGAGGAGTACCCCTTCTTCGAGCGGGCGACGGCGAGCCTCGCGCTGCTGCGCGTGGTGGAGGCGGCCCGCGTGCGGGTGGGCGATGCGGTGGTGGGCGACCTCTACACCGAGTTCGGCCGTGCCATCCATCAGCGGCAGGCCGAGGTCGACCTCGCGGGCGTGCTGGCGGGCCTCGGCCTCGATGCCGACCTCGCCGATGCCGCGACCGATGCCGCGTGGGACGACGTGATCCGGGCGCACATGGCCGACGCGCTCGATCTCGCGGGCAACGACGTGGGCGTGCCGATCATCGCTGTGGAGGGTGCGACGGGCCGGGTCGGCCTGTTCGGCCCGGTGCTCACGACGCTGCCCGACCAGGCGCAGCGGCTTCGGTTGTGGGACGGGTTCGTGGCGATGGCCGACACGCCCGGCTTCTTCGAGCTCAAGCGCTCGCGCACCTCGGCCCCTGAACCGATCGCCGATGAGCTGGTCTGAGGGCCTCGGCGGCCACGATTCGCGGGCGCTCGGCATCGACCGGCGAGCGCCCACCGAGCGGATTGCGCTCGGCGAGGGCGGGACCTGCTGGGTCGACCTCACGCGAGCGTTCGTCCGCGAGCCGGCCGAGGTGTTGGCCGAGCTGAGTGGGTCGGTCACCTGGCAGCAGGGCGAGACCTGGCGGTACGACCGGTGGGTCGAGGAGCGTCGGCTGGGAGCGTCGGTTCGGCACGAGGCGCTGCCGGGCGCGCTACGGCAAGCGCGAGCCCACCTCGACGCTCGCTACCGGGTGCGGTTCGGCGGCGCGGCCGTGATCCTGTATCGCGATGGGAACGACTTTCAGGGGTTGCACACCGACCGCGAGATGCGATGGCTCGACGACACGCTGATAGCCATCGCCGTGCTGGGGGAGCGTCGGCCGTTCGTCCTGCGGCCACGCCGCGACTGGACCGACCCGGAGGCGCGACGCGACGCGAGCGAGGACGTGGTGCTCCTGCCGGGCCACGGCGATCTGCTGGTCATGGGGGGTCGCTCGCAACGCGAATGGTTGCACGGTGTGCCGGCGGCGGCGGTCGAGGGGCCCCGCGTCTCGATCATCTGGCGGTGGACCTCGCGACGGGGAGCCCCCGACACGGCCCCCGGGTACAACGAGGGCCGACACTTCAGCGATCGACGCGGTCCGGGCGGTCGGAGAACGCGACCGGTCTGAGCGGCCGGTGCGCGTTCAGCCGGTGCGCGTTCAGCGGGGCGCGTTCACCACGTAGAGCCGGTCGCGGGTGATGAGCCCGTCGAGCAGGTCCCCGGCAGGGGTGTCGCCCCCGTCGTCGACGATGCCAGCCTGCTCCCACGTGCGCGCGGCGTCGGGGTTGATGAGCCCGTCGGTTTGGATGCCGGTCCCGGAGCATGCGGATTCCGACACGATCGCGCCGTAGTCGCGCAGCGCGACGGCGAAGATCCGGGCGGTGCGGCGCAGCGGTCCCTCGTAGCCCCGGGAATCGAGCCAACGGTCGATCTCGGCATCGGTGATGCGCAACGCCAAGCGCAACCCCATGGGCACGGATCGTTCGCGCTCGGCGCGGGTGTTGGCCGGCCGGTCGGCGCAGATGTCGGGCGGCCCGTCCTCCCATTCGACCCGCGTCGCCGGTGGGAGGTAGTAGCCGCAGGTCGAACCGGCGCCGGGCGCCGCTGCACCTCGGGCAGGGGCGCACACGGGACCTCCGAACAACACGTTGGTAACCATGAGCTGCAAGGCGTGAGGGATCACGCCGGCGGCGACCTCGTCGGCGCGGGTCACCATCGCCAGCTTGTTGATGCCCATGCCTCGCACGGCGGTGGTCGTGCCGTCGGCGTCGCTCGCCGTGTGGAGGTTGTCGTAGCTCCATGCGCCGGCGGCGCACAGATGTGCGCGGTTGGCCGGGTCGAAACCCGCCTGTGCGTTGGGGCCGAGGAAGTCGACGCATCCGCTCGGCGCCTCGCCCATTCCCCAGTACTCCCAGGCGCGCCCGGTGCGAGGTTCCACGACCACCATCGCCCGATCGGTGCCCGGACCGGGCGCCCAGTCGGGGTTCCAGGGGACCTTGTCGCCGATTTCGAGCGTCCCGAACCCCTGCGCCGACTGCGACCAGACGCTTTGGAAGACGCGGGCGGTCGTCGTGGCGTCGGCGGCGTCGTAGATCGGCACGGCGTACGACCGGAAGCGGACCTCCACGTGGCCGCGCCGGGCGATCGATGCGCCGCCGGACGCGTCGTAGAAGATGCCGGCGTAGCGGTCGAGGGCCTTCGACGCCCCGAACGCCGATACGGGCCGGTTCCAGGTGGCCGAGTCGCCGAAGTAGCGCAGGCCGGGTGGCACGGGTGGCACGGGGGTGGTCGTGGTGGTCGTCGTGCTCGGCTCCGACGGCGGCGGCAGCGTGCACGACACGCTCATGAGCCCGAGCGCTGCGGTCAGTGCGATCGCGTTGCGCACGAGCGCGACACGTCCGCGGTGTCGCTTGCCTGCATGCCCCATTCCGGGCACAACGGAGACGCTCACGGGTTCACTCCACTCAGGTCGGTGTTCCGGATCCTCCGGCCGTGCCCCCAGCACGCGTCGGCCGCCGGGCAGCGTAGCCACCGCAACGCGGTCTGGCGAGGGCGGCCACCGAAAACTGCGAGTGGTGTTCACCGGATCTCGCCGGAAATCGAGGCAGGGAGCGCATCCGGGTGCGATACGCGCACGAAATTCACGCGGACACTGCGGTTTCTGCGACGCGGCGTCCCTTCCTTCTGCTAGACGAGCATGCACCAGAACACAAGGGGGCTGTGTGGCAGGCAGCGTCGTGGCGGACAGCGGTTCCGCACCCGCGATCGAGACTCGGGCGCTGGCCACTCGGCTGGGACTCGGAGCGGTCTGCGGGATCATCTATTTCTCGGTGTCCGGCGGGCCGTACGGGCTCGAGGACACCATCGGGGGTGCCGGCGCCGGCCTCGGCCTGTTGCTGATCATCCTCACACCGTTCATCTGGAGTCTCCCGACGGCGCTGATGGTGGCCGAACTCGGCACGATGATGCCGGTGCAGGGGGGCTACTACCACTGGTGCAAAACGTCGATGGGACCCTTCTGGGGGTTCCAGGTGGCCTGGTGGATGTGGGTCGTCTCCTGGGTTGATCTGGCGCTGTACCCGGTGCTCTTCACCGACTACGCCGCCAACTTCTTCCCGGTGCTCAACGCCGACACGGGCAACGGCTGGGTGCGGTACGGGGTCGGCTTCGTCATGATCTGGGCGTTCGCGATGCTCAACATGCGAGGAGCGAAGCTCATCGGCGACTCGTCGAAGCTGTTCGGCTTCATCGTGGTCGCACCCTTCGTCCTGGTCACGATCTTCGGGCTGTTCAAGATGGACCGGAACCCGTTCGACCCCTTCGTCGCCGAGGGGCTCAGCTTCGGCCCCGCTGCGGGCGCCGGGCTCTTCGTGGTCATGTGGAACTACATGGGCTGGGACTCGTTGTCGACCATCGCGGGCGAGATCGACCAGCCGCGCAAGAACTTCCCCAAGGCGCTCGCGATCACGATCCCGCTCATCACCATCATCTACCTGCTCCCCACGCTGGTCTCGTTGGCGGTGGTCGGCCCCGACGAGGTCGAGTGGACCGCGGGGGCCTACACGGCGGTCGCCGAGAAGGTGGGCGGACACTGGCTGGGGGTGGTCGTGAACATCACGGCGCTCGTGTCGGCCATCGGCCTGTTCGCCGCGTGGCTCATGTCGAACAGCCGCATACCGTTCGCCCTCGCCGAGGACGGCTATCTCCCGGCCCCGATCGCTCGGCTGCACCCCAAGACGGGCACGCCGATCGTGTCGATCACGATCTGCGCCGCAATCTGCTCGATCTTCATCCTCGGGCCGTTCCAGTCGCTGGTGGTGGTCGACGTGACGATCTACGCGTTCGCCCTGCTCCTCGAGTTCGCGGCGCTGTGGATCATGCGCCTGAAGTACCCGCATCTCGAGCGGCCATTCGCGATTCCCGGCGGCAAGCTCGGCCTCGTGCTCGTGACCCTGTTCCCGGTGCTGATCATCAGCACCGCGATCTACTACCAGGTGCTCGACGTCGGGATCGTCCAGGGCATCGGCTGGGCGGTCGGCGGCGCGGCCACCGGACCCGTCGCGTACGTGGTGCTGGGTGCGATCTTCAAACGGTCGAGCGGCACCGACCGCACCTATACGGTGGAACAGATCGAGCGAGGGGAATTCGAGCGGGAGGTAGCCGGATGAGCGATGGTCTCGTGAGACCCGAGGACTGGGACGATCCGGTCCAACTGCCCGACGTCGGCACGGTCCGGCGGGTGCTGGTGCCCTTCGACGGTTCGCATCACGCCGAGCGGGCGCTCGCCTGGGCGGCGCTCGCGGCTGCTGCCGCCGAGGCGGAGGTCGTCGTGATGGTCGCCTACGAACCGCCACTGACCAAGAAGGGTCGCGGCGGCACCTACGTCGAGGCCATCCGCGACGCCCTCGACGATGAGGCGAAGGCGCTCGCGGCCGAGGCGGTCGAGCTGCTGAGCGCAGCGGGATGCCGGGCGCGTGGCGTCGTCATCCGCGGCGAGGCCGCAGCGGCAACACTCGAAACGGTCGAGACCGACGACTGCGACCTGGTCGTGCTCGGACGGCGCGGACTCAGCTCCGAGCTGGCCGGAATCGCCGGCACGCTCGAGCGGTTCCGATCGTCGCTCCAGGGTGGTGTGGCCGAAAAGGTCGCCCGCCACGCCGACGTCGCAGTGATGGTGGTGTGATGATGCCGTCAGCGCTGCACCGCCGTGATCTGCACCGCCGTGATCTGCTCCGAGGCGTCGCCGCGACGGCGCTGGGCGCCGCGTTCGTACCGCTCTCGTCGTGCGGGTCCACCGAGGACGCGAAGCGGCTCGTGTTCCTCAACTGGCTCGACTACATCGACCCGGCGGTCCTCGACTCGTTCGCCGAACGGATCGACGGCGCGGTCACCTACGAGACGTACGGCTCCAACGACGAGCTGGAGAAGCGCCTGACCAGTGCGGGCGTCACGCGGCGCCGCGGGCGGAAGTCCTCGACGTTCGACCTGATCGTGCCGTCCGACAGCCTGCTCGTGGAGCTCAAGCGGGCCGGTGCGCTGCAGGAGTTGCCGACGATCTCCGGGCTCGACGCGCTCGATCCCGCGTTTCGCAAGCGTGGCTTCGACCCGGGCAACCGGTACAGCGTGCCGTGGGCGACGGGGACCACCGGAATCGGCTATTCCAAGCGGGCGTTCCCCGACGCGCCGCCGACGTGGGCC
>WBZL01001448.1_pt1 | contig 24967 bp, 26 predicted proteins | sample 5204291 | NCBI WGS metagenome assembly WBZL01 (sample SAMN12344345, study PRJNA552823) | activated sludge metagenome | biome: Activated sludge suspended growth; feature: Nitrification reactor; material: Wastewater; isolation source: activated sludge from nitrification reactor of wastewater...
CGACAGCACGACACTCATCGTGCCGGTCGGGTTAGCGAGAAAGGCGTCCACCGTCAACCCGAAGCGGCTCTGGGCGTCTTCGACCGCGGTCGAGAGATCCGGGCCGATCTGCGCCGGGCTCTTCACCCCGAAGACCTCGATCGAGTGGCAGACGAAGCAACCCGTCTTGACGAACCAGGCCCCGGGGCCGCTCTCCATCTCGCGGTCGAGGGCCGCCTCCTCGGCGGAGCGCGGGTCGGTGCGCGGGGTGCCCGCGACGTAGTGGGCCGGCAGGTCCGCCCGCCGCCAGGAGAGCACCAGCATGGCGAGGGCCTGCGCCTCGCGGGTGGTGAGGTGGAAGTTGGGCATCACCGTGTCCTGGACCAGGGCGCGCGGGTCTTTCAGGTGGGCGACGTGCCAGGCGAAGGAGGTCTGCTGGCCGGAAAGGCGGCTGTAGTCGTATTGCTCGGGGGCCTTGTCGCCCACGAAGGTCAGGTCCGGGCCGATCATGCCACCGCGACCGTTGATCACGTGGCAGGCCCGGCAGCCCTTGTCGCGCAGCAGCGACTTGGCGAGGTTGATCTCGTCCATGCCGGCCGTCTCGCGGTCGTAGCGGTGGCAGAGGTTGCAGTTCATCTGCAGCAAGGACGCCTTGTCGGCGGCCAGCGAGTAGGCCTCGCCGAGGCTGCTGCCGAGGAGCGGCTCCTCCCAATGCGCCACCTCACCGTGGGCGGCATAGGTGTCGATCGCCCAGCCCTGGCCGCCGTGGCAAGGCGTACAGCCGAACTTCTCGACCGGGTGCAGGCGCAAGGGCTCGGCGGGATGGGTGCGCCAGGGCTCCTCGGCGGTCTCGAAGCCCTGCCAGCTCGTCGCCTGGTGGCAGGTGATGCAACGGTCGGCGCGGGCCAGCTCCGGCACCCACAGCTGCTGGATGCCGGCGGGCACGGTCGCAGCCTTGTCGGCGCCCAGCTTGTCGGCCACCTGGCGGCGGAACTCGTACTGGTAGTACCGCCAATCGTGCTGGCGATCGCTCCAGGCGAAGAGCACGGTGCCGGCGACCAGCGCCAGACCCACCGCGGCGAGGATGGGCCGGTCGCGGCGCGGATAGGGTGAGTCGGTGCGCTTCTCCATCTCAGATCCTCCCGGGGATCTCGGGCCAGGCTTCCCAGGGCCAGTAGAAGTGCCAGTAGGGGCCGCGAGCGAAGGTGCCGATCAAGGTCAGGACGAGGATCAGCAGGCAGATCGCGAGGAAGACGAGGTTCTGGCGCCGGCGGCTCTGCGGGAACCAGCGGCCGGCGGCCGCCGCCGGGCTCTTGTCGAGCCACGGCCAGAAGATGGCGAGGAGCATCAAGAGGCCGGGCAGCAGCACGCCGCCGAGGAAGGCGCCGTTGATCGTGAAGCTGCCGATGTGCACCGTGGTGTCGGTGACGATCTCCTGCAGCCAGAGGAAGTACCAGGGGGCCTTCGCCGGGTTGGGGGTGACCAGGGCGTTGGCCGGCTCCTCGAGGGGTGAGCGGATGACCACGGCGAGGATGCCGATGACGGCGATCGTGCCGAGGACGACGATGGCGGCGCGGCGCACCAGGTCGGGCACGGCGTTGACCGTGCGGTCCGGGGCCTCGAGCGAGCTGGCGCGCACCGTCGGCGCCGTACCGCGGGCGATCCCCAGGAGGGTGTAGGTCTTGGCTGCTCCCGGCGCCGTCGGCTGCGGGTTGGCGAGCGTCGCCTCGCGGTCGACACGGGCGAGCCCGCCGTCCTTGCGCACCCGCCACATGTGGTAGACGAAGAGGATGCCGAGAAAGCCCGGCAGGGCGATGCAGTGCAGCACGTAGAAGCGGATCAGCGTCGGCTGCTCGATCTCGCGGCCACCGATCAGCAGCTCGCGGATCGCCGGCCCGATGGCGGGGATCGACGAGGCGATGTTGGTGCCGACGGTCACCGCCCAGTAGGCGAGCTGGTCCCAGGGCAGCAGATAGCCGGTGAAGGAAAGGAAGAGGGTGGCGAGCAGCATCAGGACGCCGATCACCCAGTTCCACTCGCGCTGCTGGCCACGGCCGACGCCGTTCTTGTAGGCACCGGTGAGAAAGACCCGTACCAGGTGCAGGAAGACGACGGCGACCATCAGGTGGGCCGACAGGCGGTGCACCGAGCGAATCCAGGAACCGAAGGTGACGACGTACTCGATGTCCTTGACCGAGGCGTAGGCGCGCTCGACGGACGGGATGTAGAGGAAGAGGAGCGGCATGCCGCTCAGCACCAGGAGCAGCAGGAGGGCTGCCGAGGCGGTGCCGAGCCAGAAGGAGTAGCTCCAGTCCATTGAGGCCTTGCTGACCTTGGCCGGAAACCAATGCAGCAGGAAGTTCGACACCACCGCGTCGCCGCTCTCACGGTCGGAGCGGGGCCGGAAGCTCCAGAAGCGCTGGGGACGCACCCCCGGGGCCTGGGCTGGACCGTTCTTCTCGGCGGGGCCGTTCTGCTCCTTGCTCGGCGATGCCATCGCTACCTCCTCCACTGCTCCGACTGCTCTTGCCGCGGCCTTCCTGCGCGAGCTCACGGGGCCGGCCGCGGCGGCTGCCCCGGTCCGGTCTCAGGCCAGCGTCAAACGGAAGTCCGAAGCCACCGGGTCGGCGAGGTCGACCACCAGCTGACCGTCGTCCGGGGCCACCGACAGCCGGTACCAGGCGAGCGGACGCGGCGCCGGGCCGGAGACGTTGGTGCCGTCCCCCTCGTAGCTCGAGCCGTGGCAGGGGCAGCGGAACTGATGGGTGAGGCGCAGCTCGCTGCCTCCCACCTGCTTGCTGGTGGGCTGCGACAAGGCCTCGGCGCGCACCGTGCAGCCGAGGTGGGTGCAAACCGCCGAGATGGCATGGAAGGTGTTGCCGCTGCGGAAGACGAACAGCCGCTGGTCCGGCAGGAACTTCAGGCCGTCGGGGAACTCGGCCGTCGGTCCCAGCTTGACGGTGGTCGGCGCGTCGTAGGAGACGTTGGGGACCAGCGAGCGCAGCGAGGCCACGGCCTGGCCGGTGAGCGCCACCACGCCGGCGCCGGCCCCCAGCTTGAGCAGGAACTCGCGGCGGTTGCCTCCCGCCGGCTTGGCTCCGGGTGCCTCTGGCTCACTCATGTGCGCTCTCCTCGGCCGCCGTGGCGGTGGCCCAGTGTTCGGTGATCGAGAACCGTTCCATGGTCATCGCATCGGTGGGGCAGCGGATGGCGCAGAGGCCGCAGCGGATGCAACGCTCGTCGTCCTTGACCATCGCCGACAGCGGCAGATCGCCCTCGGCGCGCGGCGCCGCGACCGCCGCCAGCTCGTCGGCCGGCAGGTCGAGCTCGGCCAGGGGCACCAGGGCCAGGCAGTGCTCGGGGCAGACGTCGACGCAGCGCCCGCAGAGCACGCAGGCCTCGGGGTCGTAGATCGTCTGCACGTGACAAACCAGGCAGCGGGCCGCCTGGGCTTGGGCTTGCAGGCGGTCGTAGCCGGTCTCCACCTCGGCGATGCCGGTGCGGCGGCCGAGGTCGAGGGTCGGTGGTGCCTCGCGATCGAGCACCTCGAAGCCGGCCACCATGCGGTAGCGGGCGGTGGGGATCTTCTCGATCGCGATCTCGACCTCGAGGCGGGCCCGCGCGGCCGACAGGTGCTCGTGGATCGAGCGGGCGGCGCGCTTGCCGTTGGCCACCGCGGCGATCAGGTTGCGGGGCCCGAAGGCCACGTCGCCGCCGGCGTAGACGCCTGGGGTCGAGGTGGCGAGGGTCGTCGGATCGACCTTGATCACCCCGGCCGCGGTCAGCTCGACACCGTCGCCGGGCTTGAGGAAGGAGAGGTCCGGCTGCTGGCCGATCGCCAGGATGCAGCTGTCGGCGGCGAGCTCCATCACGTCGCCGTCGTCGTAGGTCGGTGCGAAGCGGCCGGCGGCGTCGAACACGGACTCCACCTTGCGCAGGGCGACGCGCTCCAGCCGGCCGTGCCCCTCGAAGCGAGCGGGGCCGCGGCGGGTAAGGAAGTGGACGCCTTCCTTTTGCGCCTCGTCGAGCTCCTCGTGGCCCTGGGTGGTGCGCAGCACCGGCATCTCGTCGAAGGTCTCGAGCGAGACGACCGTCACCTCCTGGGCGCCGCCGCGCAGGGCCGCTCGCGCCGAGTCGAAGGCCTCCTTGAGGCGGGCGTCCCCCTCGGCCTCGATCTCCGCTTCCAGGCTGCCGAGCTGGCTCTCCTGGGTGAGGCGCAGGGCAGTGCGCGCGGCGTCGAAGGCCACGAAGCCGCCGCCGATCACCACCACGCGGCGGCCGAGGTCGACGCGGTAGCCGCGGTTGACGTTGAGCAGGAAGTCGACGGCCTTGACGACGCCGTCGAGCTCGACGCCGGGGACCGCGAGGTCCCGGCCGCGGCTCACTCCAACGGAGAGGAAGACAGCCTCGAAGCCCTCCGCCTTGAGCTCGGCGAGCCCATAGGAGGGCGACAGCGGGCTCTTGAGGCGCAGCTCGACGCCCAGGGCGAGCACCTTGTCGATCTCGGCCTGGATCAGGGTGCGCGGCAGGCGGTACTCGGGGATCCCGAAGCGCATCATGCCGCCCGCCTCCTCGGCGGCTTCGAGCACCGTCACGTCGTAGCCGAGGAGGGCGAGGTCGTGGGCGGCGGCGAGGCCGGCCGGGCCGGCCCCCACCACGGCGACCCGTCGGGCCGCTCCGGGGCGCACCGCGGCGAGGGCGGCGAAGGCGGGATCGTGGCCGTCCGCGGCGACCACCGGCAGCAGCGGCAGGTGACCGGCGTAGCGATTGCCTTCGGCGATGCCCTGGCTGAGCAGCCGGTCCTGGGTCTGCGGCTGCATCGACTCGACGCCGTAGCGCTCGCAGACGTAACGCTTCAGGGCGCGGATCGCCACCGGGGCGTCGATCGCGCCGCGCCGGCAGGCGTCCTCGCAGGGCGCGGCGCAGACCCGGCCGCAGACCGAGGCCAGCGGGTTGGGGGAGCGCGCCACCAGATACGCCTCCTCCTCCCGGCCGTCGGCGATCAGCTGCACGTAGCGCCCGGCGTCCGTCGCCACCGGACACCCGGCCTGGCACTTGACCTGGGCCTTCCAATGCTCGAGGTCGGGGAGCCGGGTGCGGACCTTTGGAGCGGTGTCGCTCATGATGGCGAGAGCTTGCCCCGCTTCCCGCAGCGCACGGTATGACGGCGGTCATAAGCGCCGGTGGCGAGCTTTGGCACCATGCGTCGAGGAGGCCCGCGATGCAACCGACGACGAACCCCTCCGGTGCCCCCGTGACGCTCCTCTGCCAGTCGTCACCGGCAGCCGAGCGTGCCACCGCTGTGCTCGCCGCCCTCGACGCTCTGGGGCCGCAGGAGTCCTTCCTGCTGGTGAGCGACCATCCGCAGGCCAGCCTGCTGGCCCTCCTGCAACGGGAGCGACCGGGGCGCTTCGAATGGTCACCGGTCGAGACGGGGCCGGAGACCTGGCGTACCGAGGTCACGCGCCGCAGCGGTCGGCCCCAGCGCGAGATCGCCGAGGCCCTCTCCTGGGACCACGACCGCCTGGCCGACCTCGAGCGCGAGGCCTTCCTGGCCCGCTCCCTGCGCCGCTACGAGGCGGCGGGGGAGGTCTACGGCCGCTTCGCCCGCGGCCTGCGCCGCCATATCGGCTTCGAGGAAGAGCTGCTCTTCCATGAGTTCGAGGATCGCTCCGGCCTCTCTCCCGAGGCGGGCCCGACGGCGGTGATGCGGGAGGAGCATCGGCTGATCGAGCGCCTACTCGCCGAGATCGAGCGCGGCATCACCGATCCGGTCTGTCCCGTCGAGGGCTTGCGGCGGGAGCTGCGCCAGCTGCTCGACACCCACCACACCAAGGAAGAGCAAGTCCTCTATCCCGGCACCGACCGCCTGCTCAGCGCCGAGGAGCGCGACGAGCTGGTCTGCCGCATCCAGGCGTATGCTGGCTAGCACCAGCAGCTGAAACCTCGGTCAGCGCGCGGGAGGGACGCCGATGGCAGCCTCGCTCGACATGATCCTGCGGGCCAACCCGCTCTACCGGCGGGTGGCGGAAGAAGACCGCCGCCGGCTCGCCGAAGTGTCCCGCCTGGAGGCCTTCGAGCGTGGGGCGGTGATCTTCTCCGAAGGCGATCCCTCGGACGTGCTCTTCACCCTGGTGGACGGACGGGTCAAGATCGTCAAGCTGCTGCCGGCGGGTAAAGAGGTGATCCTCGAGATCCTGGGCCCCGGCGACCCTCTGGGGGCCGTCGCCGCTTACGAGGAGCGGCCCTATCCGGCCTCGGCCTTCGCGCTCGAGCATTGCAGCTGCATCGCCACGCCCCGCGCCGCCTTCTTCCGCCTGCTCGAGACCTGCCCCAGCCTGGTGCGTGGCCTGCTGGTGGGCCTGTCCTTCCGCCTGATCGAGCTTACCCAGCGGATCCCGGAGGTGGCGGGCAGCCGTGTCGAGGCACGCTTCGCCCACCTCTTCTTGAAGCTCGCCGAGCGAATGGGGGAGGCGTCGCCAGCTGGGACCTGGATCCCCTTGAACCTCTCCCGACAGGACCTGGCGGACCTCTCCGGCACGACCATCGAGACGGCGATCCGGGTGATGAGCCGCTGGGGCAAGGACAACCTGGTGCTCACCGAGAAGGACGGCTTCGTGCTCGTCGACCGCGAGGCCCTCAGCCACCTGGCCGAGATCTGAGACGGTTCCCGCCTGCGGGACGAGGGTAGGGCGGAGGTCCGGGGCTCGGGATATCCTGGCGCGCCATGCGTGCCCGCCGCCTCCTGCGCTTCGCCGTCCCGGTCTTCCTCGTCCTCGGCGCCGTGGCGCACTGGCAGTACTGGTACGCGCCCCATGCTCGGGCCGGCCGTCCGACCGCTGGCGGCCCGGCGGGCAGCCTCTGCGCGACGGCGGGCTACGACGCCTGCCTCTGGCTCGCCTACCCGCACCAGAACCTCGGCGCGCTGGCGGCCGCGGTGGGTGACCTCGACGCCTACCTCGCCGCGGCCGGCCGCCAGGGTGGTTTCACGCCGCCGGCGGTGTTCTCCTTCGGGCCGTTCGCGGCGCCGCCGGCCCGCGAGATGGCCTTGGCGGTGGATCGCGACGGCAAGCGCTTCGCCGCCGTCGCCCAGCTCTACCCGACGATGGCCCTGGTCTCACGGCTGGCTGGCTGGGTGGCGGGCAACCCCTGGCTCGCCGGCGGCGAGGTGCGGGTCGGCGCGGAGCCGGCGCGGGTGCGCTGGCAGGGCCGCACGTGGCGGCTCGAGAGCCTCGCGGCCCAGCCGCCGGCCGGCGAGGGCGTGCCCGCCCAGGGCGAGGCCCTGGCGCGGCTCTGGTTGCGACAGGGTCTGGGCGCGGTGCCACCGGGGGAGTACCAGCTGAGCGAAACGGCGGGCGGCCTCGCGGTGCGCGGCGAGGCCAGCTGGGCCCCCGAGGAGGCCTTCCAGCCGCTCGCGCTGGAGGACCTCGCTGCCCTGGGCCTCGACCTGCGCGCCGGCGGGCGCGCCGCCGCCCTCTTCGCCGGTGAGAAGCTCGCCGTGCCGCGCGCCGCCGTGCTGTTCCGCGACGCCGCGAAGCGCTGGCGCCTGCCAGGCGAGTCCCTGCTCACCCTGGGGGGCCGCAAGATGCCCGCCGGCGAGGCGGGCGGCTGGGGTTACGTTACCTACGAGCGGAGCACCCTGGAGCGGGCGGCACCCCTCGCCGCGCGGCTGGGGGCCCTCAGCGCGACGGCGGACCAGCCCCTCGCCTACGGTCTCTGGCTGCGGCCGCAGGAAGCACACGCCACCGCGCGCCAGATCGCCGAGATCCTGGAGCAGATCCCCCTCCTCGGCGAGAAGGAAGCCCGTCGCTTCCGCGACTACGCCACCCTGCTCGCCCCGCTCGCGGCCTTCCGCCGCTGTGCGGTGGCGACGGGGAGCCAGCCGGGCGAGCTGCGGCTGGTGCTCGAACCCTGAGCAGATCGGCGGGGCCTCTCGCCCGCGAGAGGAACTGCTTGCGCTTCTCGTCGCTCGCCGCGGGGCCTCCTGTTGATGTCACACCTGGCCCCTTGAGCACACCTTGGCTTCTAGGTGTTGCACGGACGTGCCCCAGCTAGCAGCAAGACGCTCCAGCGAATCGGCGCTGGAGCTGTGATCCTCGGCGCCAGCGTCGAGAGAGAAGGGGATTTCCACGATGAGCCAGAGACTGCGCATCCTCGGCCTTTGCTTTGCCCTGGTTCTAGGCCTCACCGCCGCAGTGGCGGCCGAGGACACCTTGCTCTCGGCGCCGGGCACCACAGGGGTGACGCAACCCGCGCCCCAAGGCGATGTCGCCAGCGGCACCGCGGACGGTCCCGGCCAGACGCTCTCCGACGAGGACTTTGCGCGGCTTTTCGCCAATAAGCCGGTCAACATGTGCGGGGTCTTCTGCGGCATCAACGACCCCTCGGTCAGAAACTGCACCCTCGCCTGCGGTGACGCAGCCTTCTGCTACCACGGCTCCTGCGCCTACTGGTGACTCGGACGCAGTCCGGCGGGTGGCAGCCCACTCGCCGGCCGCTCATTCCTCGCTGAGGCCCGCCTCGCTGTGGCCCGCCTCGCCCGGCGCGGTGAGGGCCCCCGGCATGCCAAGGAGCCGGCGCAGCACACCCGTCTGACCACAGTGGTAGGCCTCGTGGAAGGCGATCGCGGCCAACAGCGAGCCGACGGTCTCGCTGGGGTTGCCGGTCGGGCTGAACGGTGCAGGGGTCGCCAGCGCATCCGGCCTTACCGCAGCCAGGGCCCCAGCGAGGGCCGCGGCAAGGCCCTCCAGACGGTCGCGGAGCAGGCTCAGGGGAAGCGCTGCCGTCGGTCCCCAGCCGCCCGGTGCGTAGGCGGCGAAGTCCTCGTCGGCGTAGGGCGGAACCTCACCCAGCAGCCCGATGGCCTGGTTGCGGGAGCGGGCAAGGTGCCCCACCACCCAATTGAGGCAGTTGCCACCGCCGGGCGGCGCGACGAGCGCTGCGGCGTCCGAGATCCCGGCGAGGTTGCGCCCGAGGACGAAGGCGGCGATCTGGAACTGGGTCGAGAGCGTCTGCGGGTGCATGGTCACTCCTGGGGGTTTCGGTGGTTGGGGAGCGGATGCTCGGCCGGCAGGTCGAGCCCGGTGAGGTCGTTGATCGCCGCGACCAGCCTTTCGAGCGCCCGCCGGTCCGCGGCGGCGACCCGCGCCTGCAGCTGCGTCTCGAGGGCGAGCACGCGCTGCCGGGCCTGCTCGCCGAGCGCGGCCCCGGCCGGCGTCGCCACGACCAGCCCCGAGCGGCGGTCGTCCTGGTTGGCGGCGAGCGCGATGAGCTGGCGCCCGGCGAGCCGGCGCAGCAAGCTCGTCAGGGTCGATTTCGGGCAGCCGAGCAGCTTGCGAACGCTGCCGATCGCCGCTTTGCCGCGCACTCCGACGAAGGCCAGCAGCTGCGCTTCCTGGGCCGTCACCCCGAGGTCGGCGAGGGCGCGGTCGAGGTGGAGGGACGTCTGGACGTGAGCTTGGTGGAGGAGGGAGAGCAGGGGCGTAGGCTGCATTTGGTACGAGATCGTACCAAATTGAGACCCGGTGGAATAGTCTCGACGGAGCCAGCCATCTACCCATGAACCGGCCCGGCAGCCGGTGGCGAGTGATGCCAGAGACGCGACGCGAACAGTTCTCGCAAGAGGCCCTCGGCCATTTGCCGGAGCTGCTGCGTTTTGCCACCCGCCTGGTCCAGGACGGTCCCGGCGCCGAGGACCTGGTGCAGGAGACCTTTCTCGAAGCCTGGCGCTCGTTCGACGGCTACGCGGCCGGGAGCAACTGCCGGGCCTGGCTCTATCGCATCCTCTACCGCACGCTGTGGCGCCTGCAGCGCCGCATGCCGGTGACCGAAGCGCTGCCGGCCGAGCTGGCGGACCCGTTGTCGGCGGGCCCTGGCGAGCGAGACGTCCTCGCTGCCCGCAAGCTGCGCACCGCCTACGCGGCGCTGCCTCTCGAGGCTCGCACCGTGGTGCTGCTCGCCGACGTCGAGGGCTTCAAGTACCGGGAGATCGCCGAGATGCTCGAGCTGCCGATCGGCACCGTGATGTCGCGCCTGAGCCGAGCGCGGGAGAGCCTGCGCCGCCGCGTCCTGGCCGACTGCGCCGGTGGCGGAGGAGCGAGCACCGCTGCCCGCGCGAGGTGGGGGCGATGAGCGACGCCTGCACGGGCGTCTGCGGCCGCCTCGACGACTACTTGGCGGGTGAGCTGCCGGCGCCGCAGGTGGCCGAGGTCTCGGCGCACCTCGCCAGCTGCCCGGGTTGCGCCGCCGAGCTGGCCTGTCGCGAGGAGCTGCGGGCCGCCCTCCGCACGGCCGTCAGCGCGGTGGAGGTGCCGCCGGCAAGCGCCGTTCTGGCCCGGCTTGAAGCGAAGCTCGACGCCGCGGCGGTGCCGGCCCTGGCGCCCGCCGTGCAGCCCCGCCGGCGGCGCTCCTGGGCCCTGGCCGCAGCCGCCGGTGTCGCTTTCGTCGCCGGCATGGTGGTCGACCGTTGGCTCGTCGAGCGTCCGCCAGGAGGGCCGGGCGGGGCCCCGCAGGCGGCGAGCGGACCGCCAGCCGGCCGCCCTGCCTCTCGGCCGCGCCTCACCCCGGCGGCACTGCGCTCCTTCGACATCGCTAGCCAGCACGATCGCTGCGCCGTGCGCCGCCGGAAGCCGGCGACGATGCCCGTGCCGCTCGCCGAGGCCCAGCTGGCCGGCTACCGTGGTCTGCTCCCCGCGATCGACTACCAGCGCCTCGGCTATCGCCTGCTCGACGCCCATGTTTGCCCGAGCGGCGACCATCGGCTGGGCCACCTGATCCTGGCCAAGGACGGTCGGATCGTCTCGATCTTCGTCACCGCCGAGCCGGACGAGGCGCCCAGCCCGCAGACCACCTTCGAGCACCGTGAGGTCGACAGCTTCGAGATCGACAAGGTAGCGCTCGGCCGCAACCGCGGCTATGTGGTCGCCGACGCGGGCCAGCTGAGCCGCGGCGACGACCAGCGCCTGGTGGCTTCGCTCGATCGCTACCTCGAGGGCCTGGGCTCCGGCGGCCAGCGGGAATAGGCCGCGCCTGCCCTGCCATCCACGCAGCGAGGCCGGAGGGATGAGCCCTCCGCCCTGCTTCGCGGAGGCACCATGCAGCAGCCCTTCCCTCGTTCCGCCCCCCGCCCGGCGCCGCAGCCGCGCACCCTCGTCTTGCTCGCCGCCTTGCTCGTCCTGCTGGTTGGCGCCGTGCTGCTCCTGGCCGCACCACCGGCCGCCGGCGTTCCCGCCGCCGGCAGCGAGCGGGCGCTCAGTGAGGCCCTGACGCGGAATTTCGCGCGGATCGCCGGCAATGTCGTCGCCGCCGCCGAGGAAATGCCGGAGGAGAGCTTCGCCTTCAAGCCGACGCCCGAGGTGAGGAGCTTCGGCGAGATCGTCGCCCACGTCGCCGATGCCCATCGCCGCCTTTGCGCCCTGGTCGCGACTGGCACCACCGCAGCCGATCCCGGTTGGGAGGCGAGCACGAAGACCAAGGCCGATCTGGTGGCCGTCCTCAAGCTCTCGACGACGGAATGCGAGAAGGCCTTCGCCGGCCTCGACGACGCAGCCCTGTTGCGCCCGGTACCGTTCGGCAGCCGTGAGGTGCCGGCCGCCGCCGTGCTCTCCTTCCTCACCGCCCACACGAACGAGCACTATGGCAACTTGGTGACCTATCTGCGCATTCGCGGCCTGGTGCCGCCCTCGAGCCGGAAGTAGCGAGCCGAAGGTCGCGAGCCGGAACTAGAGGGCCGGGCTCTGCGCTGCCCGGCGTGCGAGCAGGAAGTCGAGCCAGGCGTCCATCCCGTAGCCGGTCTTCGCCGACACCTTGAGCACCGGGATGCCGGGCCGCACCGCCGCGATGCTCGCCACCATCGCCGCCTCGTCGAGCTCACAGGCGGCGGCGAGGTCCCATTTGGTGATCACGGCGGCGTCCGCCGAGTTGAAGATGCCGGGGTACTTGCGCGGCTTGTCCTCGCCCTCGGTGACCGCCAGCAGCACCACCCGCAGCGCCTCGCCGAGGTCGTAGCTCGACGGGCAGACCAGGTTGCCGACGTTCTCGATGAACAGGTAGTCGAGGGCACCGAGGTCCCAGCCCTCGAGGTGGGCGCCGACCACCTCGGCTTCGAGGTGGCAGCGGCCGTGGGTGTTGATCTGGCGCACCGGCGCACCGCTCGCTGCCAGCCGGCGGGCGTCGTTGTCGGTCTCCAGGTCGCCGACCACGGCTGCCACCCGCTCGCCCCGCCGCACCAGCTCGGCGAGCGTGCGCTCGAGGAGCGCCGTCTTGCCGGTACCGGGCGAGGAGACCAGGTTCAAGGCGAGCACGCCGGCCGCCTCGAAGCGGCCACGCAGCGCGCGGGCGAGCTCGTCGTTCTTGTTGAGGACGCCTTGACGGATCTCGATGATGCGCGTGCTCATGCGTCGGCCTCGCTGTCGATCTCCAGCGCTTCGAGGTGGAGCTCGCGGCCCTGGCGCAGATCGCCGGTGGGCGTGCCGCAGCGGGGGCAGACGAAGCTGCGGACGTCGGCGAGCTCCTCGTCGCTGTCGCATCGCGGGCAGTGCACCACCACCGGCAGGCTGCGGACGTCGAGCCGCGAGCCGGCGAGCAGGGTACCCTGGGTGGCGATGTCGTAGCAGAAGGTGAGGGCGCCGATCTCGATCCCGGAGAGCACCCCCACGGCGACCTGCACGGACTCGACCCGGCGCGCCGCCGCCTGGCGAGCGGCCGCCTCGGCCATCTCGACCAGCGAGTGGGCGATCGAGAGCTCGTGCATCGCCGCCACTGTAGCGCGCCGCCAGGGGGAGCGCCACGGCTTTCGGGTAGGAGTCGCCCACCTCGCCGGCTCAGATCGGCACGCGCTCTTTGCGGGCCAGCCACCAACGCATGCAGCGATGGCCGAAATCGACCGGCTGGCAGTACATCAGCGGGCAGCCGCCGACGATCGGCTCGATGCCGAGCTCGCGGCAGGCTGCGACGGCGGCCGGCGAGACGCTGCCGTCGCCGAACGAGCGGTGGAACCAGATCTGCCGCACGCCGCGCGCCGCGGCGGCGCGCACCAGGCCCTCGGCGACCAGCGGGTGGGTCACCACCATCAGGCCGTCGAGCTCACCCGGCACGGCGCCGAGTTCCGGGTAGCAGGGCACGCCCTCGACCTCGCTGGTGTTGGGGTTGACCGGCACCACCTCATAACCGGCCGCCTTGAGCTTGCGATAGACGGCGTTGGCGGCCTGTTTTCCGTCGCGCGAGACGCCTGCCACGGCGAAGCGCCGGCCGGCGAGGAAGGCAGCCACCTGGGAGGGAAGCTCCGGCATGGCGATCACCTCCTTTCTCGCTGCCAGCTTGCCGCTCCGTGCCAGCCGGGCCGACCCCCTCAAGGGTTGGCGGCCCACCCTGGCGGGTCGGCGGCGGACCGGAGTTGCTTCGCAACGGCAGGCACGTATGCTCTGACGAGAAAGCTCCGCCCGATGCCGAGATGCTTGCTCGCACCGCCTATTGCCAGAGATCTCGGCGGGCCCGCACTCTCTTCGGCTCCGGCAGGGCGGTGGGAATGACACGGATGACATTCGATCAGACGGCATTCGAGGTCCGCTGTGAGTGGGGGGAACAAGGTGTCGTGCACCTGGCTTCCAGCAGCGACGTCGTGATCATCGTCGACGTGCTGTCGTTTTCGACCAGTGTGGAGGTTGCGACCAGCCGCGGTGCCATGGTCTACCCTTGCCGCCTGCACGATGCCGCCGCCGCAGCCCTCGCGGCGTCCGCCGGGGCGGTCGTGGCGGTGCGTCGCGGTGAACCCGGGTACTCGTTGTCGCCCGAGTCGCTGCAACGTCTACCTGCCGGAACTCGCTTGGTCTTGCCCTCGCCCAATGGCGCCACGATGACCTTGCGGACGGGCGAGGTGCCCACGCTGGCCGGGTGCTTGCGCAACGCGCGGGCAGTGGCAGTCGCCGCGCAACGGTACGGCCGGCGAATCGCTGTCATCCCGGCGGGGGAACGCTGGCCCGGGGAGGGGGGCCTGCGCCCGGCGTTTGAAGATTGGGTGGGTGCCGGCGCCATCATCAGCGCCTTGGAGGGGACGCGATCTCCAGAGGCCCAAGCGGCCTACAGCACCTTTCAAGGCGTCCGAACGGACCTGTCAGGGCTGCTCCACGCCTGCGGTTCGGGCCAGGAGCTGCTGGCGCGTGGCTTTGCGCAGGACGTCGCCCTGGCGTCGGCTCTCGACGTCAGTCGCTGCGTGCCGGCGTACCGAGACGGCGCCTACATGCAAGAGGGGGCCGCCGCCGTCGGAGGAGCGGCCTGACGGGAGCGGCCTTCCTACGGCTGCCTGGGCCGGATGGGCACGAGTGTCGCGCTCCGAGTCTCCTCCTGTCTCGCTGTGAGCTTGCCGCCCGGCGCCGGCCTTGGCTCCTTGACACCCTCCGAGGCCCCTGCTCTAATCCCCGCACCATGACGCCCGGTTCGATCGTCCGCGCCGCCTCCACCGCCGCCCCCAGCTGGCGTTGGCACGGCCACGGGCACCATTCCGTCTGAGCCGGGCGGCCACCGTCCCGGTTTTCGCGGCCCGGGACGAGCAAGCGCTGACAGCGACCTTCGCAGCTCCTCTCGGGACCCGAGAGGAGCTTTTGCCTTGAGCGCCGAACGTGCCGAGCACAGCGAGCGGCCCCAGCGGGCGAGCCTGATCGCCAGCCTCACCGAGCCGCCCACCGCCGAGCGGTTGGCGGCCCTGCCGGCCGCGGTCGACTGGCTGGAGGTGCGGGCCGACCTGGTGGGGGACTTACCTCCCGGGCCCCTCGCCGCCGAGACCGGCTGCCGGCTCCTTTACACCCTGCGCAGCGCTGCCGAGGGCGGGGCCTCCGAGGCCGCCGCCGGCCGGCGCCGCGAACGCCTGAGCGCGGCCCTGGCCGCGGGCTACGACCGCGTCGACCTCGAGGTGGAGCGGGACCTCTCGGCCGAGCTGCTGCGCAAGGTGCCGGCCGATCGCCGCGTGCTCTCCTGGCACGGCGCCGCCGCCGACCTCGCCACCCTGGAAGCGCGCCTCGCCAGCATGGAGGAGACGCCCGCGGCCCTCTACAAGCTGGTGCCGGCCGCCGCCCAGCCCGGCGAGGAATGGGCGCCGCTGCTGCTCCTCGCCCAGCTCGGCCGCCGTGATGTCGCCGCCTTCGCTTCCGGGCCGGTCGGCGCCTGGACCCGCCTGCTCGCCCCGCGGCTCGGTGCCCCCGTGGTCTACGGGGCCTGGGGCAGCAAGCCGGCCGCGCCGGGGCAGATCACGATCGAGCGGTTGATCGCCGACTATGGGCTGCCCGAGCTGCCGGCGATCGAGAAGGTCTGCGGCATCGTCGGCAACCCGGTCGCCCATTCGCTCTCTCCCCGCCTCCACAACCTGGGCTACCGCCTGCTCGGCCTGCCGTATCTCTATCTGCCCTTCCACGTCGAGGCCTTCGGTGAGTTCTGGTTGGAGGTCGTCGAGGGCGTGGGCTTCGACGCCCTGGGGCTGGGCCTCGCCGGCCTCTCGATCACCACCCCGCACAAGGACTCCGCCCTTGCCGTCGCCGGGGCGCCGAGCCCCCTCGCCCAGCTCTGCGGCGGCGCCAACACGCTGGTGCCACGGGGCGGGGTCTGGGAGGCCGAGACCACCGACCCCGAGGGCGTCACGCTGCCGCTCGCCGAGCGCGGCATCCCGCTCACGGGGCGGCCGGTGGCGGTGGTAGGCGCCGGGCGCGCCGGGGCGGCAGCGGCGGCGGGCCTGCGGGCGGCGGGCGCCGCCGTCACCCTGGTCAACCGGGACGGCGAGCGGGCGCGGCGGGTGGCGGCTCGCCTGCACGTCGCCGCGCAACCGCTGGCGGGCTTCGACCCGGGCCCCTTCGCCGTGGTGGTCAACGCCACCTCGGTGGGTCGCGCGCCGGGCGCGGCGCCGGCCATCAGTGTCGCGGCGATGGCGCCCGGCGCCGTCCTCGTCGACCTCGTCTACGGTGACGCCGAGACGGCCCTGGTCCGCGCCGCGCGCGAGCGTGGTCTTACCGTGGTCGACGGCCGCGAGGTGCTCCTCGCCCAGGCGCGGGCGCAGTTCCGCTCGATGACCGGGGCCGAGCTGCCCGTGGCGGCCTGCCGCGAGGTGCTCGGCTTGAAGGCGCCGGGGGAGGCCTCACCGTGAGGGTCTCGGCCGCCCTGCCGGTGGGCGTCGCCGCCCTCTTCTTCGAGGCCGCCGAGCGTCGTCGCCGCCTCGAAGGCCGGCTGCTCGAGCGGTTGGAGGGGGCTGGCTACCGCGAGGTGATCCTCCCCATCCTCGACTACCTGGAGCCCTACGAGCCGCTGCTTGCCGCCGGCAACCGCGCCGAGCTCTACCGCTTCCTCGACCAGAGCGGCGAGGAGCTCGCCCTGCGGGCCGACTTCACGCCCCTGCTGGCCCGCCTGCTGGCACCGCGGCTGGCGGCCGTCGGCCTGCCGCTCGCGCTCTTCTACCGCGGTGACGTGGTGCGCCGGCAGGAGGCCGGGGCTGGCCATCTCGCCGAGCTCTACCAGCTGGGCGTCGAGCGCATCGGCGAGGCAGGGCCGGCGGCCGACGCCGCCGTCGTCCGTCTGCTGGGAGAGTGCCTGCTCGCCGCCGGGGCGCCGGCGCCGCAGCTGGTGCTGGGTTTCGCCGGTGCCCTCGACGGCCTGCTGCTGGCGGCAGCCGGCGACGCGGCCGGTGCCCTCGCCGAACGGGTGGCGCGCCGCGAGCGCCAGGCGGCGCGGGCGTCGTCGTCGGCCCTCCTCGAGATCGTCGAGGAAGGCCGGCCGGCGGACCCCGCCGTGCTCGGCGAGGCGGTGGCTGCCGAGCTCGCCCGTCTCGACGGCCTCGTCGCCGAGCTCGGCCGCGCGCTGCCCGGCCTGCAAGTGGTGGTGGACCTCGCCGAGTTCGCCCTCTACGGCCGTGATCCCCGCCTGGCGGCGGCCTCCGGCGCCCGCGGCTATTACGACGGCGTCGTCTTCCGGGCCTACGTCGGCCGGCGCGCCCTGCCGGTGGCGGCGGGCGGTCGCTACGACAGCCTCTTCGCGCGGCTGGGGGCGGCGGTGCCGGCGGTGGGCTTCTCGCTCGGCATCGAAGGCCTGGGCGCCGAGAGCGGAGGTGGCGGGTGATCCGCCTCGCCCTGCCCAAGGGCCGCAACCTCGCCGCTGCCCTCGCCGCCCTGCGCGCTGCCGGTTGCAGCTTGAACGGCCTCGCCGCCGACGGCCGCCAGCTGCGCGTCGCCTTCCCGGCGGACGGCTTCGAGGTCCTCCTGCTCAAGGACTGGGACCTGCCCCGCTACGTCGAGCACGGGGTGGCCGACCTCGGCATCGTCGGCAGCGACGTGCTGGCGGAGGTGGACGGCGACCTCCTCACCCCGGCCCGTCTCGTCGCCGGCCGTTGCCGGCTGGCGCTGATCGGCCGCCCTGGCGCCCTGCCGGCGCCGGGGAGCCAGGTCCGCCTGGCCACCAAGTACCCGCAGATCGCCCGTCGCTGGGTGGCGGGCCAGGCCTGGAGCGCCGAGGTGCTCGAGCTCTCGGGCTCGGTCGAGCTGGCGCCGGTGCTCGATCTCGCCGAGGTCGCCATGGACATCGTGCAGACTGGCCGCACCCTGGCCGAGAACGGCCTCGTCGAGCTCGCCCCGGTGGTCGAGGTGGCGCCCCTGGTGGTCGCCAACCGTGCCTCCTACCAGCGGCTGCGACCACGGCTCAACGCCCTCGTGCGGGGGATGGAGGAAGCGGGGATGGCGGAATGAAGCTTCTGCCCCTGGTCAAGCTCGCCTCGCGCGCCGGCCGGCGCCGCCTGGAACGGCTGGCGGCGCGGCGTGGCGCCGTGCTGGATCGCAAGACCAGTCGCGGTGCCGAGCGCCTGGTGCAGGCGGTGCGCCGGGGTGGCGACGCCGCGCTGCTCGATGCCGTGCGGCGTTTCGACGGCGGCCCGGCGACGGCGGCCGCCGGCCTCGGCCTGGCGGTGCCGCCGCTCGCCGAGGCTGCGGCTGGCGTCGCCGCCGACCTCCGCGCCGCGCTCGAGCTGGCGATCGATCGCGTCGAGCGCTTCCACCGCGCGCAGCGCCACGCGGCCAGTGTGCTGGAGGAGCCGGGGATTTGGCTCGAGGAGCGCCGGCAGCCCCTGCGGCGGGTGGGGGTCTACGTGCCGGGCGGCCTCGCCGCCTACCCCTCGACAGTGATCATGACGGTGGTGCCGGCGCAAGTGGCGGGGGTCGTCGAGATCGCCGTCGCGACGCCGCCCGGGGCCTACGGCCGCAACCCGGTGCTGGCTTACGTCCTCGCCCGCCTGGGTATCGGCGAGGTGTGGGGGATGGGCGGCGCCCACGCCGTCGCCGCCCTCGCCTACGGCACCGCGACGGTCCGCCGGGTGGACAAAATCGTCGGCCCCGGCAACGCCTGGGTGACGGCCGCCAAGCGGGCCGTCTACGGCGACGTGGCGATCGACGGCCTGGCCGGGCCCACCGAGGTGGTGATCGTCGCCGAGGCGAGCGCCGACCCCCGCCTCGTCGCCGCCGACCTCCTCGCCCAGGCCGAGCACGATCCGCTGGCGGCGCCGATCCTGGTGAGCGCGTCACGGCGGCTGATCGAGGATGTGCGCGCCGCCCTCGCCGAGCAGCTCACCACGCTGGCGACGGCCGAGGTGGCGCGCGCCGCCCTCGCCGGCCACGGCGTGGCACTCCTGGTGAACGACGCTGAGGAGGCCCTCGAGGTGATCGCAGCGATCGCCCCCGAGCACCTGCAGCTGGTGGGGGAGGAGGCCGAGGCGCTGGCGCCGCGGGTGCGCGCGGCGGGGGCGATCTTCCTCGGCGCCGCCACCGCGGAGGTTTTCGGGGACTACCTCGCCGGCCCCAGCCATGTGCTTCCCACCTGCGGCTCGGCGCGCTTCGCCTCGGCGCTCGGCGTCGAGGACTTCGTGAAGCGTAGCCACGCGGTGCGGATCTCGCCGGCGGTCGCCGCCCGCTGGGCAGGCCCGACGGCCACCGTGGCCACCGCCGAGGGCTTGCCGGCGCACGCTGCCGCGGCGCGCTGGCGCGAGGTCGTTGCGTTGGAAGCCGCCGGCCTCAGTGCCGGCCGAGCTGAGGAGGATGGACGATGAAGTACCTCGACCCGGTGAGCGACTTCGTGCGGCCGGAGGTGCGGGCCGGTAAGGTCTACCACCTCGACCTCACGCCCTGCCGCCACAAGCTGGACCAGAACGAGGTACCGTGGGACCTGCCGCGGTGGCTGAAGGAGCGCATCGCCGGCCGCCTGCTCGCCCGCAACTGGGCCCATTACCCGGATTTCCACTCCGATGCCCTGCGCGCCGCTTTGGGCCGCCACCATGGCCACCCGGCGGCCGGGGTGCTGGTGGGCAACGGCTCGAACGAGCTCCTGGCGATCACCCTCGAGGCGCTGGCAGCGCCGGGTAGCGAGGTGCTCACCGCCCTGCCCGGTTTTGCCCTCTACCGCGGCATGATCGAGCGCTCGGGGGCGCGGCCGCGCTTCCTCGGCCCGCGGCCCGACCTCCACCTGCCCCTGGCCGAGCTCGCGGCCGAGGTCGCCCGCGACCCGCAGCGGCCCGTCCTCCTCACCTCGCCCAACAACCCGGTGGGGGACGCCGCGAGCGTCAAGTGGGTCGAGGGCCTGCTCGCCCGCCTCGAAGCGCCGCTCCTCCTGGACAACGCCTACGGCGAGTTCTGCCGCCACGACTACCGGCCGCTCCTGGCGCGCTACCCACATCTCGTGCTGTTTCGCACCTTTTCCAAGGCGTGGTCCCTCGCCGGCCTGCGCCTCGGCTACCTGCTCGCGGCCCCCGCGCTGGTGGCCGAGCTCCTCAAGGTGAAGCTGCCCTACAACGTGGGCCACGCGGCGGCGATCGCCGGCGAGGAGTGCGTGGCCGCCGCCAGGGTGGCCGAGCGGCGGGTGCGCCTGCTGGTGGCCCGCCGCCCGCAATGGGAGGCGATGCTTGCGGCGCGGGGCTTCACCGTCTTCCCCTCGGAGGCGAACTTCGTCCTCGTCCGCCTCGGGGCGGCGCTGCACAACGCGGTGCGCGACGGCCTGGCGCGGCGCGGCATCCTGGTACGGGACGTGTCGTCCGGCCCTGGCCTCGCCGGTTGCCTGCGCTTCTCGGTGGGGAGTGGCCCCGCCCTCCGGGACACGGCGCAGGCCCTGGACGAGGTCCTCGCGGAGGTGCGATGAACGACGAGACGTCTCTGCTGCCCCGCACGGCGACCTACGAGCGCACCACGCGCGAGACCTCCGTGCGCCTCGCCCTCGGCCTCGACGGCGTGCTGCCGGCGGGCTGGGAGCCGGGGATCGAGGTGCCGAACGGCTTTTTCGCCCACATGCTCGACGCCCTCGCCACCCACGGCGGCCTCGCCCTCGCCCTGGCCGCGCGCGGCGACGTCCACGTCGACCTCCACCACACGGTCGAGGACGTGGGGATCGCCCTCGGCGAGGCCCTGCGCCAGGCGCTGGGCGAGCGCCGCGGCGTGGTCCGCTTCGCCCACGCCTACGCCCCCCTCGACGAGGCCCTGGCGCGCGCCGTCGTCGACCTCTCGGGCCGCGGCTTCTTCGCCCACGAGGTGCCGCCCGCCCTCGAGGCGAGCTGGCTCACCCGTGAGCTGCCCTACACCTTGTTGCACGACTTCTTCCACGCCCTCGCCGACCGCGGGCGCTTCACGCTGCACCTGAGCGTCCTCGCCGCGAGAAACCCCCACCACGCCGCCGAGGCGTCGTTCAAGGCTCTCGCTCTCGCCTGGCGCCAGGCCGTCGCCCGCCGCGGCGGCGAAGCCGTGCCGAGCACCAAGGGGGTGCTGGCTTGAGGCAGGCCCTCGTCGTCGACGCCGGGGTGGGCAACCTCGGCAACCTGCGCCGGGCACTCACCGCGGTGGGGGCTGAGGCGGCGATCAGCGCCGAGCCGGCGGCGATCGCTGCCGCCCGCTGCCTGCTGCTTCCCGGGGTCGGCGCCTTCCGGCCGCCCCGCGAGCGCCTGCGCGGCGAGAGGGAGGCGGCGCTGCGCGCGGCGCTCGCCGCCGGGGCCTGGCTGCTGGGGATCTGCGTCGGCTTCCAGCTCCTCTTTGCGGCGAGCGAAGAGTTCGGCGAGACGCCCGGGCTCGGTCTCCTGGCCGGCCGCGTGACCCGGCTGCCGGCGACCGTCCCGCTGCCGCACATCGGCTGGAACCAGCTCGACATCAGCCGCGAGAACCCTCTCTTCGCCGGCATCCCGGCGGGCTCCTCCGTCTACTTCGTGCACAGTTACGCGCCGGCCGACGTGCCCCCGCAGCAGGTGCTGGCGAGGGCACGCCACGGCCGCGATCTCGTCGCGGCGGCCGGCGCGGGGCGCGTCTTCGGCACCCAGTTCCACCCCGAGAAGAGCGACCGCGTGGGCCTCCGGCTGCTTGCCAACTTCCTGGAGATGGCGCATGCCGGAACCTGAGGGCCGCCGCTGCGAGCTGTTGCCGGCGATCGACCTGCGCCAGGGCCAGGTGGTGCGCCTCACCCAGGGTGACGACGCCCGCCGCCGGGTCTACAGGGAAGAACCGCTCGGCCTGCTCGCCGACTTTCACGCCGCCGGTGTCGAGCGGGTGCACATCGTGGACCTCGACGCCGCCCTCGGCGAGGCGCCCCAGGCGGAGCTTCTGGCTCGCCTCTTAGCGAGCGGGGAGCGGCCGGCGATCCAGCTCGGCGGCGGCCTGCGGAGCCTGGAACGCATCGAGGCTGCGTTGGCTGCCGGCTGCGAGCGTGCGGTGGTGGGCTCGCTCCTGCTGCGCAACCCGGAGGGCTTCGCCGAGTGCGCCTGCCGGCACCCTGGCCGCCTGGTCCCCGCCCTCGACTGCTCGGGCGGTGCCGTGCGGCTGGCCGGCTGGAAGGAGGAGGCCGAGATCTCGCTGGCCGACGCCTGCGCCGGCCTCGTCGGCCTGCCCTGCCCGGCCGTGCTGGTGACCGACATCGAGCGCGACGGCACGCTGTGGGGCCCCAACCTCGACCTCGCGGCACGAGTTGGCACACTCAGCGGCCTGCCGGCCCTGGTCTCGGGCGGGGTGCGCGCCCTGGCCGATCTGGAAGCTGCGGCCGCGCGGCCGGGGATCGGCGGCGTGGTGGTCGGCAAGGCGCTCTACGAGGGCGCCTTCACGCTCGCGGCGGCGCTCGCCGCCGTGGCCGGAGGCGGGTGATGAGCACCAATGCCCTCGCCAGGGCCGAGGCTGCCGGCCTGACGCGACTGGCGCGGCGGGTGGTGCCGTGCCTCGACGTCGCCGCCGGCCGGGTGGTCAAGGGCGTGCGTTTCACTGCCCTCGCCGACCAGGGCGACCCGGCAGCGCTGGCCGGCGAGTACGCCCGCCAGGGGGCGGACGAGATCGTTTTCCTCGACATCACGGCGGCGCCCGAGGGCCGCGACACCGACCTCGACTGGGTGGAGCGGGCGGCCGGGCGGGTCTTCGTGCCGCTCACCGTCGGCGGTGGCGTGCGCTCGGTGGCAGACGCCCGCCGGCTGCTCGCCGCCGGGGCGGACAAGGTGGGCGTCAACAGCGCCGCGGTGGCCCGGCCGGCGCTCCTGGGTGAGCTCGCCGCGACCTTCGGCAGCCAGTGTGTGGTGCTCTCGGTCGATGCCCGGCGGGTGGCCGACGGCTGGGAGGTGGTGACCCACGGCGGCCGGCAGGGCACCGGCCTGGACGCGCTCGCCTGGATCGCGGCGGGCGTCGAGCAGGGAGCGGGAGAGGTGCTCCTCACCTCGATCGACAGCGACGGCACTCGCGACGGCTATGACCTCGCGCTGCTGCGAGCGGCGGTCGAGCGGGTCACCGTGCCGGTGATCGCCTCCGGCGGTGCCGGCCGCCTCGAGCACCTGGCGGCGGGCCTCGCCGCCGGCGCCTCGGCGGTGCTCGCCGCCTCGATCTTTCACCAGGGGGACCACACCGTGGGCGACGTCAAGCGCTACCTCGCGGCGCAAGGGTTTCCCATCCGGGAGGTGGCGGCATGATCGATCTCGACCGGCTGGTCTTCGACGAGCGCGGTTTGCTGCCGGTGGTGGCGCAGGACGCCCGCACCGGCGCCGTGCTGATGCTGGCGTGGGCCAACCGTGAGGCCCTGGAGCTCACTCTGGCGAGCGGCCTGGCGCATTTCTGGAGCCGCTCGCGGCAGCGCCTGTGGCGCAAGGGCGAGACCTCGGGCCACGAGCTCTCCCTGGTCGAGGCCCTCGCCGACTGCGACGGCGACACCGTTTTGCTGCGAGTGGAGCCCGCGGGGCCGGCCTGCCACCGTGGCACCATGACCTGCTTCGAGCCCAACCCGGCCCGCCTTGAGCTCGGCTGGCTGGCTGCGGTGATCGCCCAACGCCAGGCGGCGCCGGCGGCGGAGAGCTACACCGCCCGGCTCTTCGCCGCGGGCCTGCCGCGGATCGCCCAGAAGGTGGGGGAGGAGGGCGTCGAGACGGTGATCGCCGGCCTCGATGCGACGGGGGACGAGCGGCTGGTGAGCGAGGCCGCCGATTTGCTCTATCACCTGCTGGTTCTGCTCGCCGCCCGCGGCGTCGGCGCCGAGCGGGTGGCGGCCGAGCTGGCGCGCCGGCACCGCGCGACGACGCGAGGGGGCGGCGATGGCGAGCCTTGAGGCAGCGGCAGGCCCTGGGGCAGCGGCAGGCCCTGGGGCAGCGGCAAGCGGGGCGGTGCGGCGGGCCATCCCCCACGTCCGTGAGCTCTTGGCCGACACCCTCACCCCGTTCGCCGTCTACCAGCGCCTGGCGGCGCTCTCGCCGGTGTGTTTCCTCTTCGAGAGCGTCACCGGCGGTGAGCGGGTGTCGCGCTACAGCCTGCTGGGGGCGGCACCGAGCGAGATCTACCGGCTATGGAGCGACCGCCTGGAGGTCGAGCGGCGCGACGGCAGTCGTGAGGTGCTGCCCGGCCCGCCGCTCGCAGCGTTGCGCCGCGCCGTGGACGGCCTGGCGAGCGAGCCGGTGGGGCTGCCCTTCGCCGGCGGCTTCGTGGGCTACTTCGGCTTCGATCTCGTGCGCCTGGTCGAGCGCCTGCCCGGCCGGCCACCCGACCCCTTCGACCTGCCGATCGCGCTCCTCGGCCGCTTCGATGACGTCGTCGTCTTCGATCACGCCTACCAGCGGCTCTTCGTGGTCGCCAACGAGATCCCCGGCGAGCGCTCGGCGGCGGAGGCCCAGCAGGCCCTCGACCTGCTGAGCTGGGGGCTCGGGGCGACCCGCGGCGCCGGTGCCCTGCGCCGGCCGCCGAGCGCCGGGCGGGGCCCGATCGCCGCCGAGCCGAGCCTCGACGGGCCGTGCTTCCAGGCCGCCGTGCGCCGGGCCCAGGAGCACATCCTGGCGGGAGACATCTTCCAGGTGGTGCTCGCCCGCCGCTTCCGGCTCGGCCGGCGGGTGGACCCGCGGCGCCTCTACCGCGCCCTGCGGTTGATCAACCCCTCGCCCTACATGGTGCTCCTGGAGGCGCCGGAGGCGAGCCTGGTCGGCGCCTCGCCCGAGATGCTGGTGCGCAAGGCCGGCCGCCGCATCGAGACGCGGCCGATCGCCGGCACCCGGCCCCGTGGCGCCACCCCCGAGGAAGACGCCCGTCTCGCCGCCGAGCTCGCCGCTGATCCTAAGGAGCGGGCCGAGCACGTGATGCTGGTCGACCTCGGCAGGAACGACCTCGGCCGGGTCGCCCAGCCGGGCACGGTGCGGGTGGTGGAGTCGGAGGCGATCGAGCGCTACAGCCATGTGATGCACCTGGTGTCGAGCGTCCAGGCGGAGCTCGCCGCGGCGCGGCCGGCCTCGGCAGCCGGCGCCCTCGACACCCTGCTCGCCTGCTTTCCCGCCGGCACCGTCTCAGGGGCGCCGAAGATCCGCGCCATGGAGATCATCGACGAGCTCGAGCCGGAGGCCCGCGGCCCCTATGCCGGGGCGGTGGGCTACCTGTCGTTCACCGGCGACCTCGACACCTGCATCACCATCCGTACCCTGGTGGTGCGCGAGGGCGAGACCTCGATCACCGCTGGCGCTGGCATCGTGGCGGACTCGGACCCGGCCGCCGAGCAGCGC
>WBZL01001449.1_pt1 | contig 24947 bp, 25 predicted proteins | sample 5204291 | NCBI WGS metagenome assembly WBZL01 (sample SAMN12344345, study PRJNA552823) | activated sludge metagenome | biome: Activated sludge suspended growth; feature: Nitrification reactor; material: Wastewater; isolation source: activated sludge from nitrification reactor of wastewater...
CCACCCGGCCAGGTTCGTGCGGTGGCGGCCCGACAAGGAGCCGGCGCAGTGCGACTACTCCCAGCTCGAGCACCCGCCGCCGATCGAGTACACCGAGATCTTCACCTGAACTGACTCATCCTCACCCCGCCCCCTGCAATGGGGGTCAGGGGAGCTCGGCGGCCAGGCGTTCGGCGTTGCGGACCAGGTCCGGGGCGTCCAGTCGGTCAGCCCACACAGCCAGGTCGGGAGTCGGTCCCGTCCAGCACCAGTCGTCGACGTCGCCGACATCGACGTCCGTGACCAGGGTGGCCAGGGTCTTGAACAGCAGGGCCCGGTCGAGCTCGTCGTGGAGGGTGGCGGCGAGCTTGGCCGCGCCGCGCACCCCCGAGACGTCCCACTGGCCCGGAGCGTGGGGGATGTCCTCGATCCGGCCGTAGCGGCGCAGGACCGCGGCCGCGGTCTTGGCGCCCCAGCCGGGCAGTCCGGGGAACCCGTCGGCCGAGTCCCCGACCAGGGCCAGCCAGTCGGGGATGGACGCCGGCTCGACGCCGTACTTGTCGAGCACTCCGTCGGAGTCGCGGTGCTTCTGGGCCCGTCGGTCGTACTGGATCACCTTGCCGCCGACGCACTGGGCCAGGTCCTTGTCAGGCGTGCAGATGACGACCCGATCGACCCGGTCGTCCGCGGCGGCCACCGCGGCGGCCGCGCCGAGGGCGTCGTCGGCCTCGGCCTCGACCATGGGCCAGACCGCCACCCCCAGAGCGGCGATCGCCTCCTCGACCCAGGGGAACTGGCGGTACAGGTCGGGGTCGATGCCCGAGCCGTCCTTGTAACCGGGCCACAGGTCGTTGCGGAACGACTCGATCACGTGGTCGGTGGCGACACCCAGGTGGGTGACCCCGTCGCCGAGCATGCCGACCAGGGAGCGCAGCACGCCGCGGACCGCTCCGACCTGCTCGTCGGCAGCGTTCCTGTGACCACCGCCCGGTGAGTAGAAGTACCGGAACAGCTCGTAGGTGCCGTCGACGAGGTGGACCTGCATGCGAGCAGCCTGTCACCGGTCGTCGCCACCGCGACAGCGCACCCGACTCGAGCCGTGTCGACGTCGTCCGGTTCTTGGGCGTGGAATCGACAGAACGTGTCGATTGCGACCCCGATGTTCCGGCGGCCCGATGTCCGATCGGACATCAGTTGGACATCTCGACATGTCCGACGCGTCGTCCGGCTGTCCATCAACAAGGGCTCGGAGCCGCCGATCCAAATCCCGCACCGAACGGTGTGCAGCACCGGATACCCGGCTGACGATCAAGGAGGACGGTAGGAACCATGAAGTCGAGAGTGATGAAGGTCGGGCTGGGCGCCCTTCTGGCGATGGGGATCTCGGGAGCGGCCGCGGCCAGTCTGGGTGGCCTCAGCGGCGGGTCGCTCGGAGCCGATGACCAGGTCATCGCGTCGTGCGACACCGACGGCATCTCCAGCAGCTACACGACCGCCTACGACTCGGCCGCCCAGGAATACCGGGTCACCGGCGTCAACTTCACCGGGGTGAACCCGGCGTGCAACGCCAAGGCGGCGTCGGTGTCGCTTCGCAACGGGACGACGAACCTCGGCACGACCACGGCCTCTTCGATCACCGTCAGCGGCAACGCGTTCGCGATGACCCTGGCCGCTCCGGTGACCGCCGAGTCGGTGAACGGCCTGTCGCTCGTCATCTCCGGCTGACGTCGGGCGAGGGGACGGACCACGATGGTGACGCGACGCCCGCTGCGGCGTGGTGCCGCCATCGTGGTCGTCGGCGCACTGGCCCTCCTGTCGGCTCATGCCGCGTCGATGGGAGGGCTCGCCACCGCATCCGTACTGGCCGTGGACCACTCAGGTGGGTCAGGCGCCCCGGATGTGATCGGCTGCGACGACTTCACCGGGGTGAACGGGTCGTCCCTGCATCTTCGGGTCGCCACGGCCACGGCTGCGTGCGCTGGTCGAGCCTGGTCCGTGCACGCGGGAACCTGGCGGCTGTCGGCGAACCGGGCCGCGCCGAACTCCACGACGAACGCGGTGGTCACGTTGAACACGGGGCAGCCCGACGCGAGCGTCCAGGTCGATCTCAACGCTCTCAGCTCCGGCACCCGACGGGGAGGTGTCGTGCTCGCAGCCGACGGGGCAGGCCGCTACCTGGCTGCGCTCGCGGCGAACGGATCGCCGGATCGCGTCGAGCTGAGGGTCGTGACCCCGACCTCCACCACGACGGTCGCGAACGTCACCACGAACTTCGTGAACCCCGTGGTCAGGCTGAGGGCGACCCGCAGCGGCGCCGACGTCACGGTCACCGTCGATGGCGCGGCAATCCTCTCCCACACCCTGTCGCACGCACACCAGGCCGCACTGACCGGCGGACGGACCGGCCTCATCGGCGGTAGCTCCCAGGTCCGCTTCGACGACCTCGTGGTGACCTCGCCGTGACCTCGACCCGCGTCCTCGGACTCGTCAGGGTCGTCGTGGCGGCAGCCGCAGTTGCCCTCATGTGGCCGGCGTCGCTCGGTGGAGCCACGACGCTGCTCGTCGTCCGGGGGACCTCGATGGAGCCGACCTATCGGTCGGGCGACATGCTCGTCGTGCGTTCGGGACGCCCTCGAGTCGGGGACGTGGCGGTCGTCGATCTCGCCGGAGGTGCCGGTGGGCGGGTGGTCCACCGCGTGGTCGGCGTGGACGATGAGGGGAGGCTGCGCACCCAGGGCGACAACCGTCGCACGGCGGACGGGTTCGAGACCGATCCCGCCGATGTCGTGGGCGTGGTCGGAGTTCGGCTGCCCCGTGTCGGCACCGCGCTCATCCTGCTGTCGCGATGGTGGAGCCTGGCCATCCTGGTCGGGGCGGTGGCGACGATCACCCTGTGGGAGCGGACAGCGCCGCCGCCCCGACCGCCGAGGCGCATCCGCTACCCAGACGAGTACCGTCCGTCGGAGGCGCCAACCGCGTTGCCTTGACCCCCAGCGTTCCGACCAGCCGGTCGTGGTCGATGTCGGCGGGACCACCGAGCCGGACCCGCCACCGCTGTGCAGGACGACCACCACATAGGTCGTGTCGTCGGGCTCGGTGACCGTGATCGATCCGTCGAAGACACGGCAGCGTACGGGGTGGCCTATCCCGTCCACGTCGTACGGATCGGGTGAGTCTCCGACGAATCCGCCCCCGGAGCGGCGCGCGGGCGGATCAGACATGGCAGCATCGGACGCCGTGGCCACGATCCGACGAGACGTCCGCTTCCACCATCCGGCTCACGCGGTGTGGGGCGCGGTGACCGACACCGCATCGCTCGACACCTGGTTCCCGGGACTCACCGCGTGCACCCAGACCGACCACGTGCGCACCGTCACCCTCGGGTCCGGCGTCAGCCTGCCCGAGCGGATCGTCACCAACGACCCGCTCCAGCGACGGTTGCAGTACCGGATCGAGGCGGGACCCGTCCGCGCCCACCTCGCCACGCTGGACGTCATCGACCTGGGTGACGACACGTGCCTGGGCGTCTACTCGACCGACGCCGAACCCGACGTGATGGCGCTGGTGATCGGCGCCGCGTGCGGCAACGCGCTCGAGGAGCTGCGTCGCCAGTTCGACGACGGCGAACGGACCTACTGAGGAGCCCTGATGGGACGCAAGATCCTGTTCATCACCACCGACCAGCAGCGCTACGACACCCTCGGCTGCAACGGCGGGACCCTGAGCCGGACCCCGGTGATCGACGCCCTGGCCGCCAACGGCATCCGCTACGAGCGCGCCGTGCCGCAGTCGGTGGTGTGCATGCCGTCGCGCTCCACGATGCTGACCGGCCAGCACCAGCACACCCACGGCGTGTGGATGAACGGAGTGCCGCTGCCCGTCGACGCCCCGTCCGTCGCCGGGCTCCTCCACGACTCCGGGTACCGCACCGCCCTGTTCGGCAAGGCCCACTTCGAGCCGTTCCTCGACCCGTTCCTGCGCTTCAACGAGAACCGGTTGTCGACACTGGGTACCGAGACGGTGCAGGAGCGGCGCTTCGGCGGGGGCACCGGCCCGCACCGGGGGTTCGACCACCTCGAGTTCGCCACGCACGGCGCCGCGGGCTGGCTGCACTACGCCCGCTGGCTGGGGACCGAGCACCCGGAGGCGGTCGCCGGCTACTACGCCGTGCTCGACCGCGACATGGAGGTGAACGCCGAGGGATTCGGCGACACGGGAGCACCCCAGGTGAAGCACAACCCGATCGAGCGCGACTGGTACCACACCGACTGGGTGGCGGACCGCACGATCGCCTGGCTCGACGCCCTCGACTCAGACGACGACTTCTTCTGCTGGATGAGCTTCCCCGACCCGCACCACCCGTGGGACCCGCCCGCTTCGGAGCTGCACCGCGTCGACTGGCGCGACGTCGAGCTGCCCGCGGGCTACCCCGAGTCCACGGCCGAGCGCGAGGCGATCCTCGACGCCAAGCCCCGTCATTGGCGCCTCTGGTACGACGGAGAGCTGGTGTCGAACTACGAGGCTCCAGCGCACTGGGTGCCGGGAACGCTCACCGCGGATCAGGTGCGAGAGGTGAACGCCCTCAACGCCATCGAGGTCGAGCTGATCGACGAAGCGGTCGGACGGGTGCTCGCGGCGGTCGACGCCCGGGGCTGGTCCGACGACCTCGACGTGGTGTTCACCACCGACCACGGCGAGTTCCAGGGCGACTTCGGGTTGCTGTTCAAGGGCCCGTACCACGTCGACGCCCTGATGCGGCTGCCGCTGATCTGGCGACCGGCCCCAGCGGCGGGCGTGGTTCCCGCGACGGTCAGCGCCCCGGTCGGACTCGTCGACCTGGCCCCGACGTTCGCGTCGATCGCCGGGGTGGACGTGCCGGACTGGATGCAGGGCGTCGAGCTCCCCGTCGACGACGCGGATGCCGCCGAGCGTGGCATCGAGGCCCAGCTCACGGCCTGGGACAGCGAGCTGGCCGGAGTCGCTGTGCACCTGCGCACGATCACCCGGGACGGCTGGGTCTGCACCGCGTACCTGCCGGGAGCCGTGCACGACGGGACCGAGGGCGAGCTGTACTCGCTGGTCGAGGACCCCCTGCAGCGCGTCAACCGCTGGGACGACCCGGAGGTGCGCTCGATCCGCGACGACCTGGTCTCGGACCTGTGGGACCGCCGGCCGCCGACCCGTGAACCCCGACTCGAGGTCCAGGCCCCGGTCTGACCCGCATCCCGACTTCGTCCGGACGCGCCACTGGCTGTCGTTCGGCGGCCGGTGGGCGGCGGAACGACAGCCAGCGGGAACGATGCGGGGATCGGGCGCGGCGGGTCAGCCGGCGAGGATCTTGGCCTTCTGGGCCTCGAACTCGGCGTCGGTGAGGATGCCCTGCGCCTTCAGGTCGCCGAGCTTCTGGAGCTGGTCGAGCTTGTCGTCGCCCGCCGGTGCGGGAGCCGGAGCCGGTGCGGCCTGCGGGGCGACCTGCTGCTCGTAGGCCTGTTCGCGCTGGGCGTAGATGTTGGCGTCGCGCTGGGCGAACTTCTCGGCCTGTCGACGCTGCACCCGGCCGCTGACGGCGGTGGCGGTGCCGGCGACGACGGCGGTTCGGGCGACGCCCCTCAGCAGTCCTGGCATGGTAGTTCTCCTTGAAGTCGATCGGATCGGTGGGTGTCGGGGTTCACGGCTACTCGGACTCGAGCAGGTCGAGCGCCTCGATGACCTCGGCCGCGGGGATGCGCCCGGACGCGACCACCGCGCCCCCGGCGCCGAAGGCGGCGGTGACGAACCGCTCCGCCCACGCGTTCTCCCAGACGATCAGCACCGCCACCGTCCCGGGTTCGAGAGCGGCGGCCGCCTCGGCGATGTCGTCGTCGCCCAGCAGTCCGCTGCGGGCGCCCTCGAACGCCGTGAACGACTCGTGGATCGCGTCGAGTGCGATCCCGGAGAAGGTGCCGTCGGCCTCCTTGCGGATGGCGACCAGGTCCCAGACCGACACGATCCCGCTGTCGACGAGGGCGAGCAGCTCGGCCGCGGCTCCGTCGAGCGGAACGTCGCCGGGGAACTCGAGGAGGACGTAGTCGATCGGTCCCGGGAGCAGTTCGGTGTCGGTCATCGGTTCAGGCTTCTCCGTGAAGGTGGGTCGTGATCAGGCGAAGAGCGCCGCCGGCGATCATCTCGGGCTCGAGCGAGCTCGTGTGGGCTGGACGGTTGGAGCGATTGTGCTCGGCCCGACCCGTCGCTGCATCACCCGGATCGGGCGACCTGACGTTACCCGGACCGGCGCCACGGAACCGCTCACATCACGACGACCGAACGCAGCACCTCGCCGCGCTCCATCTTGTGGAACGCCTCCTCGACGTCGTCGAGCGAGATCGTCTCGGACACGAACCCCTTCAGGTTCAGGCGGTCCTGCAGGTAGAGGTCGATCAACATGGGGAAGTCCCGCTCGGGCAGGCAGTCGCCGTACCACGACGACTTGAGTGCGCCGCCCCGGCCGAACACGTCGAGGAACGGCAGCTCCAGGGTCATGTCGGGTCGGGGCACCCCGACGAGCACGACGGTGCCGGCCAGGTCCCGGGCCTCGAACGCCTGGCGGTACGTCTGCGGCAGGCCGATCGCCTCGATCACGACGTCCGCGCCGAACCCGCCGGTGGCGGCCCGGACGGCCTCGACGGGGTCCTGACGGGTGGAGTTGACGGTGTGGGTGGCGCCGAACCGTCGGGCCTGCTCGAGCTTGCGGTCGTCCACGTCGACCGCCACGATCGTCGACGCCCCCGCCAGACGAGCCCCCTCGATGGCGCCGTCGCCCACCCCGCCGCAGCCGAACACCGCGACCGAGTCGCCCCGACCGACGCCGCCGGTGTTGATCGCGGCGCCGATGCCGGCCATGACCCCGCAGCCGAGCAGGCCGGCGACCTCGGGCTCGGCGGCCGGGTCGACCCTGGTGCACTGGCCGGCGGCGACGAGCGTCTTCTCCGCGAACGCCCCGATCCCGAGCGCCGGGGTCAGCTCGGTGCCGTCGGCGAGCGTCATCTTCTGGGTGGCGTTGTGGGTGGCGAAGCAGTACCACGGCTTTCCCTTCCGGCACGCCCGGCACTCCCCGCAGACCGCTCGCCAGTTGAGGACGACGAAGTCGCCGGGTTCCACGTTGGCGACGCCGTCACCGACCGCCTCGACGACGCCGGCGGCTTCGTGGCCCAGCAGGAACGGGAACTCGTCGTTGATCCCGCCTTCCCGGTAGTGGAGGTCGGTGTGGCACACCCCGCACGCCTGGACCCGCACCAGGGCTTCGCCCGGACCGGGGTCGGGCACGACGATCGTCTCGATGGTGACCGGCTCTCCGACCGCTCGGGCCACCACTCCTCGGACCTCGTGTGGCATCGGTTCTTCCCCCCCTCGGTGGAGCCGCACCCCGGCGGTGACGGCGGCGCCTCGTGGCACGTCGCCATCCCAGCACAACGCCCGGTAGCCCGCTCGGGATCGAGGGGCCGTGTCATCGCGCCCCGGAGATGCGGCCAGCCCCCGACACCTCGGGACATGCAATATCGCATGATACAATGCGTCTATGCCCCGCTCGATCCAGATCCGGGACGTTGACGATGACGTCTATGAGGCGCTCGCCAAGCGGGCAGCCGAGGTCGGCCTATCGGTCCCCGAGTACCTGCGCCGGGAGACTGCTCGGCTCGCCGCGCGCCCGAGCCTCGAGGACTGGTTGGAGCGGACCCGACGCCGCCCCGGGTCGAGATCCCCACGCGACACACTCGAGGCGCTCGACGAGCTGCGCGGACCATTCCCCACGTGATCGTCGTCGATGCCTCGTGCCTGTTCGAGGTGCTGATCGACACCCCTCGGGCGGAGTCGATCCGGCAACGGCTGCGACAGGATCCGGACCAGGCCGCGCCGCATGTCGTCGACATCGAGGTGTTCAGCCTCATCCGCCACGACCAGATGGCCGGCCGGATCGACCCGACCCTTGCCGGACTGGCCATCGAGGACCTCCGGTCCTGGCCGGGCGAGCGATACGGCCACCGGGCGCTCCTCACCCGAGCGTGGGAGCTGCGCCACACCGTTCGGGGCTGGGACGCGGCGTACGTCGCTCTGGCCGAGGTGCTCGACGCGACCCTGGTCACCCTCGACCGTCGTCTCGCCGCGGCGACCGGGCCTCGGTGCAACATCGACGTGCCGTCCGCGTGAGCTCGACGGAGCCGGCTCGGCGGGGCCAGCTCCGCGGCCGCCGGCTCGGCGGGGCCGGCTACTCCTGGACCAGCTCGATCAAGGTGCCGAAGCTGCCCTTGGGGTGGATGAACGCGACGGTAGTGCCCCGCGACCCGGGACGGGGGGCCTTGTCGATGGGCGTGGCGCCGGCCGCGACCATGGCGTCGAGCGCCTCCTGGCAGTTCGCCACCCGGTAGCCGACGTGGTGCAGACCCTCGCCCCGCTTCTCGATCGCCTTGGCGATCGGTGAGTCGGGACGCGTGGCCGCGGTCAGCTGGATGTAGCTGTCGGCCACCTTGACCAGCGCCTCCTCGACGCCGTCGGACTCGACGACCTCACGATGGGCGACGGTGGCACCGAAGGCCCGCTGGTAGTAGTCGACCGCGGCGTCGAGGTCGCGCACCGCGATGGCGACGTGGTCGATCTCGGTCAGCAGACCGGAAGTGGCGTCGGGGTTCTCGCTCATGTCGTCTCTCCTCGTTCTCAGTGCCCGGTGCCGGAGCGGCCGGTCACAGCTCGCCTCGGGCATGGCGCTGGTAGAGGGTGATGCGGTCCTCGCCGATCGCCTCGCGCTTGGCGGCGTCGGTGATGCCCTGGCCGGCCTCGGGCGCCAGGCACAGAACGCCGATCTTGCCCTCGCCCTCGTTGTGGTGGACCTTCAGCGCGGCGTCGCCGACCTGGTCGAGCGCGTAGACCTCGCTCATCACCGGCTGGATCGCGCCCTTGTCGATCAGTCGGTTCATCTCCCACGCCTCCTGGTAGTTGGCGAAGTGGGAGCTGATGATGCTCTTCAACTTCATCCACAGGTGGCGGTTGTCGTACTCGAGCATGTAGCCCGAGGTGGCGGCGCAGGTGACGATCTTGCCGCCGCGCTTGGTGATGAACACCGACGCGCCCATCGTCGAACGACCCGGATGCTCGAAGACGATGTCGGGATCCTCGCCGACGAGCGAACGGACCTTCTTGCCCAGGCGACGCCACTCGGATTCGTCCTGGGTGTGCTCGTCGGACCAGAACTGGTAGCCCTCGGCCCGACGGTCGATCACCGCGTCGCAGCCCATGGCGTTGAGCAGCTTGACCCGCGACTCCGAGGACACGACGCCGATCGGGGTGCCGCCGCCGTTGATGACCAGCTGGGTGGCGTAGGCGCCGATGCCGCCGGTCGCGCCCCAGATGAACACGTTGTCGCCCTGCTTCATGCGCCCGGCGTGGTCGCCGACGAGCATCCGGTAGCTGGTCGAGGCGCACAGGGCGTTGACCGCCGACTCCTCCCAGCTGAGGTGCGCGGGCTTGGGCATGAGCTGGTTGGCCTTGACGATCGACAGGTCGGCGAGTCCGCCGTAGTTGGTCTCGAAGCCCCAGATGCGCTGGTTGGCCGCCAGCATCGAGTCGTTGTGCGCGGAGGGGTCCTGGTCGTCGACGTAGTTGCAGTGGACGGTGACCCGGTCACCCGGCTTCCAGTTGCGCACCGCGGACCCGACCCGCACCACGACGCCGGACGCGTCGGATCCGACGATGTGGAAGTCCTGGGCGTGGCGCGCCCCCCACACCGACTCCTTGCCCAGCCGGTCGAGGAACCCGAAGGTGGGCAGCGGCTCGAAGATCGAGGTCCACACCGTGTTGAAGTTGATCGAGCTGGCCATCACCGCGACCACGGCCTCGTCGGGGGCGAGCTCGGGCAGGGGCAACTCGCCGACGTGCAGGCTCTGGCGCGGGTCCTTGTCCCAGGAGTCGACGCCCTCCCACATGCCGGCCTCCGAGCGCAGCACGTGGGCGGCCCGGGTGGACTCCGGGAGCGTGAGGTTCGCGATGTCGTCGCCGGACGCGCCGGTCTGGATGGCCTCGAGGATCTCCTGCATGGGCGCTGAAGCTACCGGTCGGTAACCGCACCGGCCAGCACGAGCACCGTGTGGCGCCCCCATCGGTGGTGGGGCTTCAGACCGTGGCCGGTCTGCTCTCACCGCGAGCGGAGCGGTCGAGGAACGTGGGCAGGCGGGCGACACGGACCAGCAGGGAGCCGACGACGGCCAGCACCAGCACGTAGGCGGCGGCCAGCGGGCCGAGCTGACCCTCCACCCCCGCGGCGACCCCGAGCCCGGCGATGACGATCGAGAACTCGCCGCGGACGATCAGAGTGGTCGCGGCGCGCCAGCGGCCGTGCTTGCCCACCCCGGCCCGACCGGCGGCCCACCACCCCAGTCCGGCCTTGGTCGCGGCGGTCACGACGGCCAGACCGAGCGCCGGGAGGATCACCGGCGGGACGGCAGTGGCGTCGATGCCCAGGCCGAACACGAAGAAGAAGATGGCAGCGAACACGTTGCCCAACGGCTCGATGAGCGTCGCGGCTCGTTGCTGGACCGGACCCGACAGCGCGAGGCCGACCAGGAACGCGCCGACGGCCGCGGACACGTCGACCTCCTGGACGAGACCGCCGACGAACAGGACCAGACCCAGGATGACCAGCACGGTCACCTCGTTCGACTCGGAGTCGACCACCCGTGACAACCAGGGTCCGATCTTGACGGCGAACAGGACGATCACTGCGACCACACCGAGGGCGACAGCGAGGGACACCAGGCCGGTCATGACGCCCGCCCCGGCCATCAGCACGGCGACGATCGGCAGGTAGATCGCCATCGTCAGGTCCTCGAGCACCAGGATCGACAGGATCGTCGGGGTCTCACGGTTGCCGAGGCGGCCGAGGTCTCCCAGCAGCTTGGCGATGATCCCCGACGACGACACGTAGGAGACGCCACCGAGCAGCACCGACGCGACCGCGGACCAGCCGAGCACGAGTCCGAGCAGCAGACCGGGCAGGAAGTTCGCGACCAGGTCGACGATCCCGGCCCGGAAGTTGCGACGCAGCTCGGCCGACAGCTCCGGCGCCGTGTACTCGAGTCCCAGAGCGAACAGGAGCTGCAGCACACCGATCTCGGCCGCGATCCCGATGAAGTCGTCGGTGACCTTGGCCGGGAGCAACCCGGCCGCCCGGACCGCCAGACCGCCGAGCAGGTAGAGCGGGATCGGACTGAAACCCGCCCGGTCCGCGGCCCGGGCCGCCAGACCCAGGCCCAGCAGGATGAGCCCCAGCTGGACGAAGGCCGTGGTGACCTCGGCGTGGGCCGCGGTCGCGATCATCAGCCCGACTCGACCAGCGAGGTCAGTCGCTCGACCGCCTCGGGGGTCCCGACCGCCACGATCACGTCGCCCACCTCGAGGCGGTCTCCGGGACCGGGCGCGGCGTTGGTCGACGCACCCCGGATGATGGCGACGATGCTGGCCCCGGTGCCCTGCCGCACCCCCGCGTCGCCGATGGTCGATCCGGCCAGGGCCGAGGTGCGGTGCACGGTCAACCAGTCGATGGCCAACCCCTCGAGCCGTTGCAGCGAGGCCGCGGCATCGACCACGTGGGTGCCGCCGAGCAGGTCGGCGAGCACGAGGCCGTCCTCGGGGTCGAGGTGCACCATGGCGCGGCACGAGTCGGGGTCCTCGTCGTCGTAGAACAGCAGCTCACGGCGCCCGGCACGGGTGGTCAGCACCCCGACCCGGGATCCGCCGACGGTGTCGAACTCCTGGAGCACCCCCACGCCGGGGAGCTCGGTCTCGTGGATCTCGGTCACGGCACCTCCCTGCGGGACCGATCGGAGCGGTCCACCCCGTTGGAGCGGCCCAGCCTAGGACGCCCGTACGCTCACCCCGGTGGTCGCCGGCACACCCCGTCCCCTCCTCGAGCTGCGCACCGAGCGACTGCTGCTGCGCGCGTGGCGGGACTCCGACCGGGAACCGTTCGCTGCGATCAACGCCGATCCGGTGGTCATGGAGCACTTCCCCTCGACCCTGAGCCGCGACGAGTCAGACGACTTCGTCGACCGAGTGATCGCGGCCTGGGCTGAGCGGGGCTTCGGCCTGTGGGCGGTCGAGGTGACCGAACCCGAGGACGACGGCCCGGCCGGGTTCGTCGGCCACGTCGGCCTCCTGCCCGCCGAGCACCGCGGCAGGGGGGCCGTCGAGGTCGGGTGGCGGCTGGCCCGGGAGGTCTGGGGGCGGGGCTACGCCCCGGAAGCGGCCCGCGCCGCGCTCGGCGTGGGCTTCGACTCGCTCGGTCTGGACGAGGTCATCAGCTTCACCGTGCCGCAGAACGCCAACAGCCGACGGGTGATGGACAAGATCGGCATGACCCACCGGCCGGAGCGCGACTTCGACCACCACTCGGTCGATCCGCTCACCGATCCGCATCTGGTGCGACACGTCCTGTACTCGATCACCGCCGACGAGTGGGCCGCCCTCGCTACCGGGCGGTAACATCGCCGGACCGCAGGAGGGGGCCGTGCGGCTCCCCCGACCTCTCTGGAGTGGACATGCCTGGTTCGGTGATTCTCGCGGGGGCCCGGACCCCCATCGGCAAGCTGTCTGGTTCGCTGGCCGGGTTCTCCGGCACGGACCTCGGCGGCCTCGCCATCAAGGCCGCCCTCGAGCGCGCCGGGGTGGCGGGATCCGACGTCGACTACGTCTTCATGGGCCAGGTGCTGCTCGCCGGTGCCGGCCAGATGACCGCCCGTCAGGCCGCGGTCGCCGGTGGGATCCCCATGGACGTCCCGTCGACCACGGTCAACAAGGTGTGCCTGTCGGGCATCCACTCGATCATGCTGGCCGACCTCCTGATCCAGGCCGGACTCGCCGACGTGGTCGTCGCCGGTGGCATGGAGTCCATGACCAACGCCCCGTACCTGCTGCCCGACGCCCGGGCCGGCATGCGTATGGGCGACAAGAAGGTCATCGACTCGATGATGTACGACGGCCTGTTCTGTGCCTTCGACCAGTGCGCGATGGGCGCCGGCACCGAGAAGTACGCGGCGTCCGCCGGCATCGCCCGCGACGAGCAGGACCAGTTGGCGGCCACGTCGCACGAGCGGGCGGCCAAGGCCCAGAAGGACGGCCTGTTCGACGACGAGATCGTCGCGGTGTCGATCCCGCAGCGCAAAGGCGACCCCGTCGAGTTCAGCGCCGACGAGGGCGTCCGCGCCGAGACCACCCTGGACTCGCTCGGCGCCCTGCGACCCGCGTTCGACAAGGCCGGCAACATCACCGCCGGCAACGCGTCACAGATCTCCGACGGCGGCGCCGCGGTCGTGGTCGCCTCGGCCGCCGCGGCCGAGCGCATCGGCGGTGACCCCCTGGGCCGGATCGTGAGCTTCGGCGAGGTCGCCGGACCGGACGCGTCGCTGCTCACCCAGCCGTCCCGGTCGATCCTCCAGGCCCTGGAGCGGGCGGGCAAGACCGTCGGCGACGTGGACCTGTTCGAGCTCAACGAGGCGTTCGCCGCGGTGGGTGTGGCGTCGATGAAGGACCTGGGCGTCTCCGACGACATCGTCAACGTGAACGGCGGGGCGATCGCGCTGGGCCACCCGATCGGCATGTCGGGCACCCGGATCACCCTGCACATCCTCAACGAGCTCAAGCGCCGGGGCGGCGGCCTCGGAGCGGCTGCCCTGTGCGGCGGCGGCGGCCAGGGCGACGCCCTGCTCGTCGAGACGATCTGACCGCCGCGATCCGCGGCGCGCCGCGGATCACAGCGAGCTGACGGGGACGGGCCCCGGCCGATTCGTCGGTCGGGGCCCATCCGCGTCCGGGGTCGACACGAGCCCGGACGGGCCGAGTACTGGATCGACCAGCAGGTGGGTAGACAGGTGATCGATGGATCACCCCCGCCGCTCCGAGGACCGACCCGGAGCTGACGAGCAGGTGAGCCAGACGGAGCGGGCACAGCAGGCGGTCCGCAGGTTCCGCTCAGAGCTCACCCTCGGCGAGGACTCGATCGACACCGACACGTGGGCGGGTTCGATCCCCCAGGTGTACGGGGTGGCACCGAGGGTCCGCGTCGGCCGGTCCCGCTGGTTCAACCTGCTGTGGCTGGTCCCCATCGCCGCGGTCGGACTGGTGGTCGCGATCCCGGCCGCCCAGGGCCTGCGCAACGTGCCCGCCGTGGCCGACTTCATCGAGCGCTACCCCGGCGCGGACCCGGCCTGGAGCGCAGGCGCAGGAACCGGGTTCCCGGCGTGGCTGAGCTGGCAGCACTTCTTCAACCTGTTCCTGATGGTCTTCATCGTGCGCGCCGGCCTGCAGATCCTCGCCGATCACCCCCGCCTGTACTGGACCCGCCACAGCACGCCCGGACACGAGTGGTTCCGGATGCAGAAGCCGGTGCCCGAGGACCCGCTGTGGACGGCGAAGGAGGACTCCATCCGTCTGCCGTCGGGCGTCGGCCTTCCGGGGGTGCGCCACACGATCGGGCTGGCCCGCTGGTGGCACTTGGGCACCGACGTCATCTTCCTCCTCAACGGCGTGGTGTTCTACGTGCTGCTGTTCGTGACCGGGCAGTGGCACCGTGTCGTTCCGACCAGCTGGGACGTGCTCCCCAACGCGGCGTCGACGATGATCCAGTACCTGTCGCTCGACTGGCCGCCCGAGAAGGGCTGGGTCGTCTACAACGGCCTCCAGCTCATCGCCTACTTCGTGACCGTGTTCATCGCGGCCCCGTTGGCGCTGGTGAGCGGGCTCGGGATGTCACCGGCGCTGTCGACGCGGTTCCGGCGCATCAGCAAGGTGCTCTCCATCCAGTTCGCCCGGTCCCTGCACTTCCTCGTGATGGTCTGGTTCCTGGTCTTCATCGCCATGCACGTGACGATGGTGTTCACCACCGGCCTGCTCAACAACCTCAACCACATGTTCGCCGGCCGCAACGACGACAGCTGGGTCGGGTTCTGGATGTTCGCCGTCGCCATGGTCGTGGTCGGCATCGCCTGGTGGGCCGCGTCCCCGTTCACGCTGCGCCACCCCAGGGTGGTCCAACGCGTGGGGTCCACCCTGATCGGCCCGTTCGAACGCTGGTTCGCGCACGTCGACGCCCAACCCGGCGAGTACGACGAGTCCGACATCTCGCCGTACTTCTGGCACAACGGCCGCTATCCCGACTCCGCGGAGTACCGGACCCTGGCCGACAGCGGCTTCGTCGACTACCGGCTGGAGATCAGCGGCCGGGTCGAGCATCCGGTCGAGCTCAGCCTGGAGGACCTGCGCGCCCTGCCTCCCCACGAGCAGATCACCCAGCACTTCTGCATCCAGGGGTGGTCCGGCGTGGCCAAGTGGGGAGGGGTGTCGATGACGACGATCCTCGATCTGGTCGAGCCGCACCCCGACGCCGAGTGGGTCGTCTTCTACTCGTTCGGCGAGGGCGCCGACGGCGGCATCTACTACGACGCCCATCCGATCGAGGAGATGCGCGGCGAGCTGGCCATGCTGGCCTTCGACATGAACGGCGAACCGCTGCCGTTCGGCTACGGCGCCCCGCTGCGGCTGCGCAACGAGGTGCAGCTCGGGTTCAAGCAGGTCAAGTGGATCAAGGGGATCGAGCTGGTCGCCGGCATCGACGAGGTCGGCGGCGGCTACGGCGGCTACAACGAGGACCACGAGTTCTTCGGATACCGCCAGGCGATCTGACAGTCCGGCGATCTGACAGTCCGGCAAGACCGCTGGGCGATCCGAACGGCGCCGGTCGCGGCGTCAGCCGGTCGACGGGTCCCGCTCGGCAGGCGCGTCGGGGCGTTCGACGACCCGGCGGCCCTCGAGCGCCCGCCCGAGCGTGAGCTCGTCCGCGTACTCCAGGTCGCCTCCGACCGGCAGACCGCTGGCGATGCGGCTCACGGTCAGCCCCGGCGTGTCGAGCACCCGGGTCAGGTACAGCGCCGTGGCCTCGCCCTCGATGTTGGGGTTGGTGCAGACGATGACCTCGGTGATCCCCTCGGAACCGACGCGGGCGAGGAGCTCGCGGATGCGCAGCTGCTCGGGGCCGACCCCCTGGAGGTGGTCGATGGCGCCCTGCAGCACGTGGTAGCGACCCCGGAACTCGCGGGTGCGTTCGACGGCGACGACGTCCCGGGGCTCCTCGACGACGCACAGCACGTGGCCGTCGCGTCGGTCGTCGGCGCAGATCGCGCACAGGTCTCCCTCGGCCAGGTTGAAGCAACGGGCGCAGAACCCGACCTTCTCCTTGGCCTCGACGATCGCCCGGGCCAGGCGGTTGGCCTCCTCGGCGTCGACCTTGAGCAGGTGGAACGCGATCCTCTGGGCGGACTTGGGGCCGATGCCGGGGAGTCGACCGAGGGCGTCGATGAGGTCCTGGACGGAGTCGGCGTACGCTGTGCCCACTCAGCCCCCCAGCAGGCCGCCGAGGCCCCCGAGCGCTCCGCCGAGGCCGCCGATGCCTCCGAGCGGGTCGGCCTGCGCCTGGAGTCGCGCCACGCCGTTGTGCGCGTCGGTCCACGCCGCGACGATCAGGTCCTCGAGCACGGTCGGGTCGTCGGCGTCGACCGCCCCGGGCTCGATGTGGACCGCGCGGACGTGCAGGTGACCGTTGAGCGTGACGGTGACCAGTCCGCCGCCGGCGGAGCCGACGATCTCGGTGGTCGCCAGCGCCTCCTGCGCCTCCTGCATGCGTTCGCCCATGTCCTGTGCCATCTGGAGCATCGCGCCCATGTCGAGACCGCCGAGCGCTCCGGCCAGATCACCGGCAGGTTGCTCCGGGGAACCGTCGACGCTGTCGGCGCCATCGGGCGTGGCGACGACCTCGCCGCTCAGCACCTCGTCGGTGGGGGCCGCGTCTCCGTCGTTGTCCGGGGGGGTGTTCATCAGGGTTCCTCGGGTCGGTCAGGACGCACCGTCGGCGCCGTCCACGAGGACCGCGCCCGGGAACGCCTGGGTGAGCTTCTCCACGCCGGTGGCGGCCACATCGGCGTCCTCCAGGTCGTGCACGTCGATGATCGACGACTCGTCGTCGTCACCGGTCGGTTCGACCGGGTCTGGGGCCGTGGTCGACTCGGGCACCGCGACGGCAGGCTCCACGGCGCGCGTCGGGGGTGCCGTTCTGCCACGCGGCGGCGTCTGAGTCGGAGTCGGAGTCGGCGTCGGGGCCGACGCCGGGGCGCTGGACGCGGCGGACCCCCCGGGCTCGCCCGTCGCATCGGCGACCGCCGACGGGTCGGTCCCGTCGACCAGCAGCAGCTGGACCGGGGAACCCACCTCGGCGCCGATCAGCGACTCGACGTCCGGTCGATACTGCTCGGCTCGCTCCACCGTGGCCGCGTTGGGGAGCGTGAAGACAACCCCCCGTCCGGTCACCGCGACGAAGTGGCCCGAGGAGTAGATCGCCTTGGCCACGCCCTTGAGCTGGGGCACCACCCGGTCGCCGAAGACGACGGTCAGCCCGTCGCGGTCCAGCGGCGCGGATCCGGCTGTGACGACCACGCTGTCCGATGGGGGTGCCGCCGGCGGAGGCCGGTCCACGGCGGCCGCCGTCGGGGCTGCCGATGGGGCGGGGTCCTTGTCTGCGGCCGGTCGAGTCGGCGGAGCCGACGGGACAGCGGGTGCCGCTGGCGTCGCTTGCGCCGCGGCGGGTCGGGCAGACGGTCGGGGCGCGACCGACGGGGCCGGGCCCGGCGACGCCGGGGCCGATGGGCCGAGGCGCGTCGGGCTCCGGTCGCCCTTGCTGTCGGCACCGGAGCGGCGAGCCCTCATCTCGTCGAGGGCCGCTCGGGCCTGTTCGGGCCCCGAGCGGAATCCCGAACCCGTGGCCGAAGCAGCGTCCGACCCGGCGTTCGAGGATCCCTCCCCGGCGTCTGCGTCTGCGGGCGGTGGCCCGGATGCCGCCGTCCGCTCGGGGGCCGCGGCCGCGCGGCGGGAGCGAGGACCGCCGCCACCGGCACCTGCACCACCGCCACCGGCGACGGCGCCGTCGGCCAGGGCACGCTCGAGCGCCTCGACGCGACGGACCAGGTCGGCCACCACCGCCTCGTCGCCCGAACCGCGTCCGGCCGGGGCCGGCCCCGCGGCCCCTCCAGCCGTCGGGGCGCCGACGCACAGCCGGACCATGGCGACGTCGAGCGGAACCCGGGGATCCGCGGCTTGACGCATGTCGACCAGGGCGGATCCGACCGCCTCGACCGCCCGGGTCAACACCGGGGTCCCGAGGGTGCGGGCCCACTCGCCGAGTCGTTCGGCGTCGGCGTCGACCAGGTGGGTCACCTCGACTCCGAGTGAGAGCAGGAACGCGTCGCGGAGCTCGGCCAGGAACGACTCGGCCAGCACCCGCGGGTCGTGGCCCAGTGCCAGGGCATCGGAGACGGCCAGGACCGCGGCTCCGCTGTCGCCGGCCGCGATCGCACCCATCAGCTGGTCGACGGGCAGGTCACGGGTGATCACCCCGCCGGCAGCCACCACCTGATCGAGCGCCGACAGCGTGTCGCGGGCCGAGCCGTGACCCTCGCGCACGACGTAGGCGATCGAGTCCTCGTCGACGTCGAGCGGCGCGTCCTGGGCGATCCAGCGGACGTAGTCGGTGAGCTCTGCCGCCGACAGGAGCTGGAAGTCGTAGTGCTGCGTGCGGCTGCGGATGGTGGGCAGCACCTTCTGCGGATCGGTGGTGGCCAGCACGAAGCACACGTGCTCCGGTGGCTCCTCGAGCGTCTTCAGCAGCGCGTTGGACGCCCCCGCCGTCAGCATGTGCACCTCGTCGAGGATGTACATCTTGGTGCGGCCCGGCGACGCGACCGCGGCCCGCTCGACGAGGTCCCGGATGGAGTCCACGCCGTTGTTGGACGCGGCGTCGAGCTCGAACAGGTCGAAGCTGCGTCCGGCCTCCATCTCGACGCACGAGCTGCACTCGCAGCAGGGTTCGCCGTCGCGGAGGTCCTCGCAGTTGAGCGCCTTGGCCAGGATCCGAGCGGTGGAGGTCTTGCCGGTGCCACGAGGGCCGGAGAACAGGTAGGCGTGGCCCTCGGTGCCGGTCCGCACCGAGTTCCGCAGTGCCCGGACGACGTGCTCCTGACCGCGGACCTCGACGAATCGGCGGGGTCGGTAGCGACGGTAGAGGGACTGGTGGGCCACGGCGGGATCCTACCGACGACTCCCCGACGGTCCCGGCCGGAGCAACGGTGCGGCCTGCGCCTCCGGAGTCCGGCCGGGTTCCGCCCGGTGGCGGAGACGGTGGGATTCGAACCCACGGTGAGTTTCCCCACACACGCTTTCCAAGCGTGCCGATTCGGCCGCTCTCGCACGTCTCCGGGGCGGGACGATAGCCTGAGTCCGCGCCTGCGTCCTCAGGCGGCGGCCGGGTCCTGTGCGACCGGGGCCCGTGAATCGGGTCAGGGCCGGAAGGCAGCAGCTCTCAGCGGAACCCCCGGTGTGCCGCAGATCGCCTGGCCGCCACCTGAGGACACAGGCGTTCATCGCGCCAGGCCGAACCGAACTTGTAGCTGACGGTCGCTCCCACGACCCGTGGCCTACAAGTTCATCGGGCCGAACCGAACTTGTAGCTGACGGACGTTCCCGTGACCCGTGGCCTACAAGTTCATCGGGCCGCGTGGAGGGCCGGAACGAGCTCGGGCCCCTGCCTGAGCAGGGGCCCGATGGCGGAGACGGTGGGATTCGAACCCACGGTGGCCTTGCGACCACAACGGTTTTCGAGACCGTCCCATTCGTCCGCTCTGGCACGTCTCCGGCGGCGACGATAGCGGCGCCGGTATCGTCCGGGCACACCGGGATCCAGCTCCGTTCAGCGACGGGCGGCGAAGAAGTCCTGGAGGATCGCCGCACAGGCGCCGCGCTCGACGCCGACGCGGACCGGGAACTCGTGGTTGAGCCGGGGGTCCTGACCCAGGTGGTAGAGGCTGCCGAGAGATCCGGCATCCATGCTCTCGGTTCCGATCACCACCCCGCCGATGCGTGTGGCCCACAGCGCCCCCGCGCACATCGGGCACGGCTCGAGTGTGACGACCATCAGACAGTCGTCGAGTCGCCATCGACCCAGCTCCGCGCACGCGTCACGGAGGGCGAGGACCTCGGCGTGGGCGGTTCCGTCGTGGCTGAGCTCCCGCTCGTTGTGGCGTCGGGTGAGCACCCGGGGTGCGGCACCCTCGGAGAGCTGCACGACGACCGCTCCGATGGGAACGTCGCCGTGGAGGGTTGCGGCACGGGCCTCGTCGAGAGCGATCGCCATCCACCCGGCGTGCTCCGGATCGGGTTCCAGCACCGGAGGGGCTGGGGATCGGTCGGCCATCAGCGCCGACGGTACCGCCGATGGCGCAGCCCGCCGACCGCTCAGCCCGCCGACCGCTCAGCCCGCCGAACTTGTAGCCCACGAACGCCCACAGCGACCACCACCTACAACAACGCGGGGCGCCGACGAACTTGTAGCCCACGTGCCACCCGAGCGACCGAGGGCTACAAGTTCGGCGAGTCGCGGTGCAGCCAGCTAAAGTGGCACTCGGTGTCAAACAGTACCGAGGCACAAATGAAGCCGGGTTCCGCCGGGCAGGGCACGACCGACGGCGACGACACCGAACGGCCCGGTCTGCGCGAACGCAAGAAGGAGCGCGTCCGCGAGCAGATCCGACAGGCTGCTCTCGACCTGTTCGACCAGCGCGACTTCGACAGCGTGACCGTCGACGAGATCGCCGAGCGCGCCGAGGTCTCCAAGAGCACCCTCTTCCGCTACTTCGAGACGAAAGAGGACCTGGTCTTCGCCAACTCGCGCACCTACGGCGACACCCTCCTGGCCGCCTTCGCCGCCCGACCCTCCGACGAATCGGTGTTGCGATCCCTGCGGGCCGCACTCGTGTCCCTCGTCAGCGGGCTCCAGGCCGACCGCTCGCGGTACCTCCGCGGCCAACGCATCGTCGCCCGGTCCCCGTCGCTGGTCCGGCGGTCCATCGAACGTCAGTACGAATGGGAGGACGGACTGGCCACGGCCCTGCTCCCCCGCCTGAGCAACCACGACGACGCCGAGACCCGCGCCTCGGTCCTGGCCGCGGCCGGCCTGGCCGTCGTCCGCATCGCCACACGCCGCTGGGTGACCGCCGAGGACGACTCGCTCCTGATCGACCACCTCCTGCCCGCGCTCGACGTGCTGGCCGACGAACTGAAGGACTCCGACTGACGATGCTCTCCGAGATGCTGCGGGTCCACCTGCGGCCCTACCGACGACCGCTCCTGCTGGTGCTCGCCCTCACCACCGTGCAGGTGACCTGCGTCCTGTTCCTGCCGACGCTCAACGCCGACATCATCGACAAGGGCGTCATCCCGGGCGACACCGACTACATCTGGCGCGTCGGCGGGATCATGCTGGCGGTCACCTTCGTCCAGGTCCTGTTCGCGGTGGCCAGCGTCTACGTGGGTTCGAGGGTGGCGATGGCCTTCGGGCGCGACATCCGCGGCGCGCTGTTCCACAAGGTGACCGGCTTCGCCGCTCAGGACGTGGCGCACTTCGGAGCACCGTCGCTCATCACCCGCATCACCAACGACGTCACCCAGGTCCAGATGCTGGTCCTGATGAGCTGCACGCTTCTGGTCGCGGCACCGATCACGATCGTCGGCGGAGTGATCATGGCCGTCCGAGAGGACGGCACCCTGTCGCTGCTGCTCCTGGTCAGCGTCCCGGTGCTGGTGATCTCGATCGGTTCGATCATCGTGCGGATGATCCCGCTGTTCCAGGTCATGCAGGAGCGCATCGACCGCATCAACGAGGTGCTGCGTGAGCAGATCACCGGCATGCGGGTCGTCCGGGCGTTCGTCCGTGAGCACGACGAAGGAGCCCGCTTCGAGGAGGCCAACGACGCGCTCACCCTGGTGTCGCTGCGGTCGGGGCGCTTGATGGCGTTCATGTTCCCGATCGTGATGGCCGTGCTCAATCTGTCGAGCGTGGCCGCCATCTGGCTCGGGGCGGACCGGGTGGCCGACGGAGAGCTGCAGATCGGGGCGTTGATCGCGTTCCTGAGCTACCTGATCCAGATCCTGATGTCGGTGATGATGGCGACCTTCGTGGCCGTCCTCACCCCGCGGGCCTCGGTGAGCGCGAACCGCATCGGCGAGGTGCTGCACACCGAATCCGCGGTCGCCCAGGCGGCGAACCCGGTGACATCTCTGCCCGAGCGCCCGGTGCTGCGCTTCGACCACGTCGAGTTCCGCTACCCCGGCGCAGAGCACCCGGTCCTGTGCGACCAGTCCTTCGAGGTCCGCGCCGGAACCACCCTGGCGATCATCGGCTCCACGGGATCGGGCAAGACCACCCTCCTCGACCTGATCCCCCGGCTCTACGACGCCACCGCCGGAACGGTGTCGGTCGGCGGCCACGACGTGCGCGACATCGACCAGGAGACTCTCTGGAGCCGGATCGGACTCGTGCCCCAGAAGCCGTTCCTCTTCTCGGGCACGGTGGCGAGCAACCTGCGCCACTCCAAACCCGACGCCACCGAGGACGAGATGTGGGAGGCGTTGCGCATCGCGCAGGCCGAGGACTTCGTGCGGGCCATGCCCGACGGCCTCGACTCGCCCATCACCCAGGGCGGATCCAACGTGTCGGGCGGCCAGCGCCAGCGCCTGGCCATCGCCCGGGCTCTGGTGCGCCGACCCGACATCTACCTGTTCGACGACTCGTTCTCGGCCCTGGACCTGGCCACGGACGCCCGGTTGCGCGCCGCACTCGTCCCGGTGGTGACCGACTCGGTGACGGTCCTGGTCGCCCAACGGGTGTCGACCATCCGCCACGCGGATCAGATCCTGGTCCTCGAGGACGGAGCCACCGTCGGTCTCGGAACCCACGAGGAACTCCTCGGATCGTGTCCGACCTACGCCGAGATCGTGGCGTCGCAGCTGACCGCAGAGGAGGCGGCGTGAGCACCTCGAACGACAAGCCCCCGACGAACGGCGCGAGCGGAACCGAGGGCACCGAGGGAGCGAACTCCGCACCGGCCGGCTCCGGGTCCGCCGGGTCCGACTACGCCCAGTCCGCCAAGGTCAACGAGGGTGCCCGAGGCGCCATGGGGCGGTTCGGCGCGGCGGGAATGCCGCTCGACCGATCCAAGGACCTGGGCGGGTCGGTGCGACGTCTGGCCGGGCAGATGCGACCGGAGAGCGTCGGTCTGATTGGCGTGGTCGCCCTGGCCGTCGTCAGCGTCACGCTGATGGTGCTCGGTCCCCGAATCCTCGGCGACGCCACCCAGACCATCGTCGACGGCGTCGTCGGCCAGTTCAAGGGCGGTCCCGGCATCGACTTCGGTCAGCTGCACCGACTCCTGATCACCGCGGTGGTGATCTACGTGGTCGCCACGACCCTGGCGTACGCCCAGGGCTGGCTGCTCGCCGGCGTCGTGCAGCGTTCGATGTTCCGGCTCCGTGCCGACGTCGAGACGAAGCTCAACCGGATGCCGCTCAGCCACGTCGACCGCCAGCCCCGCGGCGACCTGCTCAGCCGGGTCACCAACGACATCGACAACCTGGCGCAGAGCATGCAGCAGACGCTGAGCCAGCTGCTGTCCTCCAGCCTCCAGCTCGTCGGGGTGCTGGTGATGATGTTCACCATCTCGTGGACCCTGGCGCTGGTCACGCTGATCATCGTCCCGGTCACGATCCTGACAATGCGGGCGATCACGTCGCGGTCCAAGAAGCGCTTCGTCGACCAGTGGCGCCACACCGGAACGCTCAACGCCCAGGTCGAGGAGGCGTTCACGGGCCACGCCCTGGTCAAGGTGTACAACCGCCAGGCCGACACCGAGGAGCGGTTCCGCCAGAAGAACGAGGAGCTGTTCGAGGCCAGCGCGGCCGCGCAGTTCATGTCGGGATCGATCCAGCCTGCGGTGATGTTCCTCGGCAACGTCAACTACGTCGCCATCGCCCTGCTCGGCGGTCTCATGGTCACCAACGGGTCGATGAACATCGGCGACATCCAGGCGTTCATCCAGTACTCCCGGCAGTTCACCCAACCCCTGACGCAGGTGGCGTCGATGTTGAACGTGATGCAGTCCGGCATCGCTTCGGCCGAACGGGTCTTCGAGCTGCTCGACGCCCCCGAGGAGCTCGAAGGCGCAACGACCGACCTGTCGTCGGTGGATGTGAGGGGCCGCATCGAGTTCCGCGACGTCGACTTCGCCTACTCGCCGGACAAGCCGCTGATCCAGGACCTGTCGCTCGTGGCCGAGCCGGGCGAGACGGTCGCCATCGTGGGCCCGACCGGTGCCGGCAAGACGACGATGGTGAACCTGATCATGCGGTTCTACGACGTCGACTCGGGCGCCATCCTCCTCGACGGGATCGACACCGCGACGATCAGCCGCCAAGACCTCCGCCGCCACATGGGCATGGTGCTCCAGGACACGTGGCTGTTCGGCGGGACGATCCGCGACAACATCGCCTACGGCAACCTGAACGCCACCGAGGAACAGATCATGGAGGCGGCCCGCGCCACCTACGTCGACAGGTTCGTGCACTCGCTGCCCGACGGCTACGACACCGTGATCGACGACGAGGGCGGAACGGTCTCCGCCGGCGAGAAGCAGCTGCTGACCATCGCCCGGGCGTTCCTGGCGGATCCGACGATCCTCATCCTCGACGAGGCCACCAGCTCGGTCGACACCCGCACCGAGGTGCTGATCCAGCGGGCGATGGCGGCGCTGCGCAGCAACCGGACCAGCTTCGTGATCGCGCACCGGCTGTCGACGATCCGCGACGCCGACACGATCCTGGTCATGGAGCACGGCCACATCGTCGAGCAGGGGAACCACGAGACGCTGCTCGCCGCGGACGGCGCGTACGCCCGGCTGTACAACGCCCAGTTCGCCGGAGCTGCGGTCGACGTCGACGTCGCCTCCTGAACGGGCTCACCCACGCCGGACGTCGCAGACGCGCGCCACCCCTCGGCGCGTTCTCCTGACATCTGA
>WBZL01001450.1_pt1 | contig 24925 bp, 18 predicted proteins | sample 5204291 | NCBI WGS metagenome assembly WBZL01 (sample SAMN12344345, study PRJNA552823) | activated sludge metagenome | biome: Activated sludge suspended growth; feature: Nitrification reactor; material: Wastewater; isolation source: activated sludge from nitrification reactor of wastewater...
GATGGGAACGGCGGTCGTGATGTCGTCGCCGGTGACCGGGCCGCCGCGTCGGGCGACCACCAGGTTCGGATCGATGCCCAGCTCGGCGGCGAGGCGGCGGGCCCGCGGCGAGACGCGTCGGGGCGGTCCGGTGGGCCGGAGGGCGGGGGACGGGGCGGGCCCGCCGGCCGCGGTGGCCGTGGCCGTGGTTGCGGCGGCCGTGGCGGCCGCTTCGACGTCGGCCCGGGTGAGCGCCCCGCCCGGGCCCGTGCCGATGATGCGGTCGGGATCGAGGTGGCCGTCGCGCACCAGTCGGCGCACGAGGGGCGAGAACACGGGCGGCTCGTGCGGCGCGGCACCGGCGCCGGGGGCCGGGGTCGGCTCCGGGACCGGCTCGGGCTCGGGTTCCGGTTCTGGCTCGGGTTCCGGCTCGCCCTCGGGTTCCGGTTCTGGCTCGGGCTGCGGCTCGCCCTCGGGCTCCGGGGAGGCGGAGGGCGACCCGGGGGGTGCGGAGGACGAACCGGCCGGGACGATGGTGGCGATGGGGGTGCCCACCGCGACCTCCACGCCCGGTTCCACCAGCAGGGCACCGATCACGCCGTCCTCGAAGGCCTCGGCGTCGATGTCGTTCTTGTCGGTGTGGATCACCGCCACCACGTCGCCGCGGTGCACGGCGTCGCCCGGGGCCACGCACCACTCCAGCACGGAGCCGGCGTCCATGTCGGCGCCGAGGGAGGGCATGGTGAAGTCACCCACGGGGGTCCAGCACCTCCCGGGCCGCGGCCACCAGGTCGGGGACCTGGGGCAGCGCCGCCTGCTCCAGGTGGGCCGCGTAGGGGATCGGGACCTCGGCGGAGCACACCCGGGCCACGGGGGCCTCGAGGTCCCAGAAGGCCTGCTCCATGATGCGGGCGCTGATCTCGGCGGCCAGGCTGCCGCTGCGCCAGCCCTCGTCGACCACGACCACCCGGTGGGTGCGGGCCACCGACGCCATGATCGTGGCGTCATCGAGCGGGCGCAGCACCCGGAGGTCGAGCACCTCGGCCTCGATGCCCTGGGCCGCCAGCTCCTCGGCGGCGTCCAGCGCCTTGGCCAGGGTGCCGCCGTAGGCCACGAAGGTGAGGTCGGTGCCCGGCCGGCGCACGGCGGCCCGGGTGATGTCGTCGACCCCGCCGGGGGCCGACAGGGTGCCCTTGGTGGGGTAGAGCGAGCCGTGTTCGAACAGCAGCACCGGGTCGGGGTCGGCGAGCGCAGCGCGGAGCATGCCCCGGGCGTCGTCGACGGTGGCCGGGGCCAGCACCTTGATGCCGGGGATGTGGGCGTACCAGCCCTCCAGGCTGTGGGAGTGCTGGGCGGCGAGCTGGCGGCCGGCGCCGGTGGCCATGCGGATCACCAGCGGCACGTCGAACTGGCCACCGGACATGTGGCGCAGGGTGGCCGCGTTGTTGAGGATCTGGTCCAGGGCCAGCAGGCTGAAGTTGACCGTCATGACCTCCACGATCGGGCGCAGACCGCCAAGGGCGGCACCGATGCCCGCCCCCACGATGGCCGACTCCGACAGTGGTGAATCCCGGACGCGGAGTGGTCCGAACTCGGCGAGCAGGCCGCTGCTCACCCCGAAGCACCCCCCGTAGGCGCCGACGTCCTCGCCCATGAGGAAGGTGCGGTCGTCGCCGGCCAACGCCTCCCGGAGCGCCTCGCGGAGCGCCTCCCGATAGGTGACGACCGTGGGCTCAGCGGTGGTGGGTTCGCCGGTGGTGGGTTGGGTGGTGGTGGGTTGGCTGGTGGTCACGACCGGTCCTCCGCGTAGACGAACCGGGTGAGGTCCTCGACCGGTTCCAGGGTGCCGGCCCGGGCGAAGGCGACCGCGTCGTCGATCTCGGCCTGCGTCGCCGCCTCGATGGCGGCGAGGTCGTCTGCGGTGAGCAGGCCGGCCTCGGTGACCCGGGCGGTGAAGGCGGGGATCGGGTCGCGTTCGCGCCAGTGCTCCACCTCATCGTGGCCCCGGTACAGCTCGGGGTCGTACATGGAGTGGGCGCGGAACCGGTAGGTGCGGGTCTCCAGGAACACGGGACCGCCACCGGCCCGGATGGATTCCACGGCGCGCCCGGCGCCGTCTCGGACGGCCTCGACGTCCATGCCGTCGATGCTCCAGCTGGGCATGCCGTAGGCCGAGGCCTTGAGGGCCATGTCGGTGACCGCCTCGGAGCGGTCCAGCGCGGTGCCCATGGCGTAGAGGTTGTTCTCGCAGCAGAACAGCACCGGCAGGTCCCACAGGGCGGCCAGGTTCATCGTCTCGTGGAACTCGCCCTCGGCCATGGCCCCCTCGCCGAAGAAGCACACCGTCACCCGGTCCAGCCCCAGGGTCTGGTCGGCCAGGGCCAGGCCACCCGCCACGGGGATGCCGCCGCCCACGATGGCGTTGCCGCCGTAGAACCGGTGCTCGGCGGAGAACAGGTGCATGGAGCCGCCCCGGCCGCGGCTGCACCCCTCGGCGCGTCCGAACATCTCGGCCATGATCGAGCGGGCCGTCACGCCCCGCACCAGGGCATGGCCGTGGTCGCGGTAGGTGGCCACCACGTTGTCGTCGGGGCGGAGCACGGAGCTGACCCCGGTGGCCACGGCCTCCTCACCGATGTAGAGGTGCACGAACCCGCGGATCTCGGCCCCGCTGTACAGCTCCACGCAGCGTTCCTCGAACCGGCGGATGCGCACCATGTCGGTGAGCAGGGCGCGGGCCGTGTCGGCGTCCAGGGGGTGGGCCGGGCTGGTCACGTCGGGGCTCCGGGGGTCTCGTGGCTCGGGGCGGTGGCCGTGCTGGAGGTGGCGGCGTCGGCGGTGTCGCTCTCGGCGGCGATGGCTTCGTCGCGCAGCAGGCGTCGGATGATCTTGCCGCTGTCGGTGTGGGGCAGCGAGTCGCGGAACTCGATGCTCTTGGGGGCCACGGCCGCCCCGAGCTGCGAGCGGGCGAAGCCCAACAGCTCCCGGCGGAGGGTCTGGTCGGCGACGTGGCCGGGCGCGGCCACCACGAACGCCTTGATGCGGTTGCCCGCCACCGGGTCGGGGATGCCCACCACGCCGACGTCGGCCACCGCGAGGTGGCGGCGCAGGGTGCGCTCCACCTCGGTGGGGCCCACCAGGTGCCCGGCGCTCTTGATCACGTCGTCGCCGCGGCCCACGAACCAGAACCAGCCGTCGGCGTCGCGCCGCACGAGGTCGCCGCTCAGGTACCAGTCGCCCAGGAAGCACCGCCGGTAGCGCTCGTCGTCGTGGAGGTAGCCGACGAACATCGACGGCCACCCGACCCGCAGGGCGAGTTCACCGACCTCGCCGTCGGGCACGGGGAGGGGCTGGCCGTCGGCGCCCACCGCCACGTCCTCGTCCTCGTCGTGGCGGACCACGGCGGCCTCGATGCCGGGAAGCGGGCGACCCATGGAGCCGGGCCGCACCTCGGTGGCGGCGAAGTTGGCCACCATGATCCCGCCGGTCTCGGTCTGCCACCAGTTGTCGTGGATCGGTAGGCCCAGGACCCGGTCGGCCCACATCACCTCCTCGGCGTGGAGGGGCTCGCCCACACTGGCGATGAACCGCAGGGCCGGCAGGGCCGGGCCGTCGGCGAACTGGTCCTCGGCGCGGGTGAGCATGCGGATGGCGGTGGGAGCCGTGTACCAGACGGTGACGGCGTGTTCACGCAGGTTGCCGAGCCAGCGGCCGATCTCGAAGCCGCCCTGGTCGACGATCACGGTGGCCCCGTGGCTGAGCGGGGCGATGAGGCCGTAGGAGGTGCCGGTGACCCACCCGGGGTCCGCGGTGCACCAGAACACGTCGCTCTCGTGGAGGTCGAGCGCGAAGGCGCCGGTGACGTGGTGGGCCACCACGGCACCGTGCACGTGCACGGCCCCCTTGGGGGTGCCGGTGGTGCCGCTGGTGAAGTGGATGAGGGCCGGGTCCTCGGGGCGGGTGGGGCCGATCTCGTAGTGGTCCGAGGCCGCGTCGAGCAGGGCGTCGAGCGACCGGGTGCCGTCGGGGGCGTCGGCGTGGGTGGGGGCGTCGATCACCAGGACGTGCGCCAGCAGCGGTAGGCGGTCCCGCCGGTCGGCCAGCTTCTTGCGGTAGTGGTCCGAGGTGGTCACGAGCACCACGCCGTCGCCGCGTCGGAGTCGCTCCTCCACCGGGTCGGGGCCGAAGGAGGAGAAGAGGGGCGAGTACACGGCCCGGTGCTTCAGCGTGCCGAAGGCCACGGTGTGCACGGCCGGGCCGGGGCCGAGGAGGGTGAAGACGGTCTGGCCGGCCTGCACCCCGAGGTCGGCGAGCACGTTGGCGAACCGCGAGGTGCGCTCGGCCAGTTGGCGGTAGGTGAAGGTGGTGCGGCTGCCGTCGGGGGCCAGGAACCGGACGGCGTCCTTGTCGGCCAGCGGGCCGGCGGCGTGGCGGTCCACCGCCTGGTGGGCGATGTTCAGGCCCTGCCCGCCCGGCAGGCTGCTCAGGGCGGACCGGGCGTCGTCCCACGAGAACGAGGCCCGGGCGGCGTCGTAGTCGGCCAGGTTCGGGGCCACGGCGAAGGTGGCCGGGTCCTTGGCGATGCGGGTGGCCGCCAGGGGGACGACCTCCCCGGGGTCGGTGCCGGGCTGCTCGTCGAGGGTCACAGGCGCGATGCTCGCTCGCTCCGGCACGCGGGGCAAGGGGCGAAGGTCCCGGTGGCGGTCCGGGGGTCCGTGGTCAGTCCGTGGCGCAGGTGATGGCGTACTCGGGGCAGTTGTCGGCGGCGAGCTGGGCCGCCCCCTCGAGCTCGGCGGGGACGTCGCCGGTGACCAGCAGCATGGCGTAGCCCTCGTCGTCGGTGTCGAACACCTGGGGGGCCAGGGCGTAGCAGCGGCCGTGGCCCTGGCAGGCGTCGGAGTTGAGGGTGACGCGCATCAGTCCTCCTGGGTGCGCAGGATGCGGACGGGAAGGGTACGGGGGCCGCGGACCTGACCGGTGGACCAGCGCACGCCGGCGGGATCGGAGACCTCGAACTCGGGGATGCGGGCCATCCACTCCTCCAGGGCCACCCGCAGCTCCATGCGGGCCAGGTTGGAGCCGAGGCAGCGGTGGATGCCCAGGCCGAAGGCCACGTGGCGGTTGCGCTGGCGGTCGATCACGAACTCGTCGGCCCGTTCGAAGGCCTCCGGGTCGCGGTTGGCGGCCGGGAAGGGGAGCAGCACCCAGTCGCGGGCGGCCACGGGGCAGCCGCCGATCTCGGTATCGGTGGCGGCGATGCGGGCCATGGTGACCGGGGCGTAGAAGCGGAGGAGCTCCTCCACCGCGAACGGCCACACCTCGGGGTCGGTCTGGAGGCGCTCGCGGTCCTCGGGGTGTTCGGCCAGGTGCCACAGGCTGGCCCCGATGGCGGACCAGGTGGTGTCGATGCCGGCGATGATCAACAGGGCGATGGTGCCGAACACGTGCTCGTCGGTGAGGGGTTCGCCGTCCATCTCGGCCTGGAGCAGGAAGCCGATGAGGTCGTCGCGGTGGGGCTCGCGCCGGCGCTGTCGGATCACGTTGGAGAGGTAGTAGACGAGCGTGTCCTCGTAGGGCAGGTTGGCGTGCTGGCCCGGCGTCTCGATCACCCGGTGGATGAACAGCCGGAACCGGTCGCCGTCTTCGCGGGGCAGGCCGAGCATCTCGGCGATGACCCGTACGGGGATGTGCTGCGCGTACTCGGTGGCGGCGTCGGCCAGGTTGCCGTCTCGCTCGAGGATCTCGTCGATCAGCTCCCGGCAGGCGGCGCGGGTGGCGGTCTCCCAGCGTTCGATCTGACGGGGGGAGAAGGCGGGCAGCAGCAGGCGCCGGGCCCCGGCGTGGAACGGGGGGTCGGACGTGATCGGCGGGGCGTACCCCTGGGGGGCGATGCCCTCGGGCTTGAAGGCGTTGACGATGACGCCCTCGGAGCTGAAGTGCTCGGTGTCGTTGGCGATGGCGGACACGTCGGCGTGGCGGACCGGGAGCCACACGCCGCCGTGGGCCTCGGTGTGGGCCACGGGGCAGCGCTCGCGGAGCTCGTCCCAGATGTCGGGGGCGGACGCGGCGTAGGCGTCCTTGGTGTGGTCGAACTCGGTGGCCCAGTCGGGCGTTGCCGGTGGCAGCACGTCGGTCATGGTTCCTGGGTTCCTTCCCCTGCGGTCCGATCGGCGCCGGTGGTGGGCGACGGGCGGACTGCCCGATAATACCGGTTATCGACGGTGGCCGGTCCAGCGGGGTTCCCGGGCGTGGTTCACTGTCCCGAACCAAGCAAGGGGATCACCGATGACGGATCAGATCACTGGAAGCGAGTCCACCGTGTGGGGCGAGATCGAGGGGCGCACCATCACCTTCCCCATGGAGGTGCCGGTGATGGACGCGGCCACCCTGGTGTTCTCGGTGCCGGCCGCTGCGGCCCAGGCGTTGCTGCCGGGCGACGCCTTCGAGGTGGTCGACGTGGGCGGGGGCACGGCCCAGTTCGTGCTGGCCCTGGTCGACTACGTCGACAACCCGTGGGGTGACTACCTGGAGATCAACCTGGGCTTCCTGGCCCGGCCGGTCGGTGCGCCCGAGGACCTGATCGGGTCGTTCGTGTACCGGATGCCGGTGGACCAGGCGTTCACCTGCAAGGCCGGCAACGAGGTCATGGGCTTCCCCAAGACGGTCGAGGACCTCTCGCGCACCGATGCCGACGGCCGGGTCACCTTCGCCATGCACGACCGGGGCGAGCTGGTCGTGTCGGTGTCGTTCCCGGCTGCCGAGCCGTCGGGCGAGGCCGGCCGGGTGGACACGGTGAGCTACTCCTACCTGCACGGCGAGCCCTACGAGACGCCGCTCTCCCTCGAGCTGGGCACCGGCGTCATCGACCCGGCCGACGTGGTGGTCGAGCTGGGCCCCGGCCCCATCGGCGACGAGCTGCGCAGCCTCGGGCTCCCCAAGGCCCCCGACTTCGCCACCTGGGGCACCGCCCTGGCCGGCACCTTCCAGGCCGCCCGCCCGGTGGCGGTCTGATGCGGTAGCGGCACCGGCGAGCCCTCCGGGACCGATGCCGGTTCTGGTGGACGCCCCGGCGAACCGGGTGGAGACTGGGGCACGGTCGTCGTGCCCGGTGGTCCCGGTGCGGCACCCGGGTTGGCCGGCACGGGGCGAGGAGGCTGAGCGATGAGTGGTGACCCGTTGGGAACGTCACATCCACGGTCGAGAAGGGCGGGCGGCAGCTTGCGCTCGCAGCTCGCAGCCGTGGTGCTCGGCCTGGTGGCCCTGGGCCTGAGCGCCTGCACGCCAGCGGGCGTGTGGACGTGGGGCGCGAACAGCGCCGGCCAACTCGGCGACGGCACCCTCAACGATCGGGCCGCGCCCGTGGCTGTCGATGTGGACTGGAAGCTGGTGTCGGTCGGTGGCAACCACACGTTGGCCATCCGGTCCGACGGCTCCCTGTGGGCGTGGGGCCGCAACGCCGACGGTCAGGTCGGCGACGGCACCACCACCGACCGCCCGACGCCGGTGCGGATCAGTGCATCCACCGACTGGACGGTCGTGTCCGCCGGCGCCCAGCACTCGATGGCTCTGCGGGCTGACGGCAGCCTCTACGCCTGGGGGTACAACGCCACCGGCCAGCTCGGCGTGGGCTCCACGCTCGCTCAGCCCTACCCGACCCTCGTCAGCACCGGGTGGAAGGCCGTGGCCGCCGGCCAGGACCACACGGTGGCGGTCAGCACCTCGGGGAACCTGTGGGCGTGGGGCGACAACGACTGGGGCCAGCTCGGCGACGGAACCACCACCGGTCAGGTCAGCCCCCTCCTGGTCAGTGGCCTGACGACGTGGAGCTCGGTCTCCGCCGGCGAGGCCCACAGCGCGGCCACCCGCGCGAACGGGACGATGTGGGCCTGGGGCCAGAACGCGTACGGCCAGTTGGGCGACGGAACCACGGACAGCCGCACGAGCCCGGTACAGGTGGGTTCGGCCACCACCTGGTCCTCGGTGTCCGCCGGCGATCGCCACACGGTGGCCACCCGTACCGACGGCACCCTCTGGGCCTGGGGTGGGAACGCGTCGGGCCAGGTCGGTGACGGGACCACGGTCGACCGGACGAGCCCGGTGCAGGTGGGGTCGGCCACCACCTGGAAGACGGTCGACGCCGGTGGGTACCACACGCTCGCCACCCGCACCGACGGCACCGCCTGGGCCTGGGGCCTCAACAGCCTCAACCAGGTGGGCGACGGCACCACCACCAACCGGACGAGCCCGGTACAGGTGGGGTCGGCCACCACCTGGCGCACGATCGGCGCCGGTCGCTTGCACACCTTCGGCTTGCGCACCGACGGCACCGCGTGGGGCTGGGGCTACAACGCGAGCGGTCAGCTCGGTGACGGCACCACCACTACCCGGGCCGTGCCCACCCAGGTGGGGCCGGTGCACGACTGGAAGCTCGTGTCGATCGGCTTTCGGCACACCCTCGGCATCCGGGTCGACGGCACGCTGTGGGCCTGGGGTGACAACGCCCGTGGTGAGCTGGGCGACGGCACCACCTTCCCCCGCACCGTGCCGGTCCAGATCGGTTCCGGCGCCACCTGGACGGCCGTCACGGCCGGTCTCGACGCCTCCTTCGCTCTGCGCTCGGACGGCACGCTGTGGGCCTGGGGCGCCAACAACTACGGCCAGCTCGGCGACGGCACCATCACCGACCGCCTCGTCCCCGTACAGATCGGCTCGGCCACCGACTGGACGGCCGTCGTGGCCGGCTACGGGCACACGGTCGGCCGGCGTGCCGACGGCACGCTGTGGGCATGGGGCGACAACCTCCAGGGCCAGGTCGGCGACGGCACCACCATTGAGCGCCACACTCCGGTGCAGGTGGGGTCGGTCGCCACCTGGAAGGCCGTGAGCACGACAGGCGACCACACCGTGGCCGTCCGCACCGACGGCACGCTGTGGGCCTGGGGTCGGAACCTCGAGGGCCAGCTGGGCGATGGCACCACCACCAGCCGGTCCACCCCCGGGCTGGTCGGCACGGACACGAACTGGAGCGACGCCTCGGCCGGGGGCACCCACACCGTGGCCCTTCGCACCGACGGCACCCTGTGGGCCTGGGGCACCAACACCTACGGTCAGGTGGGCGACGGGACCACCACCACACGCTTCGCGCCCGTTCAGGTCGGGACGGCCACCACCTGGAAGCTCGCTCGGGCCGGGGGCGGGCACACCCTCGCCCTGCGGACCGACGGCACCCTGTGGTCCTGGGGCTTGAACCTGAAGGGCCAGCTCGGCGACGGCACCACCACGAACCGCTCCAGCCCCGCGCAGGTCGGCACCGGAACGTGGAGCACGGTGTCGGCCGGCTGGCTGAGCAGCGCCGGCACCCGCTGACCTCGGACGGGCCCATCGGTATCGCTGTAGCGTTCGCGGCGGCGGGGCGCGACCCGGTCGACAACTCGATGACGGAGCCGGCCCGCGGTCGTCGGTGGGAGGCACCACCATGACGGCCCCGCACTCGATGGTTCGCTCCACCCCTCGACCCACCGGCCGAGCGGGTGGCCGGCCGGCGGTGCTGGCCCTGGCCCTGGCCCTCGTGGCCGTGGTGCTGTCGGCCTGCACGCCGACCCAGGTGTGGAGCTGGGGGTTCAACGGCTCGGGCCAGCTCGGAGACGGCACCACCACGCAGCGCAACGCCCCGGTGGCGGCCGACGCCGGCTGGAAGCAGGTGTCGGCGGCAGCGTGGCACACCCTCGCGGTGCGAGCCGACGGCACCCTGTGGGCCTGGGGCGACAACAGCAACGGCGAGCTGGGCGACGGCACCACCACCAACCGCCTCAGCCCGGTGCAGATCGGTACCGCCACCTCCTGGGCCTCGGTGGCGGCCGGCAACCTGTTCAGCGTCGCCGTGCGCACCGACGGCACCCTGTGGGCGTGGGGCCGCAACGAGTACGGCCAGCTCGGCGACGGCACCACCACCAACCGCCCGGCCCCGGTGCAGATCGGGTCGGCCTCCACCTGGAAGCAGGTCGCCGCCGGCTACGAGCACGTGGCGGCCGTGCGCACAGACGGCACGTTGTGGGGCTGGGGCCACAACGTCGTCGGCGAGGTGGGCGACGGCACCACCACCCAGCGGACGGCGCCGGTCCAGGTGGGCAGCGCCACCACGTGGAGCACGGTGGCCGCCGGCGACGTCCACTCGCTCGCCACCCGTACCGGGGGGACCCTGTGGGCGTGGGGCTGGAACGCCGACGGTCAGCTCGGCGACGGCACCACCACCAATCGCGCCGCCCCGGTGCAGGTGGGCTCGGCCACCTCCTGGAAGCAGGCCGCTGGCGGCGAGAAGCACTCGGCCGCGTTGCGGACCGACGGCACGCTGTGGAGCTGGGGCCGCAACGCGTCGGGCCAGCTGGGCGACGGCACCACCACCGACCGCACGAGCCCGGGACAGGTCGGCGCGCTCACCACCTGGGCGTCGGTGGCCCTCGGTGGGAGCACGTCGGCGGCCCGGCGCACCGACGGCACCTTGTGGGCCTGGGGCGCCAACGGCAACGGCTTGGTGGGCGACGGCACCGGGACCGACCGGACCGCCCCAACCCAGGTGGGCTCGGCCACCACGTGGACCTGGGTCGACCTGAGCGGCTGGCACGTCCTGGCCGGCCGGTCCGACGGCACCCTGTGGGCGTGGGGCTACAACCCCTCGGGCCAGTTCGGCACGGGCGACACCTCGCCCAGCCTCGTCCCGGTGCAGTCGGGCCCGGTGCACGACTGGAAGGTGCTGTCGACGGGCATGGTGCACACCCTCGGCGTCCGGTCCGACGGGTCGCTGTGGGCGTGGGGCGACAACCCCGGCGGCCAACTCGGCGACGGCACCACAACCGATCGCTCTGCGCCGCTGCGGATCGGCACGAGCACCTGGACGGCCGTGGCGGCAGGCGGCAACCACACCCTGGCGGTGCGGTTCGACGGCACCTTGTGGGCCTGGGGTGCGAACAGCTTCGGCCAGGTGGGCGACGGGACCACCACCGCCCGGTCGGCGCCGGTGCAGATCGGCGCGGCCACGACCTGGACGGCGGTCACCGCCGGCAACCAGTACTCGGTGGCGATGCGGTCCGACGGCACCTTGTGGGCCTGGGGTGACAACACCTACGGCGAGCTGGGCGACGGCACCACCACCGAGCGCCACGCCCCGGTGCAGGTGGGGTCGGCCACCACCTGGAAGGCGGTGGCCGCCGGGCCCGCGTACAACGTGGCGATCCGCACGAACGGCACGCTGTGGGCATGGGGGGCAAACGACACGGGGCAGCTGGGCGACGGCACCACCACCACCCGCACGAGCCCGGTGCAGGTGGGTTCGGCCGCCACCTGGGCCTCGCTCGCTCCGGGCGGCTTCTCCACCCTGGCCGTCCGCACCGACGGCACGCTGTGGGCCTGGGGTGACAACGCCACCGGCCAGCTCGGCGACGGCACCACCACCGACCGGCTCGCCCCCGCCCAGGTCGGGTCGGCCTCCACGTGGAAGCAGGCGTCGGCCAGCCTCTACCACGTCGCCGCCGTCCGCACCGACGGCACCTTGTGGACGTGGGGGGAGAACGGGCTCGGCCAGCTGGGCGACGGCACCACCATCAGCCGCTCCGTGCCGGCCCAGGTCGGCTCGGCCACCAACTGGGACCGGGTCGAGGTCGGCAGCGGCTTCGTCACCGGCCTCCGTCGGTCCTGAGCGGCGCGACCGACAGGTGACCCGTCGACCAGGCCGCCCGCCCCGTCAGCCGCTGAGCTCGGCCTGCACCCAGGCCTCCACGCGGCGGGCCAGGACGGGGAGGCTCACGGTGGCGCCGCCCAGCACCACGTCGTGGAAGGCGGGGAGCGAGAAGCGGGCGCCCAGGCGGGCCTCGGCGTCGGCCCGCAGCCGCAGGATCTCGCGCTGGCCCACCTTGTAGGCCAGGGCCTGGCCCGGCATGCCGATGTAGCGGTCGACCTCGGTCTCGATCTCGTCGCGGCTCACCGGGGCGTGGGCCACCATGAAGTCGATGGCCTGCTGGCGGGACCAGCCCAGGGCGTGGAGGCCGGTGTCGACCACCAGGCGGCAGGCCCGCCACGAGTCGCTGGCCAACATGCCGAGGCGGTCCAGGTCGGACCGGTACAGGCCCATCTCGTCGGCCAGCCGCTCGGTGTAGAGCGCCCACCCCTCCACGAAGGCGGTGTGGCCCCACGACAGCCGTCGGAACGCCGGCAGCCCGGTGCGCTCGGCGGCGATGGCCAACTGCAGGTGGTGGCCGGGGATGGCCTCGTGGAAGGCGATGGACGCCGTCTCGGCCCGTCCCTTGCTGGTGGGATCGTGCAGGTTCACGTGGTACTCGCCGGGCCGGCTGCCGTCGGGGGCCGGGGGTGTGTAGTAGGCGGCGGGGGCGTCGGCGGCCAGGTACTCGGGCACGGGGGTGAGCTCGCACGGCGCCTGGGGCAGGATGCCGAACCAGTCGCCCATGGCCGCGGTGGCGTCGGCGAGGCACTGGCGGGCGTGGGCCAGGATCTCCTCGCCGTCGCGGTAGCGCAGGTCGGGGTCCTCCAGCAGCCGGTGGAAGATCTCGGCCAGGTCCTCGGTGCCGAAGGCCCGCCGACCGATCTCGCGGTAGCGGGCGGGGAGCACCTCGGTGACCTCCTCCAGCCCGATCCGGTGCAGCTCCTCGGCGGTGAGGTCGAGGCCGGTGTGGATCCGGATGAGGGTGCGGTACAGGTCGGGGCCGCCCGGGATCCACTGCAGCCCGGCCCGGTCGTCGGGGCGGGCCACGGGGAGCAGGTCGTCGGCCAGCACGGCCCGGTAGCGGGCGAAGGCCGGGCGCAGCACGGCGGCCACCGCGTCGGTCATGGCCGCCCGCCACGCCGCCTCCCCGTCCCACCCGTCCTGCTGCTGGGTGGGCGCGGCGATGGTGGCGAACGGGTCGGTGTCGAGCGGTGAGGCCAGGTAGCCGTCGAGCTGGTTGAGCGAGCGCTCGACGTTGATGCGGGCTGGGGTGCGGCCCCGGTCCAGCCCGGCCCGGAACCGGGTGGTGGCCTGGTCGAGCATGGTGGCCAGCGCGCCGATGCGGGTGAGGGCGGCCGGCGCCAGCTCGGCGCTGGGCACCGAGAGCTGGCCGGCCATGGTGAGCAGGTCGGCGTGCACGCCCTGCATCTGGTCGGACATGAGCTCCACCAGGCGGGCGTCGAGCGCCACGATCGACTCCTCCAGCTCGCCCACCAACAGGTCGAGCGTGGTGCGGTCGCCATCGTCCAGAACAGACGCTTCCAGATCATCCGGGTCCAGGGCCCGGGCCTCGTGCAGGAACGCCACGAGGTGGGCGCGTTGGTCGGCTTCGGCTGCCTCGGACAGGTTGTCGGCGCGGTCGTCGAAGCGGTGGTCGCCGAGGAAGGTGGCGAAGAGGGGGCTGGTGGTGAGCCGGTGCTCCCAGTAGCGCTCGGCCAGGTCGCCGAGGCGGTCCGACGCCGTGGCCGACACCGACACCGTCACCGGCGGACGCCGCGCAGGCCCGACCAGGCCAGTTGGGCCACCTGGGCGGCGAAGGCGTCGGCTCCCGTGCCCGGGCCCAGGCCCAGGCCCAGCCAGTGGCGGCTGGTGGATTCGGCCAGCCCCACCACGCCGTAGGCCAGGACCTGGCGCTCGTCGTCGCTCAGCCCCTCGACCTCGATGAAGCCGGCCACCCGGTCGGCCACGGCCGACTCCACCTTCTCGATGGCGGTGGCCAGGACGGGGTCGGCCCGGTTGTGCTCGGCGAAGAGGACCCGGAACGCCGGTCCCTCCCGGGTGGCCCAGCGGAAGTAGGCGTGGAAGCCCGCCTCCACCTGTTGGCGGGGCCCGTCGGCGTCGGCCACGCCCTCCACGATGGCCCGCTCCAGGCGGGTACCCAGCTCATCGACCAGCTCGCGGTACAACGCCTCCTTGGAGGTGAAGTGCTGGTACAGGACCGGCTTGGTGACGCCCGCGGCTTCGGCCACCTCGTTCATGGATGTGCCGTAGAAGCCCTTGTCGGCGAAGACCTGCAGGGCCACCTCGAGGAGCTGGCGACGGCGCTCGGCGGCCGGGAGGCGGGTGGTGGTGGGGCGGTCGTTGGTGTCAGCCATGGGTGCAGAACCGGGGTCGAGAAGGGCCGAATCTAGGCGTCGCACCGTGTCGTACCCGGTTTTGGCTCCGGATGCGACACGGTGCGGCCAGACGCCTCAGTGCTGGTGGCGGATCACCGAGCGGGCCACGGTGCCGGCCTGCATGTCGGCGAAGGCCTCGTTGACCTGGTCGACGGTGATCTCCTTGGAGATCAGCTCCTCCAGCTTGAGCTCGCCCTTCTTCCAGAGGTCGAGCAGCTTGGGCACGTCGCGGTGCACGTCGGCGGAGCCGTACCAGCAGCCCTTGATGGTCTTGGCCAGGTAGAGCCAGGTGAAGGCGGCGTTCAGGTTGACCATCACGTCCAGGCGGGGGACGCCCACCAGGATCACCTGGCCACCGGCGCGGGCGCTGTTGATGGCCTGCTCGATGGTGGGGCCGAGGCCGATCACCTCGAAGGCCACGTCGACGCCGCGCCCACCGTTGGCGGCCATGGTGGCGCCCACCGGGTCCACGCCCTCCTCCACCAGCACGGTGTGGGTGGCGCCGAACTCGCGGGCCATCTCCAGCTTCGACTCGAAGCGGTCGATGGCGATGATGGTGGTGGCGCCGGCGATGCGGGCCCCCTGGATCACGTTGAGGCCCACGCCGCCGCAGCCGATCACGGCCACCGAGTCGCCGGCGGCGATGTCGGCGGTGTTCAGGGCGGCTCCCACGCCGGTGAGCACGCCACAGCCGATGAGCGACGCCACGTCGAGGGGCACGTCGTCGGGGATCTTCACCAGGGAGATCTCGGGCACGATGGCGTAGGGCCCGTAGGTGCCGAGGCACGCCATCTGGTGGAGCGGGGCGCCCTGGCTGGTGAGGCGGGTGGTGGCGTCGAGCAGGCCCCCGGCGGCCTGGGCGGCCGACTTCTCGCAGAGGAAGGGCTGGCCGTGGGTGCACGTGTAGCACTCGCCGCAGGCGGGCACGAACGAGAGCACGACGTGGTCGCCGACCGCCACCTTGGTGACGCCCTCGCCCACCTCTTCCACGATGCCGGCGCCCTCGTGGCCGAGCACGATGGGGGTGGGCAGCGGGATGGTGCCGTTCTGGACCGACAGGTCGGAGTGGCAGACGCCCGAGGCCACCACCTTGATCCGGACCTCACCAGGCCCGGGTGGGGCGATCTCGATGTCGTCGCGGGTCTCGATGGGCGTGTCGTACGCGGGCAGGACGGCGGCCTTCATGGCGGTTCCCCTTGGTGGTGTGGTGATGCATGTGGTGATTCGTGTGGTGACGCGTGCGCGTCTGCGTGGAGCGGGCGGACCCGGAGCGGGCCCGCGCCCGGACCCTATCTTGACCCACCGGTCAAGTTCTCGCGCTACCGTTCCGCGCCACCCCCCGCCACCCCCGCCGTGCCCCACGTCGCCCTGGAGGAACCGTGCCCACCGAACCCGTCGAACCGGACGAAACCGTCGAGCCGGTCGATCCGGCCATCGCCGCCCTGCTCGCCGTCATCAACCGGGTCGATGGACCCAAGATGCAGGACATGGAGCCGGCGGAGGCCCGGGCGTTCTTCAAGAAGATGGTCGCCGTCGACGGCGAGCCGACCCCGGTCCGCAGCGTCACCGACCGCACCGTGCCCGGGCCGGCGGGCGACATCGGGGTGCGGGTGGTGGTGCCCGAGGCCGACCGCCACGACGGCGTGCTGGTGTGGCTCCACGGCGGAGGCTGGGTGATCGGCGACCTCGACACGTCGGAGTCGGTCGCCCGCCGCCTGGCCGCCCTCGCCGGCTGCGTGGTGGTGTCGGTCGACTACCGGCTGGCGCCGGAGGTCCAGGCCCCCCACCCGTTCGAGGATGCGTGGGCGGCCACCAGGTGGGTGGCCGACCACCTCGAGGAGCTCGGCCTGCCCGCCGACGCCCGGGTGGCGGTGGGCGGCGACAGCGCGGGCGGCAACCTGGCCGCCCTGGTGGCGGTGCGGGCCGCCGAATCAGGGGGTCCGGCGCTGGCTCTCCAGCTCCTCGTGTACCCCGGGGTCGACCTCACCGGCGGGCACCCCTCCATGGACGAGAACGGCGAGGGGTACTTCCTCACGCGCGAGCAGATGGAGTGGTTCGGTGCCCACTACGTGCCCGATGGCGCCGACCTGGCCGACCCCTCGCTGTCACCGCTCTTCGTGCCGGTCGAGACCCTGGCCGGCGTCGCCCCGGCGCACGTGATCGTGGCCGGCTACGACCCGTTGCGAGACGAGGGCCGGGCCTACGCCGAGAAGCTGATGGTCGCCGGCGTCTACACCGAGCTGGCCGAGTACCCGTCCATGATCCACGGCTTCTTCCAGATGGCCGCCATCACGCCGGTGGCCGTCGAGGCCGCCGAGCGGGCCGCCACCGCCCTCCGTCGGGCCTTCCAGGCCGCCTGATCCACCTGATCCGCGGGCGATCAGTGCAGGGGACGGCCGTGCTCGCGGTCGTCTCGGATGGCGGCCTTGATGCCGTACCCGAACACGATCGCCGGGGCCAGCACCAGCGAGCCCACCACCAGTGAGCCGATGATCACCGTGACCATCCAGTCGCGCAGCTCGGTGAACAGGCCCACGAAGAACAGCACCACCGACAACAGGAAGAGGCTGTAGCCCACCCGCTTGCCCGACTGCACGAGCGCGGCGATCCGGGCCCGCTTGGCGAGGACGGGATCGGTGGAGGGGGCGGGAGAGCTGGCGTTCGCAGCCGCGTCGGTCATCGCGCCCGAGGCTACCGACCCCCACCCCGCTCACCCCAGGTCACCCCGCCCGCCACCCCAACATGCGATCTGGCGTACCTGAGGACCGGGGGGTGTACCTGAGGTACGCCGTTTCGGGGTGGTTGGGGTGGTTGGGGTGGTTGGGGTGGTTGGGGTGGTTGGGGTGTCGACGGGAGGGCCGGGGGTGGGCCCCGGTCAGGGTTCGGCGGTGAGGGTGACCTCGGCGGTGCCGTCGAGGCCGGTGACCGGGCCGCTGGTGAGGGCCTCGGCGGTGGCGTCGCTCGGGGTGAAGACCGACTCCAGGAAGGTGGTGGACAGGCCGTTGATCGCGGCGAAGGCCTCGGTCACGGCCAGGTCGCCCTCTTCGCAGCCATCGGTGGCGAGGCGCTTGAAGTCCTCGGGGATCTCGAGCTGGATGGACTCGGCGATGCCGATCAGGCCCCCGCTGTCGCCGCCGATGAGGCACAGGTCGCTGAAGACGAGGTGGCCGGAGTCGGCGATCTCCACCAGGAACCGCGGCTGGTCCAGTCGCCCGTAGAGCTCACGGGTGGTGTCGGCAGGGATGATGTCGTCGGTGTCGCCGAGCATGACCATGGTGGGCACGTCGGGCGGGTCGGGCATCTCGGAGCCCTCTCGGCCGGTGCCCACCGAGTACAAGATGGCGGCGTCCACCCGCGGGTCGGTGCCGGCGAAGCGGTAGCTGGCGCCGGCGCCGGCGGAGTGGCCGGCCGCCACCACGCGCTCGGGATCCACCAGGCCCGACAGCGGCGACTGGTCGTTGCCCGCCTCGGCCACCACCAGGTCGAGGGTGGCGGTCAGCAGGGCCTCGTCGGTGATGGGAGCCACGCCCTGGCCGGCGGTGCCGAGCAGGCCGGAGAGGGACCGGTCCACGTGGTCGGGCGCCGCCACCACCCAGCCCCACGAGGCCAGGTGGGTGGTGAGGTCGACCGACTGCTCGGGGAAGCCGGCGAAGCCGTGGCTGAACACGACCACCCCGTACGGCCCGCCGCCGGGATCGGGCTCGGCGCCCTGGCGGGCCGCAACGGGGTAGATGGGCCGGACGTCGTCGGGCACCTGGGCCTGGAGCTCGGGGCTGAGCAGGCCGGCGATGTCGAAGGTGTCGGTGGTCCCCTCGGTGCCGGCGCCGGCCTCGGCCGGGTACCACACCACCATCCGCCGCCCCTCGACAGTCAGCTCCAGGCTGCCCACGCCGTACGGGCCGCGCTCGGACCACCGGACCAGACCCGCCTCCGCCTCGGACTCGGGTGCGGTGGTGGTCGACGCCGACGATCCGGCGGCGGTGGTGCTGGTGGTCGCGCCGTCGTCGCCCTCGTCGTCGCTGCTGCACCCGGCGGCGAGCAGGGCGGTCACCGCGGCGAGGGCCAGCCCGGCCCGGAGCCGGGTTCCTCGTGCTCCTCGTGGTCGGCGGGGACGGTGGGGGTGGGTGACGTCGGACACGCCGCGCACCCTATCGACCCACACCCCCTTCTTCGTTCTGGCGTACTTGAGGACCGGGGGGTGGACCTGAGCTACGCCGTTTCGTGATGGGTGGGTGAACCCCGGCGTTCTGGCGTACCTGAGGATCGGGGGGTGGACCTGAGCTACGCCGTTTCGTGATGGTTCGCTGGGGTTGCGGGTTGGGGCTGGGTCAGGGTTGCGCAGGGGGTCAGGGTTGGGCGACGGTGCCGTCGGGGCGGCCGGCGGCCCAGCGGAGGTCGTCGGTGAGGCGCAGGTCGGGGTCGACCGGGTCGGTGCTGCGCAACACGTCGAGCACGGTGAGGAAGCGGCGCACCTCGCCCACGTCGTGGACGCGCAGCACCACGCCCGACCCGCTGCCCACCGCGGCCACCGCGGCGAGCGTGCCGGCCAGTCGCTCCCGGGGCCGGGTGCGGGTGAGGGCGCCGATGAAGTCCTTGCGGGAGATGGCCAGCAGCATCGGCAGTCCGTCGGGGTTCAGGTCGGTGAGGTGGCGCAGCACCTCCACGGTCTGCGCCGGGGTCTTGGTGAAGTCGGGGCCGGGGTCGAGGAGGATCGACTCGGGGTGCACGCCCGCAGCCACCGCCTCGCCGGTCTTGGCGGTGAGGAAGGCCCCCACCTCGGCCACCACGTTCCCGTAGAGGTCGGTATCCTGGAGCCGGGTCTTGGGTGGGGCGGCCGTGTGCATGACCACCAGGGCGGCCCGGTGGCGGGCCACCAGCGGGGCCAGCTCGGGCGCCCGGAGCCCGCTCACGTCGTTCACGATGTGGGCCCCGGCGTCGAGCACCGCCTCGACCACCGGCGGCTTGTAGGTGTCGACCGACACGACCACGTCGGGCAGGTCGGCCACGATCGCCGCCACCAGGGGGACCACCCGGGCGATCTCCACGTCGGGGTGCACCTCGGCCACGTTGGTGATGCCGGACTGGCCGCCCACGTCGATGACCGTGGCGCCCTCGGCCACCAGGGCCCGGACCTGTTCGAGCTGGGCGTCGAGGGGGCGCTCGCCGGGGTCCGAGAACGAGTCGGGGTTGGCGTTCACCACCCCCATGAGCAGCGGGCGGGCGAGATCGAGGGTGCGGTCGCCGAGCCGGAGGTGGGACCGGAACGAGGGAGGGTTGGTCACCGGCTCAGGTTCGCGCACGGCGCGGCCCCGGCCGGTTCCCCGCCGGATCCCCGGCTGGTTCGCCGGGCCGGGCCCGAACGCGCACCGGGTGGGGTTCCGGCCGCCGGAGCAACCAGGACCCCACCCGGTTCGGAGGGTGTTCGGTGGGTGTTCGGGCTCGGGGCCCGAGCGACCGATCAGGCGGCGGGCAGGTTCGCCGAGGCGGCGGCGACCTTGTCGCCGGACTTCTTGGAGTACACGATCGAGCCGACCACGACCACCGCCGCCAGCACCGCGATCAGCAGGGCAGCGACATCGGCCTCCTGCTTCAGCATGGCCAGCTTGTCGGTGTCGTACATCTTGATGATGGCGGGCAGGATCAGCAGCGACACCAGGTTCATCACCTTGATGAGCGGGTTGAGCGCGGGGCCGGCGGTGTCCTTGAACGGGTCACCCACGGTGTCGCCGATCACGGCGGCCTTGTGGCTGTCGGACCCCTTGCCGCCCTCGGCGCCGTCCTCGATGTACTTCTTGGCGTTGTCCCAGGCTCCGCCGGAGTTGGACAAGAAGTTGGCCATGAGCTGACCGACCACGATCACGCTGGCCAGGAAGGCGCCGAGCGAGATGGGCCCGAGGCCGAAGCCGATGATCACCGGGGCCAGCACGGCGATGATGGCCGGGGTGGCCAGCTCGCGCAGCGAGGCGGCGGTGCAGATGTCGATGGCGGGGCCGTAGTCGGGCTTCTTCTCGCCGGTCATGATCTTGCCGTCGGCGAACTGGCGCCGGACCTCCTGCACCACCACGCCGGCGGTGCGGGACACGGCGCGGATGGCGAGCGAGGAGAAGATGAAGGCGATGGAGCCACCGACCAGCAGGCCGATGAAGACCTTGGGATCGGCCACGTTGATCGGGTACGAGGCGTCACCGAAGTTCTCGGCGAAGTCGCCGCCGACCTGCTCGATGATCGACTCGCCGTAGGAGGCGAACAGCGCCACGGCGGCGATGACGGCCGAGCCGATGGCGAAGCCCTTGGTGACGGCCTTGGTGGTGTTGCCCACGGCGTCGAGGCTCACCATGATCCGCTCGGGCTCGCCCTCGAAGTTGCCCGACATCTCGGCGATGCCGGCCGCGTTGTCGGCCACGGGGCCGAAGGTGTCCTCGGCCACGATGATGCCGGTGGTGGAGAGCATGCCGATGCCGGCCAGGGCCACCAGGTACACCGAGAACTTGAACGAGCCGCCGCCCAGGGCGATGGCGCCGCCGATGGCCACGGCCACGGCGATCAGGGCCCACACGGCGGACTCCAGGCCGGAGCTGATGCCCTCGAGCACGGTGGTGGCGGGACCGGTGCGGGTGGCCGCGGCGATGTCCTGCACCGGCTTGGTGGTGGTGGAGGTGAAGTAGGCGGTGATCTTGGAGGCGGTGAACCCGAGGGCCACGCCGAGCACGATGGCGCCGAACATGCGGGCGCCGGGCTGGCTCACCAGCAGCTCGCCACCGTTGGCGGCGTCGGGACTGCCGACGTAGCCGAAGGCCAGGGCGCCGGCGCCCACGATGGAGATGGCCTGGGCGATGTAGATGCCGCGGTCGATGCACTTGAGGGCGTCGTCCTCGCCGGGGCGGGCCTTCACCATGAAGATGCCGATCATCGAGGCCACCAGGCCGATGGCCATGACCGCCACCGGGAAGATGAGGCCCCGGGCGGCCTGGTCGGGACCGACGCCGATGGCACGCATGGCCGACACGCCGAGGATGATCGAGGCCACCAGGGTCACGCCGAAGCTCTCGAAGAGGTCGGACGCCATGCCGGCGCAGTCGCCCACGTTGTCGCCCACGTTGTCGGCGATGGTGGCCGGGTTGCGGGGGTCGTCTTCGGGGATGCCGGCTTCGACCTTGCCCACCAGGTCGGCGCCCACGTCGGCCGCCTTGGTGAAGATGCCGCCGCCCACGCGGAGGAACAGGGCCAGCAGCGAGCCACCGAAGCCGAAGCCCACCAAGATGGCGGAGCTGGTGTTCTGGAAGATCAGGATGATGATGGTGGCGCCGAGCAGGCCCAGGCCGGCGGTGGCCAGGCCCACCGAGCCACCGGTGCGGATGGCCACCTTGAGGGCGCCGGGGAAGTCGCTGTTGGTGGCCGCCGCGGTGGTGCGGATGTTGCCGCGGGTGGCGATCCACATGCCGAGGAAGCCGATGGCGCCCGAGCTGGCACCGCCCACGATGAACGCCACCGTGCGGAACAGGCCCGACTGCACGAAGCCCAGGGCCACCTCGCCGTTGCTGTCGAGGATCTTCGACGACGTGAGGAACACCACTGCGGCCAGCGGGATCACGATCATGCCGATGGTGCGGAACTGGCGGGTGATGTACGCCATGGCGCCCACCTGGATGGCCCCGGCGATCTCCTGCATCTCGGGGGTGCCGTCGTCGGCCTTGAGCACGCCCTGCATGAGCACGTAGCCCACCGCCAGTGCGGCCAGGGCCACGCCGAGGGCCATGAACAGGAGGGCCTTGTCGGTCCCTCCGAGGGTGAAGACTTGGTAGCCGCCTTCGGCTGCGAGCAGGTGCACCGGAGTTCCTCGTGGTGGTGGACAGCGGGGTGGGCCGGGGGGCGGACCGGGGGCGCGACCGGAGCCGCGAACGCCCGAAGTCCCCGAAACGAACCGTCTTTCGCTACTACGTCGGCCGCCGCTTGTGCAACATGGCACAAGGGTGCGCAGGTGGGCGGCGGGTCAGCGGCGACGGCTCGGCGACGGCTGGCCGACGGCTCACCGACCCCTCACCGATGGGCGGTCAGCCGAGGGTGGCGGCCACCGCGTCGGCCGCCGACTCGCCGGTGCGGACCGCGCCTTCCATGTAGCCGTTCCACACCGCGGAGCACTCGGCCCCGGCCCAGTGGATCGGACCGATCGGTGCGCGCAGGGCCGAGCCGTAGGCGGTCCACACGCCGGGGGTGAAGTGGGCGCCGTAGCAACCCCGGCTGAACTCCTCGGCCATCCAGTCCCGCTCGAGGTACTCCACCGGGTCGGCGGCTCTCGGGCCGAAGTAGCGCACGAAGCAGTCGAGGGCCGCCCGGCGCCGTTCGCCCACGGTCCGGCGGGCCCACTCGCGGCCGTCGCCGGCCTCGATGAAGCCCATGAGCACGCCGGGCGTGCCCGACGGTGGCGAGTTGTCGAAGGTGACCTTCACCGGCCCGCGGTCCGACGCGGCCTGCCCGTTCAGGCCGTCGGCCCGCCAGAACGGCTCGGGGTAGATGGCGTAGAGCTTGATGACCGAGCCGGCGGGCAGCCGCTGGGTGAGCTGGTCGCGCCACGACGGCAGGGCCGGCGCGTACTCCAGCCGCCCGGCCAGGGTGGGGGGGAGGGTCACGATCACCCGGCGGGCGGAGACCACCTCGCCGCCGCGGGTGTGCACCCGGACGCCGTCGGGGTCGTGTTCGATGCGACGGATGGGGCTGCCCAGCCGCACCCGGCCCTCGAGGCCGGCGGCGAGCGCCTCGCTGATGCGGATGGACCCGCCCACGATGCGGTCTTGCTGGGCGCCCCGGTCCACCGAGAGCAGCGTCTCCAGGTCGGTGCCGGAGTGGGCGTAGAAGAGGGCGTGGAGGGCCGAGAGGTCGGTGGACTCGGCCGAGAACACGGCCTCGCACGCCACCCGGAAGTAGGCGCGTCCCACCGGGGTGCGCAGGTTGCGGCGGATCCACGTCTCGAACGTCTGCCCGTCCAGGGCTCGGGCCCGGCGGGCCCGCCACGGCTCGTCGAGGGGCACGGTGGACGCCAGGCGGGTGAACCGGGCCAGCCCCTGGGCCAGGTCGGCCAGGGCGAACGGGTTGAGCCGGGGCACCGCACCGCGGTGCGACGCCATGCGACTCTGCCTGCCGCCGAGGTCGATCAACAGCTCGCCGGCGTTGTGGGTGGTGAAGGTCTCCAGCCCCAGCTCCGCCACCAGCTCGTACATGCGGTTCTGGGTGGGGCCGATCCACTGGCCACCCAGCTCGATCGGGGTGCCGTCGGCGGTGGCGCCGCCCTCGGTGCGCCCGCCCACCCGGTCCCGGGCCTCCAGCACCAACGGGTCCAGCCCGGTGGCCACCAGCCGTCTGGCCGCGGTGAGCCCGGCCAGGCCGGCCCCCACCACCACCACGTCGTGATCGGTCATGCGGACGCCTCGGTCATGCGGGTACCTCGGTTGCGGACGGGATCGGCGGGTGGGTGCGCACGCCGGGGTCGGGCAGGTCGGCGTCGCGGTCCCAGCGCCGCCACAGGGTGCGGAGCCACCGGGGCCGACGCTCGGGGAGGCCGGCGGCCTGCAGGTCGGCGAGCCACCGCCCGCGGAGCCGCTCGGCCTCGGCGAAGGCCTGGGCCGAGGGGGGCGGGTCGGCCACCCAGGCCGCCTCCGTGCGGGCCCGGTCCGCAGTGGCGCGCACCACCGAGGCGGTGTGATCACGGAGGGCCAGGCGGTGGTACCGCTCGTGGCGCCACCAGGCCACGTCGTCGTCGAACCGGTCGGTGGCGGTGACGCCGGGATCGAGCGCCACCGGCTCGGCCACCCGCACCGGCTTGAACAGCGAGGTGCACGGGGCGGCGGTGGCCGTGACCCAGTGGAGGGGGTCGCCCCGGAGGTCGGCCACCCACGAGGCCGTGGTCTGGGTGGACGTGACCAGTCCGCCGGCGTGGGCGCAGGGGGCGGCGAGGGCCCCGTTCACCGGTGACCACCGGGGCCCGCCGTGGGGTCCGTGGTCGCGCAGGGCGGCGAACAGGTCGAGCACGTCGGCCGCCGAGCCGGCGGCGGCGGTGGTGCGGGCCCGGCGGGCCGAGCACTGGGCCACGCCGCCGCGCAGCCGGTCGGCGTGGGCCTCGGCGAAGCCCTCGATGGTGAGACCGTTGGAGATGGACCGGCCCTGGCCGGTGACCTCCTCGGTGGCCCAGGCCCGATCGGCGGTCTCCAGCACCACGGCGCCGGCCGGGTCGGCCACCAGGAAGCTGTTGTGGTAGCGGAACCCGGGGTGGGCCCGGCTGCACGCCCCGCCCTGGCCGTGGCGTTCGAGCAGCTCGACCAGCACCCCCACCGCGTCGTGGGCGGTGGTGGCCCGCTCCAAGGCCAGGCGGAGCAGGTCCATGCCCAGCAGGCCGGTGGCGGCCACCGGGGACCGGGTGAACACCGCCTCGTTGCCGATGACCACGCCGTGCTCGTTGGCGCCCATCTCGGCGCCCCACATCCACCACGGTTGCGACAGCACCACGGCGTGGGTGTGGGCCACCTGCGGCACGTCGATCCAGGTGGCCGACACGGTGGTGCCCGGCGCGTGATCGGCCGCCGGCTCCCACCGGAGCACCTGGGCCTCGTTGGGGTCGCGGTCGCTGTTCTTGGCGAAGAGGACCCCGTCGTCGGTGAGGCTGACCAGCGTGTCGCACATGGGGCTAGCCGGTGTGGGCCTCGGCCTGGACGCCGACGAGCTCGACGATGTCGCCCATCACCAGGTTCACGTCGACCAGGTGGAGCCCCCACCCGGCGCCGAGGTCGCCGGGGATGTCGTCGGCCCGCGGGTCGGCGGGATCGGCCTGCACCTCCACGGCCAGGAA
>WBZL01001312.1_pt1 | contig 24913 bp, 21 predicted proteins | sample 5204291 | NCBI WGS metagenome assembly WBZL01 (sample SAMN12344345, study PRJNA552823) | activated sludge metagenome | biome: Activated sludge suspended growth; feature: Nitrification reactor; material: Wastewater; isolation source: activated sludge from nitrification reactor of wastewater...
AGCGTCAGTGGAATCACGAAGGGGCCGCCTGTTGAAGCTCGCACGCCATGGAGCCATTTCCAAAGCTCCACGGCGAGAATGCCTCCGGCCAGTGCGCCCGCGACACTGTGTGAAGGCGCAAGGACATTGGCCTGAAACATGTTGACTGTTCCGGCAGACCATGCACCCACAGCCGCTCCTGCCGCCAGGGCTATGAAGTATCCCGGTGCAGTTTGCCGGGCCAGGATCTCAACCGAGGCCCGGCGTCTTGCCAATAGCCAGCGCGCTCCCACCAGGGCAGAGATCCAGGCCGCGACATCTCCCAGATAATGGAACGATGGCGCGGCGGGAATGTGGATCACGAAAGGTGTCTAGCTTGCGAGTTGCGACGTAACCATCTTCTCAAGTTCTTCCCGTAGGTCTGGCCTGAGCGGCTTGGCAGAATTGTCGGTTCGACAGACGACGACCGTGTCGCAGGTCGCGATGCAGTGGCCATGCTGGAACATGGCCTGTTCGATCGTCCAACTGGATGTGCCAATGCGCCCTATCCCTGATGCAACGACAACATCTTCAGGGTAGCTCCCTTCCCGCAGATAGTTGATTGTGACCGCTGCCACCATTGTCCGTTCATTGTCCGGCCGTTCATCAAAAGGCCTCACATCGCGATTGAGGCGAACGCGCCCATGCTCGAACAAAGCCGCAAAAGCGACGTTGTTGAGATGGCCGTTGGGATCAAGGTCCTGAAAACGGGTCTGCACGACCAAACGAATGGGGTAACTGGCGGGGTTCAGCCGCCAGTTGTCCGGCTTGGCCACAAACTCAACGCGGCGCCATGCGGATGGCCCCGTCAAGGCGCACATCCTCGCCGTTGAAATAGCCGTTCTCGATCATGGTCAGTGCAAGATTGGCATATTCCTCTGGCTTGCCGAGGCGCTTTGGAAAAGGAACCGATGCGGCCAGCGCATCCTTCACATTCTGCGGAGCGCCCATCATCAACGGCGTCTCGAAGATGCCGGGGAGGATCGTGTTGACACGAATGCCTTCGCTCATCAGGTCACGAGCGATCGGCAAGGTCATGCCAATAACTCCTGCCTTGGAGGCCGAATAGGCCACCTGACCCATCTGGCCGTCTTCGCCGGCAACCGATGCCGTGTTCACGATTGCGCCGCGTTCACCGTCTTCAGTGGCTGGATCGAGAGTCATCATACCCGCTGCCGACATCGCAATGCAGCGGAACGTGCCGACAAGGTTGATCTGGATCAGCCAGTCAAAGGCCGAAGGAGGGTAGAACTTGATCGAACCATCTTCTTTGGAGCGGCTGGCCGTCTTCATTGCGGCACCTGTTCCGGCACAGTTCACCAGAATCCGTTCCTGTCCGTTTGCAGCCCGTGCCTTTTCGAAACCTGCAGCAACGCTTTCGTCGCTGGTTACGTTCACTTCGCAAAACACACCGCCAATTTCTGCGGCGACGGCTTCACCCTTTTCCTTCTGTAGATCGAAAATGGCGACCTTCACGCCCTTTGCGGCAAGCGCGCGGGCGGTTGCCGCGCCAAGTCCGGAGGCGCCGCCCGTCACGACGGCTGAAATCGAAGAATCAAGTTTCATTGGTTTTCCTTTTGATGGGAGGATTAAAGGCGTTCAATGATTGTGACGTTAGCCTGGCCGCCACCTTCGCACATGGTTTGCAGGCCATATTTGCCGCCGGTGGCATCAAGGACGCCGAGCAAGGTGGCCATCAGTTTCGTCCCCGACGCGCCCAACGGATGGCCCAGCGCAATCGCGCCACCATGCTGGTTGAGGCGAGCATGCGGAGCGCCAAGATATTTCATCCAGGCCAGCGGGACAGGTGCGAAAGCTTCGTTCACTTCATAGGCATCAATGTCCTCGATCTTCAGGCCTGCCTTCTTGAGGGCCTTTTCGGTCGCGAACAGCGGCTCTTCGAGCATGATGATCGGATCGCCAGCCGTCACGGAAATATGATGGATGCGCGCTCTTGGAGTGAGGCCATGGTCCTTGAGGGCCTGTTCCGATACGATCAGCGCGGCCGAAGCGCCATCGCAGATCTGCGAGCTGGTTGCAGCCGTAATCGCGCCACCTTCCTGAAGCAGTTTGACACCAGCAATGCCTTCAAGCGTTGCATCGAAGCGAATGCCTTCATCGACCATATGCTTGGCCATGCCATCGGGGGTTTCGACGTCCACCGCAACGATTTCATTCCTGAAATGCCCGGCTTCCGTTGCTGCCTTGGCTCTCATGTGGCTTTCAAGCGCAAAGGCATCAAGGTCGTCCTTGGTGAAGCCGTGCTTCTTGACGATCATTTCCGCGCCCATGAACTGGCTGAACATGATGCCGGGGTATTTTTCCTCAAGACGAGGCGACTTGTAGTGACCAAGCCCCTCTTTGATGAACAAAGTTGCGACAGATCCCATCGGGACCCGTGTCATGCTTTCAATGCCACTGGCCAGAACAATGTCCTGCGTGCCCGACATGACGGCCTGCGCAGCGAACATCATCGCCTGCTGGGACGATCCGCACTGCCGGTCGATCGTCACGGCAGGAATGCTATCCGGCAACTTGGACGCGAGCACTGCGTTCCGCCCCAGGTCCATGGTCTGCTGGCCGCCTTGCGAGACACAGCCAGTGATCACATCGTCAATCGCGCTGGTGTCGAAACTGTTCCGATCAGCGATCGCATCAAATACCGCGGCTCCCAGATCGACAGGGTGGACTCCGGCCAATTTTCCGCCGCGCTTTCCGCCCGCTGTGCGGACGGCATCAACGATATAGGCTGTTGCCATGCTTCGACTCCTTGTCTTGGACTTAAACGTGAAGATGCCACTTGCGCAAATTGACGTTTACGGCAAGGGAAAGTTTTGATGCCGGAACTTGATTGGAGGGGTAGGCGCAATGAATGTCTCTGAAGCCGTCGCATATCGTCGTTCTGTTCGAGGCTTCCTGGACAAGCCTGTCGATGTCGGGTTGGTGAAGGACATTGTGGAGCGCGCCGCGAGAGCGCCAACAGGCGGCAACCTTCAGCCCTGGCACATTGACCTTGTTCATGGGGAATCGATGACGCGCCTCAAGTCGATCATGGCAGACATGATCGCACGCCGCGAAAGCGAAGAAATGGAGTATGACGTCTACCCTCGCGATCTCTCCGCTCCCTATTCGGATCGGCGGTTTGAAGTAGGAGAAATGTTGTACGGCGCCATAGGCATTGCGCGGGAAGACCGGAAAGGCCGCGCTATCTGGTTCGCACGCAATTTCCAGTTCTTCAATGCGCCGGTTGGACTTTTCCTGACCATTGATCGCCAGATGGGGCCCCCTCAATGGGGCGACTGCGGCATGATGCTTGAAAATATCTGCTTGTTGCTCTGCGAGGCAGGGCTCGATTCCTGCGCACAGGAATGTTGGGCCGTCTATCCCAAGACGATTGGAGCTTTCCTGGGCACGCCAGCCAATCGTATCCTGTGGACCGGGCTCTCCATTGGCTACAAGGATCCCGACGATCCCGCAAACAGTCTGATGCCTACACGCGCACCGTCGGAGCAGTGGCTGACGGTTCACGGCTGAGGTTAATAGTCCTTCGATATCTTAACGGTCGCGCTCTGGCGACCAATTGTCGAAATGCTCGACAAGACCGATAGCCAACGCGTTATCTGGAATTCGGCGCGTGTGGCAGAATAGCCCTGGCCGTCCGTGATGATTTCCACATAGGCCCGGCGGGTTATGTATTTGCCCGCAGCAACCGAGGTCTTTTGGCCAGTCACAGTGTCTCCCGGGAGGATCCGCAAACGGTCAAGCCCAATGGCATTGCGCAGTGCATTGATGGGATTGAGGCCCGTTCCTCCACCTTGCAGTGAAGCTACGGCAGCTGCCAGCTGGAGTGCCTCTGGTGCAGAAAGGTTCGTGATTGACGTTCCGAACAGCAGACGGGACAAAAGTTCATCTTCGGGCAGGGCAGGTGTGCTGGAAAAGGCAATTTCCGGGCGCTGACCTGTTCCGGTGACGTGGATCGACGCGGTCAGGCCCTGGGTATCTCCAGTCGCAACTATATCCAATGTCGGGTCTGCGGGAACTTCCCCCTGGAATCTGATCGTCCCTCTCTGGAGATCAAACTGGCGTCCTGCGAAGTCATAAGACCCTCTCACCAGATCTGCGCGGCCATTGATGGCCGGTTCCGTGACGGGACCGCCAATTTGCAAGGTCGCACGCCACTCGCTCTGTATGCCGAGCCCCATCACGCTCAGGCGGTTTGGTGCCCTTGCCTTGATATCCAGCTTCCATGGGCTTGAGGGAATTCCCTGCGCACGATCCTCTGCCACACCGTTGACTTCCTGGACGTTCAGGCGCGGTATGGCCGCAACGGACGTGGCCCTGCCGAGCCGAAAGGCACTCCGGACAAGGGTTACGTCCCCTGAAATGATACCGCCGCCATGACCATCTGAAACGAAATTGATCGGGCCTGTCACTGTTGCGCCCAGATCATCCCGGGCAAGCACCACCGCATTGTCGGCCTGAAGTGAAAGAGACATTCCAAGTCTTTGGCCGGATGTAAAATCGAAACTGCCGCGACCAGAGAGCGTCCCGTTGCCTGCAGTGCCGGAAAAACTGTCGATCACCAGCTTGGATCCGCTGAACTGACCGCTCGCCTTGACCCCGGTTATGACCATGCCGGTTGCGGCGCTTTCAAGGCGGCCATTGCTGGTGCGAACGGATCCCTTTATGATCGGATTTCCGGTCGTGCCCGTCACATCGGCACCGATTGCGACTGGCCCCGACATGTCGAAGCCTTCGATCCCTGTGAGCCGCCACAATGTATCCCCGGCGCCATTGAACCTGAGCTGGGCAAAGATGCGCCCTTCCTTCAAGCCCGCCATGACACCTGATACTTTTGCGGGATGGATCTGCACCTGTGCTCTGCCGATCATCTGGCCTCCGCTGACGGCAATGGCGCGTGCCGCAGTGTTTCCGGCGCCAAGAATGGCCGTTACGCCAACATCAACGGGACGCGAGGACAGGACGAGACCGGACCGGGTCAGCCCTCTGATGCGAACATCTGCCCGGCCATTCGGAAACTGGCCGGCGACTTGCTGATAGGAAACAGTGCCGCTTGCATTGCCGCCAAGCCCGGATCGGGGAAACAGAATATCGGCAATTGCCAGCGGAACCTGAGACACATTCACATTGAATTCTGTCCTGCCAGCGCCAAACAGACCGGTCACCTGTGCTTGCCCGCCAGCGAACTCAAGTGATGTTCGATGCAGCAGCCAGTTTTCACCTTCGCTTGTCAGGACCGCCGGCCCGATCAAACGTACGGGTTTGCGATCGATTGTACCTGAACCGCTGACTTCAATGCGATCTGGTTCGAGCCGTGTCTGTGTCTGAAAATCGAAAGATCGCCCCCGCGATCCTGCCAGCGATGCAATGATGGAGCCGCGCTCGCCACGCAACTTTATGCTCGCGGCCAGTCGGGCAAGCGTGGCGCCTTGATAGGAAAGGCCCTGTCCGCTCACGGAGCCATCAACCACTGTGCCATCCGGATCCAGTCGGATCAGGCCGTCAAAAGTTGCGCGCCGGGCAGAAATCGCTTGAGACCCTTCAAAGGTCGCATCACGCAGCCGGACATGCGTTTCGATCTGCTGCACCGTTCCCGCAGGGGAGAAATCGATCGTCCCGGCCGCTGCGCCTCCTAAAACGAGCCGACCGGAAAATCCGCCAGGCAAGGATCGCAGCTCGCCGCTGCCGGTCATTTTTGAAGCAACGAGTGTGGCAATGGCAATCGTCGCAGATTGATGGGGGGGAAGCAGGATCGCTCCATTGCCTGAAAACTCTCCAAGCCGTGATCCGCCCTTTGCTTGCCAGGCATATCCGGCACCGTTGGGATCGAAGTGCAATCTCACGTCATGGAGTCCAAGCGCGGCGTTTGGCCGAACCAGTTCCAAGTCTATTCTGGGACGCTCGATCCGGCCATCGAGCACAAATCTGGCAATCTGTCCGTACTGGGCTTGTCGGCCATTGCCTTCGAAAAAGAAGGTTCCATCGTGACGCCTGTATCCGCCTCCAGAGAGCGAAAGCCCTGGTGACGACAGCTTGAGGCCAACGAACCGAACGATCCCGTCCGGCCCGCGGACTAGGCCCGTGTCGATCGAAGGAAGCCCTCGGGTCAGGCCCGCAAGGAAGCTGTTGTCGAGTCTTCGAACCCAGGCCTGCCCGCGCCCGACGATCTGAGTTCCATGGCCACCCGGGCCAGGAATTGCCTTCAGTTCGCTCTTGACGTCCACGATGCCCAATCCAGGTATCAGATACCGCTGGAGCTGTCCGGCCATGCCTACCTCATACCGGCCGGTGACGAGATCCACGTACAGGTTCAGCTTGCCGGAAAGCTTGTCTGACCTGAATGCGAGTCCGTCGCCTGTCAGCGCTTTTGCGGTAACTCTGAGGGCGCCGGAAACCTCAATGTTGGCCAGAATGCCGCCGGCCACATTTCCGACCCCGGTGATGCGCCTTGCGGTGAGTTTTACTGGAACGAGGACAGGCGACCGGCTGAACCGACCCTGTCCAGATGCGCGCACCATTTCAAAGCCGGTCTTGTCAAAGGCAACGAGCGGCGCGCTGAGCAGATAGTCGAAGCTCGCTGCGCCGAAGGGGCCATCGAGGCGGGCCTTGAGCGCAATGTTCCGGCCAGACATGTTGGGAAACAAGGCTCTTGGCTGGAGGAGGTGCGCGTCGATGTTCATAGGGCTGAACCGGTTTGCCGCCAGGTCAGCCACACCTGAGATCTCGGTCGTAAGTGCGCTGGACGAGAGTCTCACTCGACCCTTGAGCTTCCGGTCGGCGAGCGTTCCGTTTCCGGAAATATGTAGCCGGGGCGACGACAGGCGCTGGAGCTTGCCGCGTGTGATCGATGCAAGCTTCAGCGTGCCATCGAGATCGAAGCGCCCCATTCTGTTTGTCAGCTGGAGTTCGGCAACATTGGCTCCTGCGACCATGCCCTGCAGTTTGCCATGCCAACGTGCCCAGAGTCCCTCCCCGCTGATATTGAGTGCAAATGGCTTTGCCGTGCCGATCACCTGGCCGAACACACCGCCCTCAGGCGCATTGAGGCGCGCTTCGAGATCGAATCGATTGCCGTCCGGTTCTGCGTCAAGCAGAACGAGGAGCCGGTCACCAGCCGCAGTGTCTGCCCGAACCCGAACCAGGGCTCTTCCTCGCCGAATATCGGCTTGCGCCAACACATGTCCAACCCGTCTCGAACGTCCAGTGACGGCTGGTTCGAGGACGAGCCGATCAACCGCAAGGCGACCGATGCGAATGTCAAAACCCGGAAGGATTGATGTCCTAACGCGCGTGGGCCGCAGCTTCGGCAGCTTGTGCAGCGTTGCCGATGGAATCTTGAGAGTGGTTATGTCCAGCCTGTTGGCGAGCCAACCGGCCGGGGTCCATTGCAGGCCGGCATCGGAAACATGAAGGAACATTCCTTCAGGATCGTAGAGCCGAACATCTTTCAGGCGCGCGTTGGAATAGATCGACCCTTCGATACGGCCAATGCGGATCTTGAGCCCAGATGCAGGTGACAAGGCGGCGATCCGGTCAGCAAGAATCCGGTGACCGATGCTCGTATCGGCAATCCAGAGCAAAAAGGCGCAGAGAAGCACGGCCCCCCCCACGGCAACTCCGATCCAGCGGAGGGTACGCATCAGAAGGCCTGCCCCAATGAAACGGCAACCGTAATGCGGGAGTCCCCGGCCTGCCGGTTGATTGGTGTCCCTACGTCGATGCGAATGGGGCCAAAGCTTGAGTAGTAGCGAACCCCAAGGCCCGTGCCGAGCCGAAAGCGGGAAAACTTGGGCGTTGGCGAGGTATAGACGTTTCCACCATCGAGGAATGGCACAATGCCGAAGCTGCCGAGCCGTACGCGCGCCTCAAGGGCAAATTCCGTCAGGCTCCGTCCGCCGATTGGCGTATTTGCTGCGTCACGGGGGCCGATCAACTGATACCCGTAGCCGCGCACTGAGCCGCCACCCCCGGAATAGAACCGACGCGAGGGCGCGATGGACTGTGTACCGGCACCCAGGATCGAACCGAGGCGGACCCGGCCTGCAAGGACGACTCGGTCTCCAGCCGGCACGTAATAGCTGCCATCCAGCTGGGTGCGGACATAGGTGAAGGTGCCAGACTGCCGGGAAATTTCAGGAGAGACCCTGAATCCGAGCCGGAATCCGCTTGCTGGATCGAGAAGGTCGTTCGAACCGTCATAGGTCAATGCCCCGGGGAACGCCGCGATAAAGAATGTTTGTCGAGGCGCATTGGCAATCTTGGTGGCATCGCGTTCGTGGGATGCCAGCAGTTCGGTCCCAACGCTCCACGTCCATTTTTTCTGCCAGATGATATTCGTTTGCCGCTCGAATCCCAATCCCACGCCGAATGTCTGGGCCTCAAATGCCCTGCGATTGACCTTGTTGGCGGACATGCTTGCATTGAGTATCTGGTCCCGCCCACGGAAGTTTGATTGGCGCAGGATCGCTCCGACAAATTGTTCACGTGTTCCGGCCACACCCCGAAACGTGACTGCGCCCTCCGGCTTGATCAGGTTTCGATGGGTCCAGCTCACTTCAGCCCGGATCCCTTCACCGGTGCTGTAGCCGGCTTCTGCGGCGATTGTCCGCATCTTTGCCGGCTCAAGCATGACGGCTATATCAGCCAGTGCGGGATCGGCAGCGGGGACAGGCGTGACGCGCGCCTGCGAAACGAGCCCTGTTGCCACCAGCGCGCGCCGCAGATCATCGAGTTTCGACTGGTCAAAGTCATCGCCGCGCCGAAACCGGGCAATCCGGGAGACATGCTTGGCATCGAACGGCAGCTTTGAGCCTGAAAGGATGAATTTTCCGAACTGCCGCTTCCCCCCGGCATCGACTTGCATGTTCAATGTCGCAGTTCGCGTATCATGATCGACGACAAGCTGTGGCTCTCCAACCTTTGCAAACGGGAAGCCTTTCAGTCCCATTGCGTTGGAGAGGTCATTTTCCGCCTTTACCACGGCATCCGCGTTCACTGGGTCCTGCGGATCCACGGCGAAGATGTCCCGCAGCGCAGCGCTCTGGGTGCCGGTATTATCGAGCCCTGTAACCTGGACTTGAGAGAATCTGTAAACGGGGCCGGGTTCCGCTCTGAGTGTGACGACAAGCTGCCGGGGGTCGCCTGCGTCCACCATGGCCTCCACCGCGGCATCATAATAGCCCTCGGCTCTCAGGACTTCAGCCAGCAAGTCAGCATCTTCACGCGCGCGCCTGTCTATCTGGGCGACATTGGCTGGCTTTCCTTCGCCTGCCTTAAGGGTGGAAAGGCTGTTGAACCGTTCGATGATGGCCGTCCTGCCGGGTGCATCAAGCCCCTCGATGGTTGTTCGGTAACGACGCTCGCCGGCGATTTCGGTTGTTCCACCTGCAGATTCAACGACCTCGACCGTTGCATTGGGCGGATCGGAGGCAGATGCCTGCATGTCAGGCCAATCGACTCCGATGTCCGGCATTTCAGCCAAAGGCGATTCCGGGGCCAGTTCCGGACTCGTGGTGCTATCCGCTTGCGCAAGGGCGGGGTCCGCCTGGGCCGCAGCTGTCAGCAACATGAGGGCCATCAACGGCGGGCGGCAGAGCGAACAGGCCAACATGCCGGTGTGTCTAGCGGTTGGTCTTTGGGCCCGCCAGTGAGGATTTAGTGAACCGTTCCGTTTACACCTTCGGAGTGCAGCGCAATGATCAGGCGCTCGACCTGTCGCCAATGACAGAACAGGATCGCATTGCCACGGTCCCTGCTTCGCTCTGCTCGCAACGCGGCTTCAGTTTCGGCGAAGCTGCCAAATGTCGCCATCAGGTCCGTGGCATCATCCAGCGTCTTTCGATCTGCAATAAGAGGCGACATGCGAGCTCCGTGACGGGAGCCATGCGATCTAGGAGGCAATCGCTAACATCCGGCGAGAACCATTGGTAAAGCATTGGTTGACCAAGATTTCAGCTGATCTTGCGTCCTGCCCAGACCACGCGGCCAATGATGGTAACGTCACCGGCGTCAACATCAGGCCATCCGGGATATGCCGGGTTGTCGCTCAGGACAGACAATCGGTGGGCAGGGCGCATCGAAAGGCGTTTGACCATGAGTGCATCGTCCATGCGGATCACGTAGATTCCGTCGCGCAGCCGGTTTGCAGCATCACCTCGGTCGACCAGGATATCATCGCCATCCCCCAGGGTTGGCGCCATCGAATCACCTGCCACCTGAATGATTGAAAGCGCTTCGGGGCTGGATGCGAGCTTGCGCAGCCATTTTCGTTCAAACCCGATCTGGCCCGAACGGTGTTCAAGCCCGGCATGAGCGCCCGCACCTGCGGAAGCGCCGAGCTCCAGCCTCGGCACCAGAACGGTGGATGGAGCCGATGGAGGTGGAGGTCCTCCCAGCGACAATTCATCCACACCGAAATAGGTCGCGAGGGTGCGACGATCCTCCTCCTTCAGTCGCTTCGGCACGCCGCGCCGAAGATACTGCTGGAAATATGCTGCATTGCGACCGAGAAGGCGAGAGATCGACAGGCAGTCGTCCCCACGGTCCTCCATCAGTTTCTGCAGATGAGTCCTGACATCATCCATCTCCAATTTTCCTACGTTAGGAATTTTCCTTGCACAATAGGAGAATCCCTTTCAGATAGGAATTATCCTATCGAGCGTGATTCGAAGGTTCAAAGTGGAGGTGTGGATGAGTGTTCTGGGCAGGATCGAGAGGCATTTGCGAACGACGGGGACAAAGCCGACGCGCTTTGGCCGTGAAGCGGCCAATGATCCACGACTTGTTTTCGATTTGCGTGAAGGACGGATCATGGGGCCGTGTCTTTCAGCCCGGATCGAGGCATTCCTGGAGTCGGCCCAATGAACCGGGATGTCCACAATGTGCTGCGCACAGCAATTTCCGGCAAATTTCATCCCGCTATCGCTCAGGTGAGATCGTCCAGTGTGCAGCGCTGGTCGAGCGCGACCTTCGTTGGGGCCCGTCATTGCTATAATCTGTGTATTGCGGGCGACGGGGCGGAACACCTTGTCGATGAGGCGACCGCATCCATGCTGTCGGAGGACTTCAAGATTGATGGTCACATTGTAGCAGACATTGCGGTTGCTGGCCGAAGGTCACATGGACCAAATCTTGTTCAGATCGAACTCGAAGCACTGACAGTCGAAGCGAGTTAGTGGCGGGTTTCCGAACTGTCCACAGCCTCATTTCGCGTTTGTGATGTCTTCTCAGCCTTGTGTTTGCGTGGTTCGATGGATTGGTTGGCCACCGCATCCGAAGCCAAGTGGCCCGCCTCGTTGTCACTCAGACCTTTGTCCTTGCGCGTCGCGCGCAAGCCTCGGGTCGTCTGTTCAACACTGGGCTGCAATGAGGGGGCACCAGGGGCAATCCCATCGCAAACAGATTTGCCAGCGGGCTTGGCCGGTGAAACGCGGGCGGGATCGGCATTGTCTGCAACAGATCCTCGCAGCAGCGATTCAAAATCCATTGCAGCGACCGGCGCTTCGAAACTTGCTTCGATCCGGTGGCCTTTTGTCTTTTGAGGACGCGGCGAAAGCATGGCGCCGATCAGCGCGAAAATGGGCCAGAGGAGGCCAGCCACCAACCACAAGGCTGCAAGGGCTGCCAAAACCTTCACTGGCTTGTCAAATGGCGGAATCAGGAACGGAAAGAACGTAGAAATGCCTGATTCGATGACGAGCCGGTCGAACATCCAATCTGGTGTGGCCATAACGAGAATGGCCGCCGCTGTGCCAAAAAGCAGGGACAGGGCGGGTGCAAACGGCACCTTTTCAAGCAACCTGAAACCGAGCGGCATTGTAAACCCTTCAGACCGGAAGTCCGGCCTCCTTGGCATAACCAACCTTAACACAGCTTCAACTGTCAGGTGGTTTTTTTGATGTCCCAAATCGAGACGGTCAGCGGCGGCATGGACAGGCGCAAAAACGGGGGGTAGCCAGAACATATGAACGAACAATTCCCCGCAGATGCGTCTGTTTCCATGCTCTGGTCTAGCGCCGTGATCTGGGTTTCCGAACATACGCGCCTGATCTTCGCTGCCATGGCCGTTGGCATGGTCATCGTGGTCGCTCTGTATGGCCTGCGAATGGTTGGCAAACGGCTCAGTCGCGAGAGCAATCCCTGGCGCAGTGTCATCGGTCGTGCCTTGGCGTCCATGAAGCTGTGGTTCATGGTCCCGTTGGCGGCAGAGCTCGTGGCCACTTTTGCTCACGCGCCGGACGATGTTGCGAGCATCGTCAGTTTTGTGTTCGTGATCACGGCCACATTTCAGGGTGCACTTTTCCTGCGCGAACTCGTGCTTGGAACCGTTGAAGTGCGGGCTGCAGGCAAGGATCCGCACTCCGGGCTTGCCAATGCGCTGGGCCTGGTTCGCCTGTTCGTCAATGTTGTGCTCTTTGTCCTTGCGGCGTTGCTGATCCTCGCCAACCTGGGTGTGAACGTCATTGGACTGGTTGCTGGGCTTGGGATTGGCGGCATTGCCATTGGCCTGGCGGCTCAAGGCATTTTCCGCGATTTGTTCGCCGCACTGTCCATTCTGTTTGATGGACCATTCCGGGTCGGTGAATCCATACGCTTCGGGGATGCGACCGGCCGGGTCGAAGCAATTGGTCTCAAGACGACGCGCATCCGGTCCGTTGATGGTGACCAGATCATCATGTCCAATGACAAGCTGCTCGACATGCAGATCCGGAACCTGACCGGAATAGCGGAGCGATTGGTCGTGCTGAACCTTCCACTCCATTACGGCAATGATGTCGAGGCCATGGCCGCACTTCCCGCAAAGCTGAAGGATGTGATGCAGGGTGTGAAGGACTGCCGCTTCGATCATGCCGTGCTGACCGATTTTGGGGCAAATGCAATCACCCTGGAACTCATGTTTCACGTCACAAGAGGCGCAGCGGAAGCGCGCAACGACGCGCGCCATGCTGTTATGCTGGCGGCTATGCGCTGCCTTAAAGAGGCAGGCGTCGTGTTCTACGCTCCGGAATCGGAGCAGTTCTAAAGATCGACCTCATCGAGTGAAAGCAGCGACGCATTGCCGCCGGCGCTTGTGGTGTCTGTGCTGGTCACGCGCTCGGCACAGAAGCGGTGGAGATAGTTGGGGCCGCCTGCCTTCGGCCCGGTGCCTGACAGGCCCTCACCTCCAAACGGCTGGCTGCCGACGATTGCGCCGATCATGGAACGATTGACGTAGAGATTGCCGACGCGAGCGAGAGCTTCAACCGTTTCCGCGTTTCGCGCGATTCGGCTGTGAAGGCCCATTGTCAGGCCAAAGCCTTTTGCATTGACTGCGGCCACCGTCTCTTCAAGCGTTCCGGCCGCCCACGTCGCGACGTGGAGGATCGGCCCGAACCACTCCTGCTCCAGCTCATCGAGTGATGACAGGCGAATGATAGTTGGCGGAACAAAATTGCCGGTCGCTGGGGCCGGTATTGTGTGGATCCATCTGGACTTACAGCGTTCACGATACTCCATGAGGCGCGTCCAGGCAGCAGTGTCGATGACGGGTCCAACATCTGTCACCGGGTCCGAAGGGTCGCCGACAACCAGTGCGTCCATGGCACCAGCGAGCATCGCAAGAGTGGATTCAGCAATATCGTCCTGCAAAAGGAGCAGGCGCAAGGCCGAGCAACGCTGGCCTGCTGACCGAAATGCAGACGTGACCACATCCTGCACCACCTGCTCGGACAATGCTGTCGAATCGACGATCATGGCGTTGACCCCCCCCGTTTCGGCAATGAGTGGGACAAGCGGGCGAGTGTCGTCTTCCAGCAGCGCCCGCGCAATCCGCCGAGCTGTGGCAGTCGAACCTGTGAAGGCCACGCCTGCAATGCGTGGGTCTGAAATCAGTGCCGCGCCAGTGTCTGCGCCGCCCGCAAGGAGCACCAGCGCATTGGCAGGAATACCCGCCTTGTGTGCCAGTCCAACGGCAATGGCAGCAATCTGCGGCGTTTGGGGGGCAGGCTTCGCCACCACCGTGTTGCCCGTGACCAGTGCCGCGACAACCTGCCCCAGGAAGATTGCCAGCGGGAAGTTCCATGGTGCAATGCAAGCCCAGACGCCTCGTCCTTCATAACGCAGAACATTGCGTTCGCCGGTTGGTCCGGGCAGGGCGGCCGGGGCAAGTCCGGAGCGCGCCTGCTGGGCGTAGTATCTGCAGAAGTCGACGGCCTCGCGGACTTCGCCCAAGGCATCGGGGATTGTCTTGCGGGCTTCGCGGACCGCAATAGCCATGAGTTCGATCCGATTGTCCTCAAGCAGATCGGCCAACTGCTCAAGACACGCCGCTCGCGTGTCAAGCGATGTTGTAGACCAGGAAGGAAACGCGGATGCTGCTTTGGAAACCGCGTCACCTGCCGTCCTTGGCCCATCCGCATTGAGCATCGAGTCACGGGGGTCTGACGGGGTCAGCGCATGAATCGCCCTTTTGGTTTCTGCGAGGATCAGCCGGTCCTGAAGATCTATTCCCTGGCTATTCCTGCGGTGGCCAAACAGGTCGGAGGGCAGGGGAATGCTCGCGTGCCGCGCTCCCCCAACCGTTTCGACCTTGACAATCGGGTCAGCGACCAGGGTTTCGACATCAAGGCTTTCGTCAGCCAGTTGATGCACAAAACTTGAGTTTGCACCGTTTTCCAGCAGCCGCCGTACAAGATAGGCGAGCAGGTCGCGATGCCCGCCAACGGGGGCATAGATGCGACACTGGTAACCTTCTTCGCGAACCAGGCGCTCGTAAAGGCCTTCTCCCATCCCATGAAGCCGTTGGAATTCGAAGTCCCGAGACTGCCCGGCCCATTCAAGCACGGTTGAAACGGACAGTGCATTGTGTGTGGCGAAGGCCGGATAGATGTTTCGGGCCGCAAGCATGTCCTTTGCGCAGGCAAGCCAGGACACATCGGTTGCCGCCTTGCGCGTGAAGAGCGGATAATCGGCAAGGCCTGCCTCCTGACAGCGTTTGATTTCACTGTCCCGATAGGCGCCCTTGACAAGTCGGGCTGCGATCCTGCGCCCCGTTTCCGCGCCCAGGGCATCCGCCCACTGCACAACGGCCGTCGCGCGCTTGGAATAGGCCTGGATCGCCATGCCAAACCCGTCCCAGCCTTTGAGCGAAGGCAAGCGTGCCACGCGCCCGATGATATCAAGACTCATTTCGAGCCGTTCGGATTCCTCCGCATCGACGGTGAGTGCGATATCGCGCCTTGCTGCCGCTTCGCACAGCGTTTGCAGAAGGTCCGAAAGCATCGGCACGCATTTGTCCCAGTGCGCCACTTCGTAACGAGGGTGCAGGGCAGACAGTTTGACAGAGATCGAGTGGCCTGCACTGGTCGCTTCAATCGCGGCAAGGTAGGATGCAAAGTATCGCTGGCCGTCTTCAAATGTGCGCGCTGCCTCTCCGAGCATGTCGAAGCTTGCGGTGAAGCCCTTGTGTTCGGCCTGCGCCATGCGTTCGGTCGCCTCCGCGATCGTTCGGCCCATCACGAAAATCTCGCCCATGAGGCGCATCGCGGCGCCAACGGCCTGCCGGACAAAAGGCTCACCCGCGCGTGCGATCAGGCGCCGCAGCGTTCCTGCCTCTTCCTTTTCACTGACCAATGCTCTGCCGATCACAAGTCCCCACGTCGCGGAATTGACCAGCGCTGACTGCGATCGACCTGAATGCGCGCGCCAGTCCGCATCTCCGAGCTTGTCCGCAATCAGAGCATCTGCCGTTCCCGGATCCGGGACGCGGAGGAACGCCTCCGCCAGAGAGAGCAGTGCAACGCCCTCCTGCGTATTCAGCCGATACTCGTGCAGGAATTGGTTGACCCAGCCCGTACCTTGGGCAGCGCGAAGGTCCGAGATCAAAGCTGCGGCGCGATTGACGATCCTCACCCGCTCGTCAGGCAGGGAACGTGCGCGTGCCAACAGCGGTTTCAACACTTCTGGCTCGGGCGCGCGATGAAGCTGACGCATGGCGGACGTTGCGGAATCCATGACCTTTGACTCTTGCCTAGCTGGGGCCTTATTTCGGCGGGGATGATTTGAGGCTGCTTGTAATATTATTGCGCGGCCAAAGCGAGAGGAAAGCCAATGGGAATTGTGACCAAGGAAGAATTGCTGGCCAAGGTTGGCACGGTGACGGGCGTATCGGACTGGATGACGGTCGACCAGGATACCATCAACAAGTTTGCTGATGCGACGGGTGATCACCAGTTCATCCATGTCGACCCGGAAATGGCGAAAATGACGCCGTTCGGAACGACGATCGCGCATGGCTTCCTGACGCTTTCCCTGCTGCCTGCGCTTTCGGCCAATGCCGATTTGCCGCGGCTTGATGGGATCAAGATGGGCGTCAATTATGGTTGCGACAAGCTTCGCTTCCTTGCACCAGTGAAGTCCGGCAAGCGGGTCCGTGGGCAGTTCAAACTGGTGTCTCTTGAGGAAAAGCGGCCCGGCCAATGGCAACAGTTACAGGAAGTCACAGTGGAGATCGAAGGCGAAGATAAGCCCGCCCTCATTGCCGAATGGATAAGCCAGTTTTTCGTGTAACCCCCGTTTGTCAAGGAAGTTCCCATGCGTGATGCAGTCATAGTTTCCGTCGCCCGCACGCCGATTGGCAAAGCCTATAGAGGCGCTTTCAATGCCACCCCCGGTGCCACATTGGGGTCCTATTCCGTCAAGGCCGCAGTCGAAAGGGCAGGCATCGATCCGGCAGAGGTTGATGACTGCATATGGGGCGCGGCAATGCAGCAGGGCACCCAATCAGGCAATATCGCGAGACAGGTCGCATTGCGCGCAGGGTTGCCGATTTCGGTTCCGGGCATGAGCATGGATCGCCAGTGCTCTTCAGGCTTGATGTCGATCGCCACCGCAGCAAAGCAGGTGATCGTGGACCGGATGGACGTCGTTGTCGCGGGCGGTCAGGAATCGATTTCCCTGGTGCAAACAAAGGAAATGCGCGTGGGGCGGGATGATGCGCTCGTCTCAATGCATCCGGACATTTATATGCCGATGCTCCAGACGGCCGAGATCGTGGCTTCGCGGTACGGTGTGAGCCGGGATGCGCAGGATGAATATGCGCTCCAGTCACAACAGCGCACGGCTGCTGCCCAAGCAGCCGGCAAGTTCGATGATGAGATTGTGTCAGTCTCGACCAAGATGGGCGTTGCGAACAAGGAAACAGGCGAAATCTCTTTCCATGACGTGACTGTGTCCAAGGACGAAGGCAATCGTCCGGACACGACGCTTGAAGGCCTGAAAAGCCTCAAGCCCGTCATTGATGGGGGCGTGATTACGGCCGGAAACGCCAGCCAGCTTTCTGACGGGTCGGCAGCGGTTGTCGTGATGGAGGCGGCGGACGCAGCAAGGCGCGGCCTGACCCCGCTTGGACGCTATGTCGGCATGGCTGCTGCCGGTACGGAGCCAGATGAAATGGGCATTGGGCCTGTCTTTGCGATTCCGAAGCTGCTCGGCCGCTTTGGCCTCAAGATTGACGATATTGGCCTGTGGGAACTGAATGAGGCCTTTGCCGTCCAGGTCCTCTATTGTCGCGATAAGCTGGGCATTCCAAACGAACTGCTGAACGTCAACGGCGGTTCGATTTCAATTGGACATCCCTATGGCATGACGGGTGCGCGGTGCACGGGACATGCGCTTATCGAAGGAAAGCGCCGCGGCGCCAAACATGTTGTGGTGACGATGTGTGTTGGCGGCGGGATGGGTGCAGCAGGACTGTTCGAAATCCTATGATCCGATCCCCCAGGCGGCTCCGCCTGGGGGGTGAAGACGCCCGTCCACCAGCATCAGCCTTTCGTCTCTGTCATTCGCGAGGAGCAGCGCTCCATCGAGGTCTGTCCATTGGGCACCCTGTGCAGCAAGGAAGGCTGGTGCGATGCCGCGGCTGGTTGCAAGCATGCAGCCCACCATGACTTTGAGGCCAAGGGCTTCTGCTTCGGCTTTCAGCAAAAGCGCTTCTGTCAGCCCACCCGCCTTGTCGAGCTTGATGTTGACCGCATGGTAAAGATCGCGGCAACGTGCGAGATCAGATCGGTCGTGAAGGCTTTCATCTGCGCCAAGGGAAATGGGTGATGCAATCCCTTCGAGCAGTTGATCTTCGCCTCGGCGCACGGGCTGTTCAATCAGCTCGACCCCAAAGGGAACCAAGGCTTTGGCGGCAGCAGCAATATCCCGAGACGACCAGGCTTCATTGGCGTCGACGATCAACCGCGCATTCGGAGCGCCGCGACGAACGGCTTCAACGCGCTCAAGGTCATTTTCGCCTGCCAGCTTGACCTTGATGAGCGGCGAGCGTTCAGCCGTGGCCCGCGCAGCGGACTCCATCCGTTCGGGCCGATCGACAGATACAGTGAGCGCGGTCACCAACGGCTCTGGCGGTGAAAGCCCTGCCAGCCGCCAGACCGGAAGTCCGGTTCTTTTTGACTCGAGCTCCCAGAAGGCGCAGTCAACGGCGTTACGCGCGGCGCCGGGCGGAAGGAGATGTTGAAGCGTTTCCCGATCCACATCAGGGGGCAGGGCTTCGATTTGGGACAGGCAATTTTCGGCGGTTTCGCCGTTGTAGTAGATTGGAGTGCCTTCTCCCCGAGCAGAAAATTGGCCATCGCGGATTTCGGCGACCACCACATCCACATATGTCTTGGCACCGCGCGCTATGACAAACGCACCGGCGACCGGCCAGCGCTCAACAGCGGCACTGATCTTCAGCGTCAGGGCGCTTCCGGCTCCGGCTCCGGCGCCTTCTCGGCATAGGCTTCCTGCAACTGCTTCATGAAGCAGCCTGTCCAGCCTCCTCCGCCGACGGCAGAGCAGCTTTCCGCTCCCGTCTTGCCAACATCGAGTGTCGCCTGCGAACGGATGGCCCAGCTCGTGCTGTCAGGAGACGGCAGTCGTTGACGAAGCGGTTTGGGGATCCTGTACCGTTCGGTTTCCGGTGCAACGACGCAAATCGTGTCTGCAGGGCATTTGTCATCGCCGAAAATGGTGAGCGTCCGTTGCTGGGCTGCGGCCGGTGCAGCAACGGAGAGCGGGGCGAGCGAAACCGCCAGGGCAAGAATGAATTTCATAGCGATATGATCTTCCGCCATTTTTGATGAACGCACAATGACCAAAATCAAATTCGCTTCGAAAGGCGGATCGCCATTCTGCATCCCAGCCGGATCGTTGCGTTCAAGAGCGGATAAGCGGGCGCATTTTCTGCACCCTCTGCAAGCGCCGTTGCCTTGTGTTCGACTTCTTCCGCGCGAAATTCTGCAATCGCGGACGCCAGCTCTTCATCGTCCTGGCCAAGAGCCTCGAGTTGCGCGCCGTAGTGGTTGTCGATTTCCGTTTCTATTGCTGCTGTGCAGGCCATCGCCGCCTCTGGGCCAATGGCCGCGGTAACAGCGCCAAGCGCAAATCCGGCTACATGCCATATGGGCTGGAGAAGGGTTGGCCTAACACCTCGCTCAGCCATCATGGCATTGAACCTGTCCAGGTGCCGCTGTTCTTGCGCGGCCATGTGCCGGATGGATCGCGCAGCGCCATGCCGGCTTCCCAACACGGCAAGCTGGCCGGCATAGATGCGCGCCGCTCCATATTCGCCTGCCTGGTCGACACGGATCATTGAGTGCTTGTCTGCGTCCATCAGGATTTTGCTCTCCGTGCCATCCAGAGCAGAATGATCCCTCCTCCAATCGAGAAGATCGCATTGAAACCGGCCAGCGAAATGGGCCCGAGTGTCCATTGTGGCTGGTTGCAGCTCACCAGTGGTGCCGCCATGATGTCAGCCATGATGTTCCCGCCTGTTGTGCCCGGCGCGCGGGTGCATGCGGTGATGCCGTCCCACCACTTGTATTCAACGCCTGCATGAAAGACGCCAACAAGGCCGCTGGCGAGGATCGATAGGGCTGCAAGAATGACAAACAGGCGTCTGATGCCCTGATCCCGGCTGAAAATGCCCAATAGTGCAAAGGCAAGAGCTGCTTCGTGTGGCCAGCGCTGCCAGTAACACATTTCGCAAGGGTAGAGTCCCCCGATGTACTGGGAACCCAGGGCGCCGCCCAGCAAGGCTGCCGGGATCAGAAATGCCAGCCATGAGACCCTGAGCAGGCTGGGCATGTTCAACGGCGTCCCTTGCGGTTGCCGGGTGCAGTAACGACTTGGGTTCGAGTCAACCGGCCCAGCGTCTCCAGTGCATAGTGGAGCTGAAAGTCCTTGATGCCCTTCGCCTTGAGCTGTTCTGCTGTTGCCGAAAAGCGGGGGTCGGTCTTCGTATCGGATTCGAGCACGGAATTGTCGACCTTGCTTTCATTGATCAGATGGCGGCTCAGGTCGGCCTCGCGGAATTTCGGACGGGCCTTGTAGTCGGGATCCGACAGTTGCGGAACAGCAATGTCTGGCTCAATCCCGCCTTCCTGCACGCTTCGGTTCGATGGCGTGTAATAGCGCGCGGTCGTCAGGCGCAGGGCGCTTGTGTCATCAAGCTGGATCAGCGTCTGAACCGAACCCTTGCCAAAGCTGCGTTCGCCCATGACGAGAGCACGATGATGATCCTGCAACGCGCCGGCCACGATCTCTGCAGCTGATGCCGATCCGGCATCGACAAGGACAATGATTGGCAAACCATGGGCCATGTCCCCGGGGCGTGCATAATAGCGCTCGATATCGCGCCGGTTGCGGCCCCGTTGCGAGACGATTTCGCCGCGCTCCAGAAATGCGTCCGACACTTCGATTGCCTGATCGAGCAGGCCACCGGGGTTTGAGCGCAAGTCGATGATATAGCCTGTCGGCGGGCGACCCAGCGATTTATCAATGCTGACCAGCGCAGAGCGAACGTCGGCCCCAACGCTCTTTGAGAAGCCGTTGATGTTGATGATCCCGATATTCTTCTGCACTTCCCATTTGACTGGCCTGATCTCGATGATCTGGCGTGTAATGGTCACATCGAATGGTTTGTCACGGCCCGGGCGGACCACGGTCAGCCGAATGCTCGTTCCTGGTGTGCCACGCATCTTGTCGACGGCTTCGTCAAGCGTGCCGCCATAGATGAGAACGCCATCAAGGTGCGTGATATAGTCGCCAGCCTTCATGCCCGCCTTGTCCGCCGGGGAATCTTCGGTTGGCGCAATGACCTTGACGGCGCCATCTTCCAGCGAAACGGTCAGACCGAGCCCGCCATAGTTGCCATCGGTCTGGACGCGCATGTTTTCAAAGTCGCGGGCGTCCAGATAGGAGGAATGCGGGTCCAGGCTGGCTAGCATGCCGTTGATCGCGCCCTTGATCAGGGACTTGTCGTCAACCTTGTCGACATAGTCTGCGCGCACTCGTTCGAAAACGGCGAGGAACTGATCCATTTCACGGTAGGTGTTTGCGTCAACCGAAGCCATGCCCGCAGTTGCTGCGGGAACAAGCGCGATACCGGAAACAAGGAGTGCGGCACGCAGGAAATCACTTTTCATCATACATACTCTTTGCTTGTTTCGGCCGAGTCTAATGCAATCCGGCCAAAAACGGAACTCACGATGTAGGCACCGCGAACCGACTGGACAAGGCGCCTTGTGCGGCAAGCCTCAGGGGTATTGTCAGCCTATTTCACAAGGCCAAAGACGCCAATCAGCAGCGGATCGTTTGTCGAGGCCGGATTGGAGCGGATCGCCATCTCCTCGCGACCGATTGCGCGGTAGACGGCATCGCTGGCCTTTGCTGTCACATCGTCGCGCAAGCCCGCAAAATCGATGTTGGTGGCAGCACGAAGGGCTTCGACGACAACCGCGTTGTCAAAAAGCCTGAGTCCCCTGTCGATGCCGGGCAACATGGTCTGGAGGAGCTTGTCGCCCATTGCGGCCCTGAGCAGCGCTGTCGCACTGTCGCCGCCGCCCCGAATAATTGCCGCCGCATCGGGAATGCCCATGTTGAGAACGGCATCTGCAACAACAGGGGCTGCAAGCTCGGCTCCCTTTTCGGCGGCTCGATTGACCTGCTTGGTCAGCCTGTTGCGAAACATCGCACTGGCGAGCACTGCGGTCAGGATGTCCGTTCCTCGTGTCCCGCCCAATGCATCGGGCAGGCTGATCCGGGCAAGCTGGTCATCGTAGAAGCCGTTTTCGCGCATGAGGCTGGCAAAGGCGCGCTGAGCAGAAAGGCTCAGCAAGCGACGAATGGCATCGACAAGGCTGAAACGATCCCTGCCTGCACAGCCAGGCAGTGCGAGCACCGGCAAAAGGGCGGCTGTGCAAACGAGCGTGCGGCGCGAAACAGGCATGAATTTTCCCTCCTGACATATTCATTGCACTGCATAACGTCATTGCAGCTTTCGCGGCAATGATTGGTCGGGCATTGAACGGCGTGTCATGACTCGCGTTCGCGTCCTTCTTCTCAATCCAGCGCTCGGTCCGCTTGATTACCGTGTGCCGCACGGGATGTCTGTGGAGCCCGGCAGCATCGTGCTTGCGCCACTCGGTCCCCGCCAGATGGTCGGTGTGGTCTGGGAGGAAGAGGCGATGCCGTCTGACGCCGAAGTGGGCGACAATCGGCTTCGCAACCTCATTCAGGCGTTCGATGTTCCGCCGGTCGGAGCGCCGCTGCGCCGCCTCGTTGAATGGACATCCAATTATTATCTGGCGCCTCCTGCGGCCGTGCTGCGCATGGTCCTGTCGTCTGCCGCCGCGCTCGAAGGTGCACCCACTGTTGTCGAGTACCGGCTGACGGGAACGGTTCCCGCCAAGATGACGGCCCAGCGCGTGCAGGCGCTGGACCGGATCGGGGAGAGGCAGGGGTTGATCCGGGAACTTGCCACGATCGCGGATGTCTCAGAGGGCGTGATAAGAGGGCTTGTGAAGCTTGGCGCAATTGAGGCGGTGACCGTGTCACTGGAAACGCCGTTTCAAGCGCCAGAGCCGGATCATGCGCCTCCTGCACTATCGAAGGAACAGGCAGCAGCAGCTCAATGGCTCGTCGATGCAGTCACAGCCGGGGAATTTGCCCCTGTCGTTCTTGATGGAGTCACAGGCTCTGGCAAGACGGAAGTCTATTTCGAGGCTATCGCGCAGGCCTTGCGGCTCGGCCTCCAGACACTGGTACTCTTGCCGGAAATCGCGCTGACGGAGCCATTCCTCCGTCGTTTCGAGGCACGGTTCGGCCATGCGCCTGTGGCGTGGCATTCCGATCTTCGGCAGTCCCAGCGGCGACGCACCTGGCGTGCCATTTGCAAGGGGGAAGCGCTGGTCACGGTTGGGGCCCGATCGGCGCTGTTCCTGCCCTATCGCAATCTGGGCCTGATCATCGTTGATGAAGCGCACGAAGCCAGCTTCAAACAGGAGGAGGGGGTCCAGTACCACGCGCGCGACGTGGCCGTGATGCGCGGGCGGTTCGAAGCATGCCCGGTCGTTCTGGCCAGTGCGACACCTGCGATCGAAACACGCCAGCAGGTTGCTGTCGGCCGCTATGCAGAGCTCAGGCTTCCGGAACGGCATGGTGGCGCAGAAATGCCCGACATTACGGCAATAGACTTGACTCAGGACCCGCCTGAGCGTGGTCGCTGGCTTGCCCCGACGCTGGTCCGTGCGATGCAGGATACGCTGGAGCGCGGTGAGCAGGCGCTGCTTTTTCTCAATCGCCGGGGCTTCGCGCCGCTGACCCTGTGCCGCCACTGCGGTCACCGTTTCCAATGCCCCAACTGTACCGCATGGATGGTTGAGCATCGCTTGCTTCAGCGTCTTCAGTGCCATCATTGTGGGCATTCCGTGCCGCCCCCGCGTGCCTGCCCGGAGTGCCATGAGGAAGACTCGCTGGTGGCTTGCGGGCCGGGTGTAGAACGGATTGCGGATGAAGTCGGCTTGTTGTTCCCGGAGGCCCGACGCGCAATTGTGACGTCCGACACCTTGTGGTCGCCTGCCAAGGCTGCGGAGTTCGTGGGCAAGATGGGCGCGGGGGACATTGATATCGTGATCGGCACCCAGCTGGTGACCAAGGGCTATCACTTCCCCAACCTGACACTTGTCGGGGTGGTTGATGCCGATCTTGGCCTGCAGGGAGGTGACTTGCGCGCAGCCGAGCGCAGCTTCCAGCAAATCGCGCAGGTCGCGGGCAGGGCAGGGCGGGGAGAGAAGCCTGGCCATGTCTATGTGCAAACGCATGAGCCGAATGCCCAGGTGATCCGAGCACTTGTTTCCGGCGATGCAGACAGCTTCTATGCGGCTGAAACCGAAAGCCGGAAGGAAGCCGGGGCGCCGCCGTTCGGGCGCTTTGCGGGGATCATCGTCTCCTCGGAAAGCATGAAGGACGCGCAGGAGACAGCCCACCTGATCGGCAAGACAGCACCACAGGTCGAGGGCATGCAGGTATATGGCCCGGCCCCTGCACCCTTGGCCATGCTGCGAGGACGCCATCGCCAGCGCCTGCTCGTCCATGCGCGACGGGCCCTCGACGTGCAGGACGTGATCCGGGATTGGCTTGGCGGGCTTGAGTGGCCGAGGTCAGTCAGGGTGAGTGTGGACGTCGATCCCTATAGTTTTGTATAACGCAAATAGAATAGCAATTTGATTCGTTGGATCATATGCGTTTACTTGCGACATTGGCAGTTCTTGTTTCTCTTGTTGATCCCGCGCACGCCACGTGGCGAAAATCGGAAACGCGACATTTCACGATTTACACTGAAGGGACAGAGATTGCCCTTCAAAAATTTGCTTTCAAGGTTGAACGTTTCGATGCTGTCTTGCGGCGCCGGTTTGGTATTTCAGATGAGGACGTCCCGCAAAAGCTGACCATTTTCATGCTGCCCAATGCAGGATCGGTGGCCAAAGCAAGTGGACGCCTCGAAGAACCGATGGTTTTCGGTGTAATGGCGATGCGACGGCCGTAGGTGGCGTGATTGGGCGCTCTTGCC
>WBZL01001268.1_pt1 | contig 24912 bp, 14 predicted proteins | sample 5204291 | NCBI WGS metagenome assembly WBZL01 (sample SAMN12344345, study PRJNA552823) | activated sludge metagenome | biome: Activated sludge suspended growth; feature: Nitrification reactor; material: Wastewater; isolation source: activated sludge from nitrification reactor of wastewater...
CATTGGCGGTGAGCGAGGTGTGATAGGCGCGTGTCGCCGCCCGTCGAAAACCGAGACTGTGCATGGCGTGCGCGATGCGCTGCCAAGCCTCGCCGAGGCCCGAACGCGGGCGCGCGGCTTCCTCATAGATCGTGACCGATGCCAGCTCCCCGGTGGTCACCAGCTTGCTGCTCCGCCGACGGCGCGAGCCGGCGGCGACGCGGGCGAACACTTGACGGGCCGCGTCGATGCGCCCCATCTCATAGAGTGCGAGACCGAGAAACTGTAAGGCGACCATATCCTCGGGTATCGCGGCCAGAATGCTGCGGGCGATGGCTTCCATCTGGCTGAGATTTCCCGCCTGGTGGTAGGCGCCCATGAGGTCGATCAGTGCGGTGATCACATCGCTCTCCCGGTTCAAGTGACAGAAAATGAAAGCGCCGGCGCCAAGCCGCGCTTCGGGAACGGGGGCGAGTGTTGTCGATCGCCAGTCGCAGTACAACTGTCGCGGGTTTGCGACAGGGGGCGGCTCAGGATTTTCGCTCACAAAGCAAGCCTTCAAGCAACACGTACCAGACGCAAAACGACAGTAGCCCGCTGCCCAGACCTTGCATCGACCCGGGGGCGATCTCCAGGAAATCGCCCACCGGTGTGTAGAGCAGCGCCAGGACCGCCAGGTCGCCCGGCAAGAAATAGAGCCACTGAAGCCATTCGCCAAGATCGGAAATGGAAATGACACCGTCGAGATTGGCGTCGGCGCGAATCAGCAGTCGCTGATCCAGAAGTTCGGAAATCCTGCTCGTCAAGTCGTTCTCCTGTTGGCAAGCAACGCCGGAAGCGCGGCCGGACCGGTACGCCTGGCTGGAACGCCGGCTTACTAGGTGAGAAATGGGTAATCGGTATAGCCGTGTTCCTCGCCGCTGTACAACCGCTCGTAGTCCGGCTGGTTCAACGCGGCGCCGCGTCGGAAACGCTCCACCAGATCGGGATTGGCGAGCATCAGGCGACCGAAGGCGATGGCATCGCACTTGCCGCTGGCCACCGCCGTCTGGCCGCCGGCGAAGTCGTAGCCATTGTTCAGGATCAGGTTGCCGTCGTAAAGCGCGCGCAGCCGGTCGTAGTCGAATGGGTCCCATTGCTCGCGCGGCGCCCCGCCCGTGCCTTGCAGGATGTCGAGAAACGCCAGACGACGCGGGTTCAGTTGTGCGACGACGTAGTCGAAGGTCTCCTGTGGGCTCTCGTCGCGCATGTCGTTGAAGGTGGTTACCGGGGAAAGCCGGAGGCCGACACGATCATTGCCGATGGCGGCGCAGATCGCATCGAGGACTTCGAGCAGCAATCGGGCGCGTCGTTCCTTGCCGCCGCCGTACTCGTCGGTCCGCCGATTCGTCGCGGAGCGCAGGAATTGGTCCAGCAGGTAACCGTTGCCGGCATGGACTTCAATGCCGTCGAAGCCGGTGTCCATGGCGTTTCTTGCCGCCTGGAGGTACGTCTTGACCAGGCCGGGAATTTCTTCGCTATCCAGAGCCCGAGGTGTGACGAAGTCCTTCATTTCCCGTCCGGTAAAGACCTGGCCGGCGGGACGAAGCGCGGAGGGCGCGACCGGCAGCTGCCCATCGGGCTGGAGGTCCGGGTGCGAGATGCGCCCGACATGCCACAACTGGATCGCGATCTTGCCGCCCGCCTTGTGTACCGCCTCGGTCACCCGTTGCCAGCCGGCCAGCTGCGCCTCGGTGTGAATTCCCGGGGTACGGGGATAGCCATGCCCCTGCGGACAGATGGGCGAGGCCTCGGTCAGGATCAGGCCGGCGGTCGCGCGCTGCCGGTAGTATTCGGCGACCAGCGCTGTTGGCACATTGCCGGCACCGGCGCGGTTGCGTGTGAGCGAGGACATCACCACGCGGTTGGCCAGGTCGATGGCGCCAAAACGGGCGCGAGAAAACAGGTCGGTCATGAGGATTCTCCAGTTCGCTTACAGTGCGGCTCGGATGCCCTTGACGGCGTCGGCGGCCGGCAAGGACACGGTGACGGCCAGGTCGGCCACGAAGTCCAGGTGTTCCAGCAGCGACGCGACTTCGCGCGGGCTGGCGCCGCGCTGTGCGGCGGCCCGGTAGAGGGCGACGATTCTGTCCACCGTCTCCACTGTTTGTTTGGCTCCCTTGTTCGGTTGCAAGAGCAGGCGCGCCAGCTCGCAGTCGGCTGTGCCGGCGGTATCCCAGAAGTTGGGCGTCGCCTGATTCCGCTCGTTGGCCACGACGATCATACGCTGGCATTGGCTCTCGAGCACCGGCCGCCAGGCGTTGCCGCGCGTGTCGTCGAGCGCCGCCACCAACACCGTGGCAACCGCCCAGTTGGCGAAGGGATAGGGATTCGCTTCCTGGCCCATCCTGAATGCCTCGTGGTAGTAGTCAGCCATGCCGGCCAGTGCCGCCAGCCGCGTCGCATTGTCGGCGCCGATCCAGGCCAGGCGTTTGCAGGCGCTACCGAGCAGGGAGAGGCGCTCCGCGGTCGGTGCCCGCCGACAAATCGTGTCCAGTTCCCCGATCGCCAGTTGGATGTCCGCGACCAGACGCTGGCGCTGGGTCTTGGCGATACGGCGCCTGCCGGTGCGCAGATCCTGCCAGCGCTGTCCCGCCAGCCGCACCTGGAAGTTAGCGCACTGTTCCACCGCCCGGATCGGACAATCGCCAACGCCGGCGTGCAACGCCTTGTTCAGCCACTCGATGCCCTCGGCATAGGCGCCGGTTTCGCCCCAGGCGAAGCCGGCGGCGGCGGCGACGTCGGCGCGTGCCAGCCACGCTTCGCGCTGGGCCACCGGAGCGGCCGCCAGCAATCGGGCGATCGAGTCGCGCATGCCGGCCACCGCCGCCGCGTCATCGCCCATTTCCCGCATCCGCATGCGGATCCACTCGCGCTGGTTGTCGAGATCGGCGACCAGCTCGACGGGGGCCTGGTAGTTTGGCCGCCACGGCGGGGCTGAGCCGTTGCCGTGGAGGCGGTAGCCGGGATCGCCATAGCATTGATAGGCGCCCCAGGTGTTCACCTCCGGCCAGCGCACCCAGGTCTCCTCGCGGGCGGCGCGTACTGCCGCGCCAAAAGCCTCGCCGGCCAGCAGATGGGTGTAGAAGCTCTCGGCGAACGCGCTGGCGGCGGCATCGTCCACCGCCCAACCGGCCGCCACCACCGCCTTGACGCCCAAGTCGATGAATTGCGCGCCGAGATTCGCCGCCAGTGCGCTGTATTGGCCGTGTCCCGGCGCCTGGGTCTTGCCCAGGTGGCAGCAATTGATAAACACCAGTTCCGGTACCCAGCGCATCTGGGCAACGTCGCCCGGCGTCAGGAAGGTGTTTCTGCCGATGACCATGCCGGACACGCGCTTCGCCACCCGGGTCCCTGAGCCTCCGCCGTCGGCCGGCCGAGTGTCGTCGGCCGCGTTGGAATCCGCATCCTCCTTCAGCGGAAACTCGTGTTCGCCGTGGCCGGCCAGGTGCAGGACGCGCCAGGCATCCTGGTGCAGGCCGGCCACCAGATCGTCGGTGTTGCCGTCGATGCACTCCCGGACCCGGAAGCCGCGTCGACCGAGCAGGGCGGCCACTTTCCGCGCTTCTTCGCGGGCGCCGGGAAGTTCCGGAAAGAAACGCCAGCCGTCGAGGTTCGGATTGCCCACCACGTAGGCCGTGGCCGCCGTGGCGTGGACGGGGTTGGACCGGAACACCGGCGTCTTCAATTGGCGAATCAGGCCGGCGCTCACCGCCGGCGGCCGCCCGTTCTGGCTCCAGCGATCCTCGAGCAATTCCCACGGGTAGCGGGCGGACACCTCGTCCACCAGCACGACGAGGTCGGTTTGTTGTGGTGCGAGTTCCTTGAGCCGGTTGGGCAGCAGCAGTTCGAAGAGCGTCTTGGCTACATCGATGTTGCTGGCCGGCGAGCGCGAGGCCTGGCGAATGAAGCTGTCGGCGAGCCGCAGCTGACCGGTCGCGTGGGTGATTTCGGCGCGGGCGCGGTCGGTGGAAGAAATGAAACGCAGGCCGCCGTCGCTCTTCTCCTCGACAATCTCCAGGCGGTTCCACCAGCCGGGTGCGTCGTCGTAGCGCATCCGGCGGCGCCGCCCCTGTCCTTCCTCGACCACGCCACTCTGCCAGGCAACCGCGTCGGCCAACTGGCCGTCGGTCAGCAGCACTTGCAGGGCTTTGGCGGCGGCGAGGGCGGCATCCTCGAAAATGTCGAGGAACTCGATCCGATCGACCAGTACCTTGTCGTTCAGCTCGGCCTTCGCCAGCCGCTCGTTGGCGCTGACGCCGCCGCGCAGTATCGCCTCGACGCAATCCCGCACGCCGATACCGCCCGGTCCGGAGCCGACCAGCAGACAGGAAACCGCCGCCGAGCGTACCCCGCCAGGCCGGCCGAAGCGCTCGTCCGGCCACTGGGCGGCGCGCAGCGCGTAGTCGAGCAGTGCGGCGCACACCGTGGCCTGGAGCGTGGTGGCGGACAAGTCGCCAACCTGGCCGAGGCCGATGACCAAAGCGCCACCCGGCTTGCCCGCCGGCTTGTCGTTGAAGAAGACCGCGTGGCTGCCGGATCGGCCCGGGTAGAGGCCGAGCGCCAGCCGTTTGGCCAGCGCATGGTCCAGCCTGTCATCCAGTGCCGCCTCGGCGTTGACAATGGGATCGCCCAGGTAGTGGCCCACCATTACCGGATACCGGGCGTAGGAAAGATCGCCATGCACGACACTGACCTGGATCACCGGTGTCGCCGGCTGGGCACCGGCATCCGCCGCCGCGCCGGGACCAAAACCCATGCCGCGCAGGCCGCGCTGATCGGGAATGTGGTCGGTCGGCGGCAGCGCGGGCAGGATGAATCTATCGGCTGCGCCTGCCGCGCGCGCCGCGCCGGGCGGCGTGCTGGGCAGCAGCGAGGTCTTGCCGGTCATCAGCAGGTCCAGGTAGCCGGGCAGGGCGCGCTTCTGGCTGCACAAGGCGTCGTGCGCCGTGTCCGCCACGTACCAGACCGGCACACCAGGCAGGAAGCCCGATTTCCAGCTTACCGTGCCGTCGCCGCTGGCGGTGGCGACGAATTCCAGGCGCTTGCGTCCGGCCAGCAGAATGTCCTCGTAGTCGGCCAGCCGATAGTCGATCACGGTCGCGTCCTGGCAGCCGGCCACGTAGATCATCAACTTGGCATCGGCGGGGGCCGCCTTGATCAGTGCCCAGGTGTCGCGCGCCTGGCGCAGCACGGCCTCGTCCGCCGGTTGCCAGCGGGCACGGAGGGCGTTCTTGATGTCCTGCCAAAGCTTGGGCTGGGCAAAGTCGGGACTGTCGTCGTCGAAGGGCAACAGCTCAACCAGACCGGGAAACTGACGCACCAGGTTGATGATTTCATCGGTATCGCGGGTCAGGTCGAGCAGGCTGAGTTTGGCCTCGGTCGCGTTGTGGCCGGTGAGCCAGCGCACCGCCTCGTAGGAGCCGAGGTTGGGCGTGCCAAGCATCAGAAAGCGGCTGTTCGGCAGGGCCTGGATGCGTCGCCACAGCGCCGCGCCACGGCCGCCGTCGGCGATCATGGCGCGCGTCACCAGGCCGCCCATCGAGTGAGCGACGATATGTACCGGCTGTCGGGTGCGTTCGATCTCGGGCAGCAGACTCTCCAGCTTGTCGGCAAGCCGTTCGGCCGCGTCGCGCACCGACCGCCGCCAGTCGTAGGCCAGGATCTCGACGCGGTGGCTGCGCGCCAGGAACTCCAGCAAGGGACCATAGAAGTCGTCGATCAGATCGACGGGCTCGACGCCTGTCGCGCTCATGCGAATCTTCGTCAGCCCGCCCCGCAACAGGCTCCAGTAGTTCAACCAGACACTCTCGCCTTCGACATTGAGTGCGCTGCCCATGGTGCCCGGCAGCACCACCGCCAGGGGCCGCGGCTCGGTCGCGGCGCTACTGCGGCGCACCGCCGCGCGCCAGCGCGGCTCTTCCCGCGGCGCTTCCTGGATGGGCTGGAAGCCGCCGTCGCCGCCCTCGGGTCGGGTCAGGCCGGCGACCAGCCAGCGCACGCTCTTGTCATTGGTGAAATAGTTGAAGTGGCTCACCTCGGCGCCTTGATCGCGCAGGAAGCGGGCGCCCTGGTCCGGCCGGCGCAGGCCGCCGACCATGGAGCCGGTATTCACCACCAGGTCGTGATCGGCCCCGTAGAACCAGTCGGTGGCCAGCAGCTTGATCTGGCCCCACAGGCTGTCACCTTCGATGTCGCCGGCGATGACGCTCAGGTCGGCGCTGGTCAGCAGCGCCGGGTGCTGCAGCAGCCGGGTCAGCGCCGAGCCGGGCATCATGGCTTCGAGGCCGGGCAGCGTGCGCGGGTCGGTGCGTTCCTTGACCACCGCCAGCATGAAGTCGGCGACGTCGCCGACCAGCCCGTCGCCGCTCAAAAAATTGAGCACCGACAGCCAGCGGTCCAACCGTCCCGAAGCCAGCGTGGTGCCGCGCGCCGGGCAGGCCACGCGCACGAAGCGACCGACCGTCAATTGCCGCTCGTCCAGCTCCTTCAATAGTTGCTCGAGATCCTTGCGGTCGGACTGATAGCCGTCGTCGCGTTCCTTCTCGCTCGTCGTGTCGAGCGGATTGAGCCCCAGTTGCTGGGCGATGGTCCGGTCGGCGGCGAAGAGCTTCTGCAACAGCGCGGGACGAAGCGGGTCGTCGGAACGGTCGCGCTGGCCGAGGCAAAGCAGTTCGCCGACCAATCCGCCGCGCGAATGGCTGACCAGATGAATGTCGGCACCCTTGGGCAGGCACCGCACCAGGTCGACAGCATTGCGGATCGGGCTTTCGGTCAGGCTGCGATGCTCCCAGGCAAACACCTGCTCGCCATACTTTTCGGCCAGCGTCCGGCGCGCCGCGGCGCCGGTGGTGCCGTTCCACAGGTTGCCGAAGCTGCCTTGGCAGCTCGACGCGGTGCCGTGCAGGAATACCAGCAGTGGCTGCTTGGCCGTGCCGATGCGCTGGTTCCTGGCGACCGGCGCCAGCGCGAAGGCATCGCCGAGCGAACAGCGATACAGTCCCGGCGGCCGGCCATTCAGCGTTTTGTCTTCGAGCGCCCGGCCGATGGCCCCGGCGGCCGTTTCCTTCAGGTCCACGCCGAAGAATTCCAGTGCTTTGATCCCCAGTCCCAGCCAGCCGCGCTGGCCGCGCGGATCGGCCCGGCCACTCCGTGCGGGCGCTTGTCGATCGATTTCCCACGCGTCGCCGCCATCGCGGGCGAGCGCCTGGCGGCCCCGCTCGCGAATCAGATCGTCGGCACGGCTCCAGAGCACGAAGCCATTTTCGAGTTCGACCCGCACCACTTCGTCACCATTCGCCTCGATCTCGCCGCCGGCGTCGCGCGCGGCACCGGGCACCAAACGACGACGGCTGGTGACGACGACCGCCTTGCCGGTGGACAAACGGGTGGCCGATGCCTGTTCGGTGCCGCGGATCCGGTAGCTGCGCTGCTTCATGTTGGAGCTCCTCGTTCAGTGTCTTCTTGTCTGCGAAGGCTTCGGTGCCGCGCGTCAAAGCCCGCGGGTGTCGATCCAGTGGACCTTGCCCGCGTGGCGCTTCACTTCCGTGATCATGTGCTTCGTGCCGCCGGGGCCGTCGCCGTCGGCGCCGTTCCAGAGGCAGATGAGGTGCGACTTGCCCTGGCCCCAGGCCAGCGCGGTATCCAGCAGCCAGCGGTTGCACCGCTCGTAGGCGTAATCGTCGCCGCAGCCAGGCGGAACCGGACCCAGAGCATCCGGCGCAGCGCTTGGGGGGGCCGCCAGCGACGCTCGCGATCGCAGGTACCGTCGGTGCCAGTCCGCGCCGCCGGGAAGCACCGATCTGGCGATGAACTCCGCTTCCGCGAAGGGTTGCAGCCAGAACACCCGAATCCCCCGTTGCTGGCAGGCTTCGGTAAACAGCAGATCGCCGCCATGGGCGCCCTGCGTCAGCGCCAGATCTTGCGGACCAGTGCCGAGCTGTTCCAGTTCGGCGGCGATTCGTACCGCCGCCCTCGACACCTTGTCGGCGGGGAAACGCGGCCTTGGCCGGTCCGGCGCATCGACCCGGTGACCGCTGAACAGGATCACCTGGCCGGGTTGCCAGCCTTCGATGGCAAGGGGTGGTGCCGCGCCCATCGACCCACTTAGCCCCAGGCGCGACTGGTGAGGGCGGTGAGGTAGTCGTTGATGAATTTCGCCCAGGCGTTCTTCTTCGCGAAGTCGAGCGTGCGGTAGAGGCCGCAGACTGTCTTCTTCGGAAAATAGATGGAGGCGCCGTGCGAGTGTGCCATCCTGGCGCCCTTCCAGCCCGATTGCAGGATCATCCGCGCCGCTGCCGCCTTTACCGCCGCACAGGCCGCCGAGACGGTGGCAACGCGGACCAGCTTGGTCAGGCCGTCGCAGAGATCGATCAGGTCTACGTAGTCGTCGTACGGCGAGCTGTACTCTTGCACTCGGGTGCGCACCGACTGGATCGCCGCAAACACTTTGGGGTCGGTCATGGCCTTGGCCAGCGCGCCGCCGAGCGCATTGGCGGCACGGGCCACCGCGTCGATCTGGCCAAGATCCGTCGCCGAAAACGTGACCCCGGAATTGGCGCCGTAGGACGCGAGATATTGCGTGACCGCGACGCGTGAGAGTTCGGCCGGCGACATGGCGGGATTCCTGGCCAGCGCGGTCAGGATGCGGTCGTAGGGCCAACCCTCGTTCGGCTCTTCCTCCTGCGAGCCTACCGTATAGTCGGCACTGCCGCGAATCTGGTAGCCGACCTCCAGCATGCTCATCAGGCAGGCGTCGAAGCCGAGGATGTCGATCTTGCGGCCCAGCAGTCTCTTGATATCGAGCATGACGCGCTTCATTTCGATGTTGTCGATATAGTCCCGCGCCTGATCGTCGAAGGCGATGGCGCGCGACTGGGCCATCTTCCGCACGGTGGTCCGGAACAGAGCGCGACCGCCGCGGCGAATGGCCGCCCGCACTTGCCCCAGCGGTACCGGCGTCCCGTTCCTTTGCCGGGTGACGCGCGTAGGCACGGATACGCTGCCTTTGGCGTCGAGCGCATAGCCCTTGCGTACCACGGGTGGCGCATCGCCGCTGAAATAGTCGCCGCCCGCAGCGTAGAGATTGGAATCGTCCCAGCCCGCCCCGTGGTTCCAGAGCACCGCTAGATAATGCTGGGCCGGGTAGGTCTTGATGCCCCAGGTGAGGAAGTCCTTCAGTACCTTGGGGTCGCCCGTATTGGTTTCGCCCAGTTCGCCGACCACATCCGCCGCCAGCGTCGTGCCCTTGCGCAGCAGATAGCGCTTGGTGGCCTCCTGGTGGCCCGCGCGGTCGAATTGGGCGACGACGTTGATCGAAGCGCTGGAACCGACCTTCTTCATTTCCAACAGATCCGTCGCGCCGGCCCCGTCGAGGTTGTTGTCGCCGGCCAGATAGACCAGGACAGTCCAGCTGGCGTTGCCTTTGGCCTTTGCCGGGATCGCCTTCCTGGCGGTTCGTGGCGCTCTCGTCGTCCTCGTCACTGGCTTGGTCGCCGCTCTTGTGATTGTGCGTGTCATGTCTTCCTCCGTTGCGGTTGAGTGGTGCGGGTAAGCTGGTCCTCCCTACGACATCGGTGCATAGACAACGTAACCCCGTGGCGGCGCCCAGAACTGTGCACTGCCATCGGCCGCCGAATATTGCCGGTCCGGTCGGTTCAAGTCGGTGCCACTCCACCAGGCGACCGGCTCGAACCGGATGCCGGGCCACTGGGTGCGAACCCAGGCGCCATTCCAGCGATCGCCGCGGTTGTTGAGTACATAGATCAGGCCGCCCTGGTCGCCCTGGCCCCGGCGCTGCATCACATACAGATCATCGTCGAGCCAGAGCACATCGGTGGCGCCACCAGCGTACTTCTCGTGCACCGCCACCAGCGCCGCGATACCGTTCGGCGTGTCGGGGAGCGCCAGACCGTCGACGTAGTAGTCCTTCCAGAACACGCAGGGGTAACCCTCGTGGGTCAGGATGTGGCTATAGGCGAGCAGCTTGTCGTTGCGGATCGGCCGGCCGTCGTCGCGCAGGTCGTGGTTCTCGACGAAGGTCACCGCCGACTGGTTTTCGTCCTTCACCAGGCTTTCGCGGGTGGCCAGATCGCGCAGGCTGAAGCCGTACTGGTCGCACAACGCCTTCAGTATTTCTCGCAGCGGAAAATCGAAAGCATCGACCGGGTTCTGGTTCGAGAAATTGCTGACATCGACCCAGCCTTCGATGGCGCGCGCGTTATCCCAATATTCGGCGACGCCGTAGGGCTGGAAGGGCTTGCCATGCCGGAGATAGCGATACTCCTGCACGGCGGTTACCGTCGCCGCGCCGTAGCCCTTCACGTAGTCGTAGCGAAAGCCATCGAAGCCGACTTCCTCGATCAGCCAGCGCGATAGCTTCAGAATCTCGCCCAGCACATAGGGATTGCGATGGGAAAGGTCCGGCATGTCGCCGAAGGCGCCTTCGTCCCAGCTTTCGAACGGGTTGGGATGGAAACACTCCCAGTTGCGTGGAAACTTGCCGCTCTTCGGTTCAAAGCGCGTCCAGCGATTTTGTCCGGTGATGGGATTCACTTCCATGCCGTCGGCGCCGCTACAGTGATTGATGACGAAATCGGCGATCACGTCCAGGCCATGGTCGTGGGCGGACTGGATAAGACCGAGCAGTTCAGCCTTGGCGCCAAACCAGGTTTTGACCGAACCCTTCTGATCGAATTCGCCGAGGTCGTAATAGTCGTAGGGGTCGTAACCCATCGACGGACCGCCCAGGTTGGCGGCCTTGTGAACGGGCGGCAACCACAAGGCCTTGAAGCCCGCCCGCGCCAGATCGCCGACGCGCCCGCGCACGTGGTTCCACCACTGGTATTCCTGCTTCGATTCGCGCGGACAATCCCAGAAGAACGCCTGCATCATCACAGCCATTTCTGTCTCCTCATGTCGGGGCAAGGCACACCGGCATCGTTGCTACGCCGACATCATAGGCGCGGCGCAAGGAAAAAGCATACGCCGAAAGCGAGTCGCGAAACCGGCGAGCGGAATGCTATATTCATCTTATCGTCGCGGCGTAAGGAGACTCCTGCCATGTCCGACATCTTTCTCTCCTACCGGCGGCAGGATACCTTGAGCGCCACCGGCCGGCTTGCCGACCGCCTGGAACAGCACTTCGGCCCGCGGCGCGTGTTTCGCGACTACGATTCCATCATTGCCGGCGCAGATTTCGTCACTGCCATCAATAGCGCGATCAGCGTCTCGACGGTGGTGCTCGCCGTGGTTGGTCCCGATTGGGCCGATGCCCGCGATGGTCGGGGCGAGCGTCGGCTCGACGATCCCGGCGACTTCGTCAGACTGGAAATCGAAGCGGCATTCCGCGCCGAGGTGCCGGTGATTCCGGTATTGGTGGAAGGGGCAAAGATGCCGTCCGCCGAGGCGCTGCCGGCATCGCTGCAGGCCTTCGCGCGCTGCCAGGCGGTCGAGCTGACCGAATCGCGGTGGCGCGACGATGCCGACCGCCTGATCACCAGCCTGCAAGCGCAATTCGCCATCGAGTCCGACGCGCCGCCGCTGGCCGACGGTGGCGGCGGGGGCGCGATGGACATACTTTCCCGTTTCGCCCTCGACATGCTGGAGCTGGCGACGCATCCGCGGCGCCTGATCGCGCGGCGCCAGACCGGCCACGCGCTCGATCACGTGCGCGCTTTCCTGTTCCTGTTCGCCTGCCTGCTGCTGGGAAATCTCGCCCTGGTGGTCGGGGTCGGCATATCCGGCGCATTGTCCTGGCTGCTGGTCGGCGTCCTGTTTGGCGTCATCGTGGTCACGCTGCTGTCGATACCGCTGACGCTGGCCTGGCGATTGTGTGGTGCGCGCACCGACTTCCGGCAAGTGACGCTGATCTTCTCCTATATCTACGGTGGCGCTTGGCTGGGGTTCTGCGCCGGATCACTGTTGATCGTGTTGGGCATGCAGGTGGTCGATGCCGAGGTGTTTACCCGTTACCTGGCCATCTTCCGCCTGCCGCACCCGCTGGCGGATCGGCTGGTATGGGCGACCACGTTGCTGGACAGCACCATGCGCGGTCCGGCGATCAGCATGGCGACGATCGCGGCACTGGTTTGGCTGATGACCCTGCTGTGGGTGATCGGCGCGTGGGGAGCGTTTCGCTTGACCTACAACCTCGGTCGTCCACGCGCGATCGGCGCGACGCTGATCTGGTTCGCGTTGCTGGCGCTGGTCGTCGAACTGGCCAGCGCGGCCCGTCAGCTGGACTGAGGGTGGCGGTCGATGATGCGGACCTTGCCCCTGTTCCAGTCGCTCACCGGCATCTTCGAGCCATCGGCCGTCCAGCAACTGCCGGATGGCCGTTTTCTGGTGATCGAGGATGAAAAACAGCATCCGTTCAGCCTGTTCTCGATCGCCCCGAGCGGCGGCGTGGCCAGTCGCCCGCTGGTTCCGGCGTCGCCGGATGCCGACAAGGATTTCTGGAAGCTGGACGATCTGGAAGGACTGGCGCTCGACGCGGCGGGGCTGGTCTATGCGGTGACCTCGCATTCGCGCAACGGCGATGGCGAGGAAAAAAAGTCTCGGCACAAGCTGGTCCGCTTCCGCGTCGAGGGAGACGAGGTGATTCGGCCACAAGTGGTCACGGGCCTCAAGGCCGCTTTGGCAGCGGCGCATCCGGTGTTGGCCGCGGCGGCCGAGATAAGCGATGTCAAGGCCGACGGTGGCTTCAACATCGAAGCGCTGGAGGTCGGGGCCGACGGGCATCGTCTGCTGGTCGGCTTTCGCAGCCCCTTGCTCGACAATCGGGCCATCGTTGCCAGTATCGAGAACCTTGCCGCCATGTTCGAGCTGGGCGAGCCGCCCCGTGTGGCATCGACGCTGGACACCCTGGATCTCGATGGCAACGGGGTTCGCGGCATGTCCTATGTTCCGGCGCTCGGCGGCTATCTGATCGTCGGTGGTCCGGTGGCCCGCCAGCCGGTGCAATTTCAACTCTGGTTCTGGAGCGGCGAGCGAGGCGCGGCGGCCCGGCGCGTCAGCGTGGACGGACTGCCCGGTTTCGAACACGCCGAGGGCGTCAGTCCGGCGGTCATCGATGGCCGACAGTACCTTGTCATCGTCAGCGACGATGGCAGCCGGGTGGAGGGCCGTTACGCCCGCTTTCTGCTGCTTGAGCCTCGCCAGTTGCGGATTGCGCGCTGAACAGGCGCTGATTGCCGGAATGGCCTCGTCGGACCGTCGGTCAACCCGCGCGCCGCGATTCGGGGGCCGGCTCGGACTGATTGACGAAGGCGAAACGTCCTTTGCCCGCCCCCTTGGCGCGATACATGGCGTGGTCGGCGAGGCGAATGATCTTGTCGGCGTCGTCGTCGTCGTTTTCTCCATTGCTGGGAAACAGACAGACGCCAATACTGGCGCTCAGCCGGGTGTTGGCCGGCAAACCGGAAATGGGCGTTTCGATGAAGGAAAGGAGCTTGTTGGCAAGCTGACCGGCGTTGTCCGGGCTGCCGATGCCCTGGACCAGCAGGAAGAATTCGTCGCCACCAATGCGCGCCACGGTATCGGCCTCCCGCACCGCCCGCAGCAGCCGCCGGGCAATCCGACGCAGGGCGATGTCGCCACGATCGTGGCCCAACTGGTCGTTGATCGCCTTGAAACCGTCCAGGTCGATAAACATGCCGGCGTGGAGCGAGCCGTCGCGGCGGGCCTTGGCTAGCGTTCGATTGATGCGGTCGGTGAGCAACTCGCGATTCGGCAGGCCGGTGAGCCGGTCGTGCAAGGAGCGCTTGAGATGCAATCGACGTTCGGCTTCAAGCTCCTTTTGCCGGATGAACAGCCGGCGAGTGCGCTGTTCTTCGATATAGGCGGCGGTACCGCTGATCAGATTGGCGGCCACGAAGAAGAGCATGTGATTGAGCAACAGTGGCGCCGGATAGGCGCGCCAATAGCCGCAGACCAAGTTGTAAAGCAACAACAGCAGCACGTTGAGTGCCAGGGCGTGAATGAAGCGCAGGCCGAGCAGGTTGTAGAGCAGGGCGATGACGAGCATCAGTTCCGGGAAATAGTAGGCGCTGGTCTCGACCGGCAGCTGCCAAAGTCGGAGGATCAGGCCGATGCCCGCGGTGAGGCCGACCAGCGCCAGGATCGACTGGTGAAAGCGCTTGAACAGCGGGTGAAAGGTGAATAGCAGGGCGATCACCGGGGTCCATACGGCCAGCAGACGAACCGGCCACAGTGCGGCCAGCTGGTCGACGCTCAGGAAGCGGTGATCGAACAGTCCGAAGAAGAAACTGACCAGCGCCGCGAGCGCCAGCGCGAAACGGCTCTGCTCGAGGACGCGGGGAAAGGCATGACGCGCGAACGCCTGTTCGGTTTCCGGTACGCGGAAACCGAGCGTCAGGGTATGCAAGCTGCTCATCGGCGATCGACCATGGCGCCAGCGCGGGAAAGAATGCGAGGGCGTGATTATCAAACAGTTCTTTGACCGTGGAGACAATGTCGCCAATTGTTTTCAGCGCAATTGATTGTTCTTGCTAAATGCGGGACTGATGCTGCACACTATTGGCATGGTGCGCAACGCAATTTGGCGAGATTGGGCAATCCGTCGGGAAAACCCTGAGGAGGTTTCGGCCTTGTCGACAGACCGGAATGCGGCAAGGATTGCCGCCCGTCCACCGAACTTGCCGGGCCGAATGGCGCAAGTCGTTTGACTAATGCGTACTTTCAAGGAGTTGGCGCAACCGCAGTCATGGCATGTTCTTTGCTCGCGATATCGAGGAGCATATCAACCGGGAAGGAACGCAAGCTCATGGTGACCGGCCGTCGCCTCAGACCCTATAAGCCCGACTTGGCAGCGCTGGCTCAGCCTTTGCCGTTCGATGTGTTTACGCGTCGGGGCGTATTGGTTTGCCGATCGGGATCGATCTGGGCGGGGCGGCTCGAACTGCTTGAGGACCAGCAGTTCTTCCGCGTCGTTGACGATACGGGGGGTGGCGATTGCGCGACGTTCGACACACTGGTCGAGCGAGCTCGCGAGTACGCGCGTATCGCCGCCGTCTGGGGCGGCGAGGCCAACGACGCTCGCCGGATCGACGACATTGCGCAGAACCTGATCCATCTAGTCGGCACCAACTCCGCGCTGTGCAGCGGCATGGCGATGCACATGCCGATCCAGAGCCACGCGATCAGGCACAGCTTCGCTGTCGCCACGACCGCCGTCACGCTCGGCATCTGGCTTCAACTGGACGACCGGACACTGGTCACAGTGGCACGAGCCGCGCTGACGATGAACGTTTCCAGCCTTGCCCTGCACGACGACTGCGCCACCGTGCGGGGCCGCCTGGAACCGGAGCGCAGGAGTGATATCGGCAGCCATCCGCTGCTGGCCGCCAACCGGCTGATGGAAACGCCGGGCATCGACGCGCGCTGGATAGACGCGGTCGAACAGCATCACGAAAACACCGACGGCAGCGGCTACCCCTACGGCAACACCCGCGACAACATTCCCCTGGAAGCCCGCATTCTTCGCGTGGCGGATGTCTGGTGCGCACTGGCCAATCCGGGCGCGGACCGCATCCTCGGCGCGCCCAAGGCGATAATGGACGAGATGTTCCGGCGGGAGCGGCGGCGGCTCGACGATCACGCGCTTTGCGAACTCCGCAAGCGCTTTGGAACGCATCCGCCGGGCAGTCTGGTTCGGCTGGCCAATCGGGAAACCGCCCTGGTAACGACCTGGACAACAGGTGCGGCCGCGCCCGGCATGGTAATCAGTGTGCTGACCCCGTCGGGCGAGATCGATCCGCGGCCGAAGGTGCGGCGGACCGGCAAACAGGACTACGGTATCCGCGGCAACGCATCGTTTTCGGTGAATCAGCTGCGCAATGTACCTTGGAGCAAAGTCTGGGCGATGATGGCCTGACCGGGCCGGCAACGGAGCAAAGCTGCTCGGTACAGATCATGTCGACTCCGGTAGTTCGCCGGACGCGGCGGTGCATGCTCAGCCTATTACCAAAGTGTGACAGATGGTCGCGTTGCGGTTATTCTGGACATGTTCCGGGCGATTCCAATAACGACATTGCGGGCAGCTTTCGTTGGTGACACCTTGCAGAGTTTCTCTTACAGCGGACCCTTGTTCGACTCGCTGCCGCTGGGTATTGTTTTTCAGGACGCCCAGGGGCGGATCGTAGCGGCCAATCCGGCCGCCCAACGAGTTCTGGGGCTCACCCTGGATCAACTGCGCGGGACCACTTCGATCGACCCGAGGTGGCAGGCGGTTCGCGAAGACGGGACCCCCTTCCCGGGCCTGGAGCACCCCGCGATGGTGGCGCTCCGGACCGGGCAGGCAGTGCTCGACGTCGTAATGGGAGTGTTCAATCCGGAACTCGACGGCCAGACATGGCTCAGTATCTGTGCCACTCCGGTCAGAGGCGAGGCGGACGAGCGGACGCTGGGCGTCTATACGGTGTTTCAGGACATCACCGACCAAAAGCAGACCGAGGCCCTACTGCGCAAGAGCGAGGAGCGTCTGCGACTTGCGCTCGGTTCGGCGCGGCAGGGCTGGTTCGATCTGAATGTACAGACGGGCGAGGTCGTGGTCGGTCCGGAGTACAGCCGATTGCTCGGCTATGAGCCATCCGAGTTTCAGTCGTCGCTACAGCATTGGCTGGACAACGTCCACCCCGATGATCGCGATGGCCTGATGGCCACGTATCGGAACGCCCTGGCCACAGGCGGCCCCGCCGAACTGGAGTATCGGCGGCGGACCAAGTCCGGCGATTGGAAATGGATCCGATCGACGGGAGCGATCGTCGAGACGGATTCGGCCGGCCGGCCTCTGCGGATGACCGGCATCCACAAGGACATTACGGATCGGCGGCGGTCCGAGACGGCGCTGATGGAATCCCGCAGGCTGTTGCAAACCATTATCGATACCGCACCGATCCGGGTCTTTTGGAAGGATCGCGACTTGCGCTACCTTGGCTGCAATCCGGCTTTTGCGCGGGATGCGGGGCGACGCCAGCCAAGTGAGGTGATCGGCAAGGATGATCGTCAACTCGGTTGGGCGGCGAACGCCGAACGCTATCGTGCCGATGATCGAAGCGTCATCGAGGCGGGCACGGCGAAGCTGGCCTATGAGGAGCCGCAGACGACTCCCGACGGCCAGACCATCTGGTTGCGCACGTCCAAAGTGCCGCTGCGCAATCAGGCGGGCGAGACGATAGGTGTGCTGGGAGTCTATGACGACGTCACCGAGCGGAAGCAGGCGGAACTACTGGTGCGCATCCAGCATGAATTCGCTGGCGTCGTGCTCGAGGAGCCGGCGCAGGGCACGCTCTTTTCGGCGATCCTTGACAGCGCGCTGCGTTTGCCCGGGCTGGATGGCGGTGGGCTCTATTGGCGGCAACCCGACGGCGCGTACCAGCTGGTTGTTCACCGCGGTTTGTCGCCTGCGTTCATTGCCCACGCCGGGCGCTTGGCGGTCGATTCGCCCGAGGCGGAAACGATACGTCTAGGGAAACTGCAATGCAGTTGCAGCGATAGTGGCGATCATTGCAACAATCAGTCTCTCGTCCGCCAGCCGGCGCTGGTGGCGGAAGGCGTAAGAGCGGTGGTGGTTCTACCCATTCTGGCGGAGGGCGAGGCGGTCGCCAGCCTGAACCTGGTAAGCCACGAACGGTCGAAGATTCCGCCGCACGAGGTGACGGCGCTGGAAACCTTGGCGAGGCAGTTTGCGCAGGCGATTGCTCGCTCCCGCGTCGCCGAGGAATCCGCGCACCGGCAACAGAATCTGGCCGGGATCTTCAACGCCATCGACGATTATCTTTTCGTCATCGCTCCCGATGGCCGCATCCTTCATTACAACCGGGCAGTCAGCGAACTTCTGGGGCACGGCGAACAACTGATCGGCCAGCCAATCGCGATGATCCACCCGCCCGAACACCGTGCCGAGGCCGAGTCGATCATTGCCGCGATGGTGGCTGGTCGTCAAGCCTCGTGCCCGCTACCCTTACTGAAGGCGGACGGATCGCGGGTGATGGTCGATACGCGCGCAGTTCCGGGCCACTGGAACGGGCAGCCAGCCATCATCGGCGTTTCGCGCGACATTACCGAGCAACTGCGCCAGGAAGCGGCGCTTAGCGAGGCAAAACGGTTCTCCGATGATCTCATCAACGGCTTGCCAGGCATATTCTTTCTGCTCGACGACACCCAGCGGATCGTCCGTTGGAATGATCGGCTTGCGCAGGTGACGGGCCACTCGTTCGATACCTTGAGCCGAATGACGGCAACCGATTTCTTTGCCGGTGACGACGTGGCGCGAATCGCCAGCGCGGTCCGCGACGGTATCGAAACCGGCGAGGTTTCCGTGGAGGCGGATATCTGCACCGCGGCTGGCCGGTCCGTCCCGCATATCTTTACCGGCCGTCGAACCATGATCGAGGGCCGGCCTTACCTGGTGGGCCTCGGGATGGATATTGCCGGGCGTAAGGTGGCTGAAGTCGCCTTGCGCGAACGGGAGGCGGTCTTTAGCGCTATCGTCACACACGCGGTGGAAGGCATCTTGTTGGTGGACGCCGAGACCATGGAGTTCGCCGAGTTTAACGATGCCGCATGTGAGGGGCTTGGCTACACGCGGGAGGAGTTTTCGCGCCTGCGGCTGCCTGACGTGCAAGGCAGCATGACGCCTCAGGAAACCTGGGAAAAGGTCAAGGTCGCCGCGGCGACTCCCGGCGGATTGCGTTTCGAAAACCGTCATCGGCACAAGGATGGCCACCTGCTCGAGCGGCGAGTCAGCAACCGGCCGGTCAGGGTTCGCGGCCGGACTTACCTGGCCCACGTCTGGCACGATGTGACGGAGCAGAATCGCGCCGCCCGCACGCTGGCCGAGTCGGCACTGTTTCTGCGCGAGACACAAGCCATTGCCCATGTGGGTGGCTGGAAAGCCAACCCCGCCACCGACATGCTGCTCTGGACGGATGAGGTCTATCGGCTGGTCGAACATCCGCTCGATCGCCCACCGGTCGGGCTCGAGGAGGGGCTCCAGTATTACGCGCCGGAATTCCTGCCGGCAATCAGGAAACACCTCCTTGCGGCATGGGAATCCGGCACACCGTTTACTTTCGAAACCGAAATGATCGCCGCCTCCGGTCGGCGGTTTTGGGCAGAGTTGCGCTGCGTCGGCCGTGTCGACGCCGATGGCGGGACATTCCTCACCGGCACTTTCCAGGACATCACCGAGCGCAAGCGAGTGGCGACGGAACTGGAGCGACACCAGCAGCATCTCGAAGACATGGTGGCGAGCCGTACCGCCGATCTGGAGGCGGCCAACCGCCGCCTGCAAATCAGCGACAAGCGTCTCAAGGCGATGTTCGACATGAGCCAGGCTGCGGGTGAACTCGAGGAAAAGGAATTGCTCCAGCGCGGTATCGAGGAAGCCGTGCGCCTCACGGAAAGCGAGATCGGTTACCTGCATTTCGTCAACGAGGACCAGCAGACCATCGAGCTCTACACCTGGTCCGCGGCGACGCTGAAGTACTGTACGGCGGCTCACGACAAGCACTATCCGGTGCCCCAGGCAGGCATCTGGGCAGACTCCCTGCGTAGCCGACGGCCGGTTCTGCACAACGACTACCAGGGCCTGCCCAACCGACACGGGTACCCCGAGGGCCACGCTCATCTGGTACGGCATCTCGGCGTCCCGATTATCGAAGGCGACAAGGTGCGGGTGCTGTTTGGCGTCGGCAACAAGGCGGAGGACTACGACGACTCCGATGCGCATCAGCTGCAGTTGATCGGCGAAGATCTCTGGCGCATCGTAATGCGTCGTCGCGCGGAGGCGGAACTCGCCGCGGCCAAGGACGCGGCTGAACAGGCCAGCCGAGCGAAGAGCAGCTTCCTTGCCAACATGAGCCACGAGATCCGCACGCCGATGAACGCGATCATGGGCTTCACGCACCTTGCCCTGCAGGATACGACCGACCCTCGCCAGCGTGGTCATCTGCGCAAGATTGGCGATGCCGCTGCTCATTTGCTGCAGATCATCAACGACATTCTCGACTTCTCGAAGATCGAGGCCGGCAAGCTGGTTCTCGAGGAAACCGACTTTCAGGTCCACCAGGTGCTGGAACGGGTGAGCTTGCTGGTTTCCGAGCGTATCGCGGCCCAGGGTCTTGAACTGATCAAGTTCGTGGTCCCTGAATTGCACGGCATGCTGCGTGGCGATCCGCTGCGCCTAGGCCAGATTCTGCTCAACTTCGTGAGCAATGCAGTCAAGTTCACCGAGCGTGGGTCGGTGACCCTGCGGGTGCGACTCATGGCAGAAACCGCTGGACGGCTCCTGACACGCTGGGAGGTGACCGACACTGGTATCGGCATTGGTCGGGAAGATCAACAGCGCTTGTTCCAGGCGTTTGTGCAGGCGGACGCGGCGACCACCCGCAAGTATGGCGGTACCGGCCTCGGTCTGACCATCAGCGCCCGGCTGGCGCAACTGATGGGCGGTCAAGTCGGGCTCGACAGCGAGCCGGGGCACGGCAGCACCTTCTGGTTCACCGCCGTGCTGGCGCGCAGCCAGACGGCGGTGCCACCACCCGAGGCCGAGAGTGGCCAAGGAGCGTCGCAGGCCAATGTTCAGGCTGCTCTGTCGGCCCGGCGCGGTGTGCGGATACTGCTGGCCGAGGACAATCCCGTCAATCAGGAAGTCGCTCTGGAACTCCTGCGCGCCGTCGGCATGCACGTCGACGTGGCGCAGGATGGCAGGGAGGCGCTTGCTCTGGCGCAGTCCAATGCGTACGACCTGATATTGATGGATGTGCAAATGCCCGGCATGGATGGCCTGGCGGCCACGGCCGCGATTCGCCGCCTGCCCGATCGACAGACGCTGCCGATTCTCGCCATGACGGCGAATGCTTTCGACGAGGACCGCCGCCGCTGCCTGGCCGCCGGGATGAACGACCACGTCGGCAAGCCGGTCGATCCCGATGTGCTGTTCGCTACCCTCCTCAAGTGGCTGCCCGACCAGGCGACCGACCCGGGATATGACGGATCGGACCGCGCGCCGGAGACCGCACCGGTGGTGCCACCCGTCGGCGCCGCGACCAGTCTCGACGACATACCGGGGCTCGATCCGAGCGTCGGGCTGCGCAGCCTGCGCGGCCGGGTGGGGCGCTACGGGGCGTTGTTGAAACTGTTTGCCGCCAGTCATGCCGATGACATGGATCGCGTCCAGGCGCACTTGTCCGCCAACGAGAACGAGGAGGCCCAGCGCCTCGCGCATGCGCTAAAAGGGGCCGCCGGTACCTTGGGGGTTTTCCGCATCCAGGCCCAAGCGGCCGATCTGGAACAAGCCATCCTTGGAAATGCCGATCACGACCGGTTGCGGGAGATCGCGGCGGTGCTGGGTGTCGAGCTGGCGGCTTTCTCGGCTGCCGTCGATCGCGTTGTCGGGGCCGGCAACGAGTTCGGCGCCTCGGCGCGTGTATGATCGAACGATCCGCGTTGCCCATAGACCACATCATGCAGAAACCCAATATCGAAGACCGGATGGGCATCGCCTTACGGGACATCGGTATTCCGCCGCGTCCCTCGATTCTGGTCGACATGGACCGCGAGATGGCCAGAAACGAACCCGACTTCACTCGGCTGGCAAAGATTCTCGGCGCGGATGTCGCCCTGGCGGCGGCACTGATCAAGACCACCAATTCGCCGTTCTTCGGCTTCAACAAGAAAGTCCGTACAGTTCAAGAGGCCCTGCTCGTTCTCGGGCTCAAGGTGGTCATCAGCACCATTGCCGGCATCGAGTTGCGGAAGGCCTTCCAGCACGTGCCTGATATGGAACGCTTCTGGGATACGTCGGCCAAGACCGCGCGGGTATCCGGCTGGCTGGCCCGGCGTTTCAAAGAGCGGGGCGGAATCAGAGTCGAAGATGCTCATACGTTTGGTCTGTTTCGCGACTGCGGCATACCGGTGCTGATGATTCCCTTTCCCGAGTATCGGGCCGTGCTGGGCAAGGCGAACGCGGAAAAGACGCTAAGCTTTACGGCGGTCGAGGATCAGTTGCTCTCGGTCAACCATGCCGAAATGGGTGCGTCGTTGGCCGAATCCTGGCTGTTGCCAGATGAAATCGCGCTGGCCATCCGCCACCATCACGATGCTATGTGGCTTGCACAACAGGCGACGTCGCCAGTGGCCGTCGCGCCGGCGCACCTGATCGCGATGGCGCACCTGGCCGAACATCTGATCCAGGAGCGAACCGGGCAGGCGCAGACCCAGGAATGGGGAAAGGTGGCAGGGGTTGCCCTCTCGCTGCTAGCCGTTGACGAGAGCGAGATCGGTGTCCTGATCGACGAGTGCGGTGCAGCCGTTGCCGGCGGTGCGGAGTAGTGTTGGCGAAAGCGGCTCCGCCATGTCGGACGAAGGGCATTGCCGTTAATCGCGGGTGAGATAGCGGCGAAGATTGGCATCACCGGCGGCGAAACGGATAGCATGCCGCCTGTCTCGACAGCCCCACCGGAACCAATACACGATGCACGCCAACCTGCGCCTGGCCTTTCTCTATGGCCTGACCATCTTCCTGAGCGCATTTCTGCTGTTTCAGGTGCAACCGCTGATTGGCAAGATGATTCTCCCCTGGTTCGGTGGCTCCGCGTCGGTGTGGACCACCTGCATGCTGTTTTTCCAGATGCTGCTGCTCCTCGGCTACCTGTACTCGCACTGGATCGTCCGTTTCCTGTCGCCGCGCCGGCAAAGCCTGCTGCACATGGCGCTGCTGGCGGTCAGCCTGCTGTTGCTGCCCATCAGCCCGAGCGACGACTGGCGGCCGACGGGCGGAGAGAACCCGACGACCCGCATCCTGGCGCTGCTGGCGGCGACCATCGGCCTGCCGTATTTCGTGCTGTCCACCACCGGGCCGCTGATCCAGGCCTGGTTTGCCCGCGAAAGGCCCGGTGTCGTTCCCTATCGGCTGTTCGCGCTATCCAATTTCGGTTCCCTGCTGGCGTTGCTTGCCTACCCGGTGGCGGTGGAACCTCTGCTGCCTACCCGGTGGCAATCCTGGGCCTGGTCCGCCATGTTCGCCGTCTTCGCACTTTTATGCGGCCTGCTGGCCTGGCGCGGGCGGCTCGGCCACAGCGGGGCGATCACCCGGCGCGATGTCAACCATCCGGCGCCATCCGGCCGTGACCGCCTCGCCTGGGTGGCGCTGGCGGCCTGCCCATCGATCCTGCTGGTGGCCGATACCAGCTATCTGACCGAGAACATCGCGCCCATTCCGTTACTGTGGGTGGTGCCGCTGGCGCTGTACCTGCTCTCCTTCATATTCTCCTTCGAGCGCCAGGGCTGGTATCGGCGGCGGATCTTCCTGCCGCTGCTGGTGGTTGGGCTTGGCGCCATGGCTTATCTGCCGACGCTCGGTGTTTCGGCGCTGCCGATCTTGCTGGCGACCGGCATCAATTTGGCTTCGTTCTTCGTCGCCTGCATGGTTTGCCATGGCGAGTTGTCGCGACGGCAACCGCATCCATCCCATCTGACCGGCTATTACCTGATGCTGGCGACCGGTGGCGCGATGGGCGGGCTGTTCGTCGGGGTGATCGCACCGTACTCGTTCAACAGCAACTACGAGTTGTCCATCGGTCTGGTGGTGACTGCGCTGGTGGCGTCCGTGGTCGTCCTGGGAGGCCACCGTTTTTCCGGCCGTGGCCGGCAAGTCGCAGGCTGGGCCGCCGCCGCCGTGTTCACCCTGGCCATTGCCGCGATACGCATCGCCGACCATCGGGAAGAGCTCGAAGATGCCGAGGTGACGATGCGCAACTTCTACGGCACCCTGAAGGTGTTTACGCGCGACGAAGGCAGGAGCGCCTATCGGGTACTGACGCATGGCCAGATCGTTCATGGCCGACAATTTTCCGCCAGCGATCGACAGGACGAGCCAACCGCCTACTACAGTCGCGATGGCGGCGCCGGCCGTACCTTGCTGGCCAAGGCGGAGCAGGGCCCAATGAGGGTTGGCGTCATCGGCCTGGGTGTCGGCACCCTGGCCGCATACGGGCGCGCCGGCGACGACTACCGGCTCTACGAAATCGATCCGCTGGTCATCGATCTGGCCCGTTCCCACTTCACCTATCTCGTCCGAACCCGGGCCAGGACGGAAATGGTGCTTGGCGACGCACGGCTCTCCCTGGACCGCGAGGACTCGCAAGGATTCGACGTGTTGATCGCCGACGCCTTTTCCGGCGACGCGGTGCCCATTCACCTGCTGACGCGCGAGGCATTCGCCACCTACTTCCGGCATCTGAAGCCGGATGGTGTACTGGCGATTCATGTCACCAACCGTTTTCTTGCCTTGGCGCCGGTGGTCAAGGCGGCGGCGGAAAGCTTTGGGCGCCAGGCACGCATGGTTTCGATCAGCGGCGATCCCGACCGCCTGGTGTTCCGCTCATCGTGGGTGCTGGTGAGCGCGGAGCCGAGTTTCTTCGAGCGGGAACAACTGCGCAACGCGACCGATGCTATCGATTCGCCGCCGAATTTCCGTGTCTGGCGCGATGACTACAGCAGCGTCTATTCGGTCTTGAAATAGCGGCGCCCTCGCCCCCCGGCGCGGCGGCGCGGGCGGCAAGGCGTGCCAGAATGGCGATTTCCGACCAAGGGCCGACTGCCATGACCGCGAGTGCTTTCCCTCATTTGTTGGCGCCCCTCGACTTGGGGTTCTGTACGCTGCCCAACCGGGTGCTGATGGGTTCCATGCACACCGGCCTGGAAGAGGCGCCGGACGGTTTCTCTCGCCTGGCGGCCTTCTACGGGGCGCGGGCGCGCGGCGGGGTTGGGCTGATCGTCACCGGAGGCATCTCGCCGAACAAGGAGGGACGGGGATTCCCCGGCGCGGCGGTGCTCGCCGACGAGACCGCCGTGGGCCAGCACCGGATC
>WBZL01001451.1_pt1 | contig 24912 bp, 38 predicted proteins | sample 5204291 | NCBI WGS metagenome assembly WBZL01 (sample SAMN12344345, study PRJNA552823) | activated sludge metagenome | biome: Activated sludge suspended growth; feature: Nitrification reactor; material: Wastewater; isolation source: activated sludge from nitrification reactor of wastewater...
TCGCTGGGGCGCTCATCGCCGCCTGCTGTGTTCTCGTCGCCGCCACGGGACGCCGTCCGAGCGACTGAGTGGCGAAACCGCGCAGTACCGGCGCCGTCCTGTGGGTTGCGACCGATCCGATCTGCCGCTCGGCGTGGCCGTCGATTGGTCAGCCGTGGCGGCGAGTCCATTCAAGGGTTTCGACTTGCGGGTCGCTTCGAATCGCGTTGATGAGATCCGCTGTGCCGCTGATCTTGGTGGCCATCAGGTCGTAGTCGGTGTAGACAAACCAGGCCCGGTCGGCTGGCCAGATGTTGCTCGCCGTGAACACCTGCTCCGGACTGTTGCCGAACAGCGGCATGCTGTCGAGCCTTGCCATCACGTGACTGGGCTGATCGCCCCACCAACTGGTCGGAACGTGGAGGAAGTGGCAGCGCGTGGCGGGGCCATCGGGCGAGTGCCGGATCAGCGCTTCGACCAGCGCGGTCGCTGATCCGCTGTCGAGCGAGCCCTCGCACGGAGGTTGGATCGATGCCGGCCAGCTACTGAACGGGAACCAGCCGTGAGACGGCGGTCGAAGGTGTCGAGCGAGCTCGATGCCGAGTCGACCGCCGAGGTCCTTCCATGGAAGCCGTGACCATCCTTCGCCCGGCGGTGTCGACATGCCCAGAGGAACACCTGACGATTTGGTGACCTCGTCGAGGTTCACGCCGTTGACGATGAGCGGCTCGTCCATCCCTCTCTCGATCCGGTCGCGTCGCACGTCGTCGTGCGAGCGATCCTCGGGATCCGCAGCCTCGTACATCGCATGGAGGATCCACGTTGAGTCGGCCCAGCCGTTGAGGTCCCAGCCGACCCCGCGTCCGGGATCTTCGGCTGATCGGCTTTCGAGCCATTCGAGATCGCCGCTGCTCAACTCGCCTGGCTGACCGCTCCCGCGCCAGCGTCGCTCTGACGGCACCAGGTGGTCGTTCATCTCACCATTCTCACAGCCAGTACGCATCGCTCGACGACCATCGATCGGCGGAGTATGGCCATCGCTCGCTTGGCACGCTGGGGAGGTCGAGCACCGGTGCAGATCTGCCGATACGTGCTGATGGACACGGTTGCCAGAAGCGGCCAGTGTGAGGGAATGGATGCCAACGAGCCCGAACTCGTTCGATACTGGTTCGAGTTCGACCTGACAGGTCTCGGTCCGAGTCCGACTGCTCCAGGAGTCGTACAGCTCGACGGAGGAACGCTGGCTCACCGATTCTGTTGGCGTGGCGTCGGAGTCACAGGCTTCGATGAGAACGACTGCATAGGCCTGCTTGCGGCGGTGATCGCCCCCGAGCCAGTCCCACCAATCGTGCGATCCACGAGGGATGTGGACGCCGCCACGCTCAGTCTCGAAGATCGTTGGGGCGGCGGTCCGATCGTGCCGGTATGGCGAGGCGTTTGGTTCCCGCCGCAGACGGGGAACGGGCCGGTTCTCTCGTAGCGCCGAGCTGCCGCTCGGCGCTGTTGACGGGTCGAGCGGTGTGCCGACAGAGTTCGGACGTGGGATCAGAAGCTGCAGCGGTCATCGAGCGCTTCGCAGCGGGCCACCTTGGGCTTCACATGCGATGGTCGCAGGGGGAACTCGGCAGACCCGGCGACAACCTCTACCGGCTGACCTCTATCGCCGTCCGTGCGCACAAACTGCTCATCGAGTTCGACAAGCAGGTACTTGTAGTCCTCACAGAAGCGACCCTGCGCCGCGCATCCGATGTCGAGGTCGTCGTGAGCTACGACCAGCTGACCATCGACCGGCAGGGATACGGCGACATGACTCGCCACTGCGAATCGTTCGCCGAAGGCGAGTTCACGATCTATCGATAGCGCGGAGCTGCCTGATCGATCGGGCGTCACGGCTGCCGTCGGGATTCAGGCGCGCTTGGCGGCCTAGATTGCATTGACGTGCCGGACCGTAAACCGCCTCGCCTGGCAGCCGATGACTCGCGCCGTCTTGTGCGGTCTGCTGCGTTATCAACGTGACTCGTTTGTTCGCAAGCTGCGCGGCGTGGACGACAGCGCGGCGCGAACGTCGCCGGTCGGGAGTGGTACAACGCTGCTGTGGCTGGCGACGCACATGGCGCAGGCCGAGCAGACATGGATCGTGAGAAGGTTCGCTGGCCGCGTGGTGCCCGACGAGTTGCTGGCCGAGCCCGCGTCGCTCGCTGATGCGATCGCGATCTACGAGCAGACAACGGCGCTCGTCGACGGGATCGTCGAGGTAGCGAGCCTCGACGAGCTATGCGCTGACGACGACCCGCCCGTGAACCTTCGGTGGATTCTTGCTCACCTCCTCGAGGAGACTGCGCGCCACGCCGGCCACGTCGACATTCTTCGCGAGCTGGTCGACGGAACGACCGGCCGTTGAGCGACGCACGCCGATCTGCCGATCCGCTCGCGGTCAGGGCCAGTGGGACGCTCCACCGCTGAGCTCGGCCCAACGCTTCACGATGAGCTCTGCGTACGTGCTGCGCTGTAGGCCGTAGCTGCCGAGCGAGTAGCCGTCGTTGCACTCGATCAGGCGCCAATCGGGCCGCGCCCGATCGCCGAGATTCACGATGTCGACGGAGCAGCCGACTGGCCGGCTGTGCCATTGCTGAACCAGTGAGCGGACGAACACTGGAGATGGCGCGTCCTCGTTCACGCAGCCCGTGTACGGGCGGATGTCACGGACATCTCCGTCCACAACGAACGCACGCCACTCCACGCGGTTGCGTAGGTCGACCGGTCGAGCGACGAACACGGGCAACGAATCATCGAGCGTCGCGAGAGGGATCAAGTCATCGGTGCGATGGACGACGACACCCGTGAACTCCTTACGCCCGGTAGTCGGCTTCACGAACAGCGGCCAGCGATCGGTGGTGCGCCGGACCCAGCCCATCGTCCGGGTCTCGATCTCAGGGTCGAGCAGGAATGCGCGCAGCGCCGACGGATAGTCGATGTCCGGTGGTGTGATGCCGAGGCGGGCGAGTGCATCCACGACCTGGTCGACCCCTCCGACCACCGGATGGTCGGCGTCAAGCTCGATCTCGTCGACGGCCTCGAACGTGCGGATCTCCCACCCGCGGTCTTCGAGCGCGCACCAGACGCTGTAACAACCCTCCGTTGCAGGTAGGCCTCGTCGATACTGGATGTAGGCGAGCACCGCCCGAATCTACGAGAAGCAGGGAAAGCGACCGATGCGCGTTTCCCTAAGCGCAGCTGCCTCCCGCTCCGAACTGCCGTGATGCTCGGTCAGGTGCTTTGACTCGCGGGCGTTGCGTGGAGCACCGGTGATCGACCGGCTGGGTGTGTGCTTCCGCCCGAGTCGTACGACGAGGAGTTCATCGACGAGTGGGCGGCGTGGGTGCTGGATCACGGCCTCCCTGCAAGTCGCCACGTGCCAGCGGTCGGTGAGGCGTGCCCGATCGCGCGTTGGCGAGGGCCTGATCTCGGCGCCGTGCTGTTCGTCGCCTGGGATGGGGACGGCTCGTCGCTGGTTGGTGACGTGCAAGTCCTTCGTCGCCACGACTCGGGTTGGGAGGCATCGGCTGGCAGCGGCGGTGCCGGGTGGTTCGACCCGCCTTATGCGCGCCCTTCGGGGATCGCAGCGGAGGACGTCGACCTCGTCAGCTGGGGCGGCTTCGAGTCGTTACCTGACTGGCGATACGAGCGGGCGTACGGGATTGCTGGCTCTGCGGCGTGCTGGGTCGAGGTGCTGTCGAACGGCGAGTCCACCAGGTTCCCGATCGAGGTGGACTACGGCGCCTTTGTCGTGGCGTGGGATCCCAGAGTCACTGCAGAGGTCCGAGTGCTCGATCGCAACGGCAGGACGCTCTGGTCGGATCTCGATTGACCGCCCCCGATCCGAACTGCCGATCGGGGTGGGTCGTTCTGTGGCGCCCTTGCTCGTTGAGGAGTTCAGGGTTGGTGATCGGTCGGTCGCCGGGCGAAGCGTGGAGCAAAACGCTCGTAGACAATCCCGTCGACTTCGGATCCATCCGGCAGACGCACGACTCGCCGTGCTGTCTCCACCATTCCGGCGCGTTCCAGAACGTGGCGGGCGGCATGGTTGGTAGGGGCGGTCTCCGCGAGCAGCGAGATGTCGTTGCCGATCATCAGCTCGACGAGCAAGCGCACAGCACGGCCCATGTGCCCTTTGCCGCGTCCCTGTGGCCCCATCCAGAGCCCGATGCGGACCGTCCGGTGGAAGGGCTCGGAGTCCGTCACCGGTAGCGGCTCGAGCGCCACGACGCCGATGGCGACCTCCCGGTCGCGTTCGGTGATCACCATGAGCGTGGGTGCCCGCCTCCGGCGGACAGCCGTTCGATAGCGAGCCGCCATGTCGACCGGCCAACCCATCACTCCGATGACCACGTCGTCGATCGTCGCCTCGATGGCGTCAGCGTCGGACGACCTCACCGCACGCACCGACGTGGCGCCGGCGCGGAGCGGCTCGGCGGTGCCGACCACACCACGGACGAACGTTGATGTCAGTGCGCGCACCGAAGGGTCACGGCTGGGCCTGATCCCCGACGAAGGCCGCCGCGCGGCCACCACACAAACTGTGACGAGTCCGAGAACCGCCAACGCCACCGCCGCCGTCACGCATCCATCAGATCACACCCGAACACATCCACCGGCCCGGACCCCTAGGCCGAGAGCTTCCGGAGCGCGGAACTGCCGATACTCGCTGGCTGCCCCGGCCGCCGACGCAGCACTCTCTCGGTGTGGCGTGGGATGAGCGAAGACTCGAAGCGAATCTCGGAACGTTCATGCGCCAATACGGCCGGCGCGCCCACGCCGGTCATGACCCGAACGATCGCGGCTACGACCGCAAGGTCGAGAGGATGGTGAAGCGAATGCCGCCCGAGCAACTCGACCGGCTCTTGAACGGCGACGGCGAAGCGCCGGCAGATGCGCCTGCCATCTGAACGCAGCAAGGTTGCGCAGCCTGGCGCGGATCTGCCGTTCTGTCAGCTCTGAATCGCCCGAGTTGTACCGTCGTGGGACGAGCACCGGTTGCTCTGCCTCCTCCAACCCCCGGAGCAAAGCTTGCACGACGACGATGACAAGCCACTCGACATGGGACCTCGCGCTCGGCGGTGCCGCGGCTACTGCGAGGGATGGCGCGACCCAGACACGTTCGGACACCACGGTGGGTTCCACTTCCAGGTGAACACTGTCGAGCAGATTGACGCCACCCACGTCAAGGTGCACGGCTACTGGTGTGCTGGGGGCTTCGATTCAGCTGAGCGGCACTTCGTCGTCTCGGCGAATGGATCGAGCGAGCCGGTGACAGTGGTCGAGTTCGATCCAGATCTGCAGACGGGCTGCGACTCTCGGCCGCACTTGCGATCGATCACGGTCAGTGCTGCTGGGGGTGCGGTTGCACCAGGCACTTGCATTCGGGCGAGTCATTCTCAAGTGAGGTTGTGAATCGAGTTACACGCTTGTAACTTCGCGACCGACACCGACCGAGGAGGCGCCACTGCTACCCGAGATCGTTCCGGTCCCATGGTCCATGCAGCGTCACTGCGATTGGCAGACCACGACCACCCCGCGGCGTCTGACGGAAGCCATCCTGAGATGCATGCGGGATTCGCGGCTCGACTCGAATGACGACGACATCCAGTCGCTTCTCCTGCCGCTTGCTTCGCTGGTTGGCGAGTTGTCCGAACGAACTGTTGGGCTGCCGCCGGTGGAGCGCATCGCCGACGAGGCTCGCTCTACCGCCGAGCGATGCAGCTACCCCATCTCGACAGCCGATGCGCTCGGCCTGGCCTCACGGCCGCTTCCGAACGGGACCACCGTGGGCGGGCAGCTCCAGGCGACTGCAGAGGATCGCGTCCGAGGTTCGCCGGCTACTTCTGCGGGCCGCCACTCCGCCGCCGGCCCGGCGGCGTCGGCACGCGGCTTGACTCGGTCAATCGCTGCCATCGGGTGATCACCCGCCAGGGCAAGCTATCCCGCCAAGATGAGCCAACGAGACAGTGGCTCGGCGGACCGCAGAGATGCCGATCGGCCTCGGTCGACTGACACCTACTCTGCGGCCTGTGACGGGACCCGTGTCTACCCCGAACGGCGGTATCCAAGGCACCGAGCAGCCAGCTGCCAACTACGCACCGGCGTTCGCCGTCGATGGGCCATTGGCCGACTCTTGGTTCACACCGTGCACGACCCAAGCGTCCCGCTGACGGTGTCTGACAACGAGATGGTGAGCGAGGTCGTCTATCGGTTCTCTGTCGAAGAAGGTCGCCCGACACTTCGTCTGACAACCGACGCATCCGCCCGCTCGGAATGACGTCGCAAGGCGCTCCGAACTGCCGATCGGACTCGCTTCCCGAGGTACCCGTAGCTGTCCCTTTGGTCCTTGCTGCTGACATGTTCGGTCACCGCTAGCGTCCGATGGGATGGCAATCTCGCACTACGTCTTCGTCGCCCCGCCGGCTTTGCTTGAACTGCTAATCGCTGCAGACCAATCGCAGACGGACGGGTACGTTGAGTCCAACGGCGGAGCGGATGACTCCGACGAGTCCTCGGCGGACGAGACCTGGTTTGAGGGCGACGCGCTGCTCAACGCCTTGTTGGAGCTCAACGGCACGGAGGACGCCGTTGACATGTGGAGGCTCGGCGTTGATGTCGGAACGCTGCTGAACGTGCCCTTGGGATACGACGACGTGTTCTGGGCGATGGGCCGCAGTCTCTTCGACATGACGTACATCGAGCCGTCGCAGGTGGCCGAGTTCTCCCGACGTTTGGGCAGCGAGTGCGAACCGACCAGGTGGTACGACACAGCGGTGCTAGCTGTGACCAGCGTCGGGTCGCCGCAGCACCGGCGCGAAACGGAAGACCTGAGCCGGGACGTGGTGGCCCTCATTCACCGTGCCGCGGGGCTCGATGCGGGTTTGATCATTTGGCACTCGGCCTAGTTCCTTGAACTTGGCAAGCCATCCAGAACTGCCGATATGCACCGCTTCCCTTTCGGTCGGAGCAAGATGATTGCGTGCCTGATCTCGGCGAGAGCCTCAACCCTCAGAACTGGCGGCTCGACGTCGATCCTCGGTGTGTCGATCTGTATCTCGGCCTATGTGATTCGCCTCGCCCCCTGAGCGCTGAGGAGTGCGAACTGTTGATTGGGTTGGTCGATGGGTGGCGCGCCGGCGAACACCGTAAGCACATCGCTCTGATGCGGGCGCTCGAGATGCTCGATCCGCCGATCGCGCTCGAGATCGTCCGGGAAAACGTCGAGCAGTTCGGCGGAGATGCCTGACGCCCCACGCACCGCGCCTCCGGGCCGAGCTGACCTGCCGGTCGGCGTGGCCGTCAATTGGTCAGCCGTGGCGGCGAGTCCATTCAAGGGTTTCGAGTTGCGAGTCGCTTCGAATCGCGTTGATGAGAGCCGCCGTCCCGCTGATCTTGGTGGCCAGCAGGTCGTAGTCGTTGTACACGAACCAGGCCCGGTCGACTGGCCAGATGTTGCTCGCCGTGAACACCTGCTCCGGACTGTTGCCGAACAACGGCATGCTGTCGAGCCTTGCCACCACGTGACTGGGCTGATCGCCCCACCAACTGGTCGGAACGTGGAGAAAGTGACAGCGCGTGGCGGGGCCATCGGGCGAGTGCCGGATCAGCGCTTCGACCAGCGCCGTCGCTGATCCGCTGTCGAGCGAGCCCTCGCACGGAGGTTGGATCCATGCCGGCCAGCTACTGAACGGGAACCAGCCGTGAGACGGCGGTCGAAGTTGTCGAGCGAACTCGATGCCGAGTCGAGCGCCGAGGTCCTTCCATGGAAGCCGTGACCATCCTTCGCCCGGTGGCGTCGACATGCCCAGAGGAACACCTGACGATCTGGTGACCTCGTCGAGGTTCACGCCATTGACGATGAGCGGCTCGTCCATCCCTCGCCCGATCCGGTCGCGCCGCACGTCGTCGTGCGAGCGATCCTCGGAATCCGCTGACTCGTACATCGCATGGAGGATCCACGTTGAGTCGGCCCAGCCGTTGAGGTCCCAGCCGACCCCGCGTCCGTGATCCTCGGCTGATCGGCTTTCGAGCCATTCGAGATCGCCGCCGCTCAACTCGCCTGGCTGACCGCTCCCGCGCCAACGTCGCTCTGACGGCACCGGGTGGTCGTTCATCTCACCATTCTCACAGCCACTACGCATCGCTCGACGACCATCGATCGGCGAAGTATGGCCATCGCCTGTGCACGCTGGGCACGTCGATCACCGGTGTAGATCTGCCGATCGGCACGGGGGTTGCTTGCTCTCAGACCTCACGCTGCGACAGTCTGGCTCTGTGGTGTCTGCGGCTGGGTGTGAGCTGATCGGCTCCTGGAGTGGGGTGCTCGCGAGTCAGCCTGGTCTTCGATGACGCCGATGAATTTGGCTTTGCTCCGGGCTCAGGGTGTCTCGGTCGTTCCGTACTCTGGTCCAGCATTCCGACTCTCGCGAGGTTGGCTGCTTGGTCCGTTGACCATGATCGTCGGGACCCTGCTGGTCGCGGCTCGCGCCGAGGCTCGGGGCCGCGACGCGTGGATCTGGTTTGCTGTCGTCATCTACCCCTGTAGCGCGGCCTTCGTCATCACATTGATGGCACGGCAGGTTCATCGACTCCACAGCATCGACGCGCCTGACGTCAGGTTGATCGGCTGGGCGTGCGGCTCGTTGACGGCGATCGCTGCTCTCCGTGGCCACGGGGCAGCCGGTTGGCGCAGTGCTCTCGGGAGTCCGGTCGTCGGAGTGTTCCTCGCCAACACCGGGGCGATCTTCGTGCTGGTCGATCAGCGCGGGATCGGGCTCGTCGACACCAGTGACCTGGCACGCGTATCGATCGGCCACCGGGGCCGGCGCAGGTGGATCCTGCTGGAAGACGAGGGCGGCAAGATCGCCCTACGCCTCTGGCGACACAACATCCAATGACGACTCGAGAGCAGATCGAGCGCCCGCCCAGACCTGCCGATCGGCACGCCCTGAGCACGGGATAGGTTCATGCGGTCTGCTCGATTGCCGGTGGTCGGAACGATGAGGTTGGCGGGCGGATTGCGAGGTCTCTTGTGAAGTCCACGATGCTCCTTCTCGCGGCCGCATTGATGGCAACGGCTTGCGCTAGGTCGGGGCAGCCCGAAAGCGCGACCACGTCGATCGCTCCGGGGATCGGTGCCTATGGGGCAATCACGATCCCCTATACGGTCGCTGAGGCGCAGGATCCATTGTGTGCTGACGTTTCTGTCGGCGATCGGCCAGCGGCGTACTTGTGCGCTGGAGATGTCGGATTCAAGATCGAGGCGATCTCTGGTGCTGCGATCGACGACCAGCGATTAGGGGTCTACTTCTTGCCGTCCACCGCGGGCGTGCCACGCGTTCAGGACGCAACTGCCGTGGCGATTCAAGACCATTGGCTCATCGTGCAGTCCGCGGCGAGCGCACGAGTACTGGTGTTCGTGACGATTGAGGGTCGAGACAAGGTGTGTGACCTGTCCACCCTGACTGCAGAGTGTGCGATTGCTTGAGCAGCGCCCGGACTGCGACAGTCCATGATTCATTGACAGACGCCCGTGCTCTTGACACTCGCACCGATCCGAACTGCCGATCGGGTCGGCGGATGCGGCAAGACTGTCGACGCTGGAGACCGGCGATCGGATGCTCATCTGGTGCGAGGGCGGCCCGAGCTTGGGGCGCGCCGTGCACTTCCCTCCGCCGTTCGAGATCGCAGTCGACGGTGGCATGTACGTCCTCGTCGATGACGGCCCGCCGGAGGCGTGGCACTACACGTTCGTGAGTGAAGCCGACCTGGCCAGGTAGCGCCGAGCTGCCGATCGGCACGCCAGATGCGGCAAGACTGTCGGCGATGGAGACCGGAGATGGATTGCTCATCTGGTGTGAGGGAGGCCCGAGCATGGGACGCGCCGTGCAGTTCCCGCCGCCGTTCGAGATCGCGGTCGACGGTGGCATGTACGTCCTCGTCGATGACGGCCCGCCGGAGGCGTGGCACTACACGTTTGTGAACGAACCCGACCTGGCCGGGTAGCGCCGAGCTGCCGATCGGGACGAGCTACACCAACAGGAGGGAGAAGAGGCACCCGACACCGACGACCATGCCGATGATCCCAGCGCCGCGTACCACCGTGGCTCTCTGCTCGGGCGATCGCGTGTCCAGGCCTGACCCATCAAGGGCATGAAAGGCCTCGGCAACGAGGTCGGCGTATCGGTAGACCGCTAAACCTCCGCCGAGTGGGACAACCAAGATCATGATCAACCACAGCCAGTCAGGCATGACACATCGACGCTAGTCGCGGCACGAGCATAAGTGCTTCGGGGTACGCCCCCCGGGATGGTTGGCGCCAAGGTGCGTCTGTGTAGATCAACCGGCGGCGCACTCGCGATCGACGGTCGACGTCGCGACCAGTTCTGGAGCATTTGAGATGGAAGCTGGCAGGTTCATGATCCAGGCTTCTCGGTCGGCTCCTTCGTCGAGCTCCACGACAAGTTGAATCTCGGAGCCGGAGATGGTGAGTTGGAAGCCGCTCATGCCGGGCTGTGAGTACTCGCCGTCTTCGATGAACCGCTGTTGGAACGCGCTCGCCGCCGACCAGTCGTCGGGCTGCAAGGCGAAGCACACGAAGCTTTCGGCCGCGGCCTGACCTTCGTTGTCGTCGCTGCAGGCCGCAGACAGGGCCAAGAGCAGAACGGCTGCAACCGTGCCGACACGGATCATCCGCATCCGGAGACGGTAGATCGCTTGACGCCCCGATCTGCCGATCCGGCGCGAGAAGGGGGTGAGCGCCGACCGTCCCATACTGCCGGCATTGCCCTCTTCCTTGAGTTCTCGATGGTCCACCTGCGTCGCCCTGGCGCCGCCCGAGATTGTTTGTCGGTTGCGACGGGTTTCGGGGTGGCAGTGTCGTTGTTGTGGTGATGGGTCCTGGGTGGACGGTGAGCGACGAGGCATCTCTGATGACGTGCTATCAGGCGACGGTGGCGGAGGTGTTCCGCTATGCGTCGATGCTGTGTGGGTCGGACCGTGCGCGTGCCGAAGATCTGGTGCAGGACGCGTTCCTCGGGTTGGTTCGCCGGGTTCGGGCCGGCGAACGGATCGACGTCAGCGTCGGTTATCTGATGGTCGCGATCCGTCACCGGTTCCTGGACGATGTGAAGCAGCGCTCTCGCGAACAGCGACGCCTGGAGCTCGTTGCCGGCGGCCGCCCGCCCGACCCACCACAGCCGATCGGGGAGCTTGCAGGGTTGAACGAGCGGGAGCGCACCGCGATGGTCCTCCGGTTCGTGGACGACCTGCCGGTTTCCGGCGTTGCGGAATCGATGGGGATCAGCACACGCGCTGCGGAGTCGCTGCTGGCTCGGGCAGCGCGGAGACTGCGCTCGGGAGGGGCAAACCATGCGTGAGACACCACTCGACCCGCACGTCGGCGCTGAGGCCGTCATTCGGCCTGACTTCGTCGATGAACTCGCGGATCGACTGCGATCCGAGCTTCGAGGAGTTCCTTCGATCGAGGTGCGCGCATCAGCGCCTCGCCGCTCGGCGCCGCGTCGTTGGGCGTGGGGTATGGGCGCCGCCGCTGCTGTGACTGCGGTGGTCCTGACTGCGACGTTGGCAACCAGATCTGATCGGGTCGCGCCGGCGCCGGTAGCTACCCAGCCGTCCGCTCCGTCGGCGTCGACATCGGCGAGTCCTGTCCCGGTGTCGTCGGGTCCGTCGACATCCGGTCCTTCGGGGGAGGTCGACAACACCGAGCCTTTCGTTCCGCTCGTCGGCGGACCAGAACTCGAGTTGGAATCACTCCTCACGATCCCTTTCGGTGATGGTGATGGTGAGATCGCCCCGCAGACCGCCGCCGGATCGTCGCCCGTTGCCGTGTCAGCGAACCTGTTGATGGTGCTCGAAGCCTCCACACCGGGGGAGTTGACGGGTCGCGTTCTGCTGTTCGATCGATCGGGCAACCGGATCGGCGAGACCGAGGTCGACGGCCTCCCGGCGGAGGTGTCCTATGTCGCCAGCACTCCCGCCGGGACGCTCGTCGTCGTCGGTTCCATCGACAGCGGTGGCGGCGACGCCGTGGTCCGCGTCTTCGACACATCGGGGGCCGCAGCGACCGGGACGTTCCGCCAACTCACGGGTGCGTTCGTGCACGACGGAGTCTCCGGCCCGTATCGGCTCGAAGCCGACGGGGTCTACGCAGGAGACGAGCGGATCCTGTCGCAGCAGCTCGACACCCCCAGCGTCGAAGTCGGCGCTGACGAACAGGTCGAGGGGAGCACCGCCACGATCGCAGTGACGCGGTTCGGTTCACGCGAGTGGTCGGTCGGTGTCGAACTCGCGCCTAACGCAAGCGATTCGACTCCGGTGGCAGAACGCGTCGGCCCCTACGGTGACGGTGCCTGGCTCGTGACCGAACCCGACGGACTCTCGCAAGCGGGTCGTGGGGCGCTCGTCCTCTTCGATGTCGATGGCGGACTCTCGTGGTATCGGCTCGGCGATTGGCACGTCGCAGCGAGCGACCTCGACCAGGTGTTGTTCACCCGTGTCACAGGTGACGGGCTCGAGATCGCCCCGCTCGGCAAGGTGCCTGCGATCGGGTTCGTGCCCGCCTGCACCGAGATCGTGCCATCAGCATCGGCGTCACCAGCACCGATCGGCGACGCGTTCTCGACCTTCGGTCCGATCGGCCCTGCACCCTTGCTCAGCCTCACGCTGCCCGACGGCCGCTCAGAGTTCACTCCCGAGCGGCTTCCCACGTCCGCGTCCATCGAACGGATTCCGGGAGGGTTTCTCGTCTCGATCCGTTCGAACCCGTCCGGCTACTTCCCCGGCAGCATGCTCCTCGCCGTCGACGATGACGGCACCATCAGATGGCGGCGATGCACCGACACCATCGCCACGATCAGCGTCGCCGGCCCGAGCACCCCGGCCGACCAAGCCGTGATCACCTGGCAGAACATCGACAACTCACAGCCGACGTGGTCGATCGTCTCGCTCGCCGATGGGACCGTCACCGACGACCTCGCCGATTTCCTCGAACGTCGCGGACTCGGCCCCGCCCCGACCGGCTTCGCCACACAGGCCGGCAACACCCTTGTCATCCCTCGCACCCGCTACGACGGCGCACCGAACGATCTGATCACGCTCGACCTCACCTCCATGGAACCTGCTGTCATCCCAGCGCCACCCATCGGAGGCGAGTCCACCGGCACCCGATACATCGCATCCGACGAAGGGCTCGTCGCGACCGGCGTCGACAGCACCACCGGTTGGGAACTCCCCGTCGCCGTGTTCCTCGACAACAGTTGGTCCACCGAACCGGCAGATCTCCGGGCGGCCATGCCGGTGTCGGGCGGCTACTCGTTCAACCCCGACACGTCGCTCGAGGGGCGAGACGGCGCCGGCAACGTGATCTGGCGACGAGACGAACTCCGGCCTGTCGGCGGTGAAGGATTCCGGAGCGTCACAACCGGAGACGTCGTGCTCGCTGCCTCGGCCCAGGAGGACCTGAGCGCACCCAAGCTCGGCGGATACTCACGAACCGATGGCCGGACCCTGTGGGAACGAGACGGCTTCCACCTCGTCACCGCCATCGGCGACGACCTCGCCATGATCTCCACCCACGACGACGACACCATCACCGGCTGGGAGCTCATCGACGTCACCACCGGGGAACGTATCGAACCCGACCAGACATGGGCAGGCGCCGACACGTTCAACGAGGAATGCTGCGGCGGCACCGAGTTCACCCGAGTCGACCGTCTCGGCGGCATCCTCGCCGCCTTCCACCCCGGCCGCATCGACATCTGGTACCCGCGAGCAGTCCAAGGCACCACCCTCACCGTCAACACCGCAGGCTGACCGAGCGAACCCGCCCGGCCGCCCGCGGTCAGCAACAGGGTGCGAAGACGCATCGCGTCCCATACCGCCGGCTGACGGCGAGCGCACCAGTTAGCGGTCAGAGTGTCTCGACGATCTGTCCGTTGGCGGTGAGGGTGATCTCGGGGTTCGAGTCTTCGCTCGGTCCGACGAGGAGCACTGCGATGACGATCGGGTAGGTCTCCTCGATTTGGATGAGTTCGACGACGTAGGTGGTGCCGTTGTTGGTGATCTCTGCGTGGTCCGCTGCAGTTGTGCTCGGTGCTGTCAGAACGATGAGCGACCCGGCGGGAGTGAAGTTCACGGCGGAGGACGGCCCCGTCAGGTTCCCGATGTCCTGTTCGACGGGGTACTCGGCCATGGCGGGATCCTGTGGGGTGACGATCAGTCGGCGACCGATGAGGGCGACCCGGAGGTGTGTGGTGTTGCCGCTGGTGTCGCTGACGGTGAGCAGGCGCGAGCCGTCACCCTGCAACTCGGTCCGAGTGCTGAGCTCCTCACGTTCGGGTCCTGCCGGTGCGGCGGATCGAGCCGTGGTGTCGATCGCGATCGTCGTCGCAGGGGTGGTCTCGTCTGCTGTGGGCGAACCGAGGGCTTTGGCTCGTTCCACCCAGCTCTCGTCGTCGACTGGCGTGAGCGTCTCGAGGATGGTGCGCATCGCGGTGGTGGCTTCGGTCGGACCGAGCACGAGATGCGTATAGCCGTGTTGCTCGACGAACCAGCCGGTGGTGGTGTCCATGCCGGTGTCGACACGGAACCACCCCTGCGGATCGTCTTGGCCCTGTGCTGGGCCGAATTGCAGACCGAGAGCCGCCCGGTCGAACGGCGTTGCCATGTAGGTGTTGAGGTCGATGTGGCCATCGACGTCAGGGGACGTGTAGGAGCTGACCGTGGTCCCCGCCGGGATCGAGCCGGGATCCCAGTCCCTTCCACCGCTGAAGGGCAGGTTCATCAGTGTTCCTTCGCCGGCCGGCGTCAGCCCGGCCTGGTCGAGCGCAGTGGTCTCGAGGCGGGCGAACCCGTCTGTGGTGACGGTCGCCGTCTCGGCGAGGCGAATCAGGGTGTCGTCACTCACGCCACGCCCGTTGAGCGTGACCCACGTCGATGGCGTGGCTTGGATGTCGATGGCGCGGACGCCGGCGATGGTGGTGTCGCTGAGCACCACTCGTCGACCATCGGCCGTCTCGGCCTCGACGACGTTCGCGTCCGTCGACATCGTGCCAGAGCCGTACTGGATGACGGCCACGATCGGGCCCAGCGGCGACGCGGGCGTCGCATACAGGGTGATCTGGGGGCGTATCCCGGTCTCGATGAAGCTGCCGGGACCGAGCACTCGATCCAGCACCCATCCATCGGGAACGACCGATGGCAGCTGCCGTGCGGTCGGCGGCGCGGTAGCTGCGGGTTCGGCCGACCGGAGTTGCGTGAACACAACGAGGCCTGCAGCGACGATTGCGACCGATGCCACCGCCGCCAGCAGCGGCCGTACGCGACTCTGCCGATCCGATCGCGGAGCGAACGCCTTGCCAGCGTCGTCATCCTTGATCGACTCGAACGGTGGGGCGAGTGGTGTTTCGTCGACCAGGTGGATCATCAGCCGGCGGGCCAACGCATCGATCTCGGTAACGGATGCAGTCATGACAGCAGTGCTCCCAGCTTCTTCTTCGCTGCCGACAGGTCACGCTCGACCGTCCGTAGCGACAGGTCCATCACCTCGGCGATCTCGCTCGGACCGAGGTCCGCCCAGTAGGTGAAGAACACCACCGCCCGTTGGCGCACCGTCAGCGTTCGCAACGCTGAACGGAGATCCACCTCGGCTGCGTTCTCGTCGATCCGATCCCGAGGTGCCGTTCGTGCTTCACGGGCGAGGCGGCGCGCCGTGTCGCGTCGCACGCGGCTGCCCTCGTTCAACACGATCCGGTACAGGTATGCCCGCTTGTTCTCCACCGATCGCCACCTCGGCGAACCGAGCGCCCGAGCCACCGCAGCCGAGACCACATCCTCCGCACCCGACGGACCGGCAAGTGCCGCGGCGAAACGCATCAACTCGTCCGCGTACTTCCCGTACACCTCGGCATCGGTCAGCTCATTCACCGACCATGTAACCCCACCGAGCCCGAAACACCGCCACACGATCCCACGGCGGCCACCCCCGACGGCACACAAGTCGCCTCGGCGGACCGTGCCACCTACCGCCGGGAGCTGGCTTGCCTCGAAAGCCCCGGCAGGGCGGCCGCGACTGCTCAAGTTGTCGGGCTGGGGAGGAAATGACCGATCGCTTCCGAAGCCTCGCAGTCCGGCTGGGTAAGGATGCGTCCGTGGCGAAAGCGGTGAACGAAGAGGGACAGGTCTGGGCGGTCCCGGTGGGGCAATTCGGCTTCTGTCCCGCAGTGGTAGCTCGGCGCGCCGAACCATCGGATCCGGTCGGTCTCTCACTCGTCTGTGTCCGGCCCATCGCGAGCGAGGATCTGCCAGACCCGAATGAGCTACCCAAGCTCGGTGCTTGGGGGACGGTAGTGGCGGCTCTGGTCGGGCGTCGGCCGTTCTCGACGAGGCGCTGGAGGCTGGTGGGTTCCTACCCAGGGTTTCGACGCGACGACTGGCCGATGCCACCGTGGCGCGAAGAGGCGATCTCGAAAGAAGCCGTGCACGGCTGGTCGGTCGCGACGACCGGTGAGGCACCGTCCATGACGGTGATCGCCAACGATCCGGCGAGCCGCGAGGAGGCTCAAGGGTTCCCCACCTGGACGGTCGTGACAGCACCGAGCGCTCTCGAGAAAGCACTCACGAATCACCTCAAGCAGACCGACGGAGGGTTCTGGGACATGTCCGTCGAACCCTTCACCCTCGACGCTCACGCGGTGTCGAGATGGCGTGACCACGGCGCCCGCGTGCGAGCACGTCCGGACGCCTCCGAGCCCGAGGCACTGGCGCCGGGAAGGCGAACCGATCAGGCGCTTGCCGGCGGCGAATGGCTGGCGTTCCCGGCCCGAGGCGGCGGCTTTGGAGTGGCACTATTTCTGCCTCGTCCACCAAGTCACCTCCGCACCTTCTCCGATGGGCTGGTGTTCGTGTTTGAGCGCGTGTGGTCACGCTGGCCGACCCTGTCCGAAGCCCGCGAACTCACGACCGATGACGTCGTGGCCCTTGCCCAGACGTCGATGATCTGTGTACGCGACGGCCGGTGGAGAGTGCTTGAGCGAGACGGACCATTCAACACCGAGTACTGGCCGCTCCCGATGTGGTGGACACCCAGTGCCTCCGGTGACGCGAGCATCGACATCAGCACCGCCGACGGAGTGTTGAGCATCCCCGTTGATCGGAAGATCATCGACGCCGACCCGAAGGCTGGGAGCTGCTGGAAAGGTACGAGCACGAGCTACTCCACACTCGAGTCCTTTCCGGACCGCCAGTACGCCACCGACTTCATGATCGAGTGGCACGGAGTTACCCCGACCCGCATCGAGACGTGGCGCAAGATCAACCGGAGCATCGAGGCGCACCTCGGCCGCCCAGTGAGCACCTTCTGGACAAGCCAGTAGCAGTGGATTGCCTGGTCCGACTGCTGGTGCGACCACGACACCCGAGCGGCCAGCAAACTCGCGCGGCCCGTGGTTATGCGCTCCGTTGACTCAACGATCAGGTAGCGCCGAGCGGCAGTTCCGCGCTACCGGTCTGCGGTGAGGATGTGCTGAACGCGGTCGAGCCACGCCGAGTAGGTCAGGCCATCGCCGGGCGGGTGATACGAGCACAGCTCGTTGGAGAATCGGCGCGAGGCGGCCTCGTCGTCCGCAGGCGGCCGATGCGCCAACAGTTCGGACGCCGCCGCCGCAACTTGACGAGGTGGCTGGCCGGCGATGGCCGCGAGCAATGCGTCGTCTGCACTCGTGTGGTCAAGGTCCCAGTCCTGATGCAGGTAGCTGCCGAGAACCTGGGCGAGATTCGGGCAACAGTCCGACGGTCGGTTGGGCACAAGCGAATCGTGCCCGCACGGCGCCGGCAGTGTCCACTGCCGATCGGCAGATCGGTATGCACGAACCCGACACACCTGGCGGTCGTTAACCTCGGGGGATGGCGGCTCGACGGCTGACTACTGAGCTGCGTCAGGTGCTCCACGAGCACGAGTTGACGGTGATCGCTCGCGTGATCGTTTACGTGGGCAGCGATACAGGTCGAGTCGAAGCGATGATTTGCTGGGGCTCAAACGACCAAGGGCCGTCTGCGACAACGACGTTCAACCTCAGCGGCGACTCGTCGGCGTGTGTCCGTGTTTCCATCGAGGAGGGGGCGCTCGAGTTTGCTGCGACGGCCACCTTCGACAGCGGCGAGATCGGGCCACCATCGAGCCCGATGGCAGTGATCGTCAATGACCCCCCGGGACACTGCACCTCCGGGTTGAGACCAACGACGCCGTCCAGTAGTCGTACCGATCGGCAGATGTGCGGCTAGGTCGGTGGTTTCGGTTCGGTCGAAGCGATGAGCGATATGCAAGGCCGCAGCTGAAGGCGGACCGGGGCCAGACGAGCATCCTGCGAACAGAACACCACCAAAGCTTCCTGCCCGTGCGTTCGATCGATGGTGACGAGGTCGACGGTGTACAGCAGTCGAAGCTCGGCGATGGCGTGCTCGCCTTGACGGCACCAGATATGAACCGAACTTTCGAACGGCGCGATGTTGCAGTCCACGGTGATGCCATCGCGAGTTGTCGTCCACGTCGCAGCGCTGATTGGCCAACGCTCATCAGGAAACTGAAGCTCGGGCTCAGACTCGAAGAGCCAGACAAGCTCGTCTTCAGACGGAAAGGACGCCATCACCAACAGTGCAGACTGCTCTGACTCGTCACGTGAGGCAAGCATCTCCAGCGCGAGCAGCACGGCAGATCGGATCGGGTCGCTGAAGTCATCCCCGGCCGATCAGTTCGTGCACGAGGTCCTCGAGACGATGGGCGTCGGCCGGCTCGAAGAAGTTGAGCGGGACTCGTCGGCGAAGGCCGTCGCCCTTCAGGACAAGGTTCGTGTGGTTACCCCTGTACAGGCCGAAAGTCTCGGTTCGACACGTTGATCGGGAGTCGAAGTGCGCCCAGCGCCACCACGATCGAACAAAGACGCGGTGTTCGTCGATCTCCACACGCATCGATCGCCGATGAAGTTCCGCAAGGACGACGATGCCAACCAAGAACGTTGGTCCCAGGATGCGCATCACCATCGGAGTGTCTGGCACCACGAGCAACAGGACCGCTACGAGGACGAGGATCCAACCATTCAGCAGGCGCCTGAACAAGCCACCAGTAAAGGGCACGAACACCTCTGCGGCATTCGCAGGCAACTCCCGCACTCGTCTCCTCCCTACGACGCCCGAACCGATCCGACTCTGCACAAGCGAGACGACACCGTCAAGCGTGCCGATCGGCAGTTCGGGGCTACGGATTCGGGCGCGGCGTAGCAGCCGTTACCCTCGGGCGATGGCAGCGCTAAGGCGAACGACTGAGCTGCGACACGTGCTCCATGACCACGACTGGACGCTGATCGCCCGTGTGATCGTCTTCGAGGGCAATGACACCGGTCGAGTCGAAGCGATGCTGTGTTGCGGCTCCAACGATGACGGGCCATCAGCGACAACCAGCTTCAACGTGTGCGAGCACTCGACGGCATCGGTTCGCGTGTCCATTGAGGAGGGTCCGTTCGAGTTCGCTGCGACCGCGATCTTCGAAGGCGGAGAGAACGGGCCACTCATGAGCCCGATGGCCGTAATCGTGACCGATCCGCCGGGAACGCTTCACCTCAGGGTTGAGATCAACGACGCCATCGATTGACCCGTGCCGATCGGCAGGTCGGGGCGGTGGTCGCTTCGGATGGCGACCTAGGTGTGTCACGCGCGGGTCCACCGGTGCCACGCGGAGAGCTGCCTCAGAGCATCGTCCAGCCGCTTCCGCGAAACGATCGAAGCTGGTACGCACGCGAGAGGTAGATCATCTCCTCTTCGGTTCGACAACGCCCTGACCAGAGCCCCTGCATCGGTGTCGGCCGGCAGACCACCACGCGCCGAAGGCGATCCCGGCCGGATCGCGATCGCTGGACGAGCACCGAACCTGGAGCGGCAACGTGCGCCGGAGCGATCCACCAGGACGAAACCATCGATGTCCGCCGCCGGAATGGTTCGTGTGACGAATCCTGACCGAACCCGGAGAACTCTTCCGTCCGAGCGAACAGCGGACCGTGCATAGCCGAGAACAGCGAGGAGCGGGAGAACGCCGACCAGCGCGATCGTCAGCGCGACGCCTGGGACAGAGTCGGTGGAGGCCCTATCTCCGAACAAGCTGCGGTCGACCACCCGCACGATGATCGAGACCAGAAACCCAATGAACACAATGGGCAAGATCAGCAGTCTGCGCGGGAAGCGGATGTCGACTCTTGGTGTAGGCCTCGCTGCCGGCGGGTCCTGAGCGAACAGCGACACGGGCAAAGACTGCGCTGGACCGCCTGTTGACCGCAACTGCCGGCCGACGCCCGATCGGCAGTTCCGCGCTACCGGGCGTGGCGCCGTCGCGACACGCATCGGCGACGGGAGCTGGGGTCAGCACGGATTGCGAACCGCGCGATCCTGATCGGAAGGGGAAGGGCCCTGCCTGTTGCTTCTTCGGCCTACCACATGTTTGCCGGTCGCCAGCCGGAGACGATCAGCTCCCGCAGCTTGATGTCGTTGACAAGGATGTAGGGAGGGACACTCGGATCGGGAGTACCTGCCGCCAGCATCGGCTCTGGCCCCTCCAAGCTCAGCATTTTCCAGCCGGCCTGTCGGTTCCCACCCCGCATCAAGGGCCATGGCTGAAGCTCGGCAGGAATCTCGACATCCGCGATCTTGGTCACGGTCTTTCGGTGCAGCGCAGTGCCGAGCGGGAAGAACACGGGCCATCGCCAACGCTTGATGCCGAGCACATCGCCTGTGGTCGGCGGGTCATCGAACGTGTCCTCCGAGATCCATACGAGATGGCCGAACGTCGGCCTGTGATGGGTCATTAGGCCGACGGCGAATCCAGCGTCAGTCACGATCCAGAAGGCGAGACCGGGCTTTAGGCGGGGCGGCACGAGGCACCTCGTGTGAAGGACTGCACGCCGCTCAGACTGCTCGGGCCGCGTGGCCAGCGCAAGGCATCGTGCCGTGCTGATCGGCAGCTACGAGCGGTACACCATCTGCTCGACGATGACTGTCAGCTCCTCGATCTCGCCAAGTTCGTCGGCTGGGAGATGGCGAGACCCACGGAGCGATTGCAGCGCCGTCATGACTTCCGCCCAGCCGTCAGTCAGTCCGTTGTTGGACATGTATGCCGGCAGCAATGCCGCAAGCGGGCCGAGCGCTCTCCGCTCACACCAACGATCGATGAGCCTCGCCAGCGGGTCATTCACCGGGTGCTCGCTTTCAGTCTCCACGCCGTGAGCCTCGCATGCGTAGGCCGCTCCGAGCGCAGCTACGTGCGGGTCAGTTCAGCTGGACCGAGCCGTCCTCGCCGATAACGCCGATACGCACTGCTCCGTTGCCGTAGTCGTAGACATATTCGACGCACCGGCCGTACACGTCGAACAGCTCTGCCAGCCGTGGGTCGGCGTCCATTAGGTCCCCCAACAGGCTCGCCGCTGCCTCGCCGTCACGCTTCACAGCATCTTGGGACAGTTCGCTCGGTGCGGAGTGGGTGAAGGCCGACACATGGATGAACCCGTCTGCGTTCGGCCACCCGACGTGCCGCTGCAAGCCCAACGTGATCTCGCGCCGGACGATCACGAGCGGCCCACCGTCGCGCAAGACGTCGAGCGCCAGGTCCCACCGGTCGCCTGGGATCTCATCCACCACGAACTCGGCCTTCGGCATCAGCCGAGATCCTCGCGCAGTGCCGATCGGCAGTTCCGCGCTTGCTTCTACAGCATGAGAGCCATACTGCCGATGTGCGGGAAGATCACGACCGGTGGCGAGCGATTCGGGATCCGAATCGCCCATGGGAGCGTCCGCAGATAATCCCGTCGCGGCGGGCCGGCAAGGTCATCGCCTTTGGCTCGATCCTCGTGACGATGCTTTCCTTGCTCTTCGCCTCGCTGCGATGAGGGTGCCGATCGGCAGTTCCGCGCGGTCGGCCGCCTAGGGTCTTGGCACATGGCCCTCTTCCATCTTGCGACCATCGTCCCCACCAAGGAAGAGCTCATTGCCGCGTGGGTGCCGCGCCAGCCATGGGGACCCACGGACGATGTTCCGGTGACTGTGATCGGCTCCTACCGGTTCGACGATCCCGACGGCAAGGTCGGCATGGAGACGTTCCTCGCACAGGCGGGCGACGACTTCTTCCAGATCCCATTGACATATCGCGACGCGCCGGTGGAGGGGGCAGACGAAGCATTGATCTCGACGATGGAGCATTCCGTGCTTGGGCGTCGGTGGGTGTACGACGGCTTGCGAGACCCGCGCCTCGTGCTGATGCTGGCAGCCGTGACGATGACTGGCCAGGGAGAGGCCCTCGGCATGGCCGTGTACGACGGCCGTTGGTACATCGCTCCCAGCAATGTCCGGATCCAGGGGGGCGGCTGGTCGATGGAGCGAGTACCTGTCGACGGCTTTGCCACAGCCGATCTGGACCAAGCTGATGCCACGTTCACGAACGGGCGACTTGAATTGACCGTCTTCCGCAGGCCTGTCGCAGGGGCACGGCCGCCGATCGGTCTCACTGCGACCTGGGTCGGCCACGCCGAGCCGGTGGTGCTCGCCGCAGTGCGCGAACTCGCCGATCGATCCTGACGGTCTGCCGCTTCTGCTCAGCGAGGCAGCTCGACCTCGTTCGAGTAGTCGCGAAGCAATTCGATGGGGTTCTCGCCAGCGAAGAAGCGGCTGGTGAACTCGGCCCACCGAAGACCTGGGCGCATCTCGATGACCAGCTCGGCGGGTCCCTCGCCGGAGTTCCACGCGACGTGGCGGCGCCCTGGCGGCGCCGTCACCACGGAGCCCGCCGTCGCCACGATCTTCACCCCGTCGATGGCGAACGAGGCGCTGCCCTCGAGCACACGCCAGGTCTCTTCCATGTTCGGGTGGACGTGCTCCATCGCCCGATGACCATGGCGCGGCCAGGTCACCCGCATCGTCAACACCTCTGAGGTCTCATCGACGAATTCGACCACCTCCCCCGTCGCAGGATTCGTCACGCGGTCCCCCGTCACGATGAGGAACTGTAGGTGACATCAGGTAGCGCCGGTTGCCCGGAGCGGGCGTCGAACGCAACCGCACCAGGCCGAGCAGTTCGGCAGCTCTGGGCGGCCCTGAAGTCCGAGCGAAGCCGAGTTAGCTCCGATCGCGGTTGCGTCGCCAGAGGTGGATCTTGACGAGCCAGGCCACGGCGACAAGCGAGATGCCGATGATGAACTGCGTCTCCGAGATCGGCGTGTTCGGGGTCATGCCCGCGATTCCGTTCATCACGTCGAAGTTCCCCTCTCCGCTTCCCGACCGTAGCGGCGCCGCTCGCGCCCGATCGGCAGCTATGCGTGGATCAAGCGCGTGACGATGGACTCCCCATGGGCGCCCCCGCCGAAGGCGTGGATCGCTTCGTACAGCGCCTCGCCTGCCGACTCCCGGTCGATTGGTCCCATCGAGCGTGCCCAGGCTTCCGCTGCCCGGGCTCGACGGAATGCCGCTTCGAAGCGAACCCCGTCGCCATCTTCCTGTGCGGCCCATGCGATCTCATCCAGGCCGGCGACAAGAGCGTTCGGATCGGATGCCGATCTGCATTCCTCATCGACGGCACACGCCCTTGCTGCGGCAAATGCCACGACCCGCACGACATCACCAAGACGCTCGATCGGCAATCCCTCGATCGCCGCAGCGACCCTGGGATGTTGAGGGCTGAGCCGATCCACTGTCACAGGAGGTGCAGCCTGCCCGACGACAAGCTTCTCGTCCAGCGCCCGATCGGCAGATCTGCGCGGGGGCGGGTACGAGTTTGAAGCCGTCAGTCCTGGTCCGACGACGACACGACTGTCTTGACGATTGCTGCCAAGGCGGCCAACCCCAAAGCAAGCCAGATCATCGCGTCAACCTAGCCAAGGCTCGCGACGCACTGCCGAGGCAAGGGCGGCCCTGCGATCGGGGTTGTCCGACAACGTCACGAGTTCCATGCTCGCATGCACACGTCAGCCTCACTCGATTACCGGAACATCTGCAGATCTGCGCTACTCGGTGACCAGGTATCCGAGCCCATACCTCGGGAGGAGCTCTGCAACGTGTCGTCGATGCGGGACTGTGAGGTCCCCAGCTAGGAAGTCGCGCAGAATGTGCTCGGCAACATCAATCTCGCCCCGGTCGATGTAGAGCAGCGCGATCTGCAATGGTGCGCCGACGCCAAGCCCAACAGCGTGACCTCCGTGTGTGAGGTAGCGCCGGTGAATGTCATCCACGGTCGAGACCGACTCAAGCCACGGCAACGCGAAGTGCGAGACAGCCTCACGTGCGACTTCCGCTGCAAGGTCGGCATCAGCCAACGACCACCACGTGTCGGCCGGGTCCGCAAACAGCATCCCAATCCGCTGACGTAGGTGACAGTCGTACTGGTTGATCCAGCCCTTCGGCATCGGGAGAAGGAGCTGCCGCGCCAGCGCCGGCATGTACACGCCTAGGTTGATCGTGAACTTGCCGTACATGTCCATCCGAAAGGGCGGCACCGCCGACGCTCCCGGCGGAAGCTTCGATCCCATCTGGAAATGCACCACCTGGACGACGCCATCGTCTCGGCTGCAGTTGAACCCGTACCGACGTTTGCGGAAGCCAGCCGTCTTGAGGATTGGCGCGACTGCTTCAACGACACGTGCCATCGAAGAGTCGGCCTGCGTCACCACCAGCGCAGATTGTCCGACCCGGTCGGCAAGCGCAAGGCATCAGGCCGTTCCGATCGGCAGATCGGATCGGTCGCAACCCACAGGACGGCGCCGGTACTGCGCGGTTTCGCCACTCAGTCGCTCGGACGGCGTCCCGTGGCGGCGACGAGAACACAGCAGGCGGCGATGAGCGCCCCAGCGA
>WBZL01000422.1_pt2 | contig 24905 bp, 24 predicted proteins | sample 5204291 | NCBI WGS metagenome assembly WBZL01 (sample SAMN12344345, study PRJNA552823) | activated sludge metagenome | biome: Activated sludge suspended growth; feature: Nitrification reactor; material: Wastewater; isolation source: activated sludge from nitrification reactor of wastewater...
ACGTAACTGCTCCGGCTTGGAGAGGAAATTCCCCGAAAAAAGGGTGAAAGGGGGATGTACATCCCCCTTTCACCCTTTTTTCGGGCTAATCTCGACCCTGGCTGAGTAGTTACCGACAGACTTTGTAAGTAGATACGCTGAGATCAATATATTTTGGAGGTAGCTCATGTCCGTTTCAACCCCCGCAGTAAAAATTTCCCCATTTGCCATTTTTCGTAATCGCTCGTTTACCCGTATGTGGTTGGCGCAACTCATCTCCACCATTGGAGATGCCTTCACCATGATCGCCGCCGGGATTTATGTCTTCCGGCTGACCAATTCCACCCTGCAAGTCGGGTTGATGTTGATGGCGACTTCGATCCCGACGATGGTGATCGGCATGATCGCTGGGGTGTTTGTGGACCGATATGACCGTAAAAAGATCATGGTTGGGTCGGATTTACTCCGGGCGATCCTGATCTTCCTCATTCCGATTCTGCTCCCCTATAACGTTGCATGGCTGTATATTATTGTCATGCTCACCAGTTCCATCGGGACGTTTTTTGCTCCGGCGTTTGACAGCGTGTTGCCCGAAATGGCGAGTGATGAAGAACTGAGCGCCGCGAACTCGATGATCGCGATCAGCTCGTTTGGTTCCACCGCGATTGGGTTTGCGGCCTCCGGCCTGATTGCGGCGTATTCGATTGAATGGGCGTTTTATATTGACGGAGCCACCTTTTTGCTTTCCGCATTCTTCCTGTCGAGTGTAAAAATCGCATTTGTCAAACCAACCGAACAAACCAACGTCTCCACCATCGTCCGCAATTTGGGCGACGGGCTAAAATTTCTTTTCAGTAATCAGATTTTGCGCTCGATCGTCTTCCTCGGGTTTATTTATGCTTTCTCCATCGGGATTTGGAACACCATGCTCCTGCCGTTTGCCACCGTTGTGTTGAAGGCGTCCGAGTTTGAATATGGGTTGCAGGAAGGGATTACCTCGATTGGGTTCGTCCTGGGGAGCCTGCTGATTGCACAATATGCGGACCGTTTGCGAGAGGGGCAGTGGTTGAGTCTGAGTTTGTTAGGGATGGGGGGATTTGGCATTGTCTACGCCCTGTCCTCTTCCGTGCCTCTGGCGGTCGTCCTGGTGGCGATCACCGGGTTTATGAACGCGCCGTATTCCGTGGCCCGCCGCACATTGATCCAACGCAACACGGATCGAGAGATGCGGGGCCGTGTATTCGGGGCTACGATGACTTTGGGCACCGTCGTCATGTTGATTGGCATGGGGGTGGCAGGTTTGGCGGATTACATCGGTATCCGCGAGATGATGTTGGTCTCCGTCATCCTGACTACGCTAGGGGGCGTATTCGCTTTGGTTGCTCCGGGGATCGGTCAACCTGCCGCCGAATGGCTCCGCGCGGTCACCCTTCTGCGGAAAGCGGCAGATGCCCCTGGTCCCGAAGCGGGTCGTCCCGCCACCCTGGCCGATTTCGACCGCCTGATTGGACATCTCCCTTCCCTGTCCGTTTTGGATGCTTCCACCCGTGCAAAACTGCTTAAAGACTCGCGTTACTTGCAAGCCGACGAGGGCTGTGTTATCGTTCGGCACGGAGAAATCAGCGATGCCGCATACTTTATCGTCGATGGCAGAGCCATCGCAGGCCGCGCCGAAGGTAGCCAGGAAAAAGTTTTGGAAGTGCTCAATTCTGGTGATTTCTTTGGCGAAATTGCGGCGTTGACTGGCATTCCCCGCACCGCGAACATCGTGGTCGAAAAACCCACCGATTTGCTCCGGGTTCCCGCCACGACCCTGCGTGAACTCTCCAGCCAACCGGAACTGAATAGGGTTTTTATGACGAAAATGACCGAGCGTATGATTCGGATGAACATGATCGAAATGCCAAAGATGATGACGCTCGATCAAAGTGTGATGCGCGAATTGCGTACAGAGGCTCCTGTGCCTTCCGTGAAACCCGCCTAGACAGGTCTTCGTTTTTCGGTCCCCTTCACCTTCAAATATTCGGGTTTCCATCCCGTTAATCACTGTAGACCTTCTTTATTTTCTCGGTGCGTGGCATGGGTAAGTACATGCCACGCACTTTACGTTCAAAGAGACTTCAGCATGAAAGGACATCCTCATTACGCCCAAGCCATCACCTTCGCACTGGATCGACTCCGTCTCGAGTTGCCTGTCGAACTGGCCTATCACAACCTCTGGCATACGGCCAGCGATGTGCTTCCCAGCAGTATTCGGCTTGCAGAGCATTCGGGGGTGCAGGAAACGGATGTGCGCCTGCTCGAAGTGGCCGCCGCATACCACGATGTGGGCTTCACGGTAACAGGCATCAACCACGAATTGATCGGGGCACGGATAGCCGCTCAAACGCTACCTGATTTCGGGCTTTCGGACACACAAATTGAAAAAATTATGGGGATGATCCTTGCCACGCGCCATCCCCAATCCCCGCAGAATCTCCTCGAAGAAATTCTGGCCGACGCCGATCTGGATGTCCTGGGCCGCGCGGATTTCTGGTCCCGGAACGTAGCCCTACGCCAGGAGGGGATCAACTTTGGGCGAGAGGTCCCGCTGTCGGAATGGTTTGAGGGGCAAGCGACATTTTTGAAGACCCATCAGTATTTCACTTCTGCCGCGCGCACATTGCGGGATAAGCGAAAGAAGCACAACATTGCTCTGTTAGAAGCTAAATTGCAATCTGTTTTTGAAAGACAGTAGCTCCCTAAAAACGCCTCTCCATCCTTTTTTTCGGGCTAATCTATGCCCCTGGCTGAGTAGTGATTCGTGAAGTTGGTTGTGAGTTGTTTTTGGGGCTTGGCGGACATGGTTTATTACAAGCCAGCGACGATTTTGGCGATCCGCCGCTCTCGGGTGTCTTGGGCTTTGGCGGATTCGACCTGGCGGGCGTGTTCTTTTCGGGTGGAGAAGTTCAGCGCGTCGAAGGCCGCCCGCGCACCGGGTTGGGCGTCGAGGGCCGCGGCTAAATCTTCGGGAAGGGTGACTGTGCGGGGTTCGGTGTCCAGTTCGAGGGTGACTTCGACGGTATCCCCGGCCTGTACGCCCGCGGCTTCCCGGCGCTCTTTGCTCAAGGGGATCATGTACACATCCCCGAACGCGGCCACGGTGGTTGCATAGGTGAACCCGTTCACCGTAACTTTGACCGGGGGCTTTTTCCCTTTGCCGAGTTCGGCGATATTTTCGGGGGGCACGCGGATGCCGGTGGCGTTGACTTTGTCATCGAGGAGGATGGAGGTGGTGAAGGTAGTTTTCATGATGGTTTCAATATAACTGAGGCTGAACCCTTTGGACCTGTGAAATCAATGAGGGTTTCCTGAGAAATGCAAAAATCGTAACTACTCACGTAGAATAGAAAGTTCCGAAAAAAAGGATGGAAGGGGGATGTACATCCCCCTTCCATCCTTTTTTTCGAGAAACTTAACCACGACCTGTGAGTAATTACCAAAAATCAGGGGGTTTGGTTCGCAAGTTGGTAGCGGAGAAACATCACCCCGCCGGAAAAGGGACGGGATTCGACCAGTTGCAGGGCGATTCCCTGATCCAACCGGGGGAAGTACGGGGTGCCGCGCCCCAACACGACGGGGTTGACCATCAGATGGAATTCGTCCACCAGCCCGAGCCGGATCAGCGCCCCGGCCAGTGTGGGGCCGCCAACGCCCATATCCCGACCGGGTTGGGCTTTCAGCGATTTGACCGTTTCGGCCAGATCGTCGCGCCGTAGCAGGCGACTGTTCCACTCGACGTGTTTGAGGGTGTTGGAAAAGACAAGTTTGGGGACTTGTTTCCAGATTCGGGAGAAATCCACTTCAACGGCCTCTGCGGACGGGTTGAGATCGGCGGTGGGCCAGTACGCGGACATGAGTTCGTACATCGTTCTTCCGTAGAGAAGCGCGTCCATCGCCTCTGATTGCTCGTTGAAAAAGGCGTGGATTTCCTCGTCAATGTGGACCCAATCCAGGGTTTTCTCGGCGTCTTCCACAAAGCCATCGAGGGATACGGATAGGGAATAAATGATTTTTCGCATAGGGTTCTTTCCTTTTATGGGGTTCCGGGTGTTTCCGGGTTGTTAAGTTCGATCATCTTCTGCATGGTGTTGGAGTTTCGGGAAGTTGTGGAAACGCCTAATTTCTTTGGGAACCTTATCTTTCCCGGTCGGCATGACGCCGCGCAGGAAAACGATCCACGTGTTCATTCCAAATCTTCCTGAATAAATACAGGGGAGGCATGGATGCAGATGATCTCCAGCCGCTCCGTGCCGATATTTTTGAATTTGTGTGGCGTCTTCGGGGACACAACGATGATGTCGCCCGGCCCGGCTTCAAGCGCTTCACCCCCGGCAGTGAACCATGCCTTGCCACTGCGGACGATCCACGTTTCTGTATAGGGGTGTGTGTGCAAAACCGGCCCGGCTCCGGGCACGTTGTTGACCCAAAAAAACGAGACGCCTGATCCGTATTCTTCCCCCTCAAACGTGATCGTCCCGCCCGGACTAGGGGGTATTTCGCCAGAACGAATAACAGTGTACATAAAAAGTCTCCTGGCAGACCCTAAAGGTTTTTCTCGGGAAATTCAGGTACCCATTTGCAAACGGCACGCATTATTGTGCGTTCTTCGCTTGCAAACAAAACCTTTAGGGTCTGGCCTGTTGTCTACCCAAACCGCTGGGCCGACCGCACTTTTGCACGAGCGATTTCTTCGGCACGATTTTTGGGCGGGGCGTTTGTCTCGAGGGAGGCCAGCAGTTCAGTGGACGCGGCGGTGATTGCCTCTATCGCGGCCTGGAATGCGGCCTCGTTCGCTTTGGAGGGCTTGCTGAACCCGCTGATTTTGCGGACGAACTGCACGGCGGCGGCGCGCACATCCTCGTCATTGGCGGGCGGGTCGAAGTTGAAGAGGGGTTTGATGTTTCTACACACGGGATTTCTCGGTTAGGAAGAATAGTTGTCTACATTAATTATTTCCGTATAGCGTATTCCGTATTGCGTTGGGTAAAAATACGCAGTACGGAATACGCTATACGTTTCTAAAAACAGATCGAATGAAAATCGGCCTTCAAGTCAGGGCGTAAACAGCTTCCAATGCCCCTCGGAGACGACTTCGACGGTGTCATCCACCACTTGGATGGCGGTTTGATCGTCCATCGCGTACGCTGGCACGGTCATGGTGGCGGCCCATTTTTCTGCATGGGTCATGGTATTGTAGGGCAAAGCCGGGTGATCCAGGTGCGGGAACATCGCAAAATCAACCAGGCTCAGCGTTTCATCGCCTCCGGTGGGCGGTCGCCACCCGACGAACCATTCCCCGATGTTGGGAGCCATGATCATGCTCCCGGCACTCAGGCCCACGTAAACGGCGTTCAGCGAGGGCAAAAGGTCTGCCAGGCCGGACTGCCGCATCCAATAGGACAGATACAAAGGGTCGCCGCCATTCACCAGCAGAACGTCTGTCTCTTGGACGAGAGGAACCCAAAGGTCTTTGTTGAGGCTGGGGAGTGCGGTGAGTTCCAGCACGCCCAGCGACTTCCAACCCAGTTCGCACATGGGGCATTCGGGTTCTCCGCCGCTGATAAACCGCCATGCCATCATAGGACCCCCGGATAGCGCGTACGACCCCGTGGGAATGCAGAGGGCGCTGGCCTCGGCAAGGGGTTTGCCCAGTAATTTGAGCAGGGCGTTGTGAATGCTGGTATTTTTGATACCTGCGGACGTGAGCAAAAATTTCATAATTTTTTCCTTGTAACTACTCAGACCTAGCGAAGCAGACATCCTGAGCGGAGGCTTTGCGTAGTCGAAGGGGGTCTGCGAAGCGGCCTTTTGGGCACCCCCCGCATCCTTCGACTGCGCTCCGAAGACGCGCAACTCGTTGCGACCGCTCCGCTCAGGAAGCTGCAACTTACACCTGTCTGAGTAGTTACCTTCTCCTTGTTCATTGAATGTTTTGTAAAGAAAGTCTTCTGAAGGTTGTTGTGTGTGCAAACTTAAGAAAACTTACTTTACGATGTGTTGAAAGCTGGCTGTTCATGGCTTTACTTGATAACGGAGGAAAACTGTGCCATTGCGAAAGTGGCGTTTATCCAAAAGCTCAAGTTCCAATCGCACGTGGTCAGGCAAGGCTGATTTGCCACCTCCCACAAGAATCGGGAGAACGAACAAATGATACTCGTCAATCAACCCGGCCCGGAAGGCGTGGGCGGCGAGTTCAGGGCCTCCGATTAGGATATCATGTTCGACAGCTCCTTTAAGTTGTCGAATTGTTTCCGGCTCGAACGTTCGCTCAAGCTGAGTTTTGCGAGTGGAGATAGTCTCCAACGTCTTGGAGTACACGAATTTGTTGGCCGCTTGCCAGACCTCAGCGAAGTCCCGCATGAGCAGAGACTGCGCGCCCAGATTGGGATCAGTCTCCCATACCCTCATACTCTCATACATTCGCCGTCCATAGAGATGCGTGTGCATTGCCCGGACGAGGTTCGTGATAAATGTGAAATATTCATCACTTGGCTCTGTCCAGTCAAACTTACCATTCTTATCCTCGGTGTATCCGTCGAGTGACGTGTTTGTCACGTAAATCAAGTTAGCCATATTTATCCTTTTTTTCGGGTACTTCTCCACTGCATGTGCACCTGACTTATTCTTCAGGTGCAAACGCCCAGCCATTTGCCTCCAGCGCGGCGCGGAGTTGTTTCAGCGCGTTCGGGCCGATGCCGTGGAGTTGTTTGAGTTCGGTTTCGGTGAGGTGGGTCAACTGTTCGAGGTGGGTGTATCCGGCCGCGGCGAGAGCACGTTGGGCAGGTTGAGCCAGTTTGGGGAAATTGTTTTCAGGGTTCATATGGTGACCTGTCTTAATTTTGCAAATATGCGGCGGTAAACGAATGTTTGGCGTCTAACAATTGCCGCGGGGTGCCCTCAAAAATCACGCGTCCGCCTTTGTGCCCGCCTTCCGGCCCCATATCAATGATCCAATCGGCGTTTTTGATCAGACTCAGGTTATGCTCGATAACGATGACGGTGTTGCCCGTGTCTACCAGCCGGTTGATCACTTCCATCAGGTGGGCGATGTCGGACATATGCAGGCCGGTGGTCGGTTCGTCCATCACGTAAATACTGCCTTTTTTGTGCAGTTCGCTGGCGAGTTTGATGCGCTGGCATTCGCCGCCGGACAGGGAACTGAGCGGTTGGCCGAGCGTGAGGTAATCCAGCCCGACATCGCGCATCGCTTGCAGTTTGCGGACGACTTCTTTGATCTCAAAAAATTCCAGGGCTTGTTGCACGTTCATCGCCAGGACATCGGTGATGGATTTGCCGTTGAGCGTGTAGCCCAGCACTTCGTCCTTAAACCGTTTGCCGTCGCACACCTCGCACGGGGATTTGACGCCGCTCATAAAGGCCAGATCGGTATAGATGACGCCCGCGCCCTGACAGTTTTCGCACGCCCCCTCGGAGTTGAAACTGAACAGCGACGCGCTGACCCCGTTGGCTTTGGCGAACGCTTTGCGAACATCGTCCAAAATGCCGGTGTACGTGGCGGGATTGGAACGGGACGAGACGCCGACCGGGGATTGATCGATCACAATCGCACCCGGGTACTGGCGCAGGAAAACCTGGTTGATCAGGGAACTTTTGCCCGATCCCGCCACGCCCGTCACGACCGTGAGGACCCCTTTCGGGATGTCCACGCTGACGTTTTGCAGGTTGTTGGCCCGCGCGTGGGTGATCGGGAGCGCGCCCGTCGGGGTGCGGAACCCCTCTTTGAGGGGGAGCGATTTTTGGAGATATTGCCCCGTCAGGGTATCGGTTTTCAGCAGACCGTCAAAACTGCCCTCGTACACGATCCTGCCCCCGCCGTTCCCCGCGCCCGGTCCGACATCCACCACATGATCGGCGACTTTGATCACGTCCGGGTCGTGTTCGACGACGAGAACGGTGTTGCCTTTGTCGCGCAGTTGTTGCAGGAGTTCGTTCATTCGGTGAACATCGCGCGGGTGCATCCCGATGCTTGGCTCGTCGAAGATGTACATCACATCCACCAGACTGCCGCTCAGGTGTTTGACGATTTTGACGCGTTGGGATTCGCCGCCGGAGAGGGTGTCGGTGGGGCGGTTCAGGCTGAGGTATTCCAGCCCGATGTCCACGAGATAGCCCAACCGTTGGGTGAGGGTAGGGAGGATGGAGGCGGCGACCGGATCGGTGATCTGCCGAATGACCTCGATCAATTCGCCGACTTCCATCGCACTCAACTCCGCGATGTTGTACCCGTTGATTTTGCAACTTAACGCCGCCTGACTGAGGCGTGCACCTTTGCAGAGGCGGCAGGGGCCTTCCGAAATGTACGGCGCAACGGTTTTTTGGGTTCGTTCCGAATAGGTGGAGAGGTCCCCTGTGATGTACTTGCGCGAGAATTTATCCACAATGCCTTCGACGGTCAGGTTGACAAGATTGCCTGCAACCTGTGTTTTTACCTTGAAGGGTGGGCTGTAGAGCAAGCGGTCCATTTCCTCGGTGGAATAGTCCGCGAGCTTTTTGTCTAAATCAAACAGGCCGGACTGGCCTAAAAGGTTCCAATCCCATTTCCCGACACCATAATCGGGGTACAGAATGCCGCCTTCATTGAGCGAGCGTGAAGTATCTAAAAATTTATCTAAATCAACCCCCAATTTGCGCCCCACCCCGTTACATTCCGGGCACATCCCCTGCGGATCGTTGAACGAAAACAGGTTGTAATTCCCGATGTGGGGCTGTCCGATCCGGGAGAACAACATGCGGAGGACGGTGTAGATGTCCGTGATGGTGCCGAGGGTGGAGTGGGAGCCGCCGCCCATGCGCTTCTGGTCCACGACAACGGCCATACTGAGGTTTTCGATGGCGTCCGCTTCCGGTTGGGAAAAGCGCGGGAGGAAGTTACGGACGAACATGCTGAAGTTTTCGTTCAACAGGCGTTGGGCCTCGGTCGCGATGGTGTCGAAGACGATGGACGATTTCCCGGAGCCAGAGACGCCGGTGAAGATGGTGATTTTGCGTTTGGGGATGCGGAGGGAGACGTTTTTGAGGTTGTTTTCGCGCGCGCCGCGGATTTCGATATATTCTTGAAAAGACATGAGACCTCTTGGGGGGACGGGGAATTTTTTCACCACCAAGGACACAAAGGCGAAGGTATCCTGTAAAACCCTTTGTGTTCCTTCGAGTCCTTGGTGGTGAATTTCCAAAGTTAAGGTTAAAGTGCAATATGAATGTCTTTTCCTTCAGGAATTGTGACGATGGATTAAGCCCGGTTGGGTTGGTACCGCATCAACACGACTCCGGACGGGAAGACTTTGGTTTCGATCAGCTTCAAGTCCACGCGCAAGTCGTCCGGAAAAACGCGCTTACCACCACCCAAAACAATGGGGTACACGAGCAGGCTGTATTCATCCACCAGATCGTTACGCGCCATCGTATGCACGAGGACACTGCTCCCGTCCGTGTAGATATTTTTACCGGGCTGTTCCTTCAGTTTGCGGATTTCTTCGACGACGTTACTGCGGATGATCGTGGAGTTGCGCCATAGGTCCGCGGATTGCAGGGTGGTTGAGACGACGTACTTGGACATGGCTTTCATCACATCGCCAAATGGGTCCCCTGCCTCCATCGGTTCAAAGGCGGCTCCGTGCGTCTGCCACGTTTTGCGTCCCAGCAAAAAGGCATCGCAATCACTCATCGCCTGAAAGAAGTTTGCGCCAATGTCATCGTGCCAATAGGGCCAGGTCCACCCGCCGTGGGTGAATCCGCCCTCGGTATCTTCATCTGCCCCGCCCGGCGCTTGCATCACGCCATCTAATGAAACAAATTCTGAAACAATTATTTTCCGCATGATGTTGATCCTTATTGCCCGTCGTAGGCTTTTTGCAAATCCGCCACGATGATCTTTTGCATTTTTAACATGGCCTCCATGGCGCGAGCGGCTTTTTCTCGGTCGGGGCCGCCAGTTAGCGTGCCTAATTGTTCGGGGATGATTTGCCAGGAAAGCCCGTATTTGTCCTTCAACCAGCCACACATGCTCTCTTCGCCGCCATTGGCGATGAACGCATTCCAAAAATAATCCACCTCGGCCTGATCCTTGCAATTGACATACATCGAGACCGCTTCATTGAACTTGAACATTGGCCCAGCGTTCAACCCCATAAATTCCTGCTCATCCAGCTCGAAAGAGACGATGAACGCGTTTCCATCCGGGCCGCGTGAAACGTTATTGACCTTCGAATTCTTGAACAGGGAGACGTAAAAATTCATCGCCTCCTCTGCCTGCGTGTCGAACCATAAAAACGGGGTAATCTTTTTCATGAGGTTTTCTCCTTTTTTCTCAGTTAATTAACTAATCCGTGCCCGCCAACTGGTTCGGTCTCGAACCGTTCACCAAACCCGGCGATTAACGGTCGGCCTTTGGCTATGGCTTGTTGGACAGAGGGCATGGACAATGACGCCTGGTGACTGGCCTGGTTGTCCCAAACTTCTGTGATCCAGATGGCGTTGGGGTCAGTGGGGTCTTTGGCGACGAGATAACTCAGGCATCCGGGCATTCCGCTGACGCCTTCGAGGAGGATTGCAATGAGGGCATCGCGTCCGCCGGGGGTGGTGAGCATTTTTCCGATGAGACCGTACATATTGGGGGGTTCCTATACAGTGAAATAACTCGGTTTTTGAGCCTGTTATTTTTGTAACGCCTCGAAAAGCTCGTCCAGTCGCTCGTACCCCTCGCGGACACCGTGCTCCATGCCCGACTGCACCATCCCATCCCGATCCGCCACCGATTGATAGACGGATTGGATCGTGATCCTGGTCCGGTTACCGGGCAGACTCTCCAACCGCATCGTGTCGAGGATGACATGCCCGGCTTCCGGCAGGCCCTCAAACTCGAAGGTTTGGATCATCCGTTCCTCGGACATTTCGTGAAAAACGCCGTGAAAACCGTAGACGTTTCCAGATGGGTCTTTGTGCAGATACCGATAGCGTCCACCGCTGACGGGTTCAAATGTTTCCAAAATCATTTCGTAGCCGCGCGGGCCAAGCCATTGCGCGTACAGTGCGGGGTCGGTGTGCGCGCGGAAAACCAGTTCGCGCGGGGCGTCGAATTCGCGGGTGATAAACAATTCCTGTTTGCCGGGTTCGACAGTGACGGTGGTAGGATTTTTACTCATGGGGGGTCTCCTTGGTTTGTAATTCTTTCAATATGTCATCTAAACGTTCAAAACGCTGATCCCAAATTTGTCGGTACTGCTCGATCCAGGTGGAGACTTCGTTCAACTTCTCCGGCTGGACTTCGCACACGCGTTCGCGCCCGCGTTTGCGAATTTCGATCAGGCCACACTCGACGAGAATTTTGACGTGTTTCGACACGGCGGGGCGGCTAATCGGAAAATGCCCGGCGATCCCGTTGAGCGGGAGCGGATGCCGCGCGAGCAAGGCTAAAATGTCTCGGCGGTGGGGGTCGGCAATGGCTTGAAATACGTCTCTTCGCATATCTGTATGTAACTGTTTGGTTACGGGTTTATTTTAGCATATGTCGGAAAATAAAACAAGTGTTCTAGTAAATTTTCCTCATCAGGGAGCATCCTGAGCGGAGGCTTTGCGTAGTCGAAGGGCGCGGGAGTGGTTGACTGCACAGAGACCGCCGTGTGCAAGCGCAAGCAGCATCCTGAGCGGAGCGGGAAAGTCACCAGCCTCCCGACCCCACCTATCTCCAGCGCAGTCGAAGGATGCGGGGAACGCCAACGGACATCCTTTTTTATGATCTTAAGTCTATCGCATCTCCCATTAAGAACATGCTAAAATGGACGCTATGTCTGCCTTAACTTTGAACCTGCTTGGCCCGTTGACCGCCACGTTGGATGACCAACCTGTAGACTTTCGCACGAGCAAAGTGCAGGCATTGCTGGTGTACCTCGCTACGGAACGGGCGCGCCCCCATCGCCGCGAGGCGCTCATGGATTTGCTGTGGCCGGACATGCCCCTCGAATCGGCGCAGGTCAATCTGCGGCAGACGGTTTACCGCTTGCGGCAGGCGATCCCCGAAGTCGGGCGCAAAGGGGGCGGGAATCCGGTGCCCCTGCTGACGGCGGATCGCCAAACGGTGCAACTGAACCCCGCGGCGGACGTGCGCCTGGACGTGGACGCGTTTCAAACCGCGCTGGAGACTGATCCCGCGCGGGCGGCGCACCTCTATCGGGGGAATTTCCTGGCCGATTTTTTCCTCGTGGATAGCACCGTTTTTGAGGCCTGGGCAGAAACCCTCCGCGAAAAACTCCGACGGCAAATCCTGCGCGTGCTGGACGAACTGACCCAAACCCATCTTGACCGGGGCCATACCGACGACGCCCAAACCTACGCCTGGAAACAACTCGAAATTGACCCCTTGCGGGAACCCGCTTACCGCCAATTGATGCTCGCTCTGGCAAACAGCGGTCAGCGGAACGCCGCCATCGCCCAATATGAGATGTACCAGCACCGGCTAAACGACGATCTCAGTCTCGAACCTGCGGAAGAAACCCGTCTGCTGTACGAGCAAATTCAAGCCGGAACCCAACGCCCCACGCCCCCCTCGCCCAAGAAAAAGAAAGCGACCACCATGCCCGTCTTCATCCTGACGGACATCGAAGGCTCCACCCAACTCTGGGACACCTACCATCAGGCGATGCTGACCGCGCTCCTGCGACACAACGCCATTTTGGAAGAGCAGATTCCCCGGTACGGCGGGCGGATTTTGGAACTGCGCGGTGATGGGGTCAAGGCGGTGTTCGAGGGGGGCGATCCGTTGGCGAGTGCGCTGGCGATTCAAAAAGCGTTCGGGGAGAATGATTGGGGGGAGATCGGTGCGGTGCGGATTCGGATCGGGTTGCATGGGGTGCCGCCTGGGCAGAAGGGGGTGGATTATTTTGAGGAGGACGACAAATATTACGGGCCGGTGCTGAACCATACCGCCCGGATCATGGACGCGGGCTGGGGCGGGCAGATTCTTCTGTCCGAGCAGGTACAACGCGCGTTTGCGTTGCCCGCGGGGGCCAGTTGGGTAGATTTTGGCCTGCAAACGCTCCGCAGTATTGATCAGCCTATCCATATTTTCGGGCTGATCCATCCTGATTTGCCCCTGCAATCTTTCCCCCCCCTCCGCACCCTGTCGAACCAAACGCCCGAACCTGCCCCCGGCAATCCCGCCCCCGCGCGGCCCCGCCATAACCTGACCGCCCAACCGACCCCGTTCGTGGGCCGCCAACGCGAACTCGCCGCGCTGGACGCGCGGTTGGGGAACCCGGATGTCCGGTTGGTGACGTTGGTCGGGCCGGGGGGGATGGGGAAAACGCGGTTGGCGGTGGCGTTGGCCGAGCGGCAGGTCGAACGGCGCACCGCGGAAGCCGGGTATGTGTTCGCCGATGGGGTATTTTTGGTCTCGCTCGTCTCGATCAACACCCCGGATCAGATCATCCCGCTGATTGCCAAAACATTAAACGTGCCGATTGAAATCAGCCAAAGCACGGAGCCGATGGAGCGCGCCGCCCAAACTGCCACCACGCCCAAAGAAAAACTGATGGGTTTCCTGGCCGGGAAGCGGTTGCTGTTGGTGTTGGATAATTTTGAGCATGTGATTGAGGGGGCGGAAGGGGTGTCGGATTTGCTGACGGCGTCGCCCACGGTGCAAATTGTGGTGACTTCGCGGGAGCGTCTGCACATTCGCGAGGAGCAGGTGGTGCCGATCTCCGGGTTGGAGTTCCCCGAATGGGAAGCGCCGGACGCGCCGGGGGACTATACGGCGATGGAGTTGTTTTTGCAAAGCGCGCGGCGGGTTCAGCCAGACTTCGCGTTGGCGAATGGGGACATGGTGTACCTGACGCGGGTGTGTCGGTTGGTGGGGGGGATGCCGCTGGGGTTGGAACTGGCCGCGTCGTGGGTGAATATGTTGTCGCTTCAGGAAATCGCCGCGGAGATTCAGAATTGTTTTGATTTTCTGGAAACGGACTTGCGGAACCTGCCCGACCGCCATCGCAGTATCCGCGCGGTGTTCAACTCGTCGTGGAACCGGCTGAACGAGGGCGAAAAACAGTTGTTTGCCCGGCTCTCGATTTTCCGCGGGACTTTTGGGCGGGAAGCGGCGGAAAAAATCGCCCATGCCCGTCTGCAAACCCTGGCGAATCTGGCAAGTAAATCGCTGTTGCAATACGACGCGGAGAACAAGCGGTATCAAGTTCACGAACTGTTGCGCCAATACGGCGCGGAACAACTGGCCGCCAACCCCGCGGAAGAATACGATACCTTCCAGTGTTTCAGTACGTTTTACAGCCGCGAAGCCGACCGACATCTTCAGCTTTTGATGGCCGGACAGGCACAAATTGCGATGGAACGGTTTGAACTGGACGCGACCAACGTCCGCACAGCCTGGGATTGGGCGGTGAGTCAGGGGAAGGTGACGCTCGTCAACGAGGCGGTGAACGGGTTTTGCGCGTATTTCGATTGGAGTTGGAGCGTGGAAGATGGCATGGAAGTGTGTGGCACGGCGTTGGCGATGCTCGACGCGGGCCAACCTCATGCCGACCCCACCCTGGCGCGGCTTTTACGCGCGAAATTGCTTTCCTGGCAGGGGTACTTCAATCTTTATTATCGGCACGAACTCACCGCACAAATGTGGGGAGAGGCAGAGACGCTGATTGATCAACTGATGGCCGAAGGGGTAGACGCCCGCGAGGAAAAAGGGCAGATTCTTTTCTTTCAGGGGTTGTTTCACCTCATGGCGGGCAATCTAAACCAGTCCAAGACCCTCCTCAAAGCGGCGCTGGCATTTAGCCGAGAAATCGGCTTACAGTGGATGATTCTTCGCAATATGATGGTGCTGGGGAATGTCGCCCGGAGTTCTGGCTCGCCAGGCGAGGCCAAACACTGGTACACCCTCTGTCTGGCCGAGGCGCGGGCGCAGGGCAATCGGTGGGGGGAGATCAGCGCGCTGAATGATTTGGGGTGGGCGGCGCGGAGTCTGATCGCCTATCAGGAAGCGCAAGCCTATTATGAAGAAAGCATCGAACTGGCGAAGGTCAGCAACCAGCAATGGGAATTGGTGCGCGGGCTGGAATCTTCGGGGTATCTCGCGCTGTTTTTGGGGCATTTTGAACTGGCGTATACGCGGTTTACCGAGGCGATTGCCGTTTCACTGGATTTGGGGATGCCGTACCGGACGCTCCCGATTCAGAATCACATGGGCATTTCCAAATGGTTGTCGGGCGATTTTGTCCTTGCCGAAAAAATGATTCGCGAGACGCTCACACTCGCCCAACAATTGAACGCACCCGCGCGGATTTTTCCCACCGCGTGCCTGGTGGAAATTCTGACGCTCACAGGGCGCTACCGGGAGGCCCGCGCCCAGGTTCGGGTGCTGGAAACCCTGACCGAGGGGGTGTTCATTGACCGATTCACGCAGGGGCGGCTCGACCGGATTTACGGGTGGCTGGCGCTTGTCGAAAAAAATTACCCCCAAGCCCGCACCCTTTTTGAAGAGAGCATCGAACTGAACCGCGTCAACACCGACGACGAACAGGTCGCCTGGTCGCAGGCCGGATTGGCCGCGGTCGCCATCCATGAGGCAAATTGGGAAGAGGCGCACCAACTTTTGACCGAGGCCCTTTGGACGGCGATTGAAATTCAGGGGTTCATCCCGCTCTTGTTTACCCTCCCGGTCGTGAACTTGTACCTCGCGCATCACGATCCCGAACTGGGGCGGGAGGTGTTCGCGCAAAGTCAGCAATCGCTTTTCCTGGCCCACGCGACGTTTTTCAAAGATACCATCTTGCCCTTTTTACCGGCTGATTTTCGCAAGTCGGAAGAGGCACCCAAACTCTCCCGCCCGGAAAGTGAACTCCGCGCCCTGTTATGGGCCACCGCCTCCCAGGTGTTGACGGTCTGGCTACAAGTGTGGCGGGATGAAACAAGTTTGGTGGAGACAGCATGAACTATACCGATCTCTTTTATTACACCCTCATCTTTTTGGGAATCCTCGCCATCTTCGCCGTCTTTTGGCTGATTTGCGGGTTCATCATCTTCCGCGTGGTGGACAACAAACTGCGCCGTTGTCCGAACTGCAACCGCGGCGCGGCGGGATTGATCACCAACACCGAAACCGAGCCACTGGGCGTCCAAATGGATCGCACGGGCAAAGAACTCGTGCGGATCAAGTCCGAAAAAGTCGTGGACTACTACGAATGCAAACACTGCCAGCATACCTGGATGCGGTCTTTTGTGCGGAAAGAGCGTGTGCCGGTGAGTCGGACGGTAAAGACGGTAAATACGGTAGACAGGTAAATAAGGTAGATAAAGTACATAAGTACATAGGTAAATACAGTAGACAAGTAAACTTTCCTCCCCTCTTCTCTCCTCCCCTCTTCCCCTCTTCACCTTTTCTCCCCTTCATCCTCCCCCCCTATGATCATCCCCTCCTCATCCACCACCATCATCGGCTGTGGCGGCATGGCCCGTCACCACGTCCGGCAAATCCTGACTCACTTCCCGGAAACGCAAATCCCCGTCATCTGCGAACCCTCCGAGGCCGCGTACCACCGCATGGCGGCCATCTTCACCGAGTTCGGGCGAGACGTTCCGCGCAACGAACCCGATCTCTATCAACTGCTGTCCCGATACGGCAACCAGATCGAGACCGCCTTCATCATCACCCCGCATGTTTGCCACCACGTCCAGGCTACATCCTGCCTGGAAGCGGGGCTGGATGTCCTGCTCGAAAAGCCGATGGTGATGACCGCCGAAGAAGCCCAGAGCCTGATCCGCATCCGCGACCACACCGGGCGACATCTCGTCGTCGCCTTTCAGGGGAGTCTGTCCCCGAACGTCCGTACCGCCGCCCGAATGCTGGCCTCCGGCGAGTTGGGGCCAATCCTCAACATCAACGCGCAAGTCTGGCAGGGATGGCGCGCGGGCACGGTAGGTTCCTGGCGTCAAAAACCGGAACTGTCGGGCGGGGGGTTCCTGTTCGATACCGGTGCCCACATGCTCAACACCGTCGCCGACCTGGCTGGGGAAGACTTCGCGGAGCTTTCCGCGTGGTTTGACAATCGCAACAGCCCCGTAGACATTCTCGCCGTCATCATGGCGCGGTTAAAATCCGGCACGTTGATCACCCTCAATGCCTGCGGTGATACCATCCCCTCGTGCAGTTCCGACATTCGCATTTACACCCCCAAAGCGATCCTGAAAACGGGCGTGTGGGGCGAATTTTTGGAAATCCAACACACCGAACAAGAAGGCTGGCTCCCCGTCGAAGTGCCCCCCTCCCGCGGCCCGTGGAAACAATTCCTCGCCGTCCGCGCCGGAATCCTCCCCAACCCCTCCCCCCCCGAAATCGGCCTCCGCATGGCCTATCTGTGGGATGCCATCAAAGCATCGGCAGATCGGGATGGGGAGAGGGTGAAAATAATGGTAGATAAGGTAGGAAGGTAAATAGAGTAAATAAGGTAGATAGGGTCACAGATATCTACCCTATCTACCTTATTTACCCTATATACTCTATTTACCCTCTCCCCTCCCCCCCCCATGACCACCCTCCCTCTCCCCACCACTCACCCTCTCGCCCCGATCAAACGGGGTTCGCTCTATTACCTTTTTTTCTTCCTCGCCGCGGGCACGCATGGCCCGTTTTTGTACGTTTACTACAAAGAACTCGGCCTGACCGGACAGCAAATCGGCTGGCTCGCGATCATCGGCCCGACGATGACCCTGCTCCTCGCCACCGCCATCGCCTCGTTCGCCGACCGCAAACGCTGGCGGGTGCGCGCCGCCCAAATTGCCGTCACCGGCGTGGCCACGCTGGTCTTCTTTCTGCGTTTCGCCACCACGTTTCCCACCATCGCCGCGATGATGATTTTGATGGCGCTCTTTTCCTGTTCCATCGCCCCCCTCGGAGACAGCCTGATCGCCCGGATGTCCCAACGCTATCACCTGAACTACGGCAGTATGCGCCTGTGGGGATCGGTGGGGTACGCGTCCAGTGCGTTGATTTTTGGCGCGGTCTGGCAACGGACGGGGTTCAGTCCCATGTTCGTGCTCGGGAGCTTGCTCTTTATCCCGGTGATTTGGGTGATCGGAACGCTGGAAGAAGGGCCAGTCAAAGAGAAAACGGAACAAAAACGAATGTCCGTCCTCTTTCGGGATACCGGCTTTGTCCTGCTTCTGCTCGCCACCTTCCTCGCCGGGATCGCCAACAGCCTGTCCATGACATTTGAAGGGATTTACGTCCGTTCCATCGGGGGCGGGAATTTCCTGATCGGGATGATGATCGCCTTTTCCGCGTTTTCCGAACTCCCGACGATGTTTTTCGGCACGCGCCTGGCCCAACGTTTGCGCGGGGGGTCGAACACGGTCATCCTCGCCTACGCGCTGACCGCCGCGGCCTATCTCGGTTACGTCCTCGTCGCCAACCCGAACGTGATGCCGTTTTTCTCCATCCTGAAGGGCCTGGGCTTTGGCCTGTACTTCACCACCACCGTTCGCCTCATCACCGAACGCACCCCCGACGAATGGGCTTCCACCGCCCAATCGCTGATGACCGTCGGCTACTTCGGCCTCGCCCCCCTCGTCGCGGGTCCGGTCGGCGGCTTGATTCACGACACCTTTGGCCCGGCGGCTATCTTTGCCCTCGGCTTTTCCACCCTGCTCCTTGCCATCCTGGTTTTGTGGTTGGCGAAGGCGCGGGGGAAATTGGGGTAAATACGGTAAATACGGTAAATAGGGTATATACGGTAAATAGGGTATATACGGTAGATAGGGGAAGAACTCCACTATCTACCCTGTTTACCCTCTTTACCTTATCTGCTCTATCTACCTTATCTACCTTATCTACTCTATCTACCCTCTCTCCTCTAGCCCCCCTCCCCCAACCCCATGACCCACCTCCTCCACGCCCTCCTCTTTGACCTAGACGGCGTCATCACCGACACCGCCGAATTCCATTACCTGGCCTGGAAACGTCTCGCCGACGAAGAAGGCCTCCCGTTTACCCGCGCGGACAACGAAGCCCTGCGCGGCATCTCGCGCCGCGAGTCGTTGGCCTTGCTCCTCAATGGCAAACTCATCCCCGAAGAACAAGCGGAAGCATTCATGGCCCGCAAAAACGGTTATTACCGCGAGATGCTCGCCACCCTGACCCCTGCCGATCTGCTTCCGGGCGTGGCGACCCTGCTGGCGGAGGTCCGCGCCGCGGGGATCAAGACGGCGGTCGCGTCGGCGAGCCGGAACGCGCCGGAGGTGCTCGCCCGGTTGGGGGTGGCGGATCAGTTTGATGTGATCGCGCACGGGGGGCACGTGTCCCGCCAAAAGCCCGCGCCCGATCTGTTTTTGTTTGCCGCGCGGGAGGTGGGGATCGCGCCGGGGGAATGTTTGGTGATCGAAGATGCTGAAGCGGGGATTGCGGCGGCGCACGCGGCGGGCATGGTGGCGGTCGGGTTGGGCGATCCCGCGCGGGTCGGGGAAGCAGAAATTGTCCTGCCCAATCTGGACGGCGTGTCCCTGGCGGATTTAACCCGCGCGGCGACGTGGCGGGTGGTCGAGCCGGGGTTTGACGCCAATCGCCAGAAACACCGCGAGACGATTTTCACGCACGGGAACGGGTATCTGGCGACGCGGGGGACGTTCGAGGAGCGGTATCCTGGGGATAGTCAGGCGACGCTGGTGCATGGGATGTGGGATGATGTGCCGGTCAGTTTTACCGAACTGGCGAACGCGCCGGATTGGGCGGCGTTGGAGATTTGGGTGAATGGGGTGCGGTTTGATATGCAAACGGGCGTGATTCGTGATTACGCGCGGTATTTAGATTTGCGGACAGGGATTTTGCACCGGCGGTTGGTGTGGGAACCTGTGCCGGGGCAGGCGGTGGAGTTGGTGTTTGAGCGGTTCGCCAGTCTGGCGGATGAACATGTGCTGGCGGGGCGGGTGCAGATGACGCCGTTGGTGGGGGAGGCGGAGGTGAAGGTGCGGGCGTTGTTGGACGCGCATGTGGAGAATCAGGGGATTCTGCATTGGAATCCCGTGTCGCAAGCTGTGAGAGAAGATGGGATGGACTTGGTGGTGCGGACGCGGAAGACGGGGAAGACGTTGGCGCTAAGTGCGAAGGTGAATTCGTATGTCGTGGGCACTTCTACGGGGGCTGAAGCCCCTACTACGAACGGGGAGGGGGTGGATTGTCCGGGGTGTGTGGGGGTGAGGGCGCGGGCGCAGGTGGGGGCGGGGGAGACGTTTGGGGTGGAGAAGGTGATGGGGGTGTTTTCGTCGAGGGATACGGCGACTCCGTTGGAGGCGGCGCAGGATCGGGTACGGGCCGCCGCGGAAGCCGGTTTTGAGCGTTTGCGCCAGGATCATGTCCGGGCGTGGGAAGATTTTTGGGCGGGATCGGATGTCGTCATCGAAGGAGATGATGAGGCGCAGTTGGCGGTGCGGCATGGGTTGTTCCAGTTACGCATTGCCGCGCCGACGCATGATCCGCATACGAGCATGGGGGCGAAGACGTTGAGTGGGTTTGGGTATCGCGGGCATATTTTTTGGGATAACGAGATTTTTGTTTTGCCGTTTTTTACGTTTACCCAGCCGGAGATTGCGCGGAATATGTTGATGTACCGGTTTCATTCTCTGCCGGGGGCGCGCAGAAAAGCGGCGGGCAACGGGTTTGAGGGGGCGCAGTTCCCGTGGGAGTCGGCGGAGACGGGGGATGAGGTGACGCCGACGTGGGTGCCACATTTTGCCGATCCGACGAAGTTGGTGCGGATTTGGACGGGCGATATTCAGATTCATATCAGTGCGGATGTGGTGTATGCGATGCACCAGTTTTGGCAGGTGACGGGGGATGATCGGTTTTGGGCGGAGGTGGGGGTGCCGGTGCTGTTGGAGACGGCGGTGTTTTGGGGGACGCGGGCCGAGCCAGAGGGGGACAAGTTTGCCATCCGCGATGTGATTGGGCCGGATGAGAATCACGATCATGTGGATAACAATCAGTTTACGAATTTTATGGTGCGCTGGCATTTGCAGTTGGCGCTGGAGATGTTGCCCTGGTTGGCGGCGCGTGACCCCGCACGGGCGGCGCAGTTGACGGCGGATTTGAAGCTGACGCCCGAACGGCTCGCGCATTGGCGGCGGGTGATTGACGGGTTGATCATTCTGCACGACCCGGAGACGGGGATGATCGAGCAGTTTGAGGGGTTTTATGGGTTGAAGGATGTGGATTGGGGGGCGTATGCGGGGCGGACGAAGTCTATGCAGGAGTTGTTGGGGATTGAGGGGTGTGCGGAACACAAGGCGCTGAAGCAGGCGGATGTGGTGGCGTTGTTGTGCCTGTTAGGCGATCAGTTTGACGAGAAGACGTGGCGGGCGAACTGGGATTATTACGTGCCGATCACCGATCACGAGTACGGGTCGTCGTTGGGGCCTTCGATGCACGCGTGGGCGGCGTGCCGGATGGGTCAGCCGGAGGAGGCGTATCAGCATTTTATGCGGGCGGCGCGTGCAGATTTGTTGGATGTGCGCGGGAATGCGGGGGATGGCATTCACGCGGCGTCGGCGGGGGGGCTGTGGGAGGCGGTGGTGTTTGGGTTCGCAGGGTTGCGGGTGCGGGAGGGGGTGGTGTCGGTGACGCCGAATCTACCGAAGCACTGGAAGAAGGTCGGGTTTTGGGTGACGGTGCGGGGGGTGAAGAGGTGGGTGGAGGTGGAAAATTCTAAATTATTATTTCCACAATTATTCAAGTGATATCATGAAACTATTTGACGATATTAAACGAACCGATAATAGTTCGGCAGATTATAACGAGCCAATATTCCCGTACATGAACCGTACGGCTAGAAAAGAATTCGAAGAGGTACGGAAGATATTAGAAGTTTGGTTTTCACATTATCCTGCTCCGGAACAGGCAGAATTGAAATCAAGGTTTCGTTCTAATATTAATAGACAACACCAATCGGCATTTTTTGAACTACTTCTCCATGAAATTTTAGTTAGACTCGACTGTACTGTTATTCCTCATCCATCTGTTCCAAGCACCAATAAGACACCAGATTTTTTTGTAAAGCCATTGGTCGATAATCCATTTTATATTGAAGCAGTTCTCGCATCGAATGAATCGGATGAAGAAGTTGCAGCACAAGCAAGAATCAACTCTGTTTATGATGTTGTCACTCGAAAAGTAGACTCATCTAATTTTTTCTTATGGATAGATGTTGAAGGTTCGCCAAAATCACCTCCCCCGGCAAATAAGATCGCTTCTTTCTTAAATGTTCGGCTAAAAACACTCGACCCTGACCAAATTTCAATCCTATATGAGACTAATGGTTTGGATAGTTTTATTACTTGGCGATACGAGCATGACGGTTGGGTTATTAATTTCCGTCCAATTCCCAAAAAGCCTGAGGCGAGGAATAAGAAAGGTACGCGTCCTATTGGGCTGAAATCAACAGATTTTCATTCGGCAGATCATAGAACCCCAATCCGTGAAGCAATCAACAAGAAATCTGGGAGATATGGAGCGCTAGATCATCCATATGTCGTAGCAGTAAACATTCTTGAATCTGTGGATGAGATTGATATTATGGAAGCCTTATTTGGCAAAGAACAATTCATTATTAGTTTCCCGAAAAATAGTTCTATTACACTGAACGATACTCAAATGACAAGAGTCCTAGATGGAGTATGGACAAGTTATAGTGGCCCGAAGAACACCAGAGTTAGTGCAGTTCTTCTAGGAATTCGCCTTTCGCCTTGGAATATGTCTAGTGAAAATATCCGTCTCTATCACAATCCTTGGGCTGAAAAACCCCTTACATCAGTCTTAACGCGTTTACCGCAAGCTGTGGCAATGTCTAATCATATGGAAAAGTTACAAGGGGAGTCTATAAGTTCAATTTTAGGTCTTCCCGTTTCTTGGCCATTTGAAGACAGCTGAGAACTTTGAAAATCTAAACATAACAAGAGTTAACCATAACAAATATACCAAGTTTTTACCCTGTAAACTGTGATATCAGATTCGAAAGATAACTTTACAATAAAATCCCCAAGGAATGCAATGAAAAACTTGGCTATTCTCCACTGAATTACCTCATGTATGATAAAAAGATAAATATATCAAATCATTTCCTAAAATAAGGACTCAACATGGACACCAACAAACTTCGTGACCTCCTCAATCAACTTCAAAACGAAATCCAATCCGCCGAAACCCTGGACGACCAGGGCTACCAAATGCTCAAAGACCTGGATGAGAATATTCAGGTGTTGCTGGAACGCGCTGATGACCATTCCGACGACACGATTACAGGGCGGCTGGAAGACGCTATTTATCATTTTGAGGTGACCCATCCCACGCTCACGGTGGTGATTTCAAAGGTGTTGGATTCTTTGAGCGGGGCGGGGATTTGAAGAATGTTATACACCGGAAAACTACACTAAGTAGGTCTCAAACGATTTTCAAACTTTTTAACTATGAGTAAACCCCGTCAAAACAGAATAAATCTAGCTAATGCCTTACAAAAAGTACAAGAATTTATAACTTCTTTGGAAAATATTGAAGAATTTTCGGGGACCATAAAGCCTGAACTCTTTTTCTCAATTCAAGATGAAGGGACTCTTTATCTTAGCGGCGAAGATGTTTTGCACTATAAGGAGTGCCTTCGACTTTTATTAAATACGATTGGGGATGAAATCATTAGCCTCAAGGCTATAGAAAAGCTTTTTCAAAAAGCTATATTGTCTACTTTAGATATTAATGAAAAGAGAAGAGATATATCCTTTGCTCAAAGGCTTGAAATTGGTCTCAAAGAAATGCGAGAGGTGTTACTCGATACGCCTAAAACTATCCAAGTTTATTACCCAATTCACGGATTAAAGGACGAAGGCCTACCAGTTAAGGTGGGTAAAATAACCTTTTGTATATTTGATGAAAATCATTTAGCAAATTTCATAAAGGTTTTGGAAGAAAATAACGGCGATGCAGCTCGAAATGAGGCTAAGCAGTCTTTTATAGAAGACATAAAAAGTAGTGAAGTTGTTGGTAAAACAACAGGATTAGTTGAATTAAAAGCAATGGATTATGATGCAGCTAAATCTCTAGCTGTAAAGGAATTGTCTATAACTCTCGATATTATTAACTTTTACAGCGATCTAATTCCTTATCAAAAAGGGCATTTATTTCTTCCCGGAGAAAGGGAGCGTAAAAATATAAACATACCTACCATTACAGTTGGTGATACCCCGTATATTACGTATGGATGGGAAGTGGTTGGCCCATTAATGCAACTATCTATTTCAAGTTTATTTGAGATAGACAAAAGTAAAAAATTGGGTTTCTTGAGAGCAAGTGAATTACTAGCAACCAAAACCAAGTCAAACCTAGATGAAATACTTTTGTCAGCACTTCAATGGGCAGGTAGGGCAACAGTTGAAACTACAAAAGAGCAAGCTTTTTTACTCTATGCTATTTCTTTGGAAAGTCTGATTCTTTCCGACAATGAGCCAATTGAATTATCGTATCGACTAAAAACGAGAATCGCACACCTATTAGGTGAAAATTTAGAGGAGAGAATTGAAATATCAAAAAAAGTGGGCGACCTTTACAAGATAAGATCAAAAATTGTTCATAACGGATGGTATCAGCTTACGGATGCGGAGGTAGGCATGATGAGGTTTATAGCTAAAGGATGTATTCTCCGCATCCTTAGTGATGAACCATTCAAATTGATGAAAAGCATCAACGAATTGGCTGATTGGTTCAATAAGGCAGTTCCAAGAAAATAAATCGTCAACAGGTCAGGCCGGTAAAGGTGGGATACGCACAAAATACTTTTCCAGACCGGACAAGCGCTCCAAGCGTTGCTCCAGGTCAGTCATGGCCTGGAGGG
>WBZL01001453.1_pt1 | contig 24893 bp, 20 predicted proteins | sample 5204291 | NCBI WGS metagenome assembly WBZL01 (sample SAMN12344345, study PRJNA552823) | activated sludge metagenome | biome: Activated sludge suspended growth; feature: Nitrification reactor; material: Wastewater; isolation source: activated sludge from nitrification reactor of wastewater...
GAAATCCAAGTTCATGACGGCCGACGCGGCCGCCGCGCTGATCGGCGATGGCTCGACCCTGGCCCTGATGGGCGGCGGCGGCGGGCTGATGGAGGCCACCACGCTGTTCCAGGCCGTCGAGCGGCGCTTCCTGGCCAGCGGCCATCCCCGCGACCTGACCCTGGTGCACGCGCTGGGCATCGGCGACAAGAAGACGCTGGGCATGAACTGCTTCGCTCACGAAGGCCTGGCGCGGCGCGTCATCGGCGGCCACTGGCCGTGGAGCCCGCGCATGCAGCAGCTGGCGCGCGACAACCGGATCGAGGCCTACATCCTGCCCGGCGGCGTGAGCTCGCAGCTGTTCCGCGAGATCGGCGCCGGCCGGCCGGGCCTGTTCACCCACGTGGGACTGGGCACGGTGTGCGACCCGCGCCTCGGCGGCGGCCGGATGAACGAGGCCGCGCGCGACGACCTCGCCGAGGTGATGACGATCGACGGCCGCGAGATCCTGCGCTACAAGCCCTACCCGGTGCACGTGGCGCTGGTGCGCGCCTCGGCCGCCGACGAGGAGGGCAACATCAGCTTCGAGCACGAGGCCGCCAACCTGGACGCGCAGTCGATCGCGCTGGCCGCGCGCGCCAGCGGCGGGCGCGTGATCGTGCAGGTCAAGGAGCGGCTGCCGCGCGGCGCGCTCAAGGCGCGCGAGGTGCGCCTACCGGCGGCCTGGGTCGACGCGGTCGTCGTCGATCCCGACCAGCGCACCAGCTACGACATCCCGTTCGATCCCTCGCTGTCGGGCGAGTTGACCGGCGAGGCGCGCCGTGTGGTCGAGCCGCTCGCCGACGAGCCGTTCAGCGAGCGCCAGGCGATCGCGCGGCGCGCCTACGCCGAACTGCGCGAAGGGGCCATCGTCAACTACGGCTTCGGCATCCCCGACGCGGTGGCCAAGCTGGTGGTGCGCCGCGGCGAGCTCGATCGCATCTACCAGACCATCGAGCATGGCACGTACGGCGGCAGCCTGCTCGACGGCACGCTGTTCGGCTACGCGCGCCACGCCAGCGCGATGCTGGATGCGGCGACGCAGTTCGACTTCTACGGCGGGGGCGGGCTCGATCTGGCCTTCCTGGGCTTCGGCGAGTTCGATGCCGCGGGCAACGTCAACACCTCCAAGCTCGGCGGCGTGACGGTGGGGCCCGGCGGCTTCATCGACATCGCGCAGAACGCGCGCGAGGTGGTCTTCTGCGGCACCTTCGCGGCCAAGGGCGTGCGGCTGGCCACAGGCGACGGGCAGCTGCGCGTGTCCGCGCAGGGCGCGGTGCGCAAGCTCGTGCGGCAGGTGGAGCAGGTCACCTTCAGCGGCCCGGAGTCGCTGCGGCGCGGCCAGAAGGTGATCTACCTCACCGAGCGTGCGAGCTTCCGGCTCACGCCGGCCGGGCTGGAGCTCTTCGAGCTGGCACCCGGGGTTGACCTGCAGGCCGACGTGCTCGACCAGATGGACTTCGCGCCGCGCATCGCCGATCCGCTGCCGCGCATGCCGGCGGCCTACTTCCACGCCGTCGACGACGGCACCGGCGCGATGGTGCGGCGGAGCGTCCCATGAAGGTGCTGGTCACCGGCGGCGGCTTCCTCGGCGCCAACCTGGTGGCGCGGCTGCTGGCCGCCGGTCATGCGGTGCGCGTGCTCGATGTCGATCCGAGCCGCCTGATGCCGCGCCGGCTGCTGGGCGACGCGGTGGCCGACGGCCTGGACTGGCGGGTCGGCGACGTCGGCTCGTTCGACGATGTCGCCGCCACGCTGCAGGGTTGCGACCAGGTGGTGCACCTGGCGGCCTGGCTGACGCCGGCCTGCCAGGCCGACCCGCTGGGCGGCGCGCGTGTCAACGCGCTCGGCACGCTGCACGTGTTCGAGGCCGCGCGCCGTGCCGGCCTCGGCCATGTGGTGTATGCCAGCAGCGTGGGTGTCTACGGCCCCGACGATCGCGACACGCCGCGGCCCACCACGCTGTACGGCACCTGGAAGCTCGCCGGCGAGGGCGTGGCGCGCAGCTACTGGGCCACGCACGGCATCTCCAGCGTCGGGCTGCGCCCCTTCATCGTCTACGGCGCCGGCCGCGAGGTGGGCATGTCCAGCGGACCCAGCCTGGCCTGCCGCGCCGCGGTGCGCGGCGAGCCCTACACCGTGCCCTACACCGGGGCCTCGGGCATGGTCTACGTCGACGATGTCGGGCGTGCGTTCGAGGCCGCGTTGCGGCCGCGCCAGCGCGGGGCCTTCGTGTTCAATCTCTGCGGCCAGACCGTGACGGTGGACGAGATCCTCGACGAGATCCGGCGCCAGGTGCCCGGCGCGCGGCTGGCGGCCGCAGGCCCGGCGCTGCCCATCGCCGGCGACGTGGCCAGCCACGACGCCGGCGACGTGCTGGGCCCGCTGCCGACTACGCCGCTGGCCGAAGGCATCGCGGCCACGCTGGCGGGCTGGCGCTGAGGGCGCGGCGCCCCGGGGCGGCATGGCGCAGCGCAGCATCGCGCGGCGCGTAGACTGCCCCGGATCCCTTGCCGGAGTCGGCCTGGGGCCGCTGCAGGCCCCCGCGCCGGGTCCTGCCGGACCATCGTCGACGCGCCTCCCATCGCCATGACCCTGCACGTCCCCACGCTGATGGTCACGCTGATCGCCGGCTTCGCGCTGCTGTCGCTGCAGCTGGCGCTGGCCGACCGGCGCATCCGCCGGCGCAAGGACCTGCGGCTGTGGGCCACCGGCACCGCGCTGCTGGTGGCCGGGCTGGTGTGCCTGACGGGACGCGACGTGCTGCCCGTCTGGATGTCGGTCTATCTCGGCAACCTGTTCACCTCGGTCGGCTTCGCCTGCTTCAGCGCGGCGCTGTGGCAGCGGCTGGAACGGCGCACGCTGTCGATCGGACGGGCCGCCGCCGGCGTGGTGGTGCTGATGATCGGCCTGGCCCCGCTGTCGCTGCAGGACATCGGCACGCGCACCTGGGTGATGTCGGTGCTGGACGTGCTGCTGATGCTGCCGGGGACCTGGATCGTCCTGCGGCGGGGCTGGACGACAGCGCCGTCGCTGCGCACGGTGGCCGTCAGCCTGCTGCTGGCCAGCGCGGCGCTGGCGCTGCGCGCGGTCGACGCCCTGCATCACCCCGAGAACTACACCAGCATCTTCCAGCCCAGCCTGGGTCAGACGGCGCTGTTCATGGTCGGGTTCCTGGCCCTCATCACCGCCGGCTTCGGGTTCGTGCTGTCGGTGCTGGAAGAGGTGGCGCAAAGCCTCGAGCAGCTCGCCGCCTACGACAGCCTCACCGACTGCCTGAACCGGCGCACCCTCGACGAGCTGCTGGCCCACGAGCTCGAGCGCGGCCGGCGCGAGATGCGGCCGGTGGGCTACGTGCTGCTGGACCTGGACCATTTCAAGGTCATCAACGACGTGCACGGCCACCGCACCGGCGACCACGTGCTGCGGCGCTTCGCCGACGCGGTGCGCTCGCGCGTGCGGGCCTCCGACGTGCTGGGGCGTCTGGGCGGCGAGGAATTCGGCCTGGTTCTGCCGGGCACCGACGCGGTGGGCGCGTTGCAGGTGGCCGAGGAGCTGCGGGCGACGGTCGAGGCGCTGACGCTGTCGGCCCCCGACGGCAGCGAGCTGCACATCACCGTGTCGGCCGGCGTGGCGATCGCCGACCCCGACCGCCCGACCGGGGCCGACGCCTTGTACGGCCTGGCCGACCAGGCCCTGTACGCGGCCAAGCGCGGCGGGCGCAACCGCGTGGTGCTGCACGGCGCCCCGCAGGCACCGGTGCCCCAGCGATCGTCGGACCCGGCCGCCACCGGATCCTGAGCGCGGACCGGCCCGCGCGCCGGTGCATCGCCCTGCCTGCCCGCGAAGCTAGGGGGGCGACCGGACGGGGAGATCGCACCCCGATCCTGCCTATCTCCTCCGAGGTCGCTGCAGATCCTTGCCCCGCCGGGCCGGGCCGCGGTGACCGCCTCCGGCTGGCGCCTTCGCGGCAGTCATCCCGGCGGACCCCCTACCGAGGAGCCCACCATGGCCGCAGGACCCGAACTTCGCACCTACGCCCGCAACCTGGACCAGGCGGCACGCAACGTCTCTGAGGTGAAGGACGTCGTCGAAGCCATGGGCCAGGCCGTGGACGTGCTGCAGCTGTCGATCCGCGCGGTCGACGCGATCCAGGAGGAGGCCGACGACTTCGGCAAGCTGATCCGGAACATGCAGCGCACGCTCGACCTGATGGACAAGGCCGGGCCGCTCAAGCCGCTGGCCCGTGCCGCCGAGCGCGTGCTCGACCGGGTGCACGACGTGGCGCAGCAGATCGAGCGCCAGGCCGAGCGGCTGGCGCGCAAGATCGACGATGCCCAGCTCGAGGACAAGCTCGACAAGGCCGAGAAGAGGCTCGACAGCTACGAGGACGGCCTCGACAAGGCCGGACTCCGGCTGACGCTGCAGGCGGCCTCGGCGCACGCCACGGTGGCGGCGCTCGACGGCATCGATGCGCTCGACCCCGCCGGTGATCCGGCCGCCGGACTGTCGCTGGCCGCCGACCTGCGCGTGGCGCCGGCCAACGCCGCCCTCGGCAGCCTCAACGAGGTCTACGGTGCGGTTCGCGGGGCGGCCCTGTCGGTGCAGCAGGCCATCCCCTTGCCGAGCTTCCAGCCCGTGCTGCAGGTGCGCGTGGCCTTCGACCACATCGGCTCGTCGCTGGACTTCCTGCAAGGGCCGCTGGACACCGTGGGCCGGGTGCTGCGGCCGGTGGAAGGACTGCTCGACGCGGTGGGCTTCATCTTCGACATCACCGTCGGGCCGGTCATCGACTTCCTGATGAACTCGCTGGGGATCAACCGCATCGTCGACGACCTGGCCGCGCAGATCACCGCCCGGCTGCCGCGCGTGGACGCGCTGGACCGGGCGCTGGCGGCCATCGACGGCGCGGTGCAGCAGGTCGACGTGCTGTCCGCCGTCGACGACCGCCTCGGCCTCACCGACTGGGCCAGCGACGTGCTGCACGAGCTGGTCGACCGCGTCGTCGAGCCGGCCGAGGGGCCGCTGCGCATCGGCGCGGACGGTGCCCAGACGCTGCACGGCACGACCGGCGACGACCTGCTCGACGGCGGTCCCGGCAACGACACGCTGCTCGGCGAGGCGGGTGACGACGTGCTGATCGCCGGGCCCGGCAACGACGTGCTCGACGGCGGCGCGGGGTCCGACCGCGCCGTGTTCCGCGGGGCGTTCGTCGAGTACCAGTTCTCGCAGACGGCCCAGGCCGGCAGCGTGGTCTTCGACCACGTGCGCCCCGCCAACCCGCGCGCATCCGACGGCCGCGACGAGCTGCACGACGTCGAGACCTTCGTCGTCGCCGACCTCACGCTGACGGCCGAGCAGCTCGCCCGCGGCGTCAGCGTGGCGCGGCCGGGCCAGGCCCAGCTGACCGGCACCGAGGCCAACGACCTGCTGTTCGGCGGCTCGACGGCACTGACCATCGAGGGCCAGGACGGCAACGACCTGATCGTCGGCTCGCCGCGGACCGACCGGCTGTACGGCGGCAAGGGCGACGACCTGTTCGTGGCCACCGACGGCGACGACCTGATCGATGGCGGGCCGGGCAGCGACACCTGGCGCTTCCCGGTCGACAACCGGTCGGGCAATCCGAACGTCGATGCCGATCTGGTGGAGGGCCGGCTCGTCATCGGCAGCCAGCGGCTCGCGCTCGAAGCGGTCGAGAACCTCGTCGTCGAGGATGCACGCAGCGCCTTCCTGCGCGGCGACGGGCAGGCCAACCGCCTGGCCGGCGCCGGTGGCCGCGACGTGCTCGACGGGCGCGACGGCGACGACCGGCTCGAGGGCGGCGACGCCAACGACGTGTTGATCGGCGGACCCGGCCACGACACGCTGCTCGGCGGCGCCGGCAACGACGTGCTGGTGGCGGGCGAGCGCAGCGTGGACGGCGGCAGCGACGTGTACGACGGCGGCGAGGGCGACTTCGACACCCTGGTGTACCGGTCCGACCTCATCGACTTCCTCCGCCAGGAACACATCGACGACCACCTCCGCTCCATCGAGCGCAACCAGGAGGCCGCCGGGCCGCTGCGTGTGCACGCCGACACCGGCGAGGTGGTGCGCCTGGCCGACGACGGACGCACCGTGCTGGCGGTCGACCGGGTCACCGGTGTCGAGAAGATCGTCGGCTCGGACCACGACGACGAGATGTGGGGCGCTTCCGGTCCCCATGCCGCGCTGGACGGCGGGCCGGGCAACGACATCCTGTACGCGCAGGCGGCGGGTTACGAGGTCAACGGCGGCGAGGGCGACGACCGGGTCGTCGCGGGCACCGGCGGCGCCGGGCTGTACGGCGGCGGCGGCTACGACGTGCTCGACCTGGCGCAGCAGGAGGGCGTGCGCTGGCTGGTGCGCATCGACGGCTCGCTGGGTTCGTCGCTGCGCGCCTTCAACGCGCTGGAGGGCGACGGGCTGGCCACGCCGGGCGGCAGCCTGCGCAACGACTGGGGTCCCGCGATGCTGGCCAATGGCAATGTCGGCGACTTCGACCTGATGCTCGGCGGACCGAACGACGACTACTTCGAGCTGCGCGGCTTCGGCAGCCTGGAGGTGCGCTCGGGTGCCGGCAACGACGAGCTGCACGGCCGGGGCGGCGGCAGCAACAACCCGCGCTTCGTCTTCCACGGCGAGAACGGCGACGACGTGTTGACGATGCAGGACCCCGGGCTGGCCGACGGCGGACCGGGCTCGGACCGCGTGCTCGTCGACGCCGGCGCGAGTGCGTCGATCCAGGTGCTGGGCGGCGACGGCGACGACGTGATCGAGCTGCGCGGCGGTCGCGTCGACGTCGATGGCGGCCCCGGGCTCGACGTGCTGGCCGCGGCTTCGCGCAACCCGCTGGTCGGACTGGACGTCGACCTGGCCAGCGGGACGGTCGGCTCGGCGGCCACGACCCAGCGGGTCAACGGCACGGTGCGCAACGTCGAGATGGTGATCGGCTCGGACCTGCACGCCGACACGCTGCGCGGCGGTGACTCGGGCGACACCTTGCTCGGTGCCGGCGGAGCGGACCACCTCGAGGGGCGCGCGGGCAACGACCTGCTGTACGGCGGCACGGGCGACGACGAGCTCGCCGGCGGCGACGGCGACGACCTGCTGCACGGCGGACCCGGCAACGACCGGCTCGACGGCGGGCCGGGCAGCGACACCGCGTCGTGGTCCTTCGCGACGCCCGGGTCGACCTATGGCTCGGTCGTGGCGGCCGGCTTCGGCCAGGTCGACGCCGACCTGGGTTCCGGCCTCGCGCGCGTGACGCCGGTGGCCGGGGCGGTCGAGACCGATCGCCTCATCGGCATCGAGAACCTCGTCGGCGGGGCCGGCCGCGACGTGCTGCGTGGCGATGGCGGTCCCAACCTGCTGTCGGGCGGGGCCGGCGCCGACCTGCTGGACGGGCGTGCGGGCGATGACGTGCTGGTGCTCGACGGTGACGACAGCGCTCTCGGCGGCGAGGGCGACGATCGCTTCGTCGTCGGTCCGGGGCGCGCCACCATCGACGGCGGCGCGGGCGACGACGTGCTCGACTTCGGCAACCTCGCCGGGCGCCTCGTCGTCGACGTCGACGCCGGCACCTACGCCGGCACGCTGCAGGTGCAACGCCCGGTGTGGCGGCAGGGCGGCGGCTCCGAGCCCCGTCCGGCGGGCCCGCTGACGCTGACGCCCGCGGACGTGCTGCAGACCGATCCGCGCCACGCCGACTCGTCCGACGACCTGGCGCGCGAGGTCCCGGCCGGGCCCGGATTCGAGATCGAGCTGGTCACCGTCGACGAGGCCGTGTCCGGGCGCTTCAGCGGCATCGAGTCGTTCGTCGGCGGCGCCGCCGACCTGCAGCTGCTGACCAGCCGCGCCGGCCTGCGCGTCGAGGGCTTTCGCGACGGCCTGACCGACGTGGACATGAGCCGCAGCGCGACGGCGCTCGACGTGCAGCTGGGCGCGGCCGAGGGGCTGGCGGCGAGCCGGCTGACGGGCGGGGCGTTCGACGACCGCCTGCAGGCCGGGTCCGAGGCCGCGACGCTCGAAGGCGGGGCAGGCAACGACACGCTGAGCGGCGGCGCCGGTGCCGATCGCCTCGATGGCGGGCCCGGCGACGACCGCCTGACCGGCGACGAGGGCGAGGATCAGCTCGACGGCGGACCCGGCGCCGACCTCCTCGAGGCCGGGCCGGGCGATGACCGGCTCGATGGCGGCCCGGGCCTCGATCGGGCGCTCGTCGCCGGGCCGCGCGCGGACTTCGCGCTCGACCGGGCGGACAACGGCTTCGTGCTGCGCGACCTGCACGGCGTGCAAGGCGTCGACACCCTGGTGGAGGTGGAGCGCCTGAGCTTCACCGACGGCGGCCTCGCGCTGGACCTGGACGGCGCCGCCGGTCGCGTGGCCAAGCTGCTGGGGGCGGTGTTCGGCCCGGCGGCGGTGGCGCGTGCGGACTGGGTCGCCATCGGCCTGCAGCTGGCCGATGCCGGGGCCGACGACGAGGCCCTGGGCGGGCTGGCGCTGCACGAGGCCGGCGCGACCACGCCACGCGCGGTGGTGGACCTGCTGTGGTCGCATGTCGTCGGCGGGGTGCCGACGGCCGAGCAAGCCGCCCCGTTCGTGGCCCTGCTCGAGGGCGGCACCAGCCCCGGCGCGCTGGCCGTGATGGCCGCCGAGACGGCCGAGAACGCGGCCCACATCGACCTGGTGGGGCTGGTGGACAGCGGCCTGCCCTTCGGTTGAGCGACGTTCGACCGGCGGGCGTGGTGGCGCGGCCCGCCCGCGCCCCGGGGCTCCCGCCGGACCGGTCCATGGCGCCGGGCGCCGCAAACGGCCGCCGCAGCCCCCGCCGCGGCGGCGCATAAGATCCGCCCCGTGGAGTCAGCCGAAGTCACCCAACTGCTGCGCGCCTGGCGGGCCGGCGACGCCGGCGCGCGCGATTCGCTCACCCCGCTGGTCTATCGCGAGCTGCAGCGCCTGGCGCGGCGCGCCATGCGCGGCGAGCGCCCCGGCCACACGCTGCAGACCACGGCGCTGGTGCACGAGGCCTTCCTCGCGCTGGCCGGGGCGCAAGTGGACTGGGTCGACCGCGCGCACTTCTTCGCCATCGCAGCGCGCCAGATGCGCCACGTGCTGGTCAACCACGCCGAAGCGCACCGCGCCGCCAAGCGCGGCGGCGGCCAGGCGCATGCCCCGCTGGAGGACGCGCTGGACGTCGTCGGCACGCCGTCGGCCGAGATCACCGACCTCGACGACGCGCTGCGCCGGCTCGAGGCCTTCGACGCGCGCAAGGCACAGATCCTCGAGCTGCACTACTTCGGCGGCCTGACCTACGACGAGATGGCCGAGGTGATGCAGCTGTCGACGTCGACCATCGACACCGAGCTGCGCTTCGCCAAGGCCTGGCTGCGCAACGCGCTGGACCCCAAGACCTGAGGCATCGCGCCGGCCCGTCGCGCGCCACCGAGGAGATTCCATGTCCTTCGACTTCACCCAGCAGCGCGTCGTCGTCGCCGGCGGCAGCCGTGGCATCGGCCGCTCGATCGCCCTGGCCTTCGCGGCGGCCGGCGCCGACGTCTCCGTCTGCGCACGCGGTGCGGCGGCGCTGGAGTCCACCCGCGCCGAGATCGCCGCGCTCGGCAGGCGGGCCCATGCCGCCGTCTGCGACCTGGGCGACGGTCCGGCGGTGACCGCCTACGTCTCGGATGCCGCTGCAGCCCTGGGCGGCATCGACGTGCTGATCAACAACGCCTCGGGATTCGGCATGGGCGACGACGAAGCGGCCTGGTCCGCCGGACTGTCGGTGGACGTGATGGCGATGGTGCGGGCCTCGCATGCCGCGCTGCCGCACCTCGAACGCTCGGCGCAGGCATCGGTCGTCAACATCTCGTCGATCTCGGCGCTGCGCCCTTCGGTGCGGTCGCCGGCGTATGCCGCCGTCAAGGCGGCGATGAACAGCTACACGGCCAGCCAGGCGGCGATGTGGGTGAAGAAGCGCATCCGGGTCAACGGCATCGCGCCGGGTTCGATCGAGTTCCCCGGCGGCGTGTGGGACCAGCGCAAGCGCGCCGGCGACGCGCTGTACGCGCGCACGCTGGCCGGCATGCCGCTCGGCCGCATGGGCACGCCGGAGGAGGTCGCCGAAGTCGCACTCTTCCTGGCCTCGACGCACGCGCGCTGGATCACCGGCCAGACGCTGGCGGTCGACGGCGGGCAGCTGCTGGGCGCCTGAGCGCCGGGACTTCGGCGGCGAAGGCCAGCGTGGCCATCTGCCGCAGCGAGCGCGCCAGGCGCGCCCAGTCGGCATCGGCGTGCAGGTCGAGCGCGCCGAAGCGCCGGATGTGGCGGCTGCGCAGCAGCAGGTATTGCACGCCGGCCACCAGCAGCAGCGTGACGTCCTGGAGGAACGGGCGCGCCAGCAGCTCGGGGCCACCCAGCAGCCGGGCCGCGTCGCGGCCCCACTGTTCGCGCTCGTCCTCCAGCACCGCGGTCAGCTCGTTGCGATGGAGCAGCTCGGCCGCCAGGATCTGCAGCGTCAAGGGGCGTCGACGCAGCTCCTCGATCAGGTGCTCGAAGAAGCGGCCGTAGCGCTCGGCCGGCGGCAGGGCTTGCCACGTCGTCGGGTCGAGGCCCAGCAGGTCCTCCACGCGCGGCCAGAACCGGCCGCTCGCGCCCCAGGTCTTCAGCAGCTCGGGCAGGCCACCGAAGTAGCGGTAGATCAGCACCTTGTCGACACCGGCCTCGCGGGCGATGGCGTTGACGCCGAGCGCGGCGAAGCCGTCGCGGGCCAGGACGACGCCCACGGCCGCGAGGATGCGCTCGGCGGTGGCGATGCGGTCGCGGGCGCGCGGGCCGTCGGTGGACGGCGCGGCGCGGGTCGGCTTGGGGCGCGGCGGCATGGCGCAGGTGCCGGGCGCCGTCAGGCGCCGACCAGGTGGGCGTCGAGACCGCGACGGGGTGCCGGCTCGACCGCCGCGGCGTGGCCGATGCGGGCCCACATCTGCACCGTGTGCGTGGGGCGGGGCGCCTGCAGCGCAGCGTGGATCGCGGCGTAGGGCTCGGCCTGCTCGACGTATTCCTGCAGCGCCTGTTGCAGCGGATGCACCGCCAGGCCCAGCGCCGTGGCGGCGAGCTGCACGCGTGCATAGGCGCGGCCGGCGTTGACCTGCGTGACGCGGTCGTTGCCGTCGCTGACCAGCCACAGGAAGCCCGGCGTGGACGCGATCTTCGCGGCGAAGTCACCGATCTGCTGGCGCACCGCCATCGAGTCGGGGGCCGGCGCACGGCTGCGGTCGAACAGCCCCAGCCGGTCCAGCCAGACGACCAGGGGCTCGTTCATCGTCAGTCCGTCGCGATGCCGCGCGATCTCGTCCGCACCCACGCGCATCACCTTCAGCGACTCGAGCATCGTGCGCGGCGTGCTGACCTCGATGCGCCAGGCCTGGTTGGCGATGTCGCGCTGCGCCTGCAGCGCCGCGGGGTCGCGCCGGTCGACGTGGCCGAAGCGCAGGCCTTGCGCGGCGGCGGCCTGTGCCAGGGCCCGCCAGGCGGCATCGGGGATGTCGCGCGCCGGGTCGTAGGCGCGCCGGTTGGTGTGTCGGTGCAGGATCTGCGCGAACAGCGGGTCGCGTGGCACCGCCGCGTCGGCGTGCAGGCGCACGCGCGCGACGGGCCGTGTGTCGGGCCGGTCGGGGCCGAAGACGCCTTCGGGGAACAGCGTGATCTCGGCACGGTGGCCCCGTTCGCGTGCCGCCAGGTCCAGCAGTTCGAGGAAGGTGCCCTGGCTCATCATGATCTGCCGCGCGAACGGGTCGGTCTCGGGCAGCAGCCGCGTCAGGTCGCAGCGCAGCACGATCTCGCCGGGCGTGCGCAGGTCCACCAGCCACGACTGCAGGTTGTGCGAGTGCGGCGCCAGGATGGCGTGTCCCAGCACCCACCGGCGCAGGTCGGGCTCGTCGCCCGGACCCCGCCAGGCCTGCACCGCCTCGGCGGGCAGCGACGAGCTGCAGCCGGCGGTGACCGTGCCGGCCAGCAGCGCACCGCCGCCGACCAGTCGAACGAAGGCACGTCGATGCATCGGAGGTCCTTCCATGTCACCTGATGGTGACACAGTGTAGTCACCTGTCGGTGACATCGCAAGCCCCCTGCGCTTCCTTGCATCCACCGTCGCCGTCGACGGCCCGCCGAGCGATCGGCGAGGCCCCAAGCGAAAGAGGCCGGCCGCATGACGCGGCCGGCCTCTGACGACCGGACCGAGGGAACGACGGCCGGCCCGGGCGGGCCGGCCGGTCATGCCCGGGGGATCACAGCAGGTGCTTGACGCCGTCCTGCTCGCCCATCAGCTCGGCCAGGGTCTTGTCGATGCAGGCCTTGCTGAACTCGTCGATCGGCAGGCCCTCGACGATCTGGTAGCCGCCGCCGGCGCAGGTGACGGGATAGCCGAACATCACGTCCTTGGGGATGCCGTACTCGCCGTTGCTCGGCACGCCCATGGTGACCCATTCACCCTGGGTGCCGAGGGCCCAGTCGCGCATGTGGTCGATGGCGGCGTTGGCCGCCGAGGCCGCCGAGGACAGGCCGCGTGCCTCGATGATCGCGGCACCGCGCTTGCCCACGGTGGGCAGGAAGACGTCCTTGTTCCAGGCCTGGTCGTTGATCAGGTCCTTGACGCTGGCACCGTCGATGGTGGCGAAGCGGTAGTCGGCGTACATGCTCGGCGAGTGGTTGCCCCACACCGCCATCTTGCGGATGCTGGCCACCGGCTTGCCGGTCTTGGCGGCGACCTGGCTGAGCGCGCGGTTGTGGTCCAGCCGCATCATCGAGGTGAAGCAGGTGCGCGCCAGGCTGGGGGCGCTCTTCATCGCGATGTAGGCGTTGGTGTTGGCCGGGTTGCCGACCACCAGCACCTTGACGTTGCGGCTGGCCGATTTGTCCAGGGCCTTGCCCTGGGCGGTGAAGATCTGCGCATTGGCGGCCAGCAGGTCGGCACGCTCCATGCCGGGGCCGCGCGGGCGGGCGCCGACGAGCAGCGCGTAGTCGGTGTCCTTGAAGCCGGCGTCGGGCGAGCTGTGCGCTTCCATGCCCGCGAGCAGCGGGAAGGCGCAGTCCTCCAGCTCCATCATCACGCCCTTCAAGGCCTTCTGCGCCTTCTCGTCGGGGATCTCGAGCAGCTGCAGGATCACCGGCTGGTCCTTGCCGAGCATCTCGCCCGAGGCGATGCGGAACAGCAGCGCGTAGCCGATCTGGCCGGCGGCTCCGGTGACGGCAATCCGAACGGGTTTCTTGCTCATCGTGCTCTCCAGGAGTGGGTGTCTAGGCAACCGCAGATTCTAGTCCGCCACCTGACGGCACTCTTATGTCTTATGCAAGACAATCGCCGCCATGCCCGCGCTCGAAGACGTCGCCGCCGGCGGCACGGCCGCCCCCTCGTTCAGCCCGCTGTACCAGCAGATCAAGGGCCTGCTGCTGCGCAGCCTGCAGGCCGGCGAGTGGAAGCCCGGCGAGGTGATTCCCAGCGAGATGGAGCTGGCCGCGCGCTACAGGGTCAGCCAGGGTACGGTGCGCAAGGCCATCGACGACCTGGCGCAGGACCGGCACCTGGTGCGGCGCCAGGGGCGCGGCACCTTCGTCGCCACCCATGCCGAGGAGCAGACGCAGTACCGCTTCCTGCGCCTGACGCCCGATGCCGGCAGCGCCGGGCGGCTGCAGCGCCGGCTGCTCGAGTGCCGTCGCATGCGCGCCGGCGTCGACGTGGCGCGGGCGCTCGACCTGAAGGCCGGCGAGGCCGCGGTGCAGGTGCGACGCCTGCTGCTCGCCGGCGACGAGCCGGTGGTGCTGGATGACCTGTGGCTGCCCGGTCCGCTGTTCAAGGGCCTCACGGCCGACAAGCTGCAGGCCTGGCGCGGGCCGATGTACGGGCTGTTCGAGTCCGAGTTCGGCGTGCGCATGGTGCGCGCCGAGGAGAAGATCCGTGCGGTCGCCGCCGACGAGGCCGACGCCGCGCAGCTGGGCGTTGCGACGGGAACGCCCTTGCTGCTGGTCGAGCGGCTGTCGTTCACCTACGGCGACAAGCCGGTGGAGTTGCGCCGCGGGCTGTACCGCACCGAGCGTTACCACTACCGCAACGAGCTGTCGTGACGGTCGCCGAGCCGGCAGGCTGCTGGGCGCCGCGATGGGGCGTCGCCCCGCGCGCCGCGCCATCACGCGTGCCGGGCCCGTCGCGCGGGCACGTCGGCCTGCGTGACCAGTTCCACGTAAGGCTGGTGCATTGCAATAGAATTTTCAGGTTTGTTCGATCGGTTCGGCCGATGAGCGAAACGACCGAAGAGCAAATGCTCGAGCCGACCGCAGCGCGGCTTGCCCTGACGATCCCGACCCGACGATAAGAATGGCCACCACTCCACGCCCGGTCTTCCGCAACATCCACGTCTCGCAGATCGCCAGCTACCGGTTGCCGCCGGCGGGCATCGTGTCGATCCTGCACCGCGTCAGCGGCGTGCTGATGTTCGTGCTGATGCCCTTCATCATCTGGCTGTTCGACACCAGCCTGAGCTCGGAGGTCTCCTTCGAGCGCTTCAGCGCCGCGTTCAACGTCGGGCTGGGCGTCGTGCCCGGCGTGCTGATCAAGTTGGTGGCGCTGGCGCTGATCTGGGCCTACCTGCACCACCTGATCGCCGGCGTGCGCCACCTGTGGATGGACATGACGCACAGCGTGACCAAGGAGCAGGGTCACTCGTCGGCCATCGTCACGCTGGTGGCCAGCCTGGCGCTGACCGCGGCGCTGGGCGCCAAGCTGTTCGGCCTGTATTGACGGAGCGCCGCGATGTCCACCAACTTCGGATCCAAGCGCCTGGTCGTCGGCGCGCACTACGGTCTGCGCGACTGGCTCAGCCAGCGCGTCACCGCGGTGCTGATGGCGCTGTTCACGCTGATCGTGCTGGCGCAGGTGCTGATGCCCGGGCCGATGGGCTACGACAAGTGGGCCGGCATCTTCGCCGCGCAATGGATGAAGGTGCTGACCTTCGTCGTCATCGTCTCGCTGCTCGTCCACGTGTGGGTCGGCATGCGCGACGTGTGGATGGACTACATCAAGCCCGTCGGACTGCGCCTCGTGCTCGAGGTCGGCACGCTGGTCTGGCTGGTGGGCTGCGCCGGCTGGGCGCTGCAAGTGCTCTGGAGGCTCTGACCCGTGGCTACCCTGACCAAGCGCAAGTTCGACGTCGTCATCGTCGGAGCCGGTGGCTCCGGCATGCGCGCCTCGCTGCAGCTGGCCCTGGCCGGGCTGAACGTGGCCGTGCTGTCCAAGGTGTTCCCGACACGCTCGCACACGGTGGCAGCGCAGGGCGGCATCGGCGCCAGCCTGGGCAACATGTCCGAGGACAACTGGCACTACCACTTCTACGACACCGTCAAGGGCAGCGACTGGCTGGGTGACCAGGACGCCATCGAGTTCATGTGCCGCGAGGCGCCCAAGGTCGTCTACGAGCTCGAGCACTTCGGCATGCCGTTCGACCGCAATCCCGACGGCACGATCTACCAGCGTCCGTTCGGCGGCCACACCGCCAACTACGGCGAGAAGCCCGTGCAGCGCGCCTGCGCCGCGGCCGACCGCACCGGCCACGCGATGCTGCACACGCTGTACCAGCGCAATGTCGCGGCACGCACCAACTTCTTCGTCGAGTGGATGGCGCTCGATCTCATCCGCGACGCCGACGGCGACGTGCTCGGCGTCACCGCGCTCGAGATGGAGACCGGCGAGATCCACATCCTCGAGGCCAAGACCACGCTGCTGGCCACCGGCGGCGCGGGCCGCATCTATGCCGCCAGCACCAATGCCTTCATCAATACCGGCGACGGGCTGGGCATGGCCGCGCGGGCCGGCATCCCGCTCGAGGACATGGAGTTCTGGCAGTTCCACCCCACCGGCGTGGCCGGTGCCGGCGTGCTGCTGACCGAGGGCTGCCGCGGCGAGGGCGCCATCCTGCGCAACGACAAGGGCGAGCGCTTCATGGAGCGCTATGCGCCCACGCTCAAGGACCTGGCGCCGCGCGACTTCGTCAGTCGCTGCATGGACCAGGAGATCAAGGAAGGGCGCGGCTGCGGTCCGAACAAGGACTACATCCACCTCGACATGACCCACCTGGGTGCCGACACCATCCTGAAGCGGCTGCCCAGCGTGTTCGAGATCGGCCACAACTTCGCCAACGTCGACATCACGAAGGAGCCGATCCCCGTGGTGCCGACCATCCACTACCAGATGGGCGGCATCCCGACCAACATCCACGGCCAGGTGGTGTCGCCGAAGAACGGTGACCCCAGCGCCGTCGTGCGCGGGCTGTACGCGGTGGGCGAATGCTCGTGCGTCAGCGTGCACGGCGCCAACCGGCTGGGCACCAACTCGCTGCTCGACCTGCTGGTGTTCGGCCGCGCGGCCGGCAACCACATCGTCGAGTTCAACGACAAGAACCGCCTGCACAAGCCGCTGCCGGCCGACGCCGCCGACCGCACGCTGGCGCGCCTGGCACGCCTGGACGGCAGCAACTCCGGCGAGTACGCGCAGGACGTTGCCAACGACATCCGGGCCACGATGCAGCAGCACGCCGGCGTGTTTCGCACCCAGGCGAGCATGGACGAGGGCGTGGTCAAGGTCGCCGCGCTGCGCCAGCGCGTCGAGGCCATCACCCTCAAGGACAAGAGCCAGGTCTTCAACACCGCGCGCATCGAGGCGCTGGAGGTCGAGAACCTGATCGAGGCGGCCCAGGCGACCATGGTCTCCGCCGCCGCGCGACGGGAGTGCCGCGGCGCCCACACGGTCAAGGACTACGAGCGGGGTGCCGACGATCCCGACACGCCGCTCGGCCGCAACGACCGCGAGTGGATGAAGCACACGCTGTGGCACTCGGCCAGCAACAGCCTCGAATACAAGCCGGTCAAGCTGCAGCCGCTCACCGTCGAGTCCGTCCCGCCCAAGGTGCGCACGTTCTGATCACGAAGGCCCACACCCGCCATGACGAAGAGAACCTTCCAGATCTACCGCTACGACCCCGACAAGGACGCCAAGCCGTACATGCAGACGCTCGAGGTCGAGCTCGACGGCTCGGAGCGCATGCTGCTCGACGCGTTGATGAAGCTCAAGCAGGTCGATCCGTCGCTGAGCTTCCGGCGCAGCTGCCGCGAAGGCGTCTGCGGGTCGGACGCGATGAACATCAACGGCAAGAACGGGCTGGCCTGCCTGACCAACATGCGCAGCCTGTCCGGCACCGTGGTGCTCAAGCCGCTGCCCGGTCTGCCGGTGATCCGCGACCTGATCGTGGACATGACCCACTTCTTCAACCAGTACCACTCGATCAAGCCGTACCTGATCAACGAGAGCCAGCCGCCCGAGAAGGAGCGGCTGCAGTCGCCCGAGGAGCGCGACGAGCTCAACGGCCTGTACGAGTGCATCCTGTGCGCCAGCTGCTCGACCAGCTGCCCGAGCTTCTGGTGGAACCCCGACAAGTTCGTCGGCCCCGCCGGCCTGCTGCAAGCCTACCGCTTCATCGCCGACAGCCGCGACCAGGCCACCGGCGAGCGCTTGGACAACCTCGAGGACCCGTACCGCTTGTTCCGCTGCCACACCATCATGAACTGCGTCGATGTCTGCCCGAAGGGATTGAACCCGACCAAGGCCATCGGCAAGATCAAGGAACTGATGGTGCGGCGCACCGTCTGAAGCGGCGGTTTGTCGTTGATCAGACCTTTGCGCAAGAGCACGTGGAAACTGCACTGGATGCCCGCAGCCTGAGCCGCCTGAAGTGGCGTTGCCGCCGCGGGCTGCTGGAGAACGACCTCTTCATCGAACGATTCTTCCGCCATCACGAGGAGACGATCACGACACGGCAGGCCGCAGGACTGGAGAGCCTGATGGACCTGGCGGACAACGACCTGCTGGACTTGCTGCTCGCGCGCAAAGAGCCCTCGGGTGCCTTGGCTCGTCCCGAGGTCCTCGAAGTGCTGGCACTGATGCGGCGCGCTCCGGTGCACCCGAACTGAACTGAAAGGCCTAGCGATGACACCTTCCGACGTGAAAGCCACCCTGTCGTTCTCCGACGGCAGCCCGAGCATCGACCTGCCTCTGTACAAGGGCAGCATCGGACCGGATGTCATCGACATTCGCAAGCTCTATGGCCAGACCGGCAAGTTCACCTACGACCCGGGTTTCCTGTCCACCGCCTCGTGCAATTCGACCATCACCTACATCGACGGCGACAAGGGCGAGCTGCTGTACCGCGGCTACCCGATCGAGCAGCTGGCGACGCAGTGCGACTTTCTCGACACCTGCTACCTGCTGCTGTACGGCGAGCTGCCCAACAAGGACCAGCAGGACAATTTCCATCGCCTGGTGGCCACGCACACGATGGTCAACGAGCAGATGCAGTTCTTCCTGCGCGGGTTCCGGCGCGATGCGCACCCGATGGCGGTGATGACCGGCCTGGTCGGGGCCCTGTCGGCCTTCTATCACGACAGCACGGACATCCATAACCCGCGCCATCGCGACGTCGCGGCGATCCGCCTGATCGCCAAGATGCCCACGCTGGTGGCCATGGCCTACAAGTACGGCATCGGCCAGCCCTACATCTACCCGCAGAACAAGCTGTCGTACGCCGCGAACTTCATGCGCATGATGTTCGCCACCCCCTGCGAGGAGTACGAGCCCAACGACGTGCTGGTGCGGGCGATGGACCGCATCTTCATCCTGCACGCCGACCACGAGCAGAACGCCTCCACCTCCACCGTCCGCCTGTGCGGCAGCTCGGGCACCAACCCGTTCGCCGCCATCGCTGCCGGCGTGGCCTGCTTGTGGGGCCCGGCGCACGGCGGGGCCAACGAGGCCTGCCTGAACATGCTGGAGGACATCCAGAAGATGGGTGGCGTCGACAAGATCGGCGAGTTCATCAAGCAGGTCAAGGACAAGAACTCCACCGTCAAGCTGATGGGCTTCGGCCACCGGGTCTACAAGAACTACGACCCGCGCGCCAAGCTGATGCGCGAGACCTGCCACGAGGTGCTCAGCGCGATGGGCCTGCACAACGACCCGCTGTTCAAGCTGGCGATGGCGCTGGAGAAGATCGCGCTGGAGGACGACTACTTCGTCTCGCGCAAGCTGTATCCCAACGTCGACTACTACTCGGGCATCGTGCAGCGCGCCATCGGCATCCCGGTGAGCCTGTTCACGGCGATCTTCTCGCTGGCCCGCACGGTGGGTTGGATCGCCCAGCTCAACGAGATGATCGGTGACCCCGAGTACAAGATCGGCCGGCCGCGTCAGCTGTTCGTCGGCGCCACCCGGCGCGACGTCAAGCCCGTCGACCAGCGCTGAGCCGCGCCGATGAGCTGGTTGTCGCGTCTGTTCAGCCGGCAACCAGCCCAGCAGGCCGGTCCGCGACCCGCGGCCGCGGCGGTGTCGACCGCCGCCGCACCCCAAGCCCCGGGCGACGACACGCTGCCGCTGCAGCCGCAGGCCCTGGTGCCGTGGCTGCTTTCGGTGCAGGACGAGTTGCCGGCGGCGCTGCAGCCCGGTGAGGCGCAGGCTCTGGCGGTGCTGGAGGAGATCCTGGCGCAGCCCAAGCTGCCGCCCGGCCTGTTACCGCGCGCCGCGGCCGTGGTGCCGCAGCTGATCGCGATGCTGAGGCAGGAGGACCTGCCGATCCCGGCCCTGGCACAGCGCATCGGCAAGGACCCGGCCATCGCCGCGGAGGTCCTGCGCCTGGCCACCAGCAGCTACTACCAGGCCCAGGGGCCGGTGAACGACCTGGCCCAGGCGATCATGCGGCTGGGCAATGCCGGGCTGCAGTCGGCGATCGCGCGGGTGGTGCTGCGGCCCCTGTACAGCGCGCAGGCGGGGAAGCTGTCGACGCGCGTCGCCGGCCGGCTGTGGGACCACTCGGATGCCTTGTCGGGCCATGTCGCGGTGGCCGCGCAGCAGGCCGGCCTGGGCGCCTTCGACGGCTTCCTGGCCGGGTTGCTGCACGACAGTGGCTGGACGGTGCTCTTCCATGTCCTCGACCGGGCCGGGCAGGACCTGGCCCCGGTGCCCAGTGCCGAGGCGGTGGCCCAGCTGGACCTGCGCGCCCATCGGCTGTTCGGACTGGCGGCCGGGCAATGGGACATCACGCCCGGCTTCGCAGCCCTGGCCGCCGATGCGCGACGCGTGCCGCTGGCCGCCAGCACGCTGCCGCTGGCGCAGGCCTTGCGCGCGTCGCAGAACCGCGCCTTGCTCGACCTGCAGGCCGGCGCGCGCTGAAGTCCCGCACGACCGGCGGCACCGGGCGACCCGAGGCGGCCCTCGAGCCCGGCGGACGACAGGGACCCGACGGCTCGATCAGCGAACCGAGCGGTAGCACGCCGAGCGGGCCCGGTGCGTCAGCACCAGCTGCCACAGCTGCCCCTGGCGGGCGCGGAAGAAGCCGGCGCAGACCAGCAGGTAGTAGCGCCACATGCGGTAGAAGCGCTCGTCGTAGCGGGCCTTGAGCTGCGGCCAGGCGCACTCGAAGTTGGCCCACCAGGCCATCAAGGTGCGGTCGTAGTCGGGCCCGAAGTTGTGCCAGTCCTCGATGAGGAAGCGGTTCTCGATGACCTGGGCGATCTCGCGGCTGGACGGCAGCTTGCCGTTGCGGAAGACGTACTTGTCGATCCACGCGTCGGTGTACGAACTGGTGGTGTCCAGCCCGATCGTGTGCAGCAGGAACAGGCCGTCGGGGGCCAGCAGGCGGCGCGCGGTGTCGAAGTACGCGGGGTAGTTCTTGGGCCCGACATGCTCGAACATGCCCACCGAGACGATCTTGTCGAAGCGGCCCTGCAGGTCGCGGTAGTCCTGCAGGCGCAGCTCCACCGGCAGCCCGCGGCAGCGGTCCTGCGCCAGCGCCAGCTGCTGCCGGGACACCGTCACGCCGGTGACGCGCACCCCGTAGTTCTCGGCCGCGAACTGCGCCAGTCCGCCCCAGCCGCAGCCGATGTCGAGCAGGTGTTCGCCGCGCTGCAGGTCGAGCTTGCGGCAGATCAGGTCGAGCTTGTCGATCTGCGCCTGCTCCAGCGTCGAGGCGCGCGCCCAGTAGCCGCAGGAGTACACCATGCGCGAGTCGAGCATGGCCTCGAAGACATCGTTGCCGGCGTCGTAGTGCTGCTCACCGACCTGGAACGCGCGGCGGTGCGACTGCAGGTTGAACAGGCCATGCTTGAGCGCCTCGCGCAGCAGCGACCAGCGACCCGGTCCGAGGGCTCGCTTCTCCAGGTCGGCGCGCATCAGCCGCGTGAACAGCTCGTCGAGCTGTTCGCATTCCCAGTCGCCGTCCATGTAGGACTCGCCGGCACCCAGCGACCACTGGGTCAGCACGCGGCGGTACATCCGCGGATCGATGACCCGGATGTCCCACGGGCGGTTGCCGTTGAGCCGCACGTCCACCTCGCCGAGCAGTCGCTCCAGCACCGGCGGCGGCAGGTTGTGTCCACCCCCCATCTCGGGGCGGCGGGCTGCCTGTTCGGAAAGCATCGATCAACTCCTGTCGCGGCTGCGCACACCGCCGCAGCCCGATGGTCGAGTCCACCCAACACGGACGCCCGGCCAGACGCCCAGTCCAATCATTGGCCGAGACGAGCAGGATTTCAAGTCGGTGCGACGCCTGACGCGATGAGCAGGCGCAGCGTCGCGGCCGCAGCGTGCCGCGGATGCGTCATCGCCCGGCGCCGAGGCGCCTGGTCGATCAGAACTGCGTGGTCACGGCACCGACGACGTCGTAGGCCTCGTCGACCTCGGGCATCCAGTGCCACTTGTCGAAGGTGGTGCAGGGGTGCGAGATGCCCAGCGCGACGAGGTCGCCGACGCGCGGTGTCCAGGCACCGTCGGCGGTGGGCACCCAGTGGGCATGCTGGTCATTGAGGCCCTTGATGCGGCCGAGCGCGCCGGCCGGCAGCGGCAGCAGGCGTCCCTCCCGTGCCACCGCCACCGGCATCGGCATCTCGATGTCGAACGACAGGTCGCGGCGCCCGGCGGTCAGCAGTGCCAGATCGGGCTCGGGGGTGCTCTGCACCGCGGCCCACACCTCCAGGGCCGGGCGCAGGCCCTCCGCGCAGCCGCAGCGTTCGACCACCTGCTGCACCAGCCGGCGGTAGTGGCCGTGGTCGTGCGTGACGTAGCATCCCGAGCGCAACAGGCCGCGCACCGGCCGCGTCAACGCCGGCTTCAGCCGGCCGACCACCAGGTCGAAGATTGCCGAGCCGCCGGCCGAGACGATGACCTCGTCCGTCTCGATCAGGCCTTCGGCGTCGCACACCAGGGCCAGGGCTTCGACCCGGTCCATCAAGGCCGTGGCCGAGGCCTGGTCGGCGGACGAGTCGCCGCTGACACCCAGGCCTTCGTAGCACTCCAGCCCTACCAGGCGGACGGCCGGGCTGGCGTGCAATGCGCGCGCCACCACCAGCGCATCGTCGGCGCCGCGGACTCCCGTGCGGCCGCCAGGCACACCGACCTCCAGCAGCACCTCGAAGACCGGCGGTCGCGTCTGTCCCCGATGCCAGGCCTCGATCAGCTGGAGCTGCGCCACCGAGTCCACCAGGAACACCACGCGCAGGTCGGGCGTCTGCGTCAGCATCGCCGCCAGGCCGTCCAAGTCGGGCGTGGCGAGCACCTGGTTGGCGATGATCACGCGCCGCGTGCCGGCGGACACGGCCAGGCGCAGCTGGAACACGCTGGCCACCGTGATGCCCCAGGCCCCGGCATCCAGCTGCCGCCGGAACAACTGCGGCGACATCGTCGTCTTGCCGTGCGGCGCCAGGTCGACCCCGCGCTCGCGCGCGAAGTCCTGCATCCAGGCGATGTTGTGGGCCACGGCATCGCGCCTGAGCAGCGCCAGGGGAAATGGCAGGTCACCGCGCAGCACGTTCCAGCCGCGCCGGCCGATCTGGCTGGCGGTCACCGGTGCGGCAGCCGGCGGGAAGCCCTTCATCCAGGGGCCGAGAACGGGGTCGGCTGCACCGGTATCGGTCGAAGGGGCAGGCGCTGGGGCAGGCAGGGGCGACATTGGGACATTGTCTCGCCGAAGGCTGCGATGCGGGTGCCGGTGGCTCCCGCCGCGGCCGCCGGTGCGCCCCGCGGTCAGTCGGTCACCAGGGTGCGGCTGCGCCAGGGGGTCCAGGCGAAGCCGATGCCGAGGCTGAAGTCGCGGCGACTCTCGAGCAGCGGGCTGGCGAGGTTGGCCGCGCCGTGCAGCGAGCGGGCGCGTGCGGTGGCGAACCACGACCAGCCCGGCCGCGGGCGTTGCGTCCAGGTCAGGCCGGCCTCGGTGCCGAGGTAGCCGGCGCGGGCCGCATGCAGCCCGCGTGCCGGGGTGACGTCCACCGCACCGACTTCGTAGAAGTAGCGCTGCAGCCCGGCGCTGGCCCAGCTGGCCTGCAGCCACAGGGTGAGGTCGACATGTGGAGGGCCGGGAGGCACGAGCTGCCAGCGCAGTTCGGGATCGAAGCTCGTGCCCCGGCGATCGATGCGCCGGCCGTCCGTCGACATCAGGGCACGCAGCTTCAGGTGCAGGGTCGGGCGGCCCGGTCGATCGGACCAGCCCTTGTAGACGAGTTGGGGTCCGAGGCCGAACAGGTAGTCCAGGTCCGCCATGCCGGAGCGCGCCTGGTTGTCCTTGGCGTTGAACGCCGCGGTGGCCGACAGGTCGGCCTCCCAGTCGTGCGAGGCGAACAGCCGCCCGCGCACGCCATCGGCATCGATCCGCCACACCGGGCCGCGGACGATCAGCATCGGCAGCATGATCGACCGCGTGTGGGCCTGGGCTGCGCCCGGGTAGTCGCTGACCCGTCCCACGCCGCCGGCCACGCCGACCTCCCACAGCGGCAGTCCCGCCGCGCCCGCGTGGGCGCCAGGCCCTCCGGCGCTCAGGGCCAGCATGCACAGGGTGCGAGCGATGCAGCGCATGGGCACGCATCATCACCCAGCCAGCGCGTGGGTGATGCGCGTGCGCGGGCCTCTTCTGTCGTGGATCAGTTCTCCGGACCCACGTGAGCGCCGGAAATGACTGCAGTCAATGGTGCCTCTTGCCCTTTTTCTAGCATGCCCAACATCAGCATCGGTGGGTCGCCAAAACGAACGCCGGTGCGATGCAGAAGGATGCAGTCGCACACTGCCAACGGGTCACGTCACCAGAAAGGAAGTGAACCATGAAGACCACGAGAACCATCCTGATCGCCGCGCTGATCGGAGCATTCGGAGCATCGGCCGCTTGGGCCCAGGGGACGACCGCGCCGACACGCGAAGAGGTCAAGAAGGAAGCCATCCAGGCTCGCAAGGCCGGCGAGATCTCGAAGGGCGAGGCCGACGCTGCGCAATCGAAGGCGGCGCCGGTGACCAAGTCCACGAAGTCGCGCGCCGCCGTGAAGGCAGAGGCCGCCAAGGCCACCACGCCGGGCGGCATGGGTTGCGGTGAGGCCGACCCGGCACAGGCGCAGGCGGCTGCCAACGGCAAGTCGACGACCACGCGGGCCGCGGTGAAGGGTGAAGCCGTCAAGGCCGCGCGCGCCGGTCAGACGGCGTGCGGCGAGGCGATGCCCGGCCAAGTGAAGAAGTAGTCCGGAGAAGCAGTCGCAGGGTTACCGGGCCGAGGTGCGGATCAGGGCGGCCCGGCCCGGGTCGGCGGTGTCCGAACAGTCGCCGTCGGCCCGCTTTTGATCGACGCACCAGCCAGGCCCGACGCATGCCGGGTCTGGAGTCTGGTGCACCGATGTGCCGGCTGCGAACCGCACGGGCCGGCGCCGAGGCCGCTACAGCAGGCTCTTGAGCAGCTTGCCCATCTCGGAGGGATTGCGGGTGACCTTGAAGCCGCACTCCTCCATGATGG
>WBZL01001454.1_pt1 | contig 24883 bp, 27 predicted proteins | sample 5204291 | NCBI WGS metagenome assembly WBZL01 (sample SAMN12344345, study PRJNA552823) | activated sludge metagenome | biome: Activated sludge suspended growth; feature: Nitrification reactor; material: Wastewater; isolation source: activated sludge from nitrification reactor of wastewater...
CTCGTGGATCTGATGTTGTAAAACCAATTTGATTGTTGATAATGATATGGACTGTTCCACCTGTACCATAGCCACGGGTTTGCGATAAATTAAGTGTTTCCATCACAACCCCCTGCCCAGCAAAAGCAGCGTCACCGTGGATTAATACAGGAATGACGAGTTGCCCTTGTTTGTCACTGAGTCGATGTTGGCGTGCCCGAACGGATCCTTCAACCACAGGATCAACGATTTCGAGGTGGGAAGGATTGAAAGCTAGCGCTAGATGTACGATACCACCGGGAGTCATGACGGCAGAGGAGAAGCCTTGATGGTATTTAACATCACCTGCCATTAGTGTTTGGACATGCTTGCCTTCAAATTCGAGAAATAAATCTGAGGGCATTTTTCCCAATGTATTAACCAGTACGTTCAGTCGACCACGATGCGCCATACCTAAAACAATTTCTTGAACTCCCATCAATCCCGCATGCTGGATAAGTTGATCTAATAATGGGATAAGGCTTTCATTACCTTCACCTGAAAAGCGCTTCTGGCCGACATAGCGAGTATGCAGGTATTTTTCTAATCCTTCCGCAGCAGTTAAACGTTCTAAGATATGCTTCTTATACTCATTCCCATAACTGGGTTGTGCGCAGGTGCTTTCTAGGCGACTTTGAATCCAACGCTTTTGTTTTAAATCGGTAATGAACATATATTCAGCGCCGATCGTATTGCAATAAGTTTGCTGAAGAATTTGTAATATGGTTCGAAGCGGCGCATGTTCCGGGCCGACTAGCGACCCGGTGTTAAAGTTTGTGTCCAGATCATTCGCTGTTAATCCATGAAAAGCAGGGTCAAGTTCTGGAACATCGAGTAGCGGCTGATGGTTGAGTGGGTCAAGTTTGGCACATCTTACACCTAGGAATCGATACATATTGATCAACTGCAACACTGCAATTTGCTTACGTTCTTTGGTTTCATCGTAAGGCTGGTTGGATAGTGGTTGTGTAAGGCTTTTGTTTTGAATTGAGGCTATCTTAGTAACTGGGTTGACTAATGATTGAATGATCAAAGAGTGGGGTCGATCTTTTGTGCTGATTGCAATGGTTTGTTGAAGATTATCAAAGAAGCTGCGCCATTCTGGAGAGATAGACTCGGGACTACTTAAATAGCGCTCATAGAGATCCTCAACAAAAGGCGCATTGGTACCAAACAGAAATGAATTTTCGATAAATTGTCTCATCATGCACCAACCCATTTAATCCAACTAAAAATATTTCACAATAAAGTGAAGCTATTTTCAAACTATGTTGAAAACCGATTTATAAAAATAACAGCATGTTTGGCATGCTGCTTCAAATTAATTTTGAGGCATTCTTATCGTATAAAAATTAGTTGTTTATTTTATCAGCGGGGATATCGCGAAGCCCGGTACCCGTATAGAGTTGTCGAGGTCGACCTATTTTCTGATCTGGATCCGCAATCATTTCGTTCCATTGTGCTACCCAACCGACCGTTCGTGCCATTGCAAAGATAGCGGTAAACATCGATGTTGGGATACCGAGTGCTTTTTGCACAATGCCAGAATAAAAATCAACATTGGGGTAAAGTTTCTTCGCGATAAAGTAGTCATCTTCAAGTGCAATTCTTTCTAACTCCAAAGCAAGTTTGAAAAGGCGGTTGTTATGTAGTTCCATTTCATTTAATACTTCATGGCACGTTTCACGCATTAATTTTGCACGAGGATCAAAATTTTTATAGACGCGGTGACCAAACCCCATTAGCCGGAATCCGTCCGTTTTATCTTTTGCACGTTTAATATATTCATTGATGCGTGAAACATCCCCGATCTGTTCCAGCATATTTAAGCAAGCCTCATTGGCGCCACCATGAGCGGGTCCCCATAAGCAGGCGATTCCTGCTGATATACACGCGAATGGATTGGCACCACTTGATCCAGCGAGCCGGACCGTTGAGGTCGATGCATTTTGCTCATGATCGGCATGGAGAATCAGTATTCGATCTAGTGCTCTGACAATAACCGGATTCGGTTCATATTTTTCTGCTGGTGTCGCAAACATCATGTGCAAAAAGTTTGCTGCATAGCTTAAGTCGTTGCGCGGATAGATAAAAGGTTGGCCAATATTGTATTTGTAGGCCATTGCAGCAATAGTGGGCAGCTTGGCGATTAAACGGAAGGCTGATTGCTCACGATGTAGCACGTCTGAAATATCCATTGCCTCATGGTAAAAAGCAGATAAAGCGCCTACGACACCTACCATAACAGCCATGGGATGAGCATCTCTTCGGAATCCTGTGTAGAATCGAACGAGTTGCTCATGCAACATGGTGTGAGATTTTATGGTGCTCACAAAATGTTGTTTCTGAGGATCAGTAGGTAACTCGCCAGTCAACAGTAAGTGGCATACTTCCATAAAATCACAGCGTGCCGCAAGTTGTTCAATCGGATAACCTCGATAGAGCAATATTCCTTTATCACCATCGATAAAGGTGATACTTGATTTAGTGCTTGCGGTCGATAGAAAACCAGGATCATAAGTAAATAAGCCTGTTTTGGCATACAGTGTTCGTATATCAACCGTATCAGGGCCCATATTGCCGGATAAGATCGGAAACTCGATAGGTTCAGTGTTCTCGCCAAGTCGTAAGGTTGCTTTACGTTGTTCAGTCATATTTATTTTCTCCTTCTCTTTGGGTTGAGAAACGATCTCGTTATTGATTTATTATTAACTATTCTGCACTTTTACAGATTTAAGAATTTAACTTCGTTGAATGAGCTGTATAAGTCGTTTTAAGCTTTTATCAACCGTTTCAGGATTTGAACAAATTATAGCTAACAGATCTTGATCTGAAAGTGACAACAGTGATTCAAATTGGTCTATTTGTTGTTCATTTAATTGAGAATCGTATTTATCCAGAAATCGCTTTAAGAGTAGATCAAGCTCGAGCAAACCTCTTCGACAGCGCCAGCGTATTCGCTCGATACGCTTGGTCATACTACTTTATTGAGCATCATGCCTTTGATTTTTCCTATCGCATTGGTTGGGTTGAGTCCTTTGGGACAGACATCAACACAATTCATAATGGAATGACAGCGAAACAAGCGGTATGGATCTTCAAGATAATCAAGTCGTTCAGTGGTGGCTTGATCCCGACTATCAGCAAGAAAGCGATAAGCTTGTAAGAGACCGGCAGGTCCTACAAATTTATCGGGATTCCACCAAAAAGAAGGGCATGAAGTTGAACAGCAGGCGCATAAAATACATTCATATACACCATCTAATTCTGCTCTTTCGCTTGGCGACTGTAATCGTTCAGTCTCGGGGGGAGGATCATGGTTAACGAGATAAGGTTTTATCGAATGATACTGTTTAAAGAATTGAGACATATCGACGATCAGGTCACGAATAATCGGCAGACCAGGTAATGGACGAATCTCGATCGGTTCTTTGAGGGTAGCGATGGGTGTGATGCAAGCAAGTCCATTACGTCCATTGATATTCATGGCATCTGAACCACATACGCCTTCTCGACAGGATCGGCGTAAGCTCAGGCTATCATCAATGGATTTGATGCGAATTAACGCATCTAAAAGCATTTTATCTGTGGGTTCAAGTTCAATTTCATAATCCTGCATATAGGGTTTTTCATCTTTATCAGGATCAAAACGACTAATTAAGAATCGCATCATTGACTACCTTTTTAGCTAAAACGTTAAACTAATTATTCAGCATATCAGATTATGATAAATTTAAAATGAAAGAAAGCGAAGATATCGGTTTTATGGAATGAATTTAACTATTTTATTATGATCGTAGCTTACTTGAAATAAACTGCTTTACTTCATTCACATCTTTATCCATTACGATGAATCGCTGTGGGAGTTTTTCAAGATCTTCGAAGCCAGGTATCGGCTCAGGTTCTTTCCCGATTGCTTCTTGAATACTATCTGAGAATTTAACAGGTAAAGCAGTTTCCAAACATATCAGCGGTATATCTGATTCGCGATTTTCTAGCCCAACTTTAATACCGTCTGCAGTATGGGTATCAACTAATACACCATATTTTTTATAAGTTTCCCGAATGGTTTCGATTCGATTAGTATGATGACTTGATCCTGAGAGAAATCCTAAATCTTTTGCTTTAGCCCATATGGCGGTTCCAAATAAATCAAAGCCATTTCCATTCTCAACAGATTGCCACAGTTCTTTGATTCTAGCCGAATCACGCTCAGCCAAATCAAATACATAGCGCTCAAAATTCGATGCCTTGGAGATATCCATAGAAGGGCTGCTGGTGTGATGTGTTTCTGACGTAGTTCGTGGACGGTAAAGTCCAGTTCGGAAAAACTCATCTAATACATCATTTTCATTCGTTGCAAGAATCAAATGCTTGATAGGAAGACCCATCATCCGTGCGACATGTCCTGCAAAAATATTGCCAAAATTACCAGATGGCACAGAAAATGATACGAATTCATCGTTTGATTGCGTAACAGCAAAATAGCCTTTGAAATAATAGACAATTTGAGCCGCAATTCTTGCCCAGTTGATCGAATTGACAGTTCCAATATGATGGCCCTTTTTGAAAGGGTGATCATTGCTGACTGCTTTTACAATGTCTTGGCAATCATCGAATACCCCTTGAATTGCAATGTTATAGATATTTTCATCTTGTAGGGAAAACATCTGAGCGGTTTGGAAGCGACTCATCTTGCCATAAGGGGAAAGCATGAATACCCGTATTCTTTGTTTTCCACGCATTGCATATTCTGCGCTTGAGCCAGTATCTCCTGAGGTCGCTCCTAGGATATTGAGTTCACTGCCTGTTTTGGCAAGGGTATATTCAAATAGATTGCCTAAGAATTGCATTGCAATATCTTTGAAAGCGAGGGTTGGCCCATTTGATAAACATAAAATGTGTAATCCTGGTTCCAGTGTCTTAATCGGTGTGATATCAGCACTACCGAATAGTTTAGATGTATAGGTACGAGTGATGATATCTCGGAGATTGGCGGTTGGAATATCATCCATGAAGCGGGATAGAATTTCAAAAGCAAGCTCCGGATAACTTAAATAGCGCCACGATTCAAGCTCTGCTGCATCGACTCGAGGATAGGATTCGGGTACAGCTAAACCCCCATCTTGTGCAAGTCCACTCAACAGAATTTCACTAAAATTTTGCGGCGACATACCGCCTCTGGTAGAGATATAACGCATAGTGTATGACCGATCTAGAAAAGAGGGATGGGAAAAGATGATGCTATTTTCCCAAGTTAATTTATTTGTTTAATTCTTCTAAACGAATACGCACGACTTTATCTGTCATGCTAGGCAGTTTTTCAATCTTATCGATTGCTCTATTGATATTCTTTTCTTGAGTGGTATGAGTTAGCATAATAATGTTAACTCGATCTTCTTCCTCAGCATGTTCTTTTTGTATCATAGCACTAATCGAGATATCCGCATCGGCAAGGATACGGGTGATATCAGCTAGCACACCAGGCTTATCAATGACTTGAAGTCTCAAATAGTATGCGGTTTGTACATCTTCCATTGAGACAATGGGGGTATCAGAAAGTGAATCGGGAGGGAAGGCCAAATAGGGAACACGGTGCTTGGGATCTACCGTAAGTTGTCGAGCAACATCGACCAAATCAGCAATCACTGAACTGGCAGTGGGTTCTGCACCAGCGCCAGCACCATAATATAAAGTTGGGCCTACCGCATCTCCTTTAACCACAATGGCATTCATGACGCCTTCGACATTAGCAATCAAACGTTTGATAGGAATTAATGTAGGATGAACTCGTAATTCGATTCCTTTCTCTACCCGTTTGGTAATGCCTAATAATTTGATTCGATAGCCTAATTCTTCAGCATTACGGATATCTTCATTATTTAATTGGGAGATACCTTCAATATAAGCTTTTTCAAATCGAACAGGGATACCAAATGCAATAGCAGCCATAATGGTAATTTTATGGGCTGCATCGATTCCTTCAATATCATAAGTCGGATCTGCTTCCGCGTAACCAAGTCGTTGTGCAGTGGCAAGTGCAGTACTAAATGCTAATCCCTTTTCACGCATTTCGGAGAGAATATAATTGCTCGTTCCATTGATAATACCTGCTATCCACTCAATTCGGTTAGCTGTAAGGCCTTCACGCAGCGCCTTGATGATTGGAATCCCTCCAGCAACCGCAGCTTCAAACGCGACAATCACCCCTTTTTGCTGTGCTGCTGAAAAAATTTCACTACCGTGATTAGCCAGCAAGGCTTTGTTTGCCGTTACGATGTGCTTGCCATTATTAATGGCTTGTAGGATGAGTTCCTTGGCAATGGTTTGACCACCGATAAGCTCAATGATAATTTCGATATCAGGGTTAGCCACAATTTCTTGAGCGTTTTGGGTAACAATCGTTTGGCTACCGACGATATGGCGTGCCTTTTCGATATCTTTGTCTGCAACCATTTGAATAACGATATTGCATCCTACACGGCGCGCGATTTCTTCTTGATTTCGTTTTAGAACAGTGAAAGTACCGCCACCGACCGTTCCAATTCCGAGTAAACCAACATTAATAGATTTCATCTTATATTTTTAAGTAAATAAGCTAATGATCAATACGCTCTATTTTAATTCAACCCATCCAGGATAAGCCAATTTATTGAATGAATAGGTTGTAATTAGGTTTTATAGCGTTTCCGAAAACGATCGAGAAAGCGAGCGATTCGTGAAATAGCTTCAGTCAAGTCATCGCTATTAGGTAAAAATACAACCCTGAAGTGGTCTGGATGTAACCAATTGAAACCTGTTCCTTGTACAACTAGCACTTTTTCTTCTAGCAATAAATCCAAGACAAAGCGTTCATCATCTTGAATTGGGTAAATTTTAGGATCAAGATGGGGAAATAAATATAAGGCAGATTGTGGCTTATAACAGCTTACGCCTGGGATATCCGTGAGCATTTGCCAGGCAAGGTCGCGCTGCCGCTTGAGTCTACCGGTTGGCATCGTCAAATCATGGATGCTTTGGTATCCACCCAATGCAGTTTGGATACCAAATTGAGCCGGAACATTTGCGCATAATCGCATCGAAGCCAACATATTTAAGCCAGCTATATAATCTTGTGCGTCGTGTTTATTGCCTGAGACGACAGCCCAACCAGAACGGAAACCTGCCGCACGGTAATTTTTTGAAAGACCATTGAAGGTAATAAATAAAACATCATCGGCGAGCGATGCGACTGAAGTATGGGTCGCTTGCTCATAGAGTATCTTGTCATAAATTTCATCAGCGTACACAATTAACCGGTTCTGCCGAGCAATTTCGATGATTTCTAATAATAGTTCTTTGGGATAGAGCGATCCTGTTGGATTATTGGGATTGATAATCACGATGGCGCGCGTTCTGTCTGTAATTTTGGTCCGAATGTCGTCTAAATCAGGAAACCAATCAGACTGTTCATCGCAGACATAATGGCGAGCAGTTCCTCCTGCAAGCGAAACAGCAGCAGTCCATAACGGGTAATCAGGAGCAGGTATTAGAACTTCATCGTTATTTTCCAATAAAGCTTGCATGGTCAACATGATGAGTTCCGAAACACCATTACCCACATAAATATCTTCCATCTGCACGTTAGCAATCTGTTTTTCCTGCGTGTAATGCATGATCGCTTTGCGTGCCGCAAATAATCCTTTTGAGTCACAATAGCCAGATGCTGCCGAAAGATTACGGATAACATCCTGTAAAATCTCTTCAGGGGCTTCAAATCCAAAGGAAGCTGGATTGCCGATATTGAGTTTAATGATGTGATACCCTTCTTCCTCCATTTGTCTCGCACGATCCAAAACAGGACCTCGAATGTCATAACATACATTTTCAAGCTTGCTGGATTTTTTGATCGGCTGCATGGTAGGTCAAGTAGTAATAAAGAATATGGTATCGTAAGTTGTGAATGGATTGGATGAGTACAAACTCAATGCTATGTTACCCGACACAGCTATGCTATTGCAAAATATGTATTCGATTGAATGGTGGTTTAAGCTGGTATTTTGCCATTATTTGATGATGATTATGTTTTATAAGTAAGGGGAGGGCGTAAATGAAGTTTCACCTTTCTAATATTGAAGGAATAAATACGTTTTCAGGTTATGGGGCTGGCTACGTCGTGATCAATCAAGTACGCTATGATCGGAATTTGGTTGTATTTCCAGATCGTATCATTGAAAATTGGTGCATAAGAAACTCTGGGCGATTCGCTATTGATGATTTTGATGAAATACTTACCTATCAACCTGAGATAATATTGCTGGGTACAGGTGAAGCGCAGCGATTTCCTAGTCCTCAATTAATCAAAGCGATGCTTAATGCAAGGATTGGATTGGAAGTGATGGACACATTTTCTGCTTGTCGTACCTACAATATTTTATCAACAGAGGGTCGCAGAGTAGCCGCAGCGCTTTTAGTCTAACGACTTTTGTAAAATTTTTGACGATTACACAAATAAATTAGCTTGGATAATAAGGAATACCATCAATGGGGGCATTAGTTTTTTATACCTTTGTTTTTTTTATTGGGTATTTTGTGGTTCATGGTTTTAATTTGTTAATCGGTCGTAAGTTGTTAAATCGGAAAATTACTGCACTCGTCATTGTTTGTCTGATTGCACTAATGCATGGATATAAAATATTGACGAGTCCACTACCCACTCAACAGGATGCAGATGCTTTTCAAGCACTTGGTTACTATGTTATGTTTCCAATCTTAGTCATTGTGACGGCCTGTGTGTTTTTTGGATTACAAGATAAGGAGGATGAATGAATACCAGCGTGACTCTGTTTTATATTTCAAGTAGTCACTTATTTAAATAACAACTGAAATGTATAGGTAATTGCTACCGCGCACCTTCCATTTAACTACTGTGACATGGTTTTTTTCCGAATTAATAAAACGCATATCTTTAATTTTTGATAATCGTTAGCGTTATTTCTCCTTTTTCTTTATTTATTATCTTTTCTTTAATTTGAAACATGACTCACTTGCTCAGAAATGTTATACGACCAGAAATTTTTGAACTTTCTGCGTATCATGTTCCACCCGCTAAAGGAATGATCAAATTAGATGCAATGGAGAATCCTTATACATTGCCTTTAACGCTTAGAGCGGAAATTGCTCAATTAGCAGAAAATGCAACGATTAATCGATATCCAGATCCGACAGCGAGCGCATTAAAGAGTGTCTTAAGAGAAACTTTATTAGTACCTGACGATATGTCGATCCTTCTGGGTAACGGCTCTGATGAAATTATTCAGATGATTGCGTTGGCTGCTGCAAAACCTGATGCAGTTCTATTAGGGGTTGATCCTGGGTTCGCAATGTTTCGTATCATTGCTACTTTTTCTGGGATGAATTATGTAGGTGTTCCGCTCAATGAGGATTTCTCATTAAATCTTGAAGCAATGCGTACAGCGATTACTCGCTATCAACCTGCCATTATTTTTCTTGCCTATCCCAATAATCCAACAGGTAACCTATTTGATATACAAGTGATACATCAGATTATTCAGGAAGCGCCTGGTATTGTTATTATCGATGAAGCCTATCATGCTTTTGCTGGCGTTAGTTTTATGGATCAGTTGGCGCAATTTCCTAATTTACTATTGATGCGAACCTTATCAAAATTGGGTCTTGCAGGGTTAAGATTAGGGTTGCTGATTGGAAGGTCTGAATGGCTTGAGCAATTTGAGAAACTGCGTTTACCCTATAATATTGGCGTCATGACCCAATTAATTGCTGAAAAGGTATTGCAGCATTATGAAGATTTATTAAAGCAAACGGCAGCCATCAAAACAGAGAGAAGTAAGCTATTATCAGAACTTAGTGGTTTAAGCGGAATAACAGCTTTTCCTTCAGAAGCTAATTTTATTTTATTTCGTACTAAGAGAGCGAGTGAAGCGTATGCGCTACTCAAGCAGAAGGGTGTTCTCATTAAAAATCTGGATGGAGCTCATCCCTTATTAAAGGATTGTTTACGCGTTACGGTTGGCACACCTCATGAAAATGATCAATTCTATCACGCGCTTTTACAAGTACTTGAAGACACAAATTGTTAGATTGATATGTATCGTAAGGCTTAACTGATAATATTTTTATGCGCCAGATCAAAGTTACCCGGAATACGTTGGAAACGCAGATAAGCGTTGAGGTTAATTTGGACGGAAGTGGTCATTCAAAGTTGAATACTGGTATACCATTTCTAGATCATATGTTAGATCAGATTGCTCGGCATGGGATGATTGACATCACAGTGGAAGCAAAAGGAGATTTGCATATCGATGCACACCACACGGTTGAAGATATTGGAATTACACTTGGTCAAGCATTAGCAAAAGCTTGGGGTGAGAAAAAAGGGGTGCGTCGTTATGGTCATGCTTATGTTCCACTCGATGAAGCACTTTCTAGAGTCGTGCTGGATTTATCAGGTCGACCGGGGCTTGGTTATCGGGTCGAATTTGTTCGTGCTCGCATTGGTGAGTTTGATGTCGATTTAATTCACGAATTTTTTCAAGGATTGGTTAATCATGCTATGATTACACTCCATATTGATAATCTTTTTGGAGATAATGCGCACCATCAAGCTGAAACCGTTTTTAAGGCTTTTGGAAGAGCATTACGTATGGCAATTGAGACTGATTCCCGCGCAATTAATCTAATCCCATCCACAAAAGGTTCATTGTAAGCGCTACTCGTAACCGCATTAATTATTAAGTATGACAGCTATTGCGATTGTTGATTACGGAATGGGTAATTTACGTTCAGTATCCAAGGCCCTTGAACGAGTTGCTCCCTACGCGACAGTTCAAGTTACGAGTGACCCAAAGATTGTAGATAAAGCTTCGCATATCGTTGTTCCCGGTCAAGGCGCAATGCCGCATTGTATGCAAGAGTTGGATAAATTTGGTCTAAAAGACGTTGTAATTGATGCTGCCAGGAACAAGCCATTTCTAGGTATTTGTATTGGTTTGCAAATGTTGTTTGATGAAAGTGAAGAAGGTAATGTGAGGGGCTTGGGTGTCTTCCCAGGGAAAGTTGTGCACTTCTCGGCTGGTGGCGAAGCTGATGTTCAGGGCGGTAAGTTAAAAATACCCCATATGGGCTGGAATCAAGTTTATCAAACAATGAATCACCCACTATGGGATGGAATTAGAAGCGATGCTCGCTTTTACTTTGTTCATAGTTATTATGTGAAGTCAGAGGATCCAAACTTATCAGCAGCCTACTCGCTTTATCCTACCCCATTTACATGCGCAATCGCTAAAGATAATATTTTTGCAGTACAATTTCATCCAGAGAAAAGTCATATTGCTGGGTTAACATTATTAAGTAATTTTGCTAAATGGGAACCTCATTCCAGTCATTAGTACAATTCAATTCATCGTTTCATTCCGTTTTTTTATTATCAATTATTTATCCTAACAACATATGTTGATTATTCCTGCGATAGACATGAAAGATGGTCAATGCGTGCGACTAAAACAGGGTGATATGGAAGCCGCAACTGTTTTTTCTGAAAACCCTGATGAAATGGCACTACAATGGTTGAATCAAGGTGCGCGTCGCTTACATTTGGTGGATTTGAATGGAGCTTTTGCTGGTAAACCGAAAAATGAGTCTGTTATTCGCTCAATCGTTAAAGCGCTTAATGGCAATATCCCAATTCAATTAGGTGGAGGAATTCGTGACTTAGAAACGATTGAACGCTATCTGGATCAGGGAATTACGTATGTAATCATTGGGACTGCCGCAGTAAAAATTCCAGGTTTTTTGCATGATGCTTGTTACGCATTTCCTGGTCAAATTATGGTTGGCCTTGATGCGAAGAATGGTAAAGTGGCCGTTGATGGCTGGTCGAAAGTGACGGGGCATGACGTTGTCGATTTAGCCAAGAAATTTGAAGACTATGGCGTAGAAGCGATTATTTATACCGATATTGGGCGAGATGGAATGCTTAGCGGGGTTAATATTGAAGCAACCGTTGCGCTAGCTCGGGAATTAACCGTTCCGGTAGTAGCGAGTGGAGGCATTTCTAATTTAGAAGATATCAAAGCACTTTGCAAAATCGAAGCAGAAGGGGTAATGGGTGCAATCACCGGTAGAGCGTTATATGAGGGTACGCTGGATTTCAAACAAGCCCAAGACTTGGCTGATAAATTAAGTGTAACAGCCTAAATTAAGTGTGCATCCTGTGATCTGATCATTACTTTACTATTCACTTTTTTCTCTCTAATATTTTTCTTTACTAAGGTTTTTAGGCAATGGGTCTTGCCAAGCGGATTATTCCCTGTCTTGATGTTAACAATGGACGTGTTGTTAAAGGGGTCAATTTTGTATCATTAAAAGATGCGGGTGATCCCGTTGAGATTGCACGACGGTATGATGAACAGGGAGCTGATGAACTTGTATTTTTAGATATAACGGCAAGTTCGGATAATCGAGACTTGATTCTGCATATCGTGGAAGATGTTGCGTCACAAGTATTTATACCGTTGACGGTAGGGGGTGGCGTACGTAAAGTAGAGGATGTGCGAAGATTACTGAATGCCGGCGCTGATAAAGTCAGTATTAACACTTCGGCAGTACTAAATCCACAACTCGTAGCAGATGCGGCAGGCTATTATGGTGCTCAGTGTATCGTGGTTGCCATAGATGCAAAACAAGTTGGTGAGCAAGGTAGCCAGGTTCCGCGTTGGGAAGTATTTACCCATGGCGGCCGAAATGCTACTGGGCTTGATGCGATTGAATGGGCTAAAAAGATGCAAGCGTTGGGTGCGGGTGAAATATTGCTGACAAGCATGGATCGAGATGGTACCCGACATGGATTCGATCTTGCTTTAACGCGAACACTTTCCGATGCAATCGATTTGCCTGTAATTGCAAGTGGTGGAGTAGGAAGCTTGAATCACCTGGTAGATGGAATTCTTCAAGGGCATGCTGACGCGGTTCTTGCAGCAAGTATCTTTCATTATGGTCAGCATACGATACTTGAGGCAAAAGAATTTTTATCCCAGCATGGCATCGAAGTACGACTCTAACAATAACTAGGTTGTCATCATTTTTTAATTTTCTGGAATCAGAATGCCAGCTTCTTGGGTTGATAAAATTAATTGGACCACTGATGGGTTAGTGCCGGTCATTGCACAAGAAGAAGCAACCGGGACTATTTTGATGTTTGCTTGGATGAACAAAGAAGCAGTTAAATTGACGGTTGAAACGAAGGTGGCAGTTTATTGGTCTCGTTCTAAGCAAAGGCTCTGGAGAAAAGGTGAAGAATCCGGTCATACACAAAAAGTCAAAGCAATTTATCTGGATTGTGATGATGATGTTCTACTGATTCAAGTAGAACAAATGGGCGGGATAGCTTGTCATACCGGTAGAAAAAGTTGTTTTTTTAATAAACTGGAAGGGGATCAATGGGTCGTTAATGCGCCCATAATTAAAGATCCTTCAGAAATCTATCAATAAATGTCACACGCCTCCATACTTCATCATCTCGCAACCGTCATTGATGACAGAAGAACAGCCGACCCATCAACCTCATATGTTGCTAAGCTATTGAATAGTGGTCAAGATAAAATCTTAAAAAAAGTTGCTGAAGAGGCGGCTGAGACGATCATGGCATCCAAAGATGGCGATACGACACATGTGGTTTATGAAGTTGCTGATCTCTGGTTTCATTGCCTCATCCTACTTGCACACCATGGCCTGAGACCAGAAGATGTCCTAGCGGAATTAGCACGAAGAGAAGGATTATCTGGGATAGAAGAAAAACGGCTACGCAATACGGAAAAGTAAATGAGCGATTGTATTTTTTGTAAAATTGTAAGAAAAGAAATTCCTGCAAAGATTATCTATGAAGATCAGCACTGCCTTGCTTTTCATGATATAAACCCTGCTGCTCCCGTTCATTTCTTAATTATCCCTAAACTTCATATTGCTTCGCTATATGAAGTTGATGATACCCATCAGCTCATTCTTGGAAAAATGTTAGGCCTGGTGCCTAAGTTGGCCAAACAGGAAGGGTGTGAACATGGTTTTCGTACTATCATCAATACAGGAAAGGTAGGCGGGCAAGAAGTTTTTCATCTTCATATTCATGTGATCGGCAGTAAAAATGTTTTGCCGGCTATGATTCACCGTAGTCAATAGTGATTCTATTGAGAGGAAATAAAAATGGGAACATTTAGTATTTGGCATTGGCTGGTTGTACTTGCAATCGTAGTGCTAGTTTTCGGAACCAAGAAATTGCGTAATTTAGGGAGTGATCTTGGCAATGCAGTGAAAGGTTTTAAAGAAGGCATGAAAGGAAGTGAAGGAGAACCAATAGAGTCTCCTGCAAATACTCAGCAGCAAATTGCGAATCGATCTACCGAAGACGTTAGTATAAAAGAAAAGAACGAGACTAAATTATAAAGCGTTTAGTTATATTCCAATAAAGGAGTTGAATTAAGCTCTGGAAATTCAATATCCTGCTATAAGAACTTAAACTAGAGTAGTTTGAATTCTAAATTTCCCGGAAGGATTTTAGGCTTATGTTTGATATTAGCTTCGCTGAGTTGCTCGTCATTTCAGTTGTGGCGTTAGTTGTCATTGGCCCGGAGAGACTTCCACGTGTAGCTCGAACCTTAGGGTTTTTGCTGGGTCGCGCGCGTCGCTATGTTGAAACGGTCAAAAATGATATTCGGAATGAAATAGAATTGGACGAGTTAAGGCGGATTAAAGACACGGTTCAGGATACAGCGCAATCCATTGAAAAATCCGTAAAACAAGAGATTCAGCAAATTCAAGCAAGTGTCCAGCCCACTGCATCCGGTAGCCACGATAAAAAAATCAAAGATACCTCTCCCCTAAATAACAATCACGCAGGGCATGAGGCCACGCCCATTGCGTCTCAATCGATTTCGAACTCAAAGGGCGACTGATTCGACTAATAATAATTAGGACTGTCGTGTTGAGAGATAACAGTATGCTTTCATAGAGTTTTTTCTAGAGTGAGTCATAAAATATGGACGAGGAAGGTAGTTTTATTTCACATTTGGTCGAATTACGCACTCGGTTAATCCGGATTATTACGGTATTAGTGGTTGGTTTTATACCCTGTGCTTATTTTGCCCGTGAGCTATACACATTGTTAGCTCAGCCCCTTCTCGAAAAACTCCCGCAAGGTGGGCAAATGATTGCAACCGCAGTGGCGACACCTTTTTTCGTGCCAATGAAAGTAGCGCTGATGACAGCATTTTTATTAACGCTTCCTCATACGCTGTATCAGATTTGGGCATTTGTCGCCCCCGGGCTATATGCCCATGAAAAACGATTATTCTTACCGTTGGTCGTGGCGAGTAGCGGTTTATTTTTTATAGGGATGGCCTTCGCCTATTTTGCAGCTTTACCCTTAGTTTTTGAGTTTATTATTTATTTTGCGCCGCAAGGGGTTGCTGTCATGACAGATATCGGGGAGTACCTTGGTTTTGTCATGACGATGTTTTTGACTTTTGGGATTACGTTTGAAGTACCGGTATTTGTAGTTGTACTGGCTCGAACCGGAATTATTTCGTTAACCAAAATGAAAGAAGTAAGGCAGTATGTGCTTGTCGGTGCTTTTGTGATCGGAGCGATTTTTACCCCACCAGATGTCATCTCGCAGTTCTTATTAGCGATTCCACTTTATTTACTCTATGAATTAGGATTATTTCTTGCAGGAATGTCAATAAAGAAAGGTTTCTCAGCCTCGAATGAGTTAGCCACAAAACAAGAAAATAAACCAAGCGCTAGTAACAATGAAAAATAGTCGAGCGAAGCGGATTATTTATTCACATCAAGTTGCCATTACTGTGCTGTATCTTGCGATATTCAAACCACATCCTAAATGATTCGACTATTGAGTATTGTTGTTTTTTTTATTTGTTTTATTGCTACCTCGGTATTGGGTCAAACGATTGATTTAAACGATCAACTCCAATCGATTCAAACTAAGTTAGAAGCACTCAATAGTAGCGATGAAACAGTCCAAAAGAAAAGTCTCAAAGAGATTTTTCTTAAAACACAACAAGTTTTACTTGATCATCAAAGCTATCTTGCCAAAACTCAATACTATACTGAGCAATTAGCGCAATTCCCACAGCAGCTAGAAAATCTAGAGCAACAAAAAACTAATGTAAATTCGACTCAACCTAATTTCTTTGAATTGAAGCAACTCACATTAAGTGAAATGGCGCAGAGAAACATTGAGACACAGGCCAAATTATCAGAATTTCAGAATCAACAGCAAAAAATCCTATCTGAGCTAGCCACATTGCGAGAGCAAGTTGTCACTAATCGTAACGAGCTAGCGACTGCAAACAGTACGCGTAACATTGAATCGGCTGAAATATTTGCTGAGCTTGATTTAAGTAATGAGAAGATTGTAGAAGCATTACGCATGTATGAAATGCTTCAAAGTCAGGCATTGGCGGATAAAATGAGAATGCTCGAGCTAGAGGCGCTCGCGTTACCCAAAGCCATCGAAATGGCGACATTCCAAGAAGAGTTCATACTTAGGCCAGAGATACAACAATTAATTGAAGAATCAGAATGGTTAGCGGTTGAAATTAATTTAAAGCGAAAAGCCGAGACAGAGGTTGCTGTCGAGAAATCAGGGCTGGTCCTAGAAGAAAGTGAGTGGAAGCATCCCATTCTTCTCATCATCGTTAAGAAAAATGAATTGCTTGCAACAGAGCTGAGTCACTATGTAGAACAATCTTCTAAGTTAATCGTACAGAAAGCACGTAGCGAAAATCGATTGAATCTAATCATCAATAATTATGCTGCGTTGCAGCAAAGACTTGCATTGTATGAGGATGACGAAGCGCTAGGTTCAGAAATTAGGAAACAATTTAAATATGTTTTAACAAAACCTAATACTCAGCTCACACAAAAGAAACTTAACAATGCAAAGCTGGAGCTGTTTCAACTGGAGCAAGAAAAGCTCCAGATGCAGGATGATAAAGCTTATTTAAAAAGAATGACTAAGGGCTATACGATCAACCCGGATGCTGCGGTTTACCCCGATATTATACGGGCATTTCAAGAACTTAAAATGTTCCGCTTGCAAGTCATTGATAAATTCATAGAAATTTTACGTGAATATTTAAAAGAGTTGGAGCAATACGCGAGCTTGCAGCATCAATTATTGGAAAAAATCGATCAATATGAAAACCTACTTAAAGAAAATCTATTACTAACTCGTAATGCAAAACCAATTTACCAGGTAACTACCAATGATATTGATAAAGCAATGACATGGTTTCTTACCGATAAAACCCAGAGCGCTTTTTCAAAACTAGTTGATCGCGTAGGGCTAGTATCATTCATTGTTACGATTCTTTCATTTATTTTGCTCAGCGTATTCTGGTGGTTTCTTTGGCCACGCTATTTAATGTGGGAGAAGGTGGGAAAGGAAGCATGGGGAAAAGTTAAGCAAGATAAGATAATTTACTCGGTACGACTGCTGATTTTCATATTTTCTCAATCATTGTTGTTTGCGTCACCATTCTTCCTCATTTATCTCGCGCTCGAACATAGTGTTAATACTGAGATCAATCGTGCATTTTCCCAGGTTTTTTATGTAGCAGCGATTGCGGTTGTTTTCTGGAATGTGTTGTACCAGATCAGTCGACCATCCGGGCTACTTAACCAACATTTTAAATTTCCAGTAGATTTTGTAGCCCAGTTACATTCGAGTATCAGACATTATGGGCCGGTTATTGTTATTCTCTGCTTGATTACGGCTTTCACGGATGCAATTGGTGAAGACATGGTGCGCCACGTTGTGGGAAGAGTGAGTTTCATCACAGTGTGCTTCTTGCTTGCTTTATTGTCTTTAGATTGGATGGGGGTAACCAAAGTCGGAAAATCATTGTATCGAGATCAGCACTTTAATTACCTAAAAAATCCAAAGCTATGGGCTTGGATATTCTTTTTGCAGCTCCTGTATTTAATTGCTACTGCGGCGATAGGATACTATTTTGCTGCTTTGTACCAAGCCATCCTTATTTTTGAGACGATTGCTTGGATTACGATTTGCGGTTTGATTTTTCTGCAAGCTTATCGTGGCTTATTAATAGCACAGCGTAGGATTACCTATAAAAGAGCAATTGAAAAAAGAGAAGAAATGATCGCGTTACGTACTTCGATTGCCGGTAAAGCGGAAGTGGAATTGGTTGATGAGAATTACATGGATGTCGAGACAATCAGTAAGCAATCTCATACATTACTAACAATCAGTGTATGGGGTCTTTTGTTACTCGGTTTGAGCAGTATATGGGTTGATTTGCTACCGACACTGGGATTCTTGGATAAGATCGTTATTTGGCGGACTTCTGCGATAAGTGAAGGAGAAACCATCGTCCGGTTAATCACACTTGAAACACTGCTGGTGGCAATGATTATTCTCGTGCTGGCATTTATCGCGGCACATAATTTACCGGGTACTTTGGAAATTTTGGTTTTGCGCCATTTATCACTGGATACCGGTACAGGTTATGCCATAACGACCTTATTAAAATACGTAATCATTATCATTGGAATAGCGATCATGTCACAAAAGCTCGGTGTGGAATGGTCCAATATTCATTGGTTAGTAGCCGCGCTGGGTGTCGGAGTGGGATTTGGTTTGCAAGAGATTGTGGCTAATTTCGTATCAGGCCTAATTTTACTGTTTGAACGCCCGATCCGAATCGGAGATACGGTGACATTAAGCGATGTGACTGGTACGGTTAGTAAAATTCATATTCGTGCCACGACGCTCATAGACTCAGATCGTAAAGAAGTCATCGTTCCCAATAAGACTTTTATTACTCAGCAATTTATTAATTGGACACTCAGTGATGAGGTAACGCGCATTAAAATACCAGTCGGGATTGCTTATGGATCAGATTGTGATAACGCAAGAAAGGTATTGCTAGAGATTGCTCATAACCATCCATTGGTATTGAGAGAGCCTGAGCCTCTGGCTGTTTTTGTTGATTTCGGCGCAAGCGCCTTGAATTTTGAGTTACGAGTATATGCGGGTCAATTTTCGGATCGCCTTGATCTTGTTAATGACTTAAATATGGAGATCAATCGACGATTTGCAGCTGAAGGGATTGAGATCGCCTTTCCGCAATTAGATGTCCATTTGCATCGCGCATCAACGAAAAAATAATCAGAAGATGAGTATGATGATAAGAAGGTTATCAATTTAAGGGTTTTATGTTATGAATAAACGATTGACGATTGGCACACCGCTCAGTGCAGCAGCAACGAAAGTAATGTTATTGGGTAGCGGTGAGCTTGGGAAGGAAGTCATTATTTCATTACAACGGTTGGGCGTTGAAACCATTGCTGTCGATCGTTATGCAAATGCACCGGGTCACCAAGTTGCGCATCGAGCACATGTCATCAATATGACTGACTCGATGGCATTACGTAGTTTAATTGAGCAAGAACGACCCGCTATCATCGTACCCGAAATCGAGGCAATTGCGACGGAAGTATTACTAGAGATTGAAAAGGAAGGGCTTGCAACGGTTATTCCAACGGCACGCGCAGCAAGATTGACTATGAATCGTGAAGGTATTCGTAGTTTAGCTGCAGAAACGTTAGGCATGCCAACTTCACCTTACGCATTTGCAAATAGCCTAGCGGCGTTACGAGCTGCAATCGATGAACAAATTGGTTACCCTTGTATCGTTAAACCGGTTATGTCTTCTTCGGGTAAGGGGCAATCGCGCATCGAAAATGTGGATGGAATTGAAGCAGCTTGGAATTATGCAGCTAGCGGCGGACGAGTCGATCAGGGACGTGTCATTGTGGAAGGGGTCATTGATTTTGATTACGAAATAACACAATTGACCGTGCGAGCAATGAATGATCGTGCTGAAGTACAAACCTATTTTTGTGAACCGATTGGCCATGTCCAAGTTAACGGGGACTATGTTGAAAGTTGGCAGCCGCAAGCAATGACGACGATTGCAAGGGAGCGAGCACGTGAACTTGCTAAGAAAATTACAGATAATTTAGGAGGCCTCGGCATTTTTGGGGTAGAACTGTTTGTTAAAGGTGATGAGGTATGGTTTAGCGAAGTTAGCCCCCGACCCCATGATACGGGGATGGTGACGATGCGTAGTCAAAAGCAAAGTGAATTTGATTTACATGCGAGGGCAATCTTGGGTTTGCCAGTTGATACGACACTTTCAGCACCTAGCGCGAGCGCGGTGATTTATGGTCAATTAGAAGAGAAAGGTATAGCCTTTACAGGCCTTGGAGAGGCATTGAGTGTTCCGCAAAGCGATATACGGTTATTCGGTAAGCCAGAATCCTTTAAGAAACGACGGATGGGGGTTGCACTTGCGAATGGCGCTAATACAGAGGAAGCAAGGGAACGAGCAAAATTAGCAGCGAGCCGAGTTTGCCCAATTAAAAGCTAAGAATTACGGCTTGTTTCAGCTTTATTTCCAGAAAAATTGCACTTGCGAAAAAGTTGATATGAATTCTAAAGAGATCTCTTAATAAGGAGAGACTAAAATGAGCCAATTCGTTATTGCTTTTCTGGGATTATTTTTCATTACAACCCTAACCTACAGTCAGGGGCCAGCAGACGAAAAGCGGCTCGATGAAATTGCAGAGCGTGGCGCGCACGTCATGCCATTTGATCTAGAGAAAACACTACATATTTTTTCTAAAACGAATCATGGAGGGATTCAGCAGGTTATTGTGAAAGATAAATCTGATACTGAGCAAATTAATTTGATTCGATCGCACTTATCTAAAATTGCAGCAGAATTTAAACGAAGTAATTTTTCTAATCCAGAAAAGATTCATGGCAAGAATATGCCTGGGCTTGCTGATTTGAAAGCTGCCAAAGATGGTCAAATAAAAATAAGTTATAAAGAATTACCAGACGGTGCTGAGATTACATATTCTACAGAAATCCAAAAACTTAAGAATGCGATTCATCAATGGTTTGAGGCGCAACTAAGTGATCATGCTCAGCATGCTGTGCCCGGGCATGAGCATAATTTTGAACACCATCACTAAAGCAGATATTGCAGAGCAAGCAAAGTAACCAATTCATAGATTTGAAGAAGCTTACTGAAATATCCAAGATTGAATAGTAGCTCTAAACCTGAGTTTCTTCTAATCAAGAATCAAAGAAGCTCCCTAATTACCAACCTATTCCTTATTTTACAGAATTAAACAACAGTGTAGATTCATTCGTATATTCTTACTCTATGTATCCGTGCCAATGGACTAGCAGCATTTGAAGTAAGAGCGTTACGAATGATCTTTAGGTGAACCAAGTTTTATCTGTAAGCAAATAAATTTTTAAGGATAGATATTTAACAATGCAAAATTCAATTGGTGAACAGTTGGTTGAGGATGGATTACTAACGCCTTCACAGCTAGCGCAGGCTTATACGTGGCAACAGCATAATGGAAGGCAATTGGCTTATGCAATCACGTATTTGGGTTTTGTAACTCAGGCACAATTAACTCACTATCTGAATTTAGAATTACCGGTACCGCAAAAAATAGAGGATACGGGCCTCTCAGAGGCTTTTTTGACGGACCTGCTGTTAAAATCTGCTTACTTAGAATCAGGCATTTTTTCTATACAAAGTATCACAAGTGCTTTATCGCTTCCTTTTAGCATAGTTAATCAGCTGATCGAACTGATTCTCCGATCATTTAATTACCGTACGGGGAGCAGCGAGCTATACGAGTTCACAACCGCTCGAATTAACCCAACGCGGTAGAGAAAGAGCTGAAGCAGCTTTGCAAATTAGTTCGTATGTGGGTGCAGCACCTGTACCAATTGAAGTATACACGCATATATTGAATAAGCAGTCAGTGCGTCTAATTGAATTAGATCGTGAGTGGGTTTATTCATCATTGTCACATTTGGTGATGAGCGATCAGTTAATCAATCAATTGGGCCCCGCTTTTGCATCAGGACGCTCTGTATTTTTATACGGGCAACCGGGTGTAGGAAAAACCAGTATTGCGGAGGCACTGGGTAATAGTTTACCCGGTGAGGTCTATATTCCTCAGGCGCTAGAAGTAGGCGGGCAGATCATACGATTTTATGACCCTGTGACTCATGTCAGTATCGAATCTGATCAAACGGAACACGTGTCACAGTTAGATTTGAGTAATAAGTTAACTTATGATCCGCGCTGGAAAAAGTGTCGTAGACCAGTCATTATGGTGGGAGGTGAACTCACCTTAGATATGCTTGAATTAAAATACGATGCGGTGAGTAAATTTTACGAAGCACCTATTCATATGAAGGCGAGTAATGGTGTTTTCATCCTCGATGACTTCGGTCGGCAGCGTGTCGATCCCCGTCAGTTATTAAACCGCTGGATTATTCCGCTGGAGAAAGGGGTTGATTTTCCATCGCTACATACCGGATTGAAATTTAAAATCCCTTTTGATCAAATTACTGTTTTTTCAACGAATCTCAAACCAACAGATTTGGTGGATGAAGCATTTCTCCGTCGAATTCGCCATAAGATTCAGATACCCAGTCAAACGGAAGGGGAATATAAAGAGATATTGCGTCGAGCGTGCCATACTTATGGCGTTCATTACGATAGTAGCGTGGTGGAGTACCTATTGAATAATTATTATCGTAAGCAAAATCGTACGCTAGCTGGAAGCCATCCGCGTGACTTGCTCGAACATATTATTGAATACGCTGCATTCTTGAAACAAACACCAGAATTTACCATTGAAACGGTTAATGCAGCTGCAGCTAATTACTTTGTCGATCTATAAATAATCGAACTGGGATTGCAGTAACCGTTTCTAATGATTGCGAGTTACCGCAAACTCAGCGAGCTGTAATAGGCAATCTTTATAATGAGAGCTTTTTAACAGAGATATCGCTTTGGCCGCAATTTCGACTTCCTGGTAAGCACGTTGTTTAGCGTAGTTAAGTGCCCCCGTTTCTTCGATAATCGTTAGGATAGAATCAAACCCACTTTCTCCCCCAGTTTCAATTGCTTTACGAATGACGTTTGCTTGTTGAGCTGAGCCAGTTCGCATCGCATAAATGAGGGGTAATGTCGGCTTACCCTCAGCGAGATCATCTCCTAAATTTTTGCCCGTATCTTGATGATCCCCGGAATAATCGAGCAAGTCATCGATGAGTTGGAATGCCGTACCGAGATGCATCCCATAAACGGCCATGGCATTTTCTTCTTCTTCCGTAGCATTACCAAGAATTGCACCTAAGCGTGTCGCTGCCTCAAAAAGTTTGGCTGTTTTATAGCGAATAACCCGTAGGTAATTATCTTCTTCTACATTGGGATCTCGGCAATTGAGCAGTTGTAATACTTCACCTTCGGCAATGACATTGGTCGCATCAGCAAGAACCTGCATAACACGCATACTGTTGACTTCTACCATCATTTGGAAAGCACGTGAATAGAGGAAATCACCAACCAATACGCTGGCTGCATTACCAAATAATGCATTGGCTGTTGCATTGTTTCGTCTCAGTTCCGATTCATCAACAACATCGTCGTGCAATAAGGTTGCGGTATGAATGAATTCAACAACGGCAGCAAGCTGATGATGGTATTTTCCACTATAACCGAATACGCCCGCAGATAAGATGACTAATGCTGGGCGTAAACGTTTACCGCCATTGTTAATAATATACTCACTGATTTGCCGAATCAGCGCAACTTGAGAATAGAGTTTTTGGCGTATTACTTCATCCACCGCGCTCATATCTTGAGCGATAAAATTTCTTACAGAATCTATAGACACAACTTCCCCTTGTATAAAACACTATGGTAGGAATGTCTTTACTAGAGTGTCAAGTCGGATCATTCGTTTAAGATTGTTTTTTTATCACACAAAACGCTTATAGGAAGGTATAATTCATGCCAATTAGTGGAAAGGGTATGAACGATATGTATGCAGTGATTAAAACAGGCGGTAAGCAATACCGCGTTGAAGTCGGTAATAAGCTTAAAATCGAGCAAATTAAAGCAGATGCCGGAAGTGATATCGAGCTTGATCAAGTGCTCATGGTCGCAAATGGAGATGATGTCACGGTTGGTAAACCTTACCTTGAAAAAGCGAAGGTAAATGCTTCTGTTCTATGTCATGGTCGCCATGACAAGATTCGCATCTTTAAAATGCGGCGACGCAAGCACTATCAAAAGCACCAAGGACATCGGCAAAATTATACTGAAATTCAAATTACTAATATTTCAGCATAAGATAGGAGAATTTAGATGGCACATAAGAAAGCGGGCGGAAGCTCAAGAAACGGACGCGATTCACACTCCAAGCGCCTAGGGGTTAAGCGCTATGGCGGCGAACTAATTAAAGCGGGAAATATTATCGTTCGTCAGCGTGGAACACAATTTCATCCTGGTGATAATGTGGGAATGGGTAAAGACCATACATTATTCGCAAAAATTGAAGGGAAAGTGCTCTTTAGTATGAAAAGTTCATTTAACCGTAGGACTGTATCGATAGTCCCCGTTTAACTGATAGAAATGAATAAAAAGCCCCATTCAAGTGATGGGGCTTTTTTATTTGTAACTTAATTTTATAATTAGTTGTTACTGAAATTTGTAAATTTGTTTCCTGTTTTTTTTGCGTATTAATTTTTCTACTACGATAGTTTATGAAGTTTATTGATGAGGCAACTATATTGGTTTCCGCCGGTAATGGAGGGGATGGTGTTGCGAGCTTTCGTCGTGAAAAGTTTATTCCGAAAGGGGGGCCTGATGGGGGGGATGGCGGTCATGGCGGAAGTATCTATGCCATTGCAGATCAT
>WBZL01001455.1_pt1 | contig 24882 bp, 15 predicted proteins | sample 5204291 | NCBI WGS metagenome assembly WBZL01 (sample SAMN12344345, study PRJNA552823) | activated sludge metagenome | biome: Activated sludge suspended growth; feature: Nitrification reactor; material: Wastewater; isolation source: activated sludge from nitrification reactor of wastewater...
AGGCAACCCTTGCCCCGGAGCTCTTAGAGAGCAGCTGGCAGCGGGCGGGGATCGAGCGCCTCGACCCGCGGTTTGCGCCGCTCACGCCGCCGCTCGCGCCCCTCACGCCCGGCGCTGTGAGCTGGTTTCCGGCAGCGCCGTATGACTACCAGTCCTTCGTCCCCGGCCCGGTGCTCTGCTGGGCCTCGTCGAGCCCCCAGTTCGTCGATGCCCAGAGCGGCCGCATCCGCCTGCGCGCCTGCTCCGACCCGGCAGCGCCGAGGACGGACAATGCCTACGGCCAGCTGGGCACTCTGCTCACCGTCGAGGCGGGGCAGCAGGCGGACGTCTTCTTCAGCTGGGTGGCCGGGGTCCGCTTCCAGTGGAGCCTGCCGGATCCCCAGGCTTGGGTGAACTTGACGGCCGTCGTGCAGGGGCAGGTGTGGTCGTGGAACCCGCTTCCGGCCCCGGGCTCGAAGGTCAAGCAGATGAGTTTCGTGCCGGGCTTTTCGCATACCTGGGCCCCGGTCGGGGGGACCTCGGGCTTGCAGGGAGCGCAGCGCGAGAGCCTGGTCCCGGCCGGCCATTCCGGTGTGCTGACTCGGCTGGTGATCGACCCGCAGCCCGTGCGCACCACCTACTGTGCGCTGCTCTCGACCCACCTGCAGGTGAACTCCGGCGGCGGCGCGATCGAGCTGGACCTCTCCCTCACCCAGCCGGCCTGAGCGCCGCCACAGTCCGCGCGAGCCGGCTTCGACCCCGCCTGCGGCTGCTCGCTCCGCAGCCGGAGTCGAGCTCCCCTCAGGGGCAGCTGCCGAGGATGATCAGCTGCAGGCAACGTATCATCTGGCAGAGGTCGATCGTCGCCGGGTTGCCCTGGATGTCGAAGAGAGTGAGGATGGCATCGCGGATGCGGGCGTCGGTGATCGTCCACACCCCGTCGCCGTCGAAATCGGTGGCGCTCAGCACATCGCTCTTGAAGACGAGGCAGAAGCCCCCGTTGATGTTGACCACGAACTTGCGCAGCAGGACGAGGTCGAAGGTGGTCAGCTTGCCGTCGCCGCTGGGATCGACGGCGAGCCAGTAGTCGAGGTTGGCGTCCGTGATCCCGCAGTCCTCGCACTCCCCGGCGAGCGCCGGGGAAGGCAGGAAAAGGAAGCCCAGCAGAAGCAGAGAGAGGACGGGTAGCAGTCTGGCGAGTGGTCGCATGGCAGTCTCCTTGCGAAATGGCGAGTCGCCCGATTCGGTGAAGCTCCAAAAAAGCGATGTCACAGACATAGATTGTCGCGAATGTCTGTGCACTAGTAGGGTGCACCCACTCTGCTGAGCGTGACCAGGAACGCCACCGCCTTCACCGCTGGTTGACCGCGACGGTGCAGGTCCGGCCGCCCGAGCAGTCGCCAAGGGCTGACAAGATGGCCCTGGCTCTCGCAGATCGGTGAGATCACAGCTTCGTCCGGTGCCTGCGAGGGGCGAACTTCGGCGGGCCTCACTCGGGTCTTCTTCTGGCTGGTAGAGTTACGCTCGCTCCTTTCGATTCTGCGTGTACGCCTATGTATATGTGCGTGATTGTCTGCGATTGATGGGTCGGGAGATGGACGAGCGCACTGAGAAGCGGATCACTCAGGCAGAGCAGCTGGTAGCTCGCGGCAAGCTCCAGGCGGCGATCAGGGAGTACAGCGGCCTGCTGGCGACCATGCCCGCGGACCTCCGATTGCTGAACCGGCTGGGTGATCTCCATAGTCGTGCTGGCAGCCGCGACGAGGCGGTCGCGATCTTCAGAGGCATCGCCGACCACTACTGGGAGGAGCACTTCCCGGTCAAGGCGATGGCCACCTACAAGAAGATCCTCAAGCTCGACCCAGACCAGGTCGAAGCCATGGAGCGGTTGGCCGAGATCTACCGGCGGCAGGGCTTGAGGGCCGAGGCTTTGCAGCTGTACAGCGCGCTCCTCGAGCGCTTCCGGCGAGAGCGACGCGAGGACGACGCCTTGCGGGTTGCCCGGCTCTTGGTGGAGATGGCTCCCGAAGAACCGCGGCATCGTGAACAGCTGACGGCGCTTCTGCGCGCTTCCGGCCGGCTGAGCGGCGAGGTGGACGCGTTCGCCCTGGCGGGGGCCACCCGGCTGGCCGAGGGGGATGTCGAGGGTGCTCTCGCCGCCTACAGGAAGGGCCTCGACGGCCCGGATCCTAGCCTGAGACTGCTGCGCGAGGCCGTCCGCACCTTGGTCGCCGCCGAGCAAGGCGAGCAGGCCTCGCGACTGATCTACGAGGTTGCCGAGCGCAACCCGGTCGCTCTGCGGCTGGTCAGCGAGGTGCCGCGCAGCGCGGGGCTGGCGGCGGCGGAGCTCGCGTCGCTCGCAGCGGCGCCGGCGGCGGACTGGCGGCTTCCGCAAGCCTCCTACGAGGCCATCGCCAAACTGGTGAACGCCAACCCGCCCGCTGTTGCTGATCCTGCACCGCCGCCTGCAAGGCCCGCCGCGGAGGCGGCACCCTCCCACGAGGAAGAGGACTTCTTCGTGCTGGACCTCGACGTTGACCCCGACAGGACCGAGGCGAGCTCCGTGGTCGTGGTGGAACCTCCCGTCGGTCGAGGCGGGGCCCGCGCCGGTGTCCCGCAGCGGGCCCCCGAGCCCCTCGCAACGCGGCCCGCGCCGACCATGGCACCGGGGGGGGCACGGCGGCGTCAGGAGATTCTCGAAGAGGCGGGAATCCTGCTGCGTTACGGCATCGTGAGCGGCGCCCTCAGCCGAGCGCGGGAGGTCCTCGCAGAGGACGCGGAGGATCTCGAGGCTCGGCGTATCGAGCTTCTGGCGATCCTCGAACAGGAGCGCGATCAGGAGGTGCCGGCCCTCGCCAATCAGCTGGCCACCCTGGCCGCGCGGCTGGATGAGGCCGAGCTCTGGCGGTCGGTCGCGGAGCGCCTGGTCAAGGCAGGCTTCCGGCTGGAGGGAAGAGAGGTATTGGCGAAGGTGTCTTCGCGCTCCCCTGCCGGCAAGGTACCGCCACGCGCTTCCGAGCAGGCACCTGCGGAGGCGTCGCTCGCCGGGGCACCGGCGGCTCGCAGCCGCGTCTTCATCAGCTACAGCCACGACAGCGAGGACCACAAGCGGCGGGTGCTGCAGCTGGCGGACCGCCTGCGCGAGGACGGCGTCGACGCCCTTCTCGACGCTTACGAAGAGGCTCCAGCCGAAGGCTGGCCGCGCTGGACGATGCGCGGTCTCGAGGAGGCGGATTGGGTGCTGCTGGTGTGCTCGGAGGAGTACGAGCGCCGCTTTCGAGGGGCGCAGCGGCCGGGCATCGGGATGGGTGCCAAGTGGGAAGGGGCGATCGTCACCCAGGCGCTCTACGATGCGGAGCTGCGGCAGGAGAAGTTCATCCCCGTGCTTCTGGGGGGTAGCTCGTGGGAGAGCGTGCCGATCGTCCTCCGCGGCGTAACCCGCTACGACGCCGAGGACCCGGACGGCTACGAGGCACTCTACCGGCGCCTCACTCGCCAGCCGAGCATCGTCAAGCCACCTCTCGGGGAGCCGCGCCAGCTGGCGAGCCCGCGCGAAGCCCGTGGACCGTCGCCGCGCTACGCCAACGGCGAGCAGCGTCGCCTGGCCGAGGAGCTGGAGGCGTTGCATGCGGAGCGGGCGCTCCTGGCCAGCGAGGGTGCCAACCTGCGGCGGGTGAACGAGCGGATCCTGGCCACCAAGCGGCGTCTGCGCGAGGGCGGGCGCTTGCGCCCGGGAGACCTCCTGTTGGGGCGCTTCCGCCTTCTCGAGCCGATCGGCCGCGGTGGCTTCGCGGTGGTCTGGAAGGCTCACGACCTGCGTCGCCAAGCGGTGGTGGCCATCAAGGTGCTGCGGGGCGACCACGCCGAGGACCGCAGCTCCCGTGAGCGCTTCTTCCGGGGTGCCCGGAAGATGGCTGAGCTCCAGCACAGCCACGTGGTGCGCATCTTCGAAGACCGCCTGCACGAAGACGAGTTCTACTTCTTCGTCATGGAGTTCCTTGGCGGTGGAACCTTTCGTACCGCAGTGCTCGAGGGCTGGTTGCCACCCGAGGAGGCGTTGCGGGCCCTGCTGCTGGTGGGCGATGGCCTCCAACACGCCCATGAGCATGGGGTGGTGCACCGCGACGTCAAGCCTCACAACATCCTGATGACGCGCGAAGGAGTTCCGAAGCTGAGCGATTTCGACCTCGTGAGGGCCTTCGACACCACGGGCGGTACGGGCACGGGCGCCAACCTCGGCACCTTCATCTACGCCGCTCCGGAGGCGATGCAAAACGCCAAGCAGGCGGGGCCTCCGGCCGACATCTACTCGCTGGGGATGACCGCCCTCTTTGCCCTCAGCGGGGCCGACCTCACCTCGGACGCTCTGTTCCGCCGCCGCGACTTCTTTCGTTCCCTGCCGGAGATCGCCGAGGCCAAGCCGGTGCTGGAGAAGGCCGTCGAGATCCGCGAGGAAGATCGCTGGGAGTCGGTCCGTGCCTTCGTCGAGGCCTTGCGGGCCGCTCTGCCGAAGGCCGAGGCTGCGGAGGACCGCCGCGTGCCTCAGCTCAGCGCTGAGCCGGCCTGAGGAGGCTCGGCCCAAGATCGGCGAGGGCCTCCGCTGGCCGACCCCTCCCGGCCGCCGGCCCGCCCCCTGTATCCTCTCGGCGATGACGTTCCGCGCTGAGGCCTTTGACCCGCCAGCACGCTCGCCGCGATGGCGCATGGCGATCCTCTGGCTCACCCTCGTCCTCGCCGGCGGCTTGCTGCTGTTCAGCTACCGCCATCTCGAAGCGGTGGTGGCGGGCGAGCGGGAGAGCTACCTCAAGCCCCTGATCAGTGAGCTTTCTTCCTTCTTCGGTGCTGGCGTGCTGTTCTTCGGCGTGCGGGCGCTGGTCAGGCGGTGGCCCTTCCGGGGCCCACGCAGCTTGCCGCTCTATGGCCTCGGCCTGCTCGTCTTCTCGGGCCTCCACACCTCGCTCAACTGGGGCCTGCGCGCCCTGGCCTATCCGCTGGTCGGGCTGGGCGCCTATGACTACGGCAGGATGCCGCTGCGCTACGCCATGGAGTTCCCGATCGACCTCATCGCCTTCACGGTGATGGTGGGGGCGCTGGAGGCCGCCGGCCGCTTGCGCGCGGCGCGCCAGCGCGAGCTGGAGCGGGCCCAGCTCGAGGGGGCCCTGGCGCGGGCGCAGCTGACCAATCTGCGCCTGCAGCTCCAGCCGCACTTCCTGTTCAACGCCCTCAACACCATCTCGGCCACCATGTACGACGACCCGGCGGCGGCCGACGAGATGCTCGATCGCCTCGCCGAGCTGCTGCGGGCCTCGCTGCGCACGGCGCAGACGGCGGAGGTGCCGCTCGCCGTCGAGCTCGACTTGCTCGCCAGCTACCTCGCCATCCAGCGGGCCCGTTTCGGCGAGCGCCTGGTGGTGACCGAGGAGATCGCCGCGGGAGCCCGCCAGGCGCTGGTGCCGTCGCTCTTCTTGCAGCCGCTGGTCGAGAACGCCATCCGCCACGGCCGTGCCGAGCATGCGGGGCAGGGGCGGGTGGCGATCCGCGCCCGGGTGGAGGCCGAGAGCCTTCTGCTCGAGGTCGAAAACGACCTGGCGGCCGAGCCGGCGGTGCGGGAAGCCGGCGCTGCGGCCAGCGGTGGCCTCGGCCTGGCGAGCACGGCGGAGCGGCTGCGCCTGCTCTACGGCGAGGCGCAGAGCTGCGAGGCCGGGGAGGTCGAGGGCGGGCTCTTCCGGGTGCGCATCGCGCTGCCCTGGCACAGCGCGGAGACGCCGCCGCCGTGATCCGGGCGCTGATCGTCGACGACGAGGCCCCGGCGCGGGCGAAGCTGCGCGGCCAGCTGAGCGCCGCCGGTGACGTCGAGGTGGTGGCGGAAGCGGCGGACGGCCGGCAGGCCGTCGAGCTGCTGCGGGCCGGCGGCGTGGACGTCGTCTTCCTCGACATCCAGATGCCCCGCCTCGACGGCTTCGGTGTGGTCGGCGAGGTCGGCGTCGCGGCGATGCCGCTCACCGTTTTCGTGACCGCCTTCGACGAGCACGCCCTGCGCGCCTTCGAGGTCCACGCCCTCGACTACCTGCTCAAGCCCTGGGCCCCGAGCCGCCTGCAGAGGGTACTGGGGCGGGTGCGCGAACGGCTCGCCGGGCCGCAGCCGGCGGCCCTGGCGGCCCAGCTCGCGCGGGCCCTCGCCGAGCTCGGCGCGTCGCGCTACGCCGAGCGGGTGCTGGTCGAGAAGGCGCCGGGCCGCGAGGTGCTGCTGCCGCTGGCCGAAGTGGACCTGCTGCGCGCCGATGGCAACTACGTCTGCTTCGTCACCGCCGGCGGCGAGCTGCGCAAGCGGACCACCTTGAGCGAGCTCGAGGCGAAGCTCGACCCCGGGCAGTTCGCGCGCATCAATCGCTCGCAGATCGTGCGCCTGGCGGCGGTCGCCGAGCTGCAGCCGTGGTTCCACGGCGACTATCGGGTGCTGCTCCAGGACGGCACGGTCCTCACCTGGAGCCGCCGCTACCGGGCGAGGGGTGGCGGTCTGCTGTAGCTCGCTCGTCCGGCCCCCAGCCCGTTCGTCCGGCTCCCGTCCCGCTCGTCCCCGTGTGCTCCCGCTCGTCCCCGCGTGGTGGGCTCCAAGGCACGGCGACAGCAAGATGGCGGCACGAAAGGAGGCGCCGTGACCACCACCGCCAACCCCACCACCACCGAGCGACCCCCGGCGGCCCGCCCCGCGCTCGCCGTCAAGCTCCTGGCCGGGCTCGCCCTCGCCCGCCTGGCGCTGCACCTGCTGACCAACCGCGGCTACGGCTACTTCATCGACGAGCTCTACTACCTGGCGTGCGCCGATCACCTCGACTGGGGCTATGTCGACCAGCCGCCGGGAGTCGCTGCCGTCGCCTGGGTCGCCCGCCACCTCTTCGGCGACTCGCTCGCCGGCCTGCGCCTGCTGCCGGCCCTGGCCGGCGCGGCGATCGTCTTCCTTGCCGGCGTCATTGCCCGCGAGCTGGGAGGCGGCCGCTTCGCCCAGGGCCTCGCCGCTCTCGCCACCTGGACGAGCCCGCTGCTGCTCTTCACGGCGACCATCCTCTCGATGAACGTCTTCGATGTCCTCTTCTGCACCCTGGCGCTCCTCGTTCTGGTGCGCATCCTGGGCGAGGGCGAGGAGGGGAGGCGGCGTCACGGCCTGCGGCCGTGGGCCCTCCTGGGAGTGATTCTGGGCCTCGGCCTACTGACCAAGATCTCGCCGCTCTTCCTCGGCGCCGGCCTCACCGTTGGCCTCCTCGCCACCCCCGAGCGACGGTGGTTCGCCACCGCCGGGCCCTGGCTCGCCGGTGCCCTCGCCGGGCTGCTCTTCCTGCCCCACATCGTCTGGCAGGTGCGGCACGGCTGGCCGACGCTCGAGTTCATGCACAATGCCGCCACCTACAAGAACCGGCCAGTCAGCCCCTGGCAGCTCTTCTTCGGCCAGGCGCTGGAGGCGCAGCCGGTGGCCTTCGTGCTCCTCGTCGCGGGACTCGCCTGGTTCCTGCTGGCGCCCCGCGAGCGGCCCTGGCGGGTCTTCGCCTGGATGTACCTGACGGTCTTCGCGATCTTCGCCGTCGGTCACGCCAAGCCGTACTACTTCGGGGTCCTGTTCCCGCTGCTCTTCGCCGCTGGCGCTGTGGCGCTGGACGAGGCCGCGGCGGCCTGGAAGGCGGGCTGGCTGCGGCCCGTGATGGTCGTGGCCGTCCTCGCGATGGGCGCCGTGGCCCTGCCGCTCGCCGTGCCCTTGCTGCCCGTCGATTCCCTCATCGCCTACCAGAAGGCCGTCCTCGGCGGCCCGGCCGCCTCCCAGGAGCGCACCCGGGTGGGCCTTCTGCCGCAGCACTTCGCCGACATGTTCGGCCACGAGGAGCTGGTCGCCGAGGTGGCCAAGGTCTTTCATTCGCTGCCGGCCGCGGAGCAGGCGAGGACGGGGATCTACGCCGACTCCTACGGCGAGGCGGGCTCCGTCGACCTCTTCGGGCCGCGCTACGGGCTACCGAAGGCGATCTCGGGCCACAACAGCTATTGGTTGTGGGGGCCGGGCACGCGCCCCTTCGAGACGCTGTTGGTCCTGGGTGGCAGCCAGGAAGACCACTACGACGCCTGCACCGACGTCACCCTCGGCGGGCGCTTCCACCATCCCTACGTGATGCCGCGGAGCAACGACAACCCGATCTGGATCTGCCGTGGCCTCAAAGGCAACGCCGAGCAGATCTGGCCGCTGGTGCGCCACTTCATCTGAAGTCGGCGCGGTGGGGCCGGCTGAGGCCTAGACCACCTCGCGCAGGGCCGTCTCGAGGCGGGCGAGGGCTGAGGGGATCTCTCCCAGGCCGACGGCGCCGACGCTCAGGCGGAACCAGCCGGTGTCCTGCGGGAGGCCGAAGGCCTGGAAGGGCACCACGGCGAAGCCGGCGCGGTCGAGCAGGTGGCGGCGGATGGCCTCGTTCGAGCCCAGCCGGCCCACCAGGTCGAGCTGCACCGAGAGGTACATGGTGCCGGCCGGCGGCAGCGAACGCACCGGCAGGCCGGCCGCCTCGAGGGCGCAGAGGCCCTTGTAGAAGGCCTCGAGGCGGCCGATCAGGCCGCTGCGCAGCACCTGGGCGAGGTCTTCGACGTGCGCCGGGTCGGCCAGCAGCTCGGCCGTCGCCACCTGCTCGGCCTTCGGCGCCCAGGCCCCCACATGAGTGAGGAGGTCGCGCATCCGCGCCACCACGTAGGGCGGCCCCACCGCCCAGCCGACGCGCAGGCCGGTGGCGGCGATCGACTTGCTGATGCCGTCGACGAAGACCGTGTACGGCGCCACCTCGGGCACCAGGCCGACGGGGGTCTGGTGCGGTGCCTCGGCGGAAGCCAGCATCCAGTAGATGTGGTCGTAGAGCAGGAAGAGGGGGCGTTCACCGGCGCCGCGGCGGGCGTTCTCCGCCACTACCAGCTCGGCGATCTCGCGCAGCTGGCTGGCCCGGAAACCGGTGCCGGCCGGGTTGAGCGGGCTGCAGAGGGCGAGCAGGCGGGCGCCCCGCAGGTGGGGCTCGAGGGCCGCCGCGGTGGGTTGGAAGCCGTCCTCTGGGCGGGCCTCGACCGCCACGCCCTTGCCTCCCACGGCGTGGACGTAATGGTTGTTGTTCCACGAGGGCACCGGATAGACCACTGTGTCGCCGGGGTCGACGAGGGTGCGGTAGGCGGTGTAGATCACTGGCCGCGCGCCGCCGGCGATCAGCACGCCGGCGAGCGGGTAGGCGAGGCCGAGGCCCTGCTCGTAGAGCCGCTGGACGGCCTGCCGCAGCTCGAGGAGGCCGTCGGACGGCGGGTAGTTGGTCTGGCCGGCGGCGAGGGCGCGGTGGATGCCCTCGGCGAGCTCGGCCGGGATGCGGAACTCGGCGGGCGAGAAGTCCCCCACCGTGAGGTCGCAGACGGTCGCCCCCGCCTGGCGCAGGGCCCGGACTTCGGCGGCAATCTTCAGGATCTCCGAGCCCACGAGGCCCGAGACCATCTGGCCGAGGCCCTGACGGGGGGCCGCGGCGGGAGCTTCCAAGTTGAGGGCGAGCGTGCTGGCGGGCATGGCCGAGGTCCTCCGTTCCGCCTGGCAGTCTAGCAGCCGGCAGGGCCCTGGGAGGCGGTCTCAGGAGTAGTGGTACCGCGCCTTGAGAAAGCTGCCCCGGTCGTGCTCGACGAGGTAGATCAGGCGGTGCTCCTGGGTGAACCGTCGAGACCGGACGTCGGTCCCGAGGTGCTTCAACGGCTCCGGCTTGCCCAGGCCTTGGATGGGGTCGCGCAGGACGGCATCGACGAGGTCGAGGAGCCGTAGGGCCACCCGGTGGTCGGTGGCGACCCAGTGGCGGAGGTCCTCTCGAAACTCGGGCTCGAAGACCGAGGCACGGCGCGGTTCGCGCCCCACCGCTCAGGCCTCGTCGAGGCCCGCTTCGCGCCGGAGCTCTTCGACCTGCTGGGGCACTGTCGAGTGGGCGCGGGTACGGTGGAGGGCCCGCAGCAGGCGCTCGGCGTTGCGAGGCGAACGCAGCTCGTGGGCCGTCGCCTGCAGGCTGCGAAGCTCGGCCGCCGAGATCAACGCCGCGTCTTCGGCACCACGCCGGCGGATGATCACTTCCTCGGCGCTGGCGACGACGTGGTCGCAGAGGGCCGCCAGATGGGCGCGAGCGTGGGTGTAGGTAGCATCCAGGGTGGGCGACTTGTACAGAGCCACGGTACAGGTTCGTCCGTCCAGACGCCAGCCGACCGACCGGTGGTCGTCCGCCGCTCCAGGCAAAAAAAGGCCCCGCTCCGGGTTGCGGAGCGGGGCAGCGGAAAGGCGGCCTGCGCCTGGCGGCTCAGGCCGGTTGCAGCCGGCGAGGTGGCCGCAGCGCCAGCCGGTCGTCGAGCAGCAGCTCGCTCGCCGAGAGCTCGAGCGGACGGGCGCTCAGGCTCTCTTCGATCGGCTGCGTCTCGACTACGCCGAAGAGGACGCCGCAGCGGAAGATCACCACCTCTTCGATCACTTTCACCTCGATGATGATGGCGATCAGGATGGCGATGGTCTTGCCGGCGCCGCCGTAGCCACCATCAGCCCCGACGCCACCGACGCCTTTGGCTGCCGACTTGCCGCCGTCGCCACCCTTGCCCCCCTTGCCACCGTCGGCGCCCTTGAAGCCGTCGCCGCCGTTGGCACCCTTGCCACCGTCACCGCCGTTGCCACCCTTGCCGCCGAAGCCGCCCTTGCCGCCGCGGCCGCCGTCGCCACCGTCACCACCCGCACCGCCAGGTCCACCCTGGCCGCCGGTGCCGCCGGTGCCGCCGCGACCACCCTGACCGCCGTTGCCGCCGTTGCCACTGCCGACGATGGCGATCTCCTCGACGCGGGCACCGGTCGCCGTGGTCGCCAGGATGGCGCCGGGGACCGTCGCCTGCCAGCCGGCGAGGGCGAAGACGGTGTTCGAGCTGCCGCCGGTGGCGACCTCGAACCCCGGTGAGCTGCTCGCCAGCTCGCCCACCTTGACGTCGAAGAGGGCCTGGCTGTCGGTGAACAGCGTGCTCGCCGTCCAGAGGGTGCCGGAGAGCGCCAGCATGGTGACCTTGCGGTCGTCACCGGCGACGAAGATCCGGCTCTGCAGGGCCACGAGGTGCTTGGCCAGAGGCGTGACCGCCGCGTCCGGGCCGGCCCCGGCCTGCGGCACACCACCCACCGGCGCCACCCCTGGGCCTTGCTGGCCCGGAGCCCCGTCGCTGCGCGGCCCAGGGGGAAGTCCGGGCTGGCCGTTGCGGCCGTCGTCGCCCTTGCCACCCGGCTGGGTGCCGTTGGCCCCGGCGCCACCGGCGGCGCCGTTGGCTCCCTTGTTGCCGTCCGTTCCCGGGTTCCCCTCGGTCCCCGGGTCGCCCGGCGTTCCGGCGGCACCGGCGGTGCCGTCTTCGCCGGCGCCACCGGCCTCGCCGCAGGCCGTACCGTTGGTGCCCTCGGCACCGTCGTCCGCCTTGCCGGCGCTACCACCCGAACCTGCCGTGCCGGCGCTGCCGGGATCACCCGGCTGGCCGGGCTGGCCGCCGGCAGGGGTTGCGCCCTTCTTGCCGTTGCCGCCGGGCGTGCCGTCACTGCCCCAGCCGAAGATGCCGCCGACCGGCCCCGGGGGACCGACGGCGCCTGGGTTGCCAGCGGTCCCCCACAGCACGCCCGGCGAGCCGTTGAGACCGACGAAGCCCTGGCTGCCGGGGCCTCCCGCGGCGCCGTTGGTACCGGCCACGGAGGCGCGGAAGGCGACGGCCCGCAGGGGTACCGAGCCGCTGGCGGTGAAGATGGTGCTCGCCGCGGACCACACGCCCGCTGCGGTGCTGGTGATCAGCCGGGTGCGTCCGAGGTTGTCAACGGCGACCACGGCCGGCTGGCCGGCGCTGGTGGTGCCGACGTCGACGTCGTGGACGGCGGCGGTCGAGGTCGCCAGGGTCTGCGCCACCCAGCCGCTGCCGGCGAAGCGCAGGAGGGTCACCGAGTTGTTGGTGGCGAGGGCGATCTCCTTGCCGGTGGCCGAGGAGTCGAGCTCGCCGATGGCCACGGCGTTGATCGCCGAGCCGTGGGTGTAGAGGAGAGAGGTGGCAAAGCCGCCGCTGCCGGTGGCCTTGAGGGACCACACCTGGCCGCCCTGGGTCACCGCGATCACCGTGTGCGCCGGGTCGGTGGTGAAGAGCTGGTCCACCTCGACGTCGTTGACGGCGGTCGGTGCGTTGAGGATCACCGTCGAGCTGAAGCTGAGCGGCGTGCTGGTCGTCACCAGGACCGCCTGCTGGCCGGCGGTGTAGAGCAGACCGCCGCGCCCGCCGCCGCCCCCGTTGCCGCCCTGGCCGCCGACGCCACCGAGGCCGCCGGTGCCACCCTTGCCGCCCTTGCCGCCGGTGCCACCATCGGCGCCGGTGCCACCCTTGCCACCCTTGCCGCCGTTGCCGCCGCGGCCACCCGCGGTGCCGTTGCCGCCGGCACCGCCGGCACCACCGTCACCACCGTCGCCACCCTTGCCGCCCTTGCCGCCCTTGCCACCCTTGCCACCGTCGCCACCGGCACCTCCCCTGCCACCGTTGCCACCGTTGCCGCCGTCGCCGCAGGGGCCGCCGTCGCCGCCCTTGCCGCCGTCCCCGCCGTCCTCGCCGGGGGTGGCGTCGGTACCATTGCCGGCGACGCCGAGGGCGTCGTTGCCGTTGGTTCCGGCCTGGCCGGGTTTGCCGGGCTGACCGGCCTTTCCGGGCTCGCCGTCGCCGCCATCGTGGCCGTTTTCGGCGTCGTAGCCGGTGTTGCCGGTCGCGCCCTTGGCGCCGGGCCAGCCGGGCTCGCCGTTGTTGCCGTGGTGGCCGGTGAGGCCGACGTTGCCGGTCGCGCCCGCGGCGCCGTCTGCGCCCAGGCGGTCGAGGGCCGAGCCGCTGTTGGGGACCAAGGCGAGTACCTGGCCGTTGCTGGTCGAGACCGCCACCTCGTAGCCGCTGACGCCGAGGTTCAGCTCACCCCAGTCGTTGCCGGTGACGATCGTCGGTGGTGCCGTGGTGAGGCTCACGAACGGGAACCAGCTGCCGGCGAGGATGGGGCTCGAGCCGGCGCTGCCGGCGTTGCCGCCGGGGCCGGGGAAGCCACCCGGGCCCGGGTCACCGGCGTCGCCGGGAGCTCCGCCGCTGCCCACCTGGCCGGGGTCGCCACCGTCACCGCCGGCACCGGGCACGCCGAAGATCCCACCGCGCCCGGCGCCACCACCGGCGCCGCCGGCGCCACCGGCGCCACCGGCGCCGGCGTCGCCGCCATCCCCCGCATCGCCCGCTGCGCCCGGCGTGCCGTCCGCGCCGTCGGCGGCGTCGCTGCCGGCCTGGCCGTCGGCGCCGGCGTTGCAAGTGACGACGATCACCAGGATGTAGAAGTCGATGCCGATGATGCCGAGCCGGATGCCGATGCCGATGCCGCCGATCGTGATGTCACCCCCGGCGTCGGGGGGCGCTACCGCCTTCGTGGGGTCGAACTCGGGCCGCAGGCGCTGGTTGCCCTGCAGGGTCAGCGGCAGGTTGCTGCCTGCGGCGGCCAGGTCCCAGTCGCTGGGCAGGTTGGCGGTGCTGATCTCGAGCACGGTCGAGACGCCGGGCGTCGGCATGCCGTCGACCACCAATGAGGCCGGCACGCCGTTGTAGTCGACGGCGAAGCTCGCCGTGAACGAGCCGTCGTCGTTCCACACCGGGTTGGCGGTGTAGTTGCCGTTGGGCAGCGCCAAGGTGAAGGCGCCGGGAGCACCGCTCTGGCCGGCGCTGAGGGGCACGTTGACGGTCACCCGCTGCTGGTAGGGGTCGGCGACGCCGGCAACCGCCACCGGAGAGCCGCCGTGGGTGACCGTGCCCGTCACCTCGAAATAGGAGATCTGCTCATGCAGCCTGGTCGCCGCCTCGGTGTTGGCGTGCAGCAGCTCCTCCCACATCATGGGGTCGTCGACCGTCGCCTGCATCGAGGCCTGGAGGTTCTCGACGACCTCGAGCAGGGAGCTGACGCGGGCGTCGTCCGCTTGCACCACGCCGAGGTCGGCCTTGAGCTGCGCCAGGTTGGCGAGGATCTGCTCGGCGAGCGCCTCGGCCGAGCCCACGGCCGGGTCCACCAGCGAGCCGGCGAGGGCGCGGGTCACCGGCCGGCCCTGCTGGTCGCGCAAGGCGACCGAATAAGAGTTGAGGCCGTCGTGCAGGGTGACGCGCTCGGTCACCGAGCCCGGTGCCGCCATCTGGACGACTTGCGGCAGGCCGTGCTGGCGAACGTCAAAGAAGTGGGGATCGTTGGTCGCCGGGATGTTATTGACGAAGAGCTCGAGGACGGTGCCCTGGCCACCGTCGCCCGCAAAGGCGACATCGAGCACCAGATCGAGCTGCAGGCCGGGCGTGCTTGGGTCGAGATCGTCCGCCGGCGTGGGGAACGGCAGAGCGTGAATCGTCACCGCGCCGGTGACCGGCGAACAGCCGGTGCCGACCTGGCAGGGGTCGATCGGTACGATCGGGGCGCGGCGCAATCCGGCCGGCGGCGAGCCGGCGCCCGCCGCACGCAAGGGCAGCGGGGCCAGGAGCACGGCTGCTGCCACCACGCCTACGATGATCTGTCGGAGCCAGTGGCTCCAGCTGCCCGCATGGGCCCAACCTTCTCCTCGACGAAGCATTCTCCACCTCCAAGAGATGACCTGCGGGCGGGCCGCGGGTTGGCCGGCAAGGCCACCACCCGGACAAGAGGGCTCGCCAGACGGGTCGCGTCTGAAGGAGATGCGGAGAATCGTGGTGCGGGAGATGGGCGCGCGACGCTACTCGGCGCGCGGCGGATCGGCGGCCGGCTCATGCACCGTCGCCACCGCCTCGCGGATCGCCCGGAGCTCCAACAGGGTCGAGGAGACGGCGATCTGCGCTTCGCGAATCAGCAGCAAGCTGCCGGTCAAGAGGGCGGTGGCACCGCTCAGGCCGAGGACCACCGGCAGCCAGGCGGCGGGAGCGCCCAGGGCGGCGGCGATGCCGATCGTGATGCTGGTGGCGATCAGCAGGCCGATCGCGAAGTAGAGGCTGGTGAGGGCCGAGCGCAGGAGGATCGCGCGCTGCGAGAGAGGGGCGATCTGGGCCAAGAGATGCTGCCGCTCGGCGGCGTCGAGGCGCCCACCGTTCGCCCTGCCGGTGCTGGGAGTTGCGGCCTGGGCCGCAGCACCCAGGCTGCGCACGCGGTCGACGACGCGAGTGAGGCGGTTCGAGGTCGACAGCACGAGCGTGCCGCCGGCGGAGATCAGCACCGCCGGGGTGATCATGGCTCCCAGCACTTCGCTCGCCAGGCTCATTGGCGTAACCTCCTCGGCGCCCTTCAGTCCTTGCGCCCGACGACGAGGATGGCACCGGGAGCAAAGGTGGGCCGCAGCACCTTGAGGCGGCGGTAGCCGGCGGTGCCGAGCCAGCCTTGGTAGTCCTCGACGGCGAAGGCCTCCGCCGTCGAGGTGAGGCGGAAGTAGAGGGCGGCGCCGTGGCCGAGCTCGGGCGCCCGTTGCGGCGGTGGCGCCTCGAGCTCCCAGATGGCGATGGTGCCGCTGCGGCGGCTGGCCGCGAAGGCCCGCGCGACCACCTGCGCGGCGGCCTCGGCGCTCAGGTGGTGGAGGACGTTGGCGAGCAGCACGACGTCCTGGTCGGATGGATACTCGATCGCCGTGATGTCACCCTCGCGGTGCTCGACGAGCTCCCCGTTGCCGGCTGCGACGCAAAGCTCGCGGGCCGCTGCCAGCGCCGGCGGCAGGTCGAGCACCAGCGAGCGCAAGGGCGGATGGCGGCGGCAGAGGGCGGCCCCAAAGCTGCCGTGCGAACCGCCGAGATCGAGCAGCCGGCGGGCCCCCGCTGGCACCGGCACCTTGCGCGCCAGCCAGGGTGCCGAAAAACGGGCCAGCTCGTGCATCGCCTGCTGGTAGGCACGCCACTCCGCCGGATCGCTCATGGTCTGGTGGAAGTCGAGCCCGCGACCGCTGCGCACGAGCTGTTCGAGGCTCTCGACGATCCGCCACTGGGTGAAGTTCCAGCGCACGTACCCGGTGAGCTCCATGGGGGCGCCGCGCAGCATGGTGCGGCGGGCGAGGCGGCTCAGCCGGAAGCGACCGCCCTTGAGCTCCAGGTACTCGCACCAGACGAGGGTGCGCAACAGCAGGTCCGTGCTCGTCGGGTCGAGCCGGCAGCGCGCGGCGAGCTCAGCCGCGGCGAGCGGGCCCTCGCGCAGGCCCTCGAAGACGCCGAGGTCGACCGCCGCCATCAGCGAGCGGGCCTTCATCAGGCTGCCGAGGCAGTCGAGCAGAGGGGTCGGCACGGCCCCGGCGCGCAGCGCCAGGCGCTCGACGAGGTTGCTGGGGATGGCGCCGTATCTCATCGGTCTGACGGACCGCCGCGGTCTTTGGCTGGCCAGCGGGAGGTGGCGAATCTAGCACCGAAGCGCGGCTCAGGCGGCCGGCAGCCGGCCGACCACGACGAGGGTGAGGTCGTCCTTGAGCGGGTTGTCGCCCACGTGCCGGCTGAAGGCCTCGACGATGCGGTCGTGGACCTCGCGCGACGAGCCGCCGGCCGCCAGCAGCTGGCGCAGCCGCTCGAAACCGAAGGCCTCGCCCTGGGGGCTGAGCGCCTCGGGCAGGCCGTCGCTGTAGAGCAGCAGCACCTCGCCAGGCGCGAGGTTCAGCTGCCGCCAGCAGGTCTCGAGCGGGTCCCGCAGGCCCAGCGGCAGGCTGCCTTCGCCGAGCTCCTCGACACTGCCGTCGAGGTGGCGCAGGTAGGGGAAGGGGTGGCCGGCGAGGCAGAACTCGAGGCCTCCGGTTGCCGGATCGAGCAGCCCGTAGAACAGGCTCATGAAGGTGCGGCGGTCGCCGGTACGGCAGATCGTGCGGTTGACCAGCGCCAGCACGCGGTTGCAGCTGGGGTCGATGTCGAGGGCGGTGCGCAAGGTGGCGTTGGCGATCGCCATCACCAGCCCGGCCGCCATGCCGTGGCCGGAGGCGTCGCCCACCACCAACGCCAGCTGCCCGTTCGGGATGGGCAGGAAGTCGTAGTAATCGCCGCCCACCTCGTTGGCGGTGCGGTAGGAGTGGGCGAAGCTCCAGCCCGGCAGGAGGGGCGCCTCCTTGGGCAACAGGTCGCGCTGCAGCTGGCGCGCCACCTCCAGCTCGTCGCGTACCCGGATGCGGTCCACCAGCTCGAGGGCGAGCAGGAAGACCAGCCCGGCGACGGCGGCGGTGGCCCAGAACGGCGACATCGCGATGTCAATGGCGATCTTGCGTCCGCCACCGCTCTGCCAGCTGAGCTTGGTGCCGAAGCAGCTGACGAAGAAAGCGAGCATGCTCACCGCGAAGAGCACCCGCCGCGGTGGGCTCAGCTTGTAAGAGATGCCGAGGAAGAGCCGTTTGGCGCGCAGCAGCCAGCGATGCACCGGGTCGCTGGGCTCGTCGAGGCCCTGGTCACGGGTAAGGACCTCGAAGACCTGCGCCGCCTCACGGTCGAAGAGCCGCTTCAGGCCCTGCTCGTCGACCCCGGCCGTGTACTCGCGGACGAAGCTCTGCAGGCTCTGCCTGGTCGAGGTCTTGCGGCGGCTGCTCATCCCCTGTCTGGTACGGCCACAGTGGGTGAGGGTTCTGTCGCGCCGCGGAGCCGGAAATGCGGCCTGGGCAGGTCGGCCGGCGGCACCTGCTCCGCCAGCCGTTGCTGCATCGCGGCGCTCACCGGGTAGACCATCGGCTCGGGTTGCCAGGCGACCGTCTCGCCGCTCGCGACGTCCACCAAGCAACCCTGCTCGACGGCATGCGTCGCCTCCATCAGCGGCAGCCCGGCGAGCGCCTCGCGCATGGCCTGGAAGCGTTCGGCCGCGGCCGGGGAGAGGAAGCGCACGTAGCGGTTGGATTGTGCCGCGATGTGGAAGTGCGCGGGGACGAAGACGAGGCCGTCGAGGCCCACCCGCTCACAGGCCAGCACGAGCAGCGCGATCACCTCGCGCAGCATGCCGAGCCCCGGATGGCTCTGGCCGGGCAGCGGCGGCCGCTCGGGGCCGAAGCCGGCGCGGGGATTTTGCAGCAGCAGCCACTCGATCGACAGCAGCTCGAGACCCTCGAGGCGGCGGTCGCGCCGCACCCGCAGCTCGACCAGGAGCTCCTGGCGGGTGTCGTCGGCAAAGACCCGCAGCGTCTCGCCCGCCGGGTTCTCGAGGTCGAAGGCGAGGCGCGGGTGGCTGAAGCCCATCGCGCGCAGGCGCGGCAGGAAGCCGTAGCTCTCGAGCGCGAGCTCGATGCCGTAGGGCGAGTAGTAGCCGAGGAAGCGGGTCGGCCGGCGGGCCGAGCGGCTGCCGGGGAGGATGTCCTCCTCGGTGAGCCCCCATTCGTTGCCGGCCGCTTGCTGAGTCAGTGCCGCCGGGGTCAACCGCGAGGCGAGAAAACGGTAGCGGGTGAGTACCATCTCGTCGGTCGACGGCGGCTCGATCGCCTGGCCGTGGCTCAGGAACCAGGCGAGGAAGCGCGCGCTGTAACGCCAGGCCTCGCCGCCGTAGCCGCCGGCGAGGAGGATCACCAGCGGCACGTCACCGAGCTTGAGGTGCAGCGTCTCGAGGACGAAGCGGTCTCGTTCGAGGAGCCCTGCCGCCGAGATCCGCCAGTTGCCCAGCGCGTCGTCGACCGCCGGATCGCAGCCGGCGAGGTAGAAGACGAGCCCCGGCCGCACCGCTTGGATCACCCCCGGCAGCCGCTCGCGGAGCGCGGCGAGGTAGGCCGCGTCGCCGACCTCGTCGCCGAGGGCGATCTTGGTCGAAGCGACGCCGATCACCTCGTCCCAATCATGGTTGTGGATCGAGAAAGTGTAGACGCTGGGGTCGTGGGCGAAGAGCGAGCGGGTCCCGTCGCCGTCGTGGAGGTCGAGGTCGATCACCAGGATGCGGTCGCTTAGGCCCGCCTCGCGCGCCTGCGCGATCGCCACCGCGATGTCGTTGAAGGCACAAAAGCCCTTGCCACGGCCGGCATGGGCGTGGTGCAGGCCGCCACCGAGATGGACCACCGGGCGGCAGCCGCGCAGGGCGAGCCGGGTAGCGAGCAGGGTGCCTCCCACCATGGCGCGTTGCAGGGCGAGGAAGCGGTCCTGCTCCGCTTCCGGCACCGCCAGGCCGAGGATCGGCAGCAGTGAGCCCGGCTCGAGCAGGGCGTCGAGATAGGCGGCGGTGTGCACCCGCTTGAGGGTGTGCACCGAGGCCGGGCGCGGGGTCAGCGGGCAGCCCCGCGGCAGCAGCTTCTCGGCAGCGAGGAAGGCGAGGATGTTTTCAAAGCGCTGCGGGTCGTAGGGCGCCGCCGCCACTTGCTGGGCGTAGTCCGGGTGATAGACGAGGAGCGCTCGGCTGGGCACCAGCCGGGAAGCGATGCGAGCGAAGATGCGGCGCAGATGTGAGCGGGGCACGGCTTGCCTCGCGAGAAGTCTAGCCCACGGCCAGGCCCTCTACTCGTCCCCGCTACTCGTCGCCGAGCCGGCGGTAGAAGGGGAAATGACGGGCCTCGGCGAGGGCGGCGAACTCCGCGGCGGCGGCCGGCCAGCTGCTGGCGCCGAGCAGTGGGGCGCCGGGCGCTTGATCAACCTCCTCGCCAGCGAGCAGGCCACGGCGGCAGAGCTGCAGGGCGAGCGCGGTGTGCAGCAAGGCCGCCTCGCCGGACTCGAAGCCGACCACCGCGAGAGCGGTGCGCAGCTCGGCGTAGAGGCGCCTGGCCCGGGGCTGGTCGAGCTCGCCGCCGAGGGCCTCGGCGAGGAGTCGGGCCATGAGCACTCGTTGCTCGACCGAGGCGACGAGGGGCCCCTCGGCAGGCACCTGGCCGCGCAGCCGCGCAATCGCCGCCTCACCGTGGGCTGCTGCCTGCGCGGCGAGGGAGAGGGCATGGTCCCGTTCCCGCGCCGCCAGGAAGGCGACGGCGAGCCGGCTCCACATCACCGCCGCCACCGCCGGGTCGGCGACCTTGGCCAGCGCCTGGCGTGCCGCCTCGGCGAGCTCCGGGCCGAGCTCCGTCGCCGTGCGCACGCGGTGGATCCACAAGCCCACCTGGTGCTCGACCTGGCGGCGGGGGATCTTCGCCAGGCCATCGATCTCGGCGGCTTCCCGCCAGAGGGCATCGGCCTCGGGGTTGCGGCCGGCGCGTGCCGCGTGCTCAGCCTCGAGGGCGATGATCCGCCCCAGCGTCTCGAAGCTCAGGCCCACCTCGGCGGCCCGCCGAGCGCGCTGCAGCGCTTCGCCGGCGCTCGCGAGGTCGTCGCGCCGCAAGGCGAGGCGGGCCTCGGTCAGGGCCAGGGGGCCGTCCCAGAAGTCGCCCGGCCGCTCCTCTTCGAGATCGAGGAGCTGGCGCAGGCGCTGGGCGGCCTCCTGGGTCCTCCCGAGGTAATCGTCGAGGGCGATGAGATAGAGCTGGACCTTGGTCCTCCAGTCGGGATCGTTCGGGCCGCAGGCCTGGGCCGCCGCTTCGAGCAAGCGGCGGGCCTCGCCGGCGAGGTTCTCCTTGTAGCAGAGCCGGCCCTCGAGGGCGTCGCAGCAGGCGTTCGCCAGGCCGGCGCCGCCGGCCGCTGCGCGTACCATCGCCAGCGTCTGGCGCGCCCGGTGCGTCTCGCCCAAGAGCACGTAGGCCTCGGCGAGGGCGAGCAAGACCTCGCTCTGCTGTGGCGCGCTGCCCTCGACGCGGCTGAACAGCCGGTAAGCGAAGAGAAGGTCGATGACGGCGTCGTCGACCTCGTGGCGGTACTGCAGCCGCAGGGTGCCGCGGGCCCGGTAGAGGCGGGCCTCGGCGAGGAGCGCGGGTTGGTGCCCCGCGTCGAGGGCCGGTGCGAGAGCGGCGTTCAGCAGGGCCATCGCGATGGGCAGCTGCCGGGTGTACCGCATTGCCTCGCTGGCCCGCGCGAGCGCGTGCGCCACGCTCGGCGGCTCGACGCCGGTCGACCGTAGCGCCATCGCCGCCGGACGAGCGATCGCCAGGTCTTCCTCGGTCAGCCCGCGCAGCCGCTGGCGGAACTTCTCCACCCGTCGCGTCCGCTCGCGGCTGAGGTGGCGGATCACCTCGGTCTCGGCGACGCCGCTCGCCTCGAGCAAGAGGCGCATGGTGTCAATGGCGGTGAGTCCCAGGACCACTTTCACCCGCGCGTTGGCCTGGGCGAGCTCGCGGACGACGGGACTCAGGGAGCTGGTGTCCTTGCCGTAGTGAAACCAGCTCACCCCGGCGAGGAAGTGGCCACTCGCCAGCAGCGCGCCGAGGGCCCGCATGACGGCGTCCTCCCAGCCGGAGTAGCCGACTACGAGCAGCCGAGACCGCCGGTCGAGCTTGCCGAGGAAGCGCGAGATCACCTCCCGGCGTTGGCGGATCTGCTCGTCGGTGTTGGCGAGCACGTAGTTCAAGTAACGGCCGTGCAAGTAGACGATGCGAGGGTACGGCGTATCTCCGTCTTCGTCCTCGAGCAGGCTGTCGTGGTCGATCAGCCGGCACTCGCTGCCGAGGATCGAGAAGCTGTTGGGTAGGACATTGTCGAAGTTCGTGGTCAGGATGGTGCGTAGGAAGGCGTCGTGGCCCTCCACCTTGAGGGTGGCGAGGTGGGCCAGGTACAGGGCCTCGAAGTCGTAGCCGTCTCGACGGCTGCTGGTGCGCGTGATGAGCTCGTCGATGAACTGGCGCTGGCCCCAGTCGTGGCCGGGGAGGACCTCGGAATCGCTGAACAGCGCCTGGTAGACCGCGCTGGCGCTGCGGCCGGCGAACTCCGGCTGCCGTTGCAGCGTCGCCAGCTCTTCGGCCGGGTCGAGCTTCTCGGCGAGGTAGGCGTCGATGGCGGCGCGCGCGGTGAACTGCTCGTCCTGGCCGAGCTGGTGCCGGTTCTTCACCGCCGCGAGAAGGCCGGCGACCTCGCCTGCCAGCGGCACTCCTGCCTCGCGAGAGAACCCGGCGCCGACCAGAATGTGAATGGGCGGCGATGCCTCTGTGTGGAGGAGCGAACGCAGGTCTGCCTTGAAGCTCCCGGGAGAGAGGAGGTACGGCTCCGTCTGGTGTGTCATGGTGGCCCTCGGTTGGGCGTTCGTCGCCGGGCTCGGCCACGGAGAGTTTTCTCGCTCAAGGCATAGCGAAGAGGTTGCATAGTCCTGCTCGTGGAAGCCACGTCCCCCGAGGTGGGGCGAGGGCTCCCCCGGCGGGTGGCCTAGTCGCCGAGATCCACCCAGGTCGCGCCCCAGGTTTCGGCGTCACCGAAGGCGCGGACGCGCGCATCGCGTTCGAGGACCTTCCGCACCCGCTCGCGCTGCACGCCGATCCCCTTGCCGTGGATGATGCGCAGCCGCCGCAGCCCCTTCTCGTGGGCGAGGTCCAGCCAATCGCGCACCAAGTCCCCGATCTCTCCGGGGGGGAACGAGTGGAGGTCGAGGACGTCGGTGATCGCGAGAGGGACGGGCTCGAGGCCGGCGTCGGCGTCGCCCTCATCGTGTTTCTCGCGCATCGTGGTTCTCTCAGATGGGTTCGGCCAGCGTCTCGTAGAAGGGGTAGCCACGCTCGCGGCAGAAGGCGCGGAAGGCGCGGCGGCTGGGTGCCTCGCCGGCAGGCCAGGCTTGCGAGGCCAGGCTGCCGCCCGGCAGCTGACCACGCTCGGCGAGCTGCAAGGTCACCGCGGCGTGGATCACCTCGATCTCCGACGACTCGAAGCGGCCGGCGGTCGCCTGGGCGGCGGTGAAGGCGGCCAACTGGGTGGCGAGCGCGCCCGCGGCGGTCTGGGGCTCGGCGGTCAGCGAGGCGAGCAGCCGAGCCAGGCTGCAATACTGGGCGAACAGGCTCTGTTGGGGCGCTGCGACGAGTGACTCTTGGGCCGCGAGACCGGCCAGGCAGCTCTCGGCGCGGGTGGCGGCTAGGTCGAGCCCTGCGGCCAGCTGCCTGCGTTCGCGGTTGGCGAAGCCGGCAAAGGCGAAGCGCGCCCATTCGACTACTCCCTCGGCGTAGTTCGGGCCAGCCTCGTTGCGCTCGAGATGGGCGGCAGCCGCGGCCCAGAACTGGGCATCCTTGGCCTGACGCTCCACGGCCTGCCAGCGTTGCAAGGCCAGCCGTGCCGACAGCTGGCTGCCGAGCGTATCGGCCAGGACGTAGAGCTCGAGGGCTTCGCGGCAGCAGCGCTCAGCCTTGGCGAGATCGTAGTTGCGCGCCGCGACCTCAGCCTCGAAGAGGGCGATGTTGCCCAGGAATTCGAAGCTCGGCCCTTCCTCCGCGGCCCAGCGGGCGTGCTGGAGCTGGCGAGCCGCCGGCCGTAGCTGGTCTCGCCGTAGGCTGAGCTTGGCCTGGGCGAAGCTCACGGCGGCCTTCCAGTGCGAGAGCTGAATCGGCTTGCGGTAGTGGTCAACGAGGGCAAGGAGGCGGCTCTCGGCGTTCTCGAACTGCGCCAGGTACTCGTCGAGGAAGACGAGGTTCATCTCGGTCTTGATCAGCCAGTCAAGGTCGCCGGCGGCGGCGAGGGCCGCGCTCGCCCGGTTGAGCAGCGAACGCGCCTCGTCGTAGCGATCCTGAAAGAAGGCGACGCGACCGGCGATGGCGTCGCAGCGGGCCTCGAGGATGGGATCGCCCGCCGCCTGGCTGCGTGCCTTGGCGAGCGCCGCGATGGCCGCCGGCACCTCGCCGCGCAAGGCGTAGACCTCGGCCAGGCCGAGGAGAACCTCGCCGGCCCGGGGGTGCTCGAGCTTGTTGGCGAGCTGGAAATCCACCCGCGCTCCCCCGATGTCCCGCCGGTAGCGCAGCCGCAGCTCCCCGCGGGCGCGAAACAGCTCGGCCTCCTTCTCGCGGGCCAGGCCCGGGGCCGTGCGCAGGGCACTGTCGATCATCGCGAGCGCCACGGCACAGCTGCGGGAGCGCTCCAGCGCCTGACGGGCCGCCTCCAGGGCGGCGTCCACCGAGGTGTCGAAGAGGGGGCGCTGCCCGTTGGCGTTCCACACCGCCCGGCTCGCCCGCGGCAGGTCGAGGTCTGCTTCGCCAATCTGGCTCAGTCGTTCCTCGAGGTTGGCCAGTCGGAAGGCCCGCTGGTTGCGCAGCGTGCGCAGCACATCGGTCTCGGCCACACCGGCGGCTTGCAGCAACAGGCGCATGGCGTCGCGGGCCGAGGTCTCCGGCACGATGTCCACACCCTCGAACTTGCTGGCGAGCTCCACCAGGAGCTTGTTCTCGTTAGCCTTGGCGAGCGCCCCGTAGTGGCACCAGTGCACCCCGGCCGCGAGGCCGTTGTCGGCGAGCACCTCGCGCAGCCCGGCCATCACGGCATCCTCCCAGCCCGAGTAGCCGATCACGATCAGCCCGGCGTTGGGCGGCAGCTGCTTGAGGAAGCGGCGCACCACCTTCTTGCGATCGGCGATCTCCCTGGAGGTGTTGGCGAGGTCGTAATTCACATGCCGGCCGTGGAGGTAGGCGATCCGAGGCCCGCGGGCATCACCCTTCTCGGCTGCGAGGAGGGCATCCTGGTCGAGGACGCGCAGGCTGGCGCCGAGGGAGAAGAAGCAGTACGGCACGACGTCGTCAAAGTTGGTGGTGAGGATGGTGGTAAACGACGAGCGCCCGCGCTCCTTCGACGCCTGGGCGAGATAGGCGAGGTAGAGGGACTCGAAGTTGTAGCCGTCGGTCTTGCGGGTGGCGGCCGTGATCAGCTCGGAGAGGAAGGCGCGCCGCCCGACTCGCTTGCCCGAGATCACCTCATCGTCGAAGAAGAGCTCCTGGTAGATCGCGCCATCGCTCGCCGTGGCCTGGTCGCTGCGTTCTCTGAAGCGTGTCAGCTCATCCCCCGGGGCCAGCTCTCCTCCGGCCCAAGCCTGGATGGCGTCGAGGGCCGACGGTACGGACTTCGCCTTGTCGAGCCGGCTGTTCTTGAGGTAGGCGAGGATGCCGGCGATCTCGCCTGCGAGGGGAA